>Ga0265338_10009711_pt1 | contig 11415 bp, 10 predicted proteins | sample 42126metaG_FD_193579 | JGI IMG/M metagenome (GOLD analysis project Ga0265338, IMG submission 193579) | Rhizosphere microbial communities from Carex aquatilis grown in University of Washington, Seatle, WA, United States - 4-21-26 metaG | ecosystem: Host-associated > Plants > Roots > Rhizosphere... | reverse complement strand
GTTAATGGACAAACCTGTCCTGGCGGATAATCCCTGCCTGAAACTCGGGCGTCTTCAAAGGGAGCTTGGCCACCTTTTGTTGGAAACCCAGCCCGATCTCGTGGTCTCCACCTATCCTCTTTACCCCACCCTCATTCACGACCTATACCGCGATCATGCCGAGCGCCCGTTTCGCCTTGTAACCGTCATTACCGATACCGGCCCTGTCAACCCCGCCTGGCTCCAGGCACCCAGCGACGTTTATTGTGTTCCCAACGTGGCCATCGCCGCTCTCTTGCAAGCCCGGTCCATTCCTGAAGATAAAATCAAAGCGTTCGGCTTCCCGGTCAGCCCCTCTTTTTGCCAAATGTCCGAAGCTGCCCCGCCGGATCCAGGCGAAGATGGCCCCTATCGGATTCTCTACCTGGTCAATAACGGCAAAAAGAAGCTCGGCAAAGGGCTCAAGAAGTTGCTCGAACGGAAAGAGAATCACCTCACCGTTGCCGTGGGCCGCAATGCCTACCTCAAGGCAAGCTTGACTGAAAAGCTTAAGCGCTATGGCGACCGGGCCCAGGTGCTTGGCTGGACCAACCAGCTGCCCTACCTGATGATGACCCACCACTTGGTCGTCGGCAAAGCGGGCGGCGCCGTCCTGCACGAAGCCTTGGCCGCGCGCTGCCCTTTCATCGCCACCTCAGTCCCGGTCGAGGCTAATTCCCAATTCCTCCTCGATAATGATATTGGCGTCGTCGCAGCTAAACCGCGTGAGGTAGCCGAGTGCGTCAAAAGCGCGTTCCGACGTGACGCCAGGATTTGGCGGCGCTGGAAACAAAACCTGTCGAAAATCAGCAAGCCGGACGCAGCGTTGCGCATTGCCCGGATGTTGCTGGACGAATGTGATTCACACGTCCAAGCAAACTCTCCCTGCAATAGCCAGGCAGACTCCAATCTTTCTTCCTCGTTCGAGGCGGCGGCTGCCCTGGTAAGCCACCCACGCGCGCTCTTATGCGATTTTCATATCCATACCAATTATTCGGACGGCAAGTTATCGGTGGCCGAGGTCATTGATTTCTACGGATCCCGCCATTTTGATTGCATCTGCGTCACCGATCACCTCGCGGATTCGCGCCGGCTGATCGGGAAACTGGGCAAGCTGAGCCGTTTGACCATCAGCCCTAACCAACTAGAGGAGTACTTTGACGTGCTTGACCGCGAGCGCCGCCGAGCCTGGCGCAAATACGGAATGCTGGTCATGATCGGATTGGAGTTCAACAAAGACGGGCTCACCCAGAAATCCTCCGCCCATCTGCTCGGCATCGACCTGCATATGCCGATCATCGATTGTTTGGATCTCCCGGAAACCATTGCCCAGATCCACGCTCAAGGAGGTTTGGCCGTCGCGTCTCATCCTCATATCATGAAAAGCGAGTGGGGGAAAAACACTCTCTATTTGTGGGAGAACCAGGAGCGCTTCGCTCCCTTAATCGATGCCTGGGAAGTCGCGAATCGCAACAATATGTTCAACCCGGTCAGCACTAAGCGCCTTCCTTATCTCGCTAACAGCGATTTTCATAAGCCCAAACATATTTATTCCTGGAAAACACTCGTCAGTTGCGAGAAGAGTCCCTAGGCGATCAAAGATTGCATTCGCAAAAACGAGCGCATCGCCATAACCCTCTACCGAGAGAACGATTCCGCCGTCCAGGTTCTCACCGCGCCCCGTCGGACCGGCGTTCTTGAACACGTTCCGCTCCTCGGCCAAGTCCAACGCGTCTCCCCCCTCCTGCCCGCCGCGTAGTCTAGGCCAATCGTCCGCCCTCGCGAAGCGTTTGGACTGCGCGGAGGTTTCTGCCCCTGTTCTTCCCGTTGCGTCCGTTTCGGCACAAGCCGGAGGCTTGCCAGACAATAGCCGGTGGTTGAGCGTAGCGACACCACCGGAAAACCGTCCCCAAATCCCACCCCACCCCGGCAAGGGGTGGCAGACCCATAACCTCTCCTGGCCTCGTAATTCACTCAAGACATCTGGCAACATTCTCCTCCGTTCGCTCTGTTGCCCAACGAACCCAGTCACCGCCGCCCCGGTAGACGCCCCCCAATGGGGTGCTCATACCAGCCATGGGTTTCCTGTTCAGTTCCGTTCAGTCCCATTCGCGTTCATTCGCGTCCATTCGCGGTTCAGCCTCGCCCGATTGGCGGTCATTCCAGGTTTTAAGGCAGTTGGATGACCCGATAAAACCGGTTACCCCCATCCTCCGGCGCGTTCATCATCATCGTTGCGCCGTTCGCCTGATTTGTTTGAATCGATGTCCAATTGGCTGCGGACAGCAGATCCGTCGACGATTGCAGCACGATCGTTTTGCCAATCGTCAGGCTCGTTAACCCAAGCTGCCATTGCCCTCCCACAAAACAGGGAGCCGACATGCTTGGCACCGATGTCGAACCGCTTTGCACCTGTATATTAATGGTTTGAGTCGCGGTTCCCCCGGAGTAATCATAGACCACTATCTTCAAGGTATACGACCCCGCTGCTAGATTCGTGATAGACGTGCTGAACGGTTCGTAAAAGACGTCGTCGACCTCTTGGTCCCCCAGATAAAACTCAACATCCATCACTCCATCGTCCGCATCGGAGGCATCCGCGCTCATCGTGAACGATGCCGGGGCCGTAAAAACAGCGCCATCTAACGGACTCGTTATCATTCCCACCGGCGGCGTGTTGGGCGGAGCATTTCCCACGTGGACCATCCCGCTATTGTAGTTAAATGCGTCGTAATAGGAATAATCTCCCGCTTCATTAAACCGCAACCCGACCGAGTCGCCTTCATCGTAGAGATAACGTGGACTCCAATCTCCGGAAAAGCTCGATATCGTGTAAGGCCCCTCGTCATCTGCCACCATCCAGAACACCGCCTCTCCAACGCCAATCGTTGTGGATTCCGGGTCGAAGCCATCCATCGACACATACACAACCACGTCCCCTCGTGATGGACTTGCAAGCCCGGTTAGCAATATGAAGTTTAGAAAAAAGACCCCTCTGTTATTTATCCTTTTCATGTCGCAACGCTGAACTATTAGAAGAAGTGTGTCAAGCGACTTCTCATAAGAGATTCAAATTTAAACTCCCCCAGTTTAACCCTGACCCCCCCAAGAGCAATCGACCTCCTTCTTTAATCTGCGGTCGCCCAGAATCTGTGGGGATATACCTTGGAAGGGTTGTGACAAAGATCGATTGACCTTGCTCTAGATAACTTGTGCGGTGGCAGTTCCTTGCCTAGATTCGTTGGATAATGAGTACACCGTTGAGTGAGCAGGTGCAGGCAGCCGGAGTTTGGATCGGCAAACTGCGCAGCGAAATCGGCCAGGTGATTGTCGGTCAGGAACAGTTGGTGGATCGCTTGCTGGTCGGCTTGCTCGCGAACGGCCACGTGCTCTTGGAAGGCGTCCCCGGGCTGGCTAAGACCCTGTCCGTCCGCACCCTGGCCTCTGCCATCCAGGCCTCCTTCCATCGCATCCAATTCACTCCCGATCTCCTCCCCGCCGACATCGTCGGCACTCTCATCTATAGTCCGCAGGACGGAAAATATCACGCCACCAAAGGTCCCGTTTTCGCTAATTTCGTGCTTGCCGACGAAATCAATCGCGCCCCGGCCAAGGTCCAATCTGCACTGCTCGAAACCATGCAGGAACGCCAGGTGACTCTCGGCGGTGAAACTATGCCGCTGCCGTCGCCCTTCCTGGTCCTCGCCACCGAAAACCCCATCGATCAGGAAGGCACCTATCCGCTGCCCGAAGCCCAGGTCGACCGCTTCATGTTCAAAGTCCTGCTCGAGTACCCCTCCTTCGCCGAGGAGCGCAAGATCCTTGATCGTATGGCCTTTACTGCTCCCGAGAACAAGGTGCAGCCGGTGATTGCCTTGGACGAAATCCTCCACACGCGCAAGCTGGTCGATCAGATTCACGTCGACGAAAAGGTCCGCGATTACGTCGTCCACATTGTTTTCGCGACTCGTAAACCGGAGCAATACAAGCTGGACCTGAAAAACTTCATTCAATTCGGTGCCTCCCCCCGCGCCACCATCTTTCTGACTGTGGCTGCCAAAGCGTGGGCCTTGCTTCAGGGACGCGAGTATGTCACGCCGGAAGACATCAAAGCCATCGGCCCCGACGTGCTGCGACACCGCATCATTCTTACCTATGAGGCTGAAGCCCAGGCCGTGACTACCGACGCGATTATCAAAAAAATCTTCAACGCAGTCCCGGTGCCGTGACCATCACTGAATTGCTGGAGTCGGTTCGCCGTGTCGAGGTGCGCACCAACCGCTTGGTCAACGACATGATGGTCGGCGCTTACCTTAGCCATTTCAAAGGCCGGGGCATGGATTTCGAGGAACTCCGCGAGTACATCCCGGGCGATGAAGTCCGCGATATCGACTGGAACGTCACCTACCGCATGGGTCGCCCTTTTGTGAAGCGCTATCGCGAGGAGCGCGAGCTGGCTATGGTTATCGCGCTGGATATTTCGGGATCCTCGGCTTTTGGTTCAGTGCGCCGTTCTAAACGAGAGTTCGCAACTGAAATCGCCAGCACGCTCGCCATCTCCGCCGCGCGCAGTAGCGATAAGGTGGCCCTCTTGCTCTTTACCGACCGTGTCGAATTGTTCGTCCCGCCCCGCAAAGGCCGCCGCCACATCTTGCGGCTTATCCGCGAAATGCTCTTTTTCGAGCCCAAAAATCGCGGCACCAATGTTCCTGCCGCCCTCGCGTTTCTCAACCATCTCCTCCATCGCCGTTCGATTGTTTTCCTCCTCACGGATTTTCTTCACAGTTTTGGCGAAACCGCTTCGGCTGTCCGCCCGCGCCGCGATACCCTCCAGGAACTGGGGTTGACCAATGCCCGCCACGATCTCATCTGCATCCACCTCCATGACCCTCGCGAAAGCGCTTTGCCCGCCGCCGGCCTCGTGACCATTGAGGATGCGGAAACCGGCGAGTTGCTCGAAATCGATTCGAGCCGCGCGTCCGTCCGCGACAAATTCGCTCAAACAAACGCTGAACGTCTTGCGGAACTCGATCGCTCCCTGCGCCGCGCAGGCGTGGACACTTTAAGTTTCTCCACCGATCAGCCCTTCGCCCAAACCCTCCAAAGCTTTTTCGAAACCCGCCGTGGAAGGAGGAGGGGATGAAAACCCGAAATCCGAAGACCGAAATCCGAAAGAAGGCCGAAGGCCGAAACCCGAAGCCCGAATCACTAAACGAGAAAGGGGAGTCGTCCGTACTCCCGCCAGGCCGGCGCGCGAGCGATACGCACCATTGGGCTTCGGCCTTCGGCCTTCGGGTTTCGCCCTTCCTTCGGCCTTCGGCCTTCGGGTTTCGGATTTCGGCCGCCGCTCTTCTCTTCATCACCTCCACGCTTCTCCTCGCCGCTGACACCAACACCCCCGACGCCCTCTCCTCCTCGCTGCGCCCACCTCGCCCGGAAATCCTCCCCACCTTCTGGGAACAATACGGCGCTTGGGTTATCGTGTTCGCCACGCTCCTGTTGGCGGTCGTTGCTGTCGTCGTGTGGCTGGCAACTCGTCCCAAGCCCGCTGTGCCTGTGCCCTGGTCCCTGCTAGCCCGCCGCGAACTGGAACCCCTCGCGCCTCAGCCCGAAGACGGAACTGTCCTCAGCCGCATTTCTCAAATTCTGCGACATCACCTTGCCTCTGCCTTCGGCTTGCCATCAGGCGAAGTAACCACGTCTGAATTCTGCCGCTCTCTAGTGGGCTCCGACCAAATCGGACCTGACCTCTCAGGCGAGATTACCGTTTTCCTCAAGGAGTGTGATTTGCGCAAGTTCGCTCCCGCCCCTCCAGCATCCTCGTGTGACGCCGTCGCTCGCTCATTGAGGATTGTGGAAAGAGCGGAGAAGAGGTTGGCCGACTTGCAGCGTGCTGCTGCCGTCTCATCACCGGATTCGCATTCGTCCCCATCATCAAAAGTCGGCCAGCAACAGGGGCAGGCAAGTGGCGCTTAGCATGCCAGCCCTTTCCCTGTTGAGAGCATGAGCGGCAACTTTGAATTTCAATATCCCTGGGTGTTGGCCTTGCTCACCCTGCTGCCTTTCTACGCCTTCCTGCGCGGACGCGTCGGCAAACTCTCCGCCCTGCTTTTTCCCAGCGCCGATATTGCCCGTTCCGCCGGTGCTGCCGCGCGAGCGGCCGCCGGACGCTTCCTCCTGTTCTTGCGCCTTCTCGTGGTGGCTTTGTGCATCCTCGCGCTGGCGGGACCGCGTTTCGCCAATGACCACACCGAAACTCAGGCCAGCGGTGTTGACATCATGCTCGTTTTGGATTTGTCCTGGTCAATGATGGCCTTGGACATGAGCGGTCCCCAGGAACGGGTTTCCCGTTTCGACAGCGCCTCAGAAGTCTTGGAAGATTTTGTTCGCAAGCGACCTAGCGACCGCCTCGGGCTAATCGTCTTCTCCGCCGTGCCCTACCTCGCCAGCCCCCTTACGCTCAACCATGATTGGTTAATTGAAAACCTGCATCGCCTGCACGTCGGGCTTATTCGCGATTTGGGCACCGCCATCGGTGATGCCACGGCCGCCGGAGCGAAGCGCCTCAAAGATATCCGCGACAGCAAAAGCCGCGTCATGATTGTGCTCACCGATGGCGATAATAATCGCGGCGAAATCGACCCCGTTCCGGCCGCACAATTGGCTGCCGCTCTCGGGATAAAAGTTTACACCATCGGTATCGGAATCGAGCAACCTTGTGAGTTGCCTGTCTTTGATCCCATTACCGGCAAACTCGAGTTGGATAAAAACGGCAACGTCAAACCCGGAATGATGCTCCAGCCCGCCAACTATGATGTCCTGGGCAGAATGTCCGCCCTCTCCCATGGCAAATTCTACCGCGCTACCAACCGGCGCGAACTCCAGCGCATCTACAACGAAATCGATCAATTGGAAAAAACCGAGATCAAGCTGCGTCGTTTTACCACCTATCGTCCTCTGTTCCAGTGGCCGTTGCTTGCTGCCTTGGGTCTGTTCGCCTTGGAGGTCCTTCTTGCCAACACCCGCCTCCGCAGGGTGCCTTGAAATGTTAGCATGAACTTTGCCCACCCTCATTTCGCCGAACCGCACTGGCTCTGGCTGGCCGTGGCCGGACCCGTGCTGCTCTTTTCACTGCAGCGCTACTCGGCTTGGATGCGGAAACGGCACCTCGCCCTGATTGCCGCCCCCGATTTCGTCCATGCTTTGACCCGTTCCCACAGCCCACTCCGGCGAGTCATTAAGGACCTCTTGTTGGTGCTCGCGCTCCTGGGCATGGGTATCGCCATGGCCCGGCCACAGTGGGGCGAGCAATCCGAAAGCAGTCACGTGTTCGGACAGGATATCGTTTTCCTCCTCGACTGTTCGCGCAGCATGCTGGCCACCGATGTGACTCCCAGCCGATTGCAACGCGCAAAACTCGCCATCCTCGATTTTGTTCAGCGTCAAAACCATGGGCGCGTTGGCTTGGTGGCCTTTGCTGGACAAGCTTTTCTCCAATGCCCGCTCACTTTCGATTACGGAGCTTTCCAGGATTCTTTGCAGGATATCGATGTTAAAACCATCCCCATCCCCGGCACCGACATCGCTCGCGCCTTGGATGAAGGCTTTCGGGCCCTCGACAAGAATGAAAGGCAGAAGCTTTTGCTTTTGCTCACGGATGGTGAAGACCTCGAGAAAGGAGGCGTCCATCAAGCCGAAGATCTTGCCAAGAAGGACGTGACCATCTTCACCATCGGTGTCGGTACCCCGGCGGGTACTCAGGTCCAATTCCTCACCGAACAAGGCAAACCCGAATTCGTACGTGATAGCAAAGGCGAAGTCGTCCGCAGTCGTTTGGATGAACCCACTCTCCGCGCCATCGCTCAAGCCACCCATGGCGCCTACTATCCATTGGGGACCATCGGCGAAGGTCTATCCAAAGTTCGTCTCGATTTAGAGAGCCTGAGTAACCAATCCCCCTCCGGCCCCGCTCGTAAAATGGGTGTGGACCGCTTCCATTTGCCTGTCGCTATCGTTCTGGGCCTGTTGGTTCTCGAATCTCTGGTTGGCACGCGCAAACGACTGGCCCATAGTACCGCTTGAGTTATGGTTACCGAGGACGCCTTGCGATCCGCATGAATCCGAAATCGCCATTTAGGCCTCAGATGCGCTTCGTAGCGCAGACTTTTAGTCTGCTGTATCGCCGACTTTCAGTCGGCAGGCGCGCGAAAGGACCTGGCACCCGAATCGCCCCAGCGCTTCTAACTACCCGCCCCGCGGGCTGCAAGCCTGCAATATCCCACCTCAAAAACCTGCGGTACATCCCCGCTCTCGTCCTTGCATTCCTCGTCCTCGGTGCCGCCTCAACTCCACCTGCCTCTGAACCGGCTCCCCCGACCTCTCCCCGCGAGTTCTTTAATGCCGGAACCCGGGAATTGCTCGCCGGCAAACTCCGCGAGGCTGAGGCCTCCTTGGAAACCGTCCTGGCCAGTCAAAACCCCCGTTTGCAACCTCCCGCCCTGTACAATCTCGGGCACGTCCGATTTAAACAGGGCCTTGAAGAGCTTAAAAAAGGAACCCCTCCAGGTCCCGCCGTCGCTCGCGGGCACGATTCTACCCACACCGCTGACGACGCCCTCCATGATGCCGACGAGGCCCTGGCCAGTGATGATGTCCAAAGAATGGTCGCTTCCTACCTGCGCGGCCGCGGGACCCGGCGGGAATTAAAGGCGGCCACCCGGGCCGTGCGCCGTGCCATGGAATCCCAAGGCGTCGTCCTTTCAAAATGGCAGCGGTCCTCAGGTGACTTTAAAAGCACCGTCGAACTGAATGGCACCGATACCGACGCGCAACAAAATGCCGACACTGTTGACCGTTACATCGCCAAGCTCATCGATAGCATAAAAGAATTGCAGAAAATGGCCGATGCCATGAGCGGCAAGGGCAACGAACTTAAAGAGAAACTGAATCAACTCAAAGGTCGCATTCCCGCTCCCGACATGCCTCCCGGCGGAGCTGGAGATGACGACGAAGACGAGGATACGCCTGAGGGCCAAAAGCAGGGCCAAAAGGAAGGCGCCAGTAAAGAAGGCTCCGAGATGTCTTTGTCACCCGAGCAAGCCGGCTGGCTGCTTAATGGTTTTAAACTCGATAGCGAACACCGCCTCCCCATGGGCCAGGAAAGCACCGCCCAACCCAAAAACAAATCCGGGCGCACTTGGTGAACTGAAAATCGCACATGGCATCTTTCCCAAATCCGCGATTGCTCTCGAATATACAGAGTAGTCTGCGGCATGGGCTACACCGAAACCTGACGATGATTCTCCCTCTTCCCTTCCGAAGGGCAGAGCGCCGGGGTGAGGGGTCTCGTTGTGTCGTCTATCCAGCCGTCCCCTCATTACAGAGTAGTCCCCACCATTGGCTACCCCGAAAAGCGACGATGCCTCTCCCTCTACCCTTCCGAAGGGGAGAGGGCCGGGGTGAGGGGTCCCGTTGTGTGGTCTATCCAACGATCCCCTCAATCGCCTCGGCAATTCTTTGTTTCCGTCTGCGCCCTCGAACCGTATTCCGTACTTATGCTTCCGGCTTCATTCGCCCAACTTCGGATTTCGGACTTCGGATTTCGGCCTTCTTTCGGCCTTCGGCCTTCGGCTTTCGGATCTTATCGCTCGCCTTGCTCCTCGCTTCCATCTCTCCCGCCCGCATCCTCGCTCAGTCCTCGCCCCCTCCCCGCACCCAAGACCCCTTGATGCAGTTGATGCTTTCCCAGCCTAAGATCGATATGGACTCGCCCGTCATGCCGGTCGCCTCCTTCGATCCGCCCGTCGTTAAGCCTGGCGAAACAGCGATCTATCGCGTGACTCTGAATGCGCTCGAAACAGCCGTCGACTGGCCTGAACAGATTCCCGCTCCCCAACAACTCGCCTGCCGTCAAAGCGCTCACGGCCAAATCCTCTCCATGTCCGGGCCTCTGCTAGCGCCTCGCACCACCTTTAATTATCGTGTCCGCGCTTCCGAGACTGGCCAGTTCGCGATCCCTGAATTCACTGTCAAAGCCAACGGAAAATCCGTCGCTGTTCCTGCGGCTATCCTTCAGGTTGTCGCCGCCCCGCCTCCGGGCGTAGCTCCTCCTCAACAGCTTTTCCTCGATCTCCCAACCAATACCCTTTTTGTGGGTCAGACCGTCTCCGCCAGAGTGCTCTTGCTCGCTTCTGCCGGCGGAATGGTTCAAAACCTGGGCCAGGTCCAGATTAATGGTCAGGGTTTTATCGTCGACCAAGCCTCCGCTCACGCCCACATCGAGGCGCTTTCGCTTGGTTCAAGTCGAAGGAACCTGAATGCGTTCGTTTATGAATTGAACCTTACCCCAATTGCTACCGGGAAGCTTGCTGTGTCTGCTCAAGGATACATTGTTGGCAATCGCGTGATCGGCGGGATTATCATGCCCGGACCCGGCGGTATGACCGCCTCATTGCCCCAATACACTTTGGCCGATTCGGATCTGCTAACCCTTCAGGTCCGCCCTTTGCCACACGGCAGCGAGTTGCCCGGCTTTACCGGTGCGGTCGGTAACTATTCTGTCGATCCTCCTGATTTGGCTACCAACGTCATCTCCGTCGGTGAGCCCGTTAAACTCAAAATCAAAATCCGTGGTGAGGGAAATCTCGCGCGGCTGGTCCCTCCACTGGCTCCACAGGTCCGAGATTGGCAGGTCTTCTCTTCCCCAACCGATAACACCGCCCCCCAAATCCTCCTGGCGCAGGGCTTCACGGTTTTTGCCTATACCTTGATCCCTCTTACCGACAAAACGCGCTCCACTCCGCCTCTTCCATTTAGCGCGTTTGATCCCGATCGCGGCGCCTTCGTCGATTTGACTGTTCCTTCCATTCCCGTCACCGTTTTGCCCGGCACCGTTAGCCCCGCCGATCTCCAAGCCGTAATCCAAGCCGAAAAAGTCGACCGCGATTCCGACAAAACGCCTCTCCTAAGCGGCTTGGCTGCCTCGTCGGGCTTGGCCGGAGCGCTCATTCCGGTCCAGAAGCGGGCGTGGTTTCCTCTGTTGCACCTCATTCCCGGCTGTGCTCTGCTCGGGCTCTGGTCGTGGGACCGCCGCCGCCGCTTCCTCGAACAGCATCCCGATCTTGTTCTGCGCCGGCGCGCTTTGCGCGCTCTGCGCCGCGAGCGCCGCGCCCTGGACCGTGCCGCGCAAATTCGTGATGCCAACGGCTTCGCTGCTGTGGCGGTCAATGCCATGAAAATCGCCGTTGCTCCACATTTTCCCGCCGAAGTCCTCGCCCTCGTCGGGGCCGATGTCATGACCATATTGCCCGCGCTCGATCGCGCCGGCCGCCCTGGCGAGATCGTTCGCGAGCTCTTTTCGCATACTGATGCTTCCCGTTTTGCCATTGCCCCCGTGCT
>Ga0265338_10009710_pt1 | contig 11415 bp, 12 predicted proteins | sample 42126metaG_FD_193579 | JGI IMG/M metagenome (GOLD analysis project Ga0265338, IMG submission 193579) | Rhizosphere microbial communities from Carex aquatilis grown in University of Washington, Seatle, WA, United States - 4-21-26 metaG | ecosystem: Host-associated > Plants > Roots > Rhizosphere... | reverse complement strand
AATAGGCGTCGCTTTGCCCCGGTAATAATGCGGAGTGTGGGTCGGGGGTTCTTGCGCTTCCGAATGGCCAGGCTTGGATTGAATTGAGACTATTTTATTGGGGCGGTGCCGCACTGGAGCTGTCACCCATCACCTTCGTGATCGCCGCGCGGAGCGAATCGACCGACCACGGCTTTTCCAGTACAAAATCGACGTGCGCCGAACGATTATCGTGCTGCGCCAAATCAGAGTACGCCGTGATCAGGATAATCCGCTGAGTCGCATCGCGGGATTTAATGGTGGCCGCCAACTCGTGTCCGCTCATGCCGGGCATTTTATAATCGGTGAAGATCAGGCCGAACTTCCCGGGCTGATAAACCTCCAACGCCTCCTGCCCGTTGGTCGCGATGACGACGTCGTAGCCGTCGATTTTGAGGATCATCCTCAAAGCATTGGCGACCATTGGCTGGTCTTCGACGATCAGTATCGATTTATTCCCGTTATGATTCACGCTCATAGCCCGTTTCGGCAATCATGGTAGGTAAGCTTGAAACATTCACGCAAAAACGGAGTAATGTCGGAGAAAGATTAAAAAATGGAGCGGGCGAAGGGAATCGAACCCTCGTGTGAAGCTTGGAAGGCTTCCGTTCTACCATTGAACTACGCCCGCTTCCGTCCGCTTGGCGGACTTCGGCGCGGCAAGCCGCCAGCCTGCCGTGGTGCACAAATCATATCGCGCGCGCTTGCCTTGTCAATTCACCAACACTACCCTCAAGCCTCGCATGAACGCGCTTCTCCTCACCGGCGGCAGGGTCATCGACCCGGCCAATCGCCTCGATGCCTCGGCTGATTTGCTCATCATCGACGGGAAAATTTCCGCTATCGGCAAAGATGCCTCCGCCAATGCCCCCGCCGGCGCGGAACGATTTGACGCGAGCGGAATGATCGTCTGCCCCGGGCTGATTGATCTGCACGTGCATTTCCGCGAACCGGGCCAGACCGCCAAGGAAAATCTCGCGACCGGCACCGCGGCCGCCGCGCGCGGTGGATTCACCTCGGTTGTCTGCATGCCGAACACCTCCCCGGCCATCGATTCCGCCGGCACCGTAGCGTTGATTCGCGATCGCGCCGAGCAATCCGGCGTAGTCAATGTCTTCGTGGCAGGCGCTATCACCAGAAATATCGCCGGCGAAGAACTCGCGCCGATTGGTTCCTTAAAGCGCGCGGGAGTTGTCGCCATCACGGACGATGGCCATTGCGTGCAGAATAATGATCTCATGCGCCGCGCGTGCGAATATGCGAAGATGTTCGACCTGCCGGTGATGGACCATTGTCAGGATTATTCGCTCGTGACCGATGGCGTAATGCACGAAGGCTACTGGAATACGGCACTGGGCTTGCGCGGTTGGCCGTCCGCCGGCGAGGAAATGATTGTCGCGCGAAACATTCTGCTTGCCGAACTCACCGGCACGCGCGTCCATTGCCAGCACCTGAGCGCGGCCGGCAGCGTGGCGCTCATTCGCGAGGCGAAAAAACGCGGCGTCCCGATTTCCGGCGAAGCCTGCCCCCATCATTTTGTTCTGACCGATGCCGCCGTTGCTGGCAGCGAAAAATTTTGGGCGGGCGACGGAAAGTCCCTGCTCCTCCCTTCTTCCTTCGCGCTGCCAGCGTGGCCCAATTACGACACGAATTTCAAAATGAACCCGCCGCTGCGCTCGGCCAAGGATCGCGAGGCGATTCTCGAAGGCCTGGCTGACGGCACCATTGAAATCCTCTGCAGCGATCACGCGCCGCATTGCGATTACGAGAAGGAAGTGGAGTTTGATTACGCGCCCTTCGGCATCACGGGCCTCGAAACGGAATTGGCCCTTTCGCTGATGCAACTGTATCACACGAAGCGGCTTTCCCTGTCGGACATCATCGCCAAATACACCACCGCCCCGGCGCGATTGCTCAATTTGAAAAAAGGCGACTTGAGCGTGGGCACGGACGCCGACGTAACCGTCATCGCTCCCGACCGCGAATGGACCTTCGACGTTGCCGCCTCGGCGAGCAAATCCAAAAACAGCCCGTTCTCCGGTTGGCCGCTGAAAGGCAAAGCCGTGGCCACGATTGTTGCCGGCAAAATCGTTTGGTCCGAGCAAAACGAATTGGCTGTGGCATAGTGCAAAATGCGAAAACGAATTTCGGGATTTTTATTGCTGGGTTTACTGATGGGGTTCGGCTGTTCGCGCGGACCGCTGCAAGTTGTTAATTCGGGGCCAGTCGATTTGAACGCCGCCGTGACACAGGCGAAAGCGCAAAACAAACTCGTGCTCCTCGATTTCACCGGCTCCGATTGGTGCGTGCCCTGCATGCGATTACAAAAAGAAATATTTTCGCGACCGGAATTCCAGACATTCGCAGCATCGAACCTGGTGTTTGTCGTCGTTGATTTTCCTTCCAAATTCCGCTTCCCGGCCGAGACAACCGCAACGAACGAGTTCCTCCGTGGAAAATTCAGCGTTGATGGATTTCCCACGTTGGTGGCACTGAACGGAGACGGAAAAGAAATTTGGCGGCGTCTTGGCCCTTTGCCGGGTGGATTGAAGAGCCTCGATGCCGAACTGGCCTCGGCAAAGTCCCAGGCAAAATGAAATGCGGCGATCCATGTTAAGTTCCGGTAGGACGAGCGTCCTCGCGAGCCGTTGCAAGTGTTTCGCGGGCGCTTTGAAACTTGACCGGCGGAGAATCGCCCTTAGCATTCGCCACAATTTGTGCCCGCAATGAAAGCAGTCCTGGCTCTTGAAGATGGTTCCGTGTTTCACGGCGAAGGTTTTGGCGCTCGCGCCTCAGCCTGCGGCGAGGTTTGTTTCAACACCTCCATGACCGGCTACCAGGAAATACTCACGGACCCCTCCTACAAAGGCCAGATTGTCACGATGACCTACCCGCTCATCGGCAATTACGGCGTGAACCTGCAGGACGTGGAATCCTGGCGCCCGCACGCCTCCGGTTTCGTCATCCGCGAACTTTCGCCCGTCGTCAGCAATTGGCGCGCGGATTTTTCGCTCGCCGATTACCTGGAAAAAAACGGTATTCCGGGCATCCAGGGCATTGACACCCGCGCGCTGACCAAAAAACTTCGCGTTCGCGGCGCGCTCAACGGTTTTATTTCCACCGAAGATATTTCGGACGCCGAAGCCGTGCGGCGCGCGAAGGAATTTGTTTTTCTCGGCGTGGATTACGTCAAGGAAGTCACGCACCGCGAGTCGTTCCTGTGGGACGAAAAAGACGAGCAAAGCGGCAGCTTCAACCTCGTGCAAGGCACCGCTAAAGGCGACGCCCGCCAGGTCCGCGATCCGTTGCCGCCGGCGGACATTCCCATTGTCGCCTACGATTTCGGGATGAAATACAACATCCTGCGCCGGCTGCGGCAGCAGGGCTTCAAAGTGCAGGTCGTGCCCGCCACCACGCCCGCTGCCGAAGCGTTGAAATACAAACCCGCCGGAATTTTTCTCTCCAACGGCCCCGGCGACCCCTCCGCGCTGGATTACGCCGTGCAATCCGTGAGCGATCTGGTGAAGAGCGGCGTGCCGATTTTCGGGATTTGCCTCGGACACCAGATTCTCGGCCAGGCCTTCGGCGGAAAAACGTTTAAATTGAAGTTCGGCCATCGCGGCGGAAATCAGCCCGTAAAAGATCTTGAAACCGGCCGCGTCGAAATCACGTCTCAGAATCATGGGTTTGCCGTCGACGCGAAATCATTGCCGAGCGACGTTAAAGTTGATAGGATCAACCTTAACGACCAAACTGTCGAAGGCATGCGGCACAAAACGAAGCCGATATTTTGCGTGCAATACCACCCGGAAGCCTCACCGGGACCGCACGATTCGACGCCGTTATTCGCAGAGTTCCGTGAGATGCTGGAAAAGAAGTAGCCCGTAGACCTTGAAGCGCGAAGGCTTACGGCGGCCCCGCCGGATCGCGCTTTGGATTCAACGCTGGTATCTGTTGGCCAAATGTTTCCGTTTGACTTGAGTCGAGCGGTAGAGATAATCATTTTTGCGTGAAGTAACCTATGGCGAAACTTGTCGTCCTCAGCGCGGGATTGAACGGTCGCACCCACGAGTTGAATGTGGACAAAACCACCATTGGCCGGGTGGACGACAACACCTTTCAAATCGCCGACCCCTCCGTGTCGAGTCATCATTGCGAAGTCCTCCTGCAGGGCAGCGACGTGTTGATCCGGGATTTGAATTCCACCAACGGGTCCTTCATCAACAACGATAAAATTTCCGAGAGCATCCTGAAACCCGGCCAGACGTTGCGGCTCGGCCAGATTGAATTGCAATTGGTGCCGGACGGCGCGCCCATCCCCACCGCGCCGGCTGTGCCCGCGCCGAAACCCAGCGCTCCCGCCGCTGGCGCATCAGCGCCTGCGGCTCACGCGCCCGCGCCGGGGCGCAAGATGGATTCCACGATGGTCGTTCCCCGCGGCGTGAATCTGAATGAATTCTCCGAAGGCGCCCGCCCGCCGGGTTTCGATACCACCACCAAGGGTTTTTCCAAAAAGAAGAACAACACGAACAAGATGTTCATCATCGGCGCGATCGTCGTGCTGGCGATCATCGGCATCGTGCTCATCGTGGTGTTCTCGATGTTGAAACACTGAACGGACAAGGTCCGCAGTCCAAGGGTGGGGCGCGTCCCCCGCGCGCGCCGGTTTAATTTTAATATTTCAGTGATCAAGGAATTTCTTAAAGGCGTCCGACAGCCCCCTCCGAACGTCCCGAAACAGTATGGAATGTTCCGCAGATTGACGCGGATGAACGCGGACTAAAGATTTCCCGGACGGAAACGATGCGGTTGGAACCTCAGGTAGGAGACGAGGTGACGAGTCTCTAATTTATTCTTTCGATGGAAAAGTTAGAGACTCGTCACCTCGTCTCCTACAAGGAAATTTTTACAACCGGTCCCGACTCCGTTTGGACGCTCGATGTTCCCGGCTTATTCCGGCCCTTTCGAGATTGGCGGCCTTGACGCCGCCAGCACCCACGGCACCGAGCACTCATCACTGCGCCACGCGAAATATTTACCTCCCGTTTCCGGCGGCCGCTCCATCGGCCCCGGCACGAACAACCGGATGAGTGGCAACCGCAGGAATTTTTGGCCGCGACTCAGGTTTTCCTCATGCGGCAGCCGGCGAAACCCTTGCACCAGCGGCCCGCTAAAAACGAAATCACTCCGTCCAATGGCGATGACTGGGATATCCCGCCGGGGCGCCAGCAGACTTTGCAGGCGTTCGGCCTCGGTGATCTGGAGAGGCTTGAGCACCATCGAATTGAATTGCGCGGGCCGGTCGGCCGCCGTCGCCGTCAAGGCCGACACCAAGCAAAGCAGAAATAGTTTCGCCTTCATAATCTGAGCACGATAATTCAGCCGAGTGGCCATTTGCCCCGTCATCGCTTAGACGCAGCAATACGAGCCTGCGTTCAATGGCAGTGATAGCCGCATGGTAACTCCGAAATCCGAAAAACGAAAGAAATCCGAGTTGAGAATCCCGAGGGTGGTGGAGGGTATTGCGCTTCGGATTTTCGACATCCGGATCTCGGCACATTTTCCTCGCTTTCACGACTGCCCGGCATTAGGAATGCCCCATGTCCGAGGGAATGAGGCTCAAGGATCAGCCGGTCAGCGAACGACCGCGAGAGCGGTTGGTCGCGCGCGGCCCGGATGCATTGACCCACGCGGAACTGATCGCCATTTTGCTCCGCACCGGGTTGAAGGGCGCGAACGTCGTGGAGATTGGCCGGCGGTTGCTCCAGAAATACGGTTCGTTGCAGGCATTGGCGCTCGCCTCGGTTGACGATTTAAAACGCGAACGCGGCGTGGGCCCCGACAAAGCCGCCACGCTCGTCGCGGCCTTTGCCCTCGCGCGGCGCATGGAATCCGAGCGACGCGAGGAATCGCCGATATTGGACAACCCCGCGACGGTGGTGGCCTACATGCGCGAGAATAATCGTCTGAAAGCCGTGGAGGAATTCCAGGTCCTGCTGCTGAATACGCGCAAACGATTGATCCGCGTGGATAAAATTTCCGACGGCACCCTCGACACCGTGTTGGTTCATCCCCGCGAAGTTTTTAAATCCGCCATCTCGGCCAATGCCTCCGCCATCGTGCTCGTGCACAATCACCCCAGCGGCGATCCGACACCCAGCGAAGCGGACGTAAAAGTGACCCGCGACCTGATCCGCGCGGGGCAACTTTTGAAGATCGAAGTGGTGGACCACATCGTCCTCGGCCACGCCACCAGCGAACGCTCGAAAGATTACGCTTCGCTGCGCGAGCTTGGGCATTTCTACGCCTGAATATGGGGTTGCTCCTGATAGCTGTGGCCGTCGCGATTCTTGGGCTTCTCGCCGTTTTGCTCCACTTCGTTCCGCCGCCCCATGCCAAGGTGCTGATCAAAATTCGTGACCAACAACTCAAGGTTACTCGCGGCCAAGTACGGGCGCAGTCACGCGAATTTATTTCTGACATTCTCCAACAAGCCGGAATCACCTCTGGGCGCATCGCCATTACCTATTACAATCGCGCCGCTTTTTTGCGAAATATACCGGTCGGCATTCGTCAGCGGTTGCGAAACGTTTTGCTGAACAATTGATTTAAACGAATGCTATGAACAGATCGATACAATCCGCAGCCGTGGTTTATTTGCTTTTGTTGGCGACCTGTCGTGCGTTGGCCCAGGCCGTCGACATCGACAAGGACTTTCCTTCCTTCGCCTATTACGACGACATTTTGGCCAAGGACCCAAAAAACGCCGTCGCCTACCGCGAGCGTGGAACCGCTTACTACCTTAAGAAAGATTATGAAAAAGCTATCGCCGACTTCACCCAGGCAATCGCGCTGAATCCCAAAGATACGGCTGCCTACACCGGGCGCGGCGTATCGCATTTGAAGAACGGCAATGGTGGTGATGCTTCAGACGATTTGAAGCACGCGGTTCGTCTCAACCCGAATTCTGCGGCCATTTATCGTCACCTCATAGACGTCTGTTTTTTCAACGAGGATTGGGATAACGTCATCACCAACGCCACGCAGCTCATCCGTGTCAATCCGAGCGAGAGTGCGTGGGCTTGTGAAACCCGCGGCGAAGCATGGCAGTACAAAACCAACTTCGACCGGGCGCTCAAGGAATTTGAGACAGCCATTCGCCTGAATCCCAACTGGGACATGCCGCATCGCAAACGCGCATCGATTCTGGAAAAAAAAGGCGATTTCGACGGAGCCCTCGCCGATTTAAATGAAGTCGTTCGGCTTGATCCGAAAAACGAAGCAAATTACAACGCCCGCGACGAAATCTACCGGGGGAAAAAAGACTGGGATGGAATGATCGCCAACTGGACCGACGCCATTATGAATAACCCCACGAACGCAATTTATCTCTACAACCGCGCACACATATACGAATCCGAAAAAAAAGATTTCGCAAAAACCATTGCCGATTACAGCAAAGTCGTGGAATTGCATCCGGACAAAGAATACCCCTATTTGGCCCGGGCCTACGCCTATGAGCGCGAGAACTCATACGACGAGGCCATTGCCGATTTCTCGAAAATGATTCAACTGAATCCCACAAACTCCGGCAATTATGTTGATCGCGCAGTCGCATACTCTAAAAACGGCCAATACAAAGAAGCCCGGAAGGATTTCGACCGCGCGATTCACGATGATCCGAACGAATGGTTAGCGTGTAGCGAACTCGCGTATTTTTTGGCGACCTGCCCCGATGCCTCATTCCGCAACGGAAAAGAGGCGCTTAAAATGGCTCGCAAGGGATGCGATCTGCTGCAAAAACCAGAGGAGTGGGATGACTGCGGTTACGCATTGGCGGCCGCCTACGCTGAAACTGGCGATTTCGACAACGCAATTCGCTACCAAAAGCAATCTCTTGACAAGGTCTTAAACGCCAAGGGTTGGGGTGCGACAGATGACACCCTCAAGAAAATGAAAGAACGCCTCGCGCTTTTTGAGCAGCACAAACCCTATCGCGAGCCTCTTAAGCACAAACCAAATCCATAAGCGCGCCGCCCCACTCGGTTACGTGATCCTTTGTGTAAAAGACGTTTCCGCCACCCTCGCATTTTTCGAGCAAGCCTTCGGTCTCTCCCGCCGTTTCTTCCATGACGACAACGGCAAATCCGAGGGCTTGTGAGGTAACCAGAACTGCCCCGATCTGCCTTTAGCCAACATTACGACGACCCATCCGATTTTTTCACCGAAACGAGCTTCTCAGTGATGATCTGATGATAATAATCGGTGGCGGGTTGTATTGGCGGTTTTGCGTAAGGAGCAGGCATGGCGACCTTGTTCGACGTCAACTTGAAGTCGTGGTTCACGTTGATTTCAATCGCCCGGCCCTGCTCCGGGTCAAACCACAGCGCTCCGGAAAAAGTGCCGTCCGTGACGGGGTTGATTGCTTTGGCCATTTCCGTCCCAGCTCCAGGAGTGGTTTTCTGAGTTCCGTGAAAATCAAGGCGGGCACAAAGCTGGTCCGCCCGCATTTCCCAGGATTGAAACACGACGGTGCATTCCCGCAGGAGGTTTACGCTGAATAAACTCCGTTTGTCCTTTCGCGATTCACGAGAAAAGGTCCAGGTATCACCCGGCTGAACTGCCTTGCCCGGGAGGAAAGAGGGATCCAGCTTGTTTTTGTAATAGTCCTCGTTAAACATTTTTCTCAGCCCCCAGACGGCATTGGCGGACGGCTGTCGCATCCCGGAAAGGATGCGGCTCAGCACTTTATCCAGCGCTTGATTGTCCCAGGTCATTCCCGGTTTGAGCTTTGCGCCTTCGTATAGATTCAAACGGTTCAGAAGTTTATCAACGCCTTCCATTCGTTCGACCTGGTCGTTGGCATTCAGAAAATACCGAACCTTCGCGCCCAGGATGATTTTGAATAGTTTGGCGATTTCAGAGTCGTGCGCAACGGAACTCAGGGCTGTGTCATACCGCCAAAGGTCGGCTTCCATCCGGAAGGCGAGGTGTTGCAACGCCACTTCGTGGCCGCCGCCGGGGAGTTCGTTGACCGCTGTATAAGCGTATTGAGACATTAGGGAGAGCTTGTGTTCGACGGGGTCCGGCTTTCCCGGAGTGTGAATCTCCATATTTTGTTTCAGGTCAATCTCCCTGACGATACGCGTGCCCGAGGGCCATTTCTGCTTCAACTCAATCGGCCCGGCGGGAGGTTTAAAACCGGGCAGCAGGCCGGCGATCGAGGCTGTTGCCTGGGCTGAAAGTTCCACGTGGTGTTTGAGCCTTGGCCAACTGGGAAACCCGTATTCGCGCGCGATGATCAATTGAGCAGCGGCGAGCGAGAGCTTCGAGGTGCGAATCTCATCGTCGCTCATGCGAGCGTACCGAGGATGAAATTCCCGCACGCGCGCGGCCGCTTCAGCGATTCCCGAGGTTAAGGCGTTAAGTATATCCCTGGCCTGATGCTTCAGATGCTCCAGGTCGGGATTCGACGGCAGTGATTTGATTGGCATACGAACTTCTTTCGTTACGCCTGTTGTCCGCATGCTCAGGCAGAAAGTAAGTTCGTGAACTTACGGTTTTATTAGAGGTGGACTTCTGTCCTTTCCGCGGACCGGATGCGCCCTGTGCGCTTGGTCAGAATACCCGGGGTGAAGACGAAATCAACTCCGAAACCGGACGCAGTCGCATCGTCGTTGGGCACGATCTGGGAGAGCCAAGCACGTGACGTATTATGCGAGATCAGTATAAGGGATACTTTTCTGACCCAACTCTAACGATTCGCGTTTGCTACTGTTGTAGGTGGAAGAAAACGATCGTTGGGAAGCGTTTTCAAGAAAGCCACCAGCGGGGGAAACGATAAAGAAGTTTCTGATTCACTGGCAGGTTGGGAAACGCGCCGTTCTGCCATGGGCCCATGCTGTATCCGGCGAGGCCGGTGCTGAAAACGTAAACCCAGTCGGCCGAGGAATCGATTTCCTGCACACCGCAATACGCCGGTGCAGATTGGGTTTGCGAGCCGTTGCTCCAGGTGGTGAGCGTGGTCCCAGTGGTTTTCATGGTGTTGTTCGTGAAGATGCGCGCGTATTGCCCGGAATAGGTCGTGAGCCAGGAATTCGTGCGGGGATCGACTCCACTCGCGGGAATTTGCGCGAGTGGAAAAATAATTAAAAAAATTGCGAGGCGCGGAATGGAGTTCATGCGCGCAGTTTATGCGCGGCCACCTTAAGGGAAGCTTAAGCCCGGAAGATTAAATGAATTTTTTTCACAGGGTGCGCAATTTTTAGCCGCCGCCACAGGCCGGAAACCTTAATCAAAACTTAAGGTATCCCGTGCAAAAATGCGTGCATGAAGAATAGAATTGGAAATCGCAGACAGTTTTTGCCGAGCATCGAAAATCGTTTCCCCTGGTTCCTGGTGGCCATGATCGTTTTGATTGGCGCGGCCATGAGAGCGTGTCTTTTGTTCAGCACCTCCCTGGTTCCCGGCATGAACGGCGCCTATTATCTGGTGCAGGCCCGCTCCCTGATCGAGCGCGGCAAACTCGGCATCCCGGATTTGCCGCTGACGTTTGCGGTGCAAGCGGTGTTCGCCAAGCTGGTGCAATTAATCTCCGGCGCCTCCCTCGATTCCAGCATCATTTTCGCCGTCAAGTGCGCGGACGCGATCTTGCCGCCGCTGGTCGCGATACCGATATTCGCTCTGGTGCGGCATTGGACGCGCCGGACGGGCGCTGGCTTCTGGCTGCCGGCTTGCGCCGCGCTCGCCGCCGCCGCGGGGGCTCCGGCGTTGATGATGGTGGGCGATTTTCAGAAAAATTCCCTGGCGCTGCTTTGGCTGGCCGCGCTCTTGTGGAGCTGGCATCAATGGCTGGAGCAACCCTCGTTCAAACGCGCCGCGTTGCCGGTTTTGTTCCTCGGACTGATCGGCGTCACACATATCGGCGTATTTGGATGGGCACTGGCGTTGACTGCGCCGGTCGTGATCATTGCGCTCTGGCGCAGCGCGCCGGAAACCCGCCGCGCGATTCTCCCGTGGCTCTTCGCCGGAGGCGGCGCTTGCGCTCTCGCGGCCGGATTGGTTGTCTGGAAATTCGATCCTGCCCGCGTCTCCAAACTGGCCAATGCCGCAACCCATCCCTTCGGATATTTGCAGCAGAACCAGCGCCCGGGTACTCCACCGGGCGGCGCGGCGGGTTTCATGCCTCCGGCGAATATGGGTGGAAATCCGCAATTTCCAGGCAATCGCGGAAATTTCCAACCCTTCGCCGGACCAAATCAATTTTCAGGCCGACGATCTTCGTTGTCGCTGAATTGGAATTGGGTTCCCACCGCCGCGCTGCTCGCCGCTTCGATTGGGGCCCTCGCCGCCGTGTGGTTTAAACGAAAAAATCTCCCGGTTTCGAGCATCGCAGTC
>Ga0265338_10009709_pt1 | contig 11415 bp, 9 predicted proteins | sample 42126metaG_FD_193579 | JGI IMG/M metagenome (GOLD analysis project Ga0265338, IMG submission 193579) | Rhizosphere microbial communities from Carex aquatilis grown in University of Washington, Seatle, WA, United States - 4-21-26 metaG | ecosystem: Host-associated > Plants > Roots > Rhizosphere >... | reverse complement strand
TCAAATTCAAATCACTGCCGGGCCTGCGCTCCCAGATCGCACCATTGTACGCAACGTGATCGAGCGCGTCAAACTGGATTGAGCCATGCCCGAAATCGTGACTACCAGCAACCGATGCTTCGTAGTCAAACCCAGACGTACCGGTTCCGTCGGCCAGCGCCGGTATGTTGGTTGTCGGATTCCACTGGCCCTTGAACTCAAAGACTCCAGCAGGGAGCTGTGAGGTAGGAATCTGACCGTTTACATCGAGGGTAGCGAGGCCGCTTACTAAGCCTACCTTTGATAAAGGTGCCAGTAATGGGTCAGTCTGAGTGACAAACCTATTCGCGCTCCCTGGTGTCCCATAGGTTCCGGCTGCCGCAGAATTCTTTGCGGAGGTAATGTATAGATTTGTTGATCCTGATGGAATGTTGTCGCTCGTAACTGTCATCATCCCACCGTTAAGAGCCTGCGTATTAAACAGTGTTATAGCTTCGGCTGGTCTCAGAATCCACCTTGAACCATTGTAAATAACATAATCACCACAATTGAAAGTCTGCGATCCAGACCCTAAATCAACAACCGTTGGGATGTGGCTAGTCCAATAGCAGATATAGGTATCGTTCAGGGTTCCAGTTCCATCGGCAAGAGTCGGCGTATTGGTAGTCGCATTCCACTTTGCGATAATATTCTTTTTTGCAATTTTCTCAAATGGAATAGTGCTGGTCGAGTCGAGAGGAGCAACCCCGTTTGCCGCGCCCTTCTGGGTGAGGGGAACCGAAGCCGAAGCTGCAGATGCAGCAGCCCCAGAGGCGTCAAAGGCAGTTGAGGGCTGGAAAGCAGCGGTGCCCGGAGCGCCGAGATCCTTTAATCTCCCGGTCGGCCCATCAAACCCAGCAAGGTGCCCGTCGTGCATGGTGAAATATGGCTGCTGGACATATCTTCGGTTATCAATAATAAAGTTCACTGTTTGCCATTGGAAATCGTTGTCAATGCTAATACAGTAAACTGTTCCGGCCACCACATTATGTATGTCGTCCGATGGTATCGATGGAATGTAGGCATTTTGATTAGGGTCTTGCACAACGCAATCAGGAAGGCCAGCAAACAACACCGTCGTTGTTCCAGATGCTAATGCAACTACATAGTTTGAATACGAGTCAGAGCCGTTACCTTTAAGGAGCACCTTGTGGCTTATCGCATCACTTCCCCCCGCCCCATGCGTCGCGGCGTGCGCGGTCGGGGCTCGGGCGTTGGTGAGGCGCGGGTCGGTGGATGCCACGATACCACCATGGGCGGTCGTGGATAATCCGGTATGGGTATCAAGATTTTCCTGCACCGCAGAGGCGGCCCCGGCGACATCGAAGACCCCACCTGTTTTCTTGACAGCAAGTACGGTCAGTATGCTTTCGTCTGGCTGCGTAATATCTACAAGTTCGAGCGTACCAGAGTCGATCATCAACGATAGTGCTGCCTGCGGAATCTGGTCTGCCATTTTATATTCCTCGTTAAATCAATCAGAGTTAAATCAATCCGAGTTCGAAATATTCCGGTGTCTGTCGGAGAATCGCCCCGACGGTCATTATCGACGTTTCAGAATCTCCCCGCTGGCGGAACATAATAAATTTCGTTCCATTTTCAACTGGAACTGGGCAATCGTAAGGGCTGACCTTTACAACAACAGAATGCACCTGCGTTTTCGAGTGGCCGGCCTTCGTGCTGCCGATATCAAACGCAATTGGCTTTGCGCGACGAACGAGAACCCATACCTGCGTATCGGCCTGCCCAGCCTGGCGTAGCACCACTTGCTCACCGCCAAGGTCAGGATCGGAAAACATATCGTCGAAATCGCCCATAGTCTGGCGTATCATTTGCGTTATGCCATAAAGCCGAGAGCGGTAATTTTCCCGGTTTGCAGCCCAGCATCGGTTCCAGAGCTATAAATTTTTGTAAACATGCCGCGCAGCTCTGCTCCAGCAGGGATTGAAATCGATACGCCCGATGCATCTGGCAAATCAACCTTTATTATTCCTGCCGTGGTGCTCTGCAGCGCCACAATCTTATACCCAGTGAAAGTTTGGTCGGCAGATCCGACAGCAACCGCCACGGCGTAGGTATAAGGTGGTGCAAAACGCGCCATGTCGGTCAAATCTTTATCGGTAATTTTCATTTCCAGAACTCCTATTTGTTAAATAAGGGGCGGCCCCGCCGCGTTGGCATTTTGCCGCCCCTTGGCCCGGTCGCTCAATGGCGATCCGTGGGCAGATTACCCGAGATAGAAAACCGCAGCTTCGGTACCGCTGGTCACGTTTGTAAAAACAATCGTGTACGACGCCGACTTTGTCGCTACGACCGCAAGGTCACCGGCAACACTGAGGGCGCTGGTGATTGATGCGCTCGCCGCAACCGTGACGGTATTTGCTCCAGCATTGTTCGCTATGAGGAGTTTCAGGCTCGTTCCGACCACCGCGCCGGGGCAGAGCGCAAGCAGATCAACAGCCGCAGGCATCGTCGCGGTAACAGCTGCGGCTGAGGTGCTGGTAACTATGCCGCCATAAACAGCAGCAGCCGACATTGTCCCGGTAGTATTGAGGGCGGTAGCGGATCGCACTTCGAGGGTGCGCCCGGCAGTCGCGTTGATTTTTGTGGCCTTCAGCGTCGAGGAGCCAGTGATTGCTCCTGTAACATTCAGGGCACCGGTCTGAGTGGTTACACCGGTAACCGCAAGTGTTCCACCGACCGAGGCATTGCCGGAATCGACCAGGCTGGTTACGGTGGCAGCTCCGGAGGTTGGCAGGTAGTAGGCATTCAGTGAGATTTTCACTGTCGGTGCGCCAGCTACCGGTGCTGTTGCTGTGCCCGCTGCGGTGCCCGCCTCAACGGCAATACCGAGGAGAAAGCCAGAGCCGCCCGGATCGGAATTTGTAACGCAACCCGAGGCGGTCACATAATAGACTGCATCGCCCTGGCTGATCGTGATACCGTTTGCGATGCAACCTGAGAAAATCCCGTACCGGCGATACGGCCCGGCCGTTGCCGCATCGATACTCACTATCGGTACGAGTGCGCCGAAACCGGCAAGCCATATCGGCGTATTGACGGTAGACGCATTTGAGTTCGTGTAATACACCTGGTCAACGGAGTGCCAGGGCTGCCGGAATTCGAGAGGAAAGAGACTGGACATTTATAAACCTCCTGCAGAATTTGAATTGTTTCGTTTTTTAAAGGGCGGATACGCGCCGCCCCGCGAAATCATTGGAGATTATTTTCCGTCGTTGTAAATACCGGTGCGCCAGTTGGCAACGCCGATACCATACTCGCCGAAAATGTCCCACTTGATCCCCAGGGCCTGAGATACAAGCGACGGCATTGAGCGGATGTACGGAACCCGCATACCCTGCAGGTACGATACAACGAAATGATCTGCAATCGTCGGGTCAGTGAACATGTACCAGGCGTTAGGAGCGCTTGCAGCGGTGAGGAGCGACTGCAGATACGGGTCGCAGACCGGCATGATGTCCTTAAACAGGTTCGGGCTCTGAACCGCTGAACTATTCGCAACACCGGGGTCGTATGTCGAGCCAAGGAGCTGCTCAATAGATGTTCGATTGTTGACTCCAGTTACAAGGAATTTGGGCTCGTAACCACTGTATTGGGTAACCGATTTTGCATCAGGAGCCTGCAACGGGATCATCTGCATGGCTAGACGGTTTGCACCGATAGCCGCATGCGTCACGGTTCCGCTCGATGCACGCAGGTTCTTGTGCGTCGCAGCGTTAAAAAGAGCGACTGAATCCTCGTTCATCGTCGGGCCAAGGAGGGCCGCACTGGTCAAGAGATCGTAAACGTCCTTGTTTTTCCGGCGTTCCCATGCGTTCGCAATCGCCGCAGGGATACGGGTCAGGGCACCGAGATCATCGTTGATAATAGTTTTACGGGTCAGAACATGGGCAATGCCCTTCGTTCCGATTGACACGGTTTCCTGCCTGTCGGCAACTCGACCGAATTCAAAATCCTGACCTTCGGCAATATCCTTAATGTCGGAGAATTCTGAAAGGTTAGTCATGTGCAAGGGCTTGAAATCCTTGCTCTGTACCACGCCAGTCCAACGTGAATACGTAACAGCCGCAAGGCTGGCCTGTCGGTCAAGTACCTTATTCGCGACATCGGCGAGAATGTTTGCAAGCTCGGAGCTGGCTTCCATCCGCGCACTGGTTGCGCCGGCAAGACGGATGAAGTGGTCGGCAACTTGAGAGGGATTGAGGCTTGCAATCTGCCGAGCCGGAACGACGCCTTCATTGAAGAGGCATTCACGCGCCAAGCCATGAAGGCCCTGGACGTGCTCCGCGCCCTTAAGGGAGGTCTTTTCCTCGGCCGTGAGCATTGATTCTTTACTCTGCATCATCAGTGAAAGCGTTGCGCGCTGAATGAACTTATCGGACGCATCAGCGGTGATATTAACGCCGGCCGAAACACCGGGAGCAACCGGCGTGAAATTGTCGGCAACTTTCTGAGCAGCCTTTTCAAGCGATACGTTTCCTGAAATCAACTCTGCTTCGAAATCCGCCTTCATCCCGAATTTTTGGCAGAGCGCCTGAATTCCGGTAACACGCTCGCGTTCGTTTTTTGCAGCTTCGGCCTTCGCCTCGGCAACTTCCCGATCATGGGCGGCCTGCTGGGCTGCCGTAGGGTCGGCCTTCATGTTCTGGCCGCAAGCGCTGCAAAAGGTCGCGTCTGCGGAGTGCTCTTTGCCACACTTGGGGCATTTCATTGCATCTACTCCTTGTAAAGGTGAATTTACTCCTGTTTTCTGGGTGTTTTCTGGGGTTTTCAGCGGTTCATGCGCTGTTTTCTGTGGTTCTGTGGCGGACCGAAAGGCCTGTTTCGGTGCAAGCATGCGCATTCCGACAGCGGCTCTACCCTCCATAACGGTCAAAACAGCGTCCGGAATCTTTAATTTTCCCTTGTTAATTGCTCTATTTTTCGGTCGGTCACTCGGCTTTGCATCAATTTCGTCGGCAAAACCATAGTCAATTGCGTCCTCCGGGGTCATCCATGTGGCATCATGGCCATCACTTCCGGCCATAAGCTCGGTTAATTTCGCCTCACTGAGCCCGGTTTTATCTTGGTAGGCGCCGATTGCCATTTTTTCCATTTTGTCGAGCAATTCGGCATCGCCCCGCAGCTGATCGGAGTTTCCATAGCTGCCGGAAAACGGCTTATGGATCATAATGAAGCTCAGCGGCTTCATAATGATCCTATCGCAGGCCATGAGGATCACCGAAGCAATCGACGCAGCCATACCGTCAACGATACCGGTAATCTCGGCCGGATGTTCGCAAAGCAGATTGTAAATAGTGAATCCGTCCATCACATACCCGCCGGGGCTATCCATGCGAAGCGTAATTTTCGACACATCACCAAGGGCGGCAAGCTGCAGCTTGAATTGTTTTGCAGTGATACCGGAATCCCACCCGTCGCTGCCGATCTGGTCGTATATGTCGATTGTCGCCTCTCCATTCGATGCCGACATTTTAAACCCGAAACCGCTCTGAAGGCCCATCCGAGCGCGTCGCATGGCATGGCGTATATTTGTTGACATTACTTATTTCCTCCAGATGATCCAGAGTTTCCCGGCAGGTCTTTTGCAGCGGCAGGATCAACCTCTGCGGCAGCGGCCGGTGTGGTATGCTCGCTATAGTTCGGCAATATCTCTTCAAGATCAAGCTTCTTTATGAACTCTTTTTCGGTTCCGCGCTGCATCAAAACGTCTTTGTAGTTCCGTCCTTCTTCTTCGCAAAGCTCCTGCAGGGTAACAATTCCGGTCTGGAGCTGCAGACGCTGGGCCTTGATCTTTTCGAGAGGGTCAAACCAGTCAATTTCTTCCGGTAACCAATAGCAGCGGGAGAACGGCCAAGGGTCTTTCGAGTAATCACTGTAGGATATTTCCGGTATTTTCCCGGTCAATATTTCCCACTCAACGAAATCATTCCAACACGGCTGACAATTACTTTTTACGAATGACGCAAAAACAGACTTAAACCCCTTGGAGTCGATAATTGTGTTTGTGCGGCTGCCAGAGAATGAAGCGTTATTAAGGTCAGAAGTCAAGAGCTGATAACTGAACCCCATCCCGATAGCGAGGGCGTGTAGTTCACGCATAAGCAGAGGGTCAAGGCACTGATTCAGGTTATTATTGAACATCACCGTTTCTGGCTTGTCGTCAGTCGCAAACAATGAAGCCTTATCAAGCGCCACCGAGTTTGAATCGTCGCCGGAATCATCAACCGCATAGGAGAGGTCGGAAATAAATGCGGCCTTGTCCTTTTTGCTTATCCGGACACCAAGGCGTGCAAGCACCTTAGACTGAGTCATCACGTCTTCTATCAGTTGTTCAACGTCAAACGAATGCGGGAGGGATGCGGCAACCCACGGAAACCCGAGATACTGCTCAGGTTCGCGCTGCCGATAGTGAATTGACATACGGTCTGCCGGAATCATTTCATTTTCGCCGAGAATGTAGAAACCGAGCGGCTCCATGTATTGATTGAACTTCTGACCTAAAACCGTGATATCCTTACGCTGGTCGATGATCATTTCCCGGTAATACAGATCGTCAAAAAAATTATCATGGGCGAAATTTAATCGGTACGGCTTAACAAGGGAGTACGCAAACGGCAACCATGAGCCTTTTTTTGATTGAACGCGTTGCCGAATAATGCTTCCGAGCTGGGCCATTGATTCAATTTCGATGCCTTGGGCTTCGAGTACAGTAACATTCTGGCTTCCCATGCGCATCCCCTGGTCGTTGAACCGTAACCAGTGGTCGGCGAGGCGCTTATTTACAGACTCGGCAGGGGTTCCATCGGAGTTTTTAACCATCGGAAACGGCATGATCCCGCTTCCAACCGTGAGAGTTTTTATGATTTCGATAGCTCGCTTGATATACGAATTTGTCCGGTAGGCAAATTCCGACCGACTGCAAAGCGTGCGATACGAAACTCGCATCAGATTTGTCGATGTAACAATTCTTGTTATCCAATCATTGCGGAATCGGCCAAGTTCGGCTCCTGGGTAATAGTTGCCGGTATTTGCTTCGCCGTCACCGCCTGGATACCACTCATTTTTTGCGCGATTGGTTTTAAACGCGGCGTCAAGAGCCGTTCGCAAAGCCATCTGCTGCATACCGCGGAACCGATCCGCCTCAGTGATTAGAGACGGCCGTCTATTCCAGCCGGCACGAGCAGATTTAAGGGTGTGGCGTATGTCGCGGATCAGGTTCAAAAGTGTCGGCTCCGAAATCTGAGTTTTACAAATGGGCCGTTTGCCATCTCCTCGTCGGCCCTTATTTTTTGCGCCAGGTCATACCGCTTTGACGGGTCCATCATGCGCTTGCGCATATCTCCGACCTGCTTTTCCTCAACGCCAGACACAAGATCTGCCTTCAGTGCGTCAAGGATGTCACCGGAGCTAAGGGGTGTAGGGTCAGTCATTATTCAGTATCCGTTGCAAGGATTGACTGCAAATCGTTATAGTGTGACTCTTCATCCTGCAGGATCGAGAGCAATATTGCCTCGGTTCCGAAGTCGAGAACTTCCCGGGCCTGCGCTATGCGCTGCCGGTATCGGTTGATTGCATCCTTCTCGCCGGTAAAATCATCGGAAAGCATCGCCTCGTTTTCATAGGAAACAGCCGGCTGTGCCTCGATGGAGGTCGGGATTCCGCCGAGGTAGTTGATATGCTCAGCAAGCAATCGCGCGTGCTTCATTTCGTCGTCGGCGTGCTCGTAAAGCACATCCACAAACGCGAAAAACAGCCCTGAAAGCATCGCCGCATGAGCACGATACATGAGCGCGGCCCGGTATTCGCGGGCCAGGTCTTCGTTCAAAAGGGCGAGAAACTGTTCGGGATTCATAGTTTTCTTTCGTATTCGGGCAATAAAAAAGGGCGTGTTGACGTTGGCGGCCAACACACCCTTACATCTGGATTTTTCCCTTGCTCATGTTATTTCTCTCGACGCGATGCCGAACCGCCCGGCAATGGGCGCGGCTCAATGCTGAGCCCTCGGCGGGTTTCTGTGCACCGATCTGGTCTATGTTCTTTTCCTTCATGGTTATAATAATCGTGCACTCAATACACTGGATGCAACAAAAATATTTTCGAGGGGTCGCGAGTGGTTTACTTGGATACGCAAAAAATAACCAAGTACCCGACATTATTGAGGTTTATCACTTTTAGCAGTTTTGCAGTTTCCGGCAGAAATTCTAAAATTTTTTCTATTTTTTCAAAATTAACACATAATAACACCCGATACGGGCCCTCGGGTGCACGAAATTCGGCGCCGCAATCGGGGCACCGGACGGCACCCCGAGGAAGAGCTCCAGCCCAGGCACAAGCAACGCAACGCCGCGGTACCGGTCGGGTCATGGCGGCATAGGTTGGTCGCTGGATCATCGCGCCGCTCGGCGGAAAATCAACAGCGATTCCATGACATCGACCGACATACTGCCATGAAACTCGTAACCTGCCGCGTACTGAGTGTTCAGTTTTCGCTCCAGACGCTCAGGGAGCTCCGCATCGGCAGGTTGGATACAAAAAAGCTCACAGTGGTAGTCCGACACTAAGGTCGGGGCTTGGCGAGGCTCTGTGGAGGTTGGCGTATGCTCGGCAACCACCCCCTCGGCAACCACTCCCTCGGCAACCGTACTACCGGGCCTGATATTTTTCTTTCCGTGTGACATTTTTACCTCCTGCCCCGCAGGGCGCGTGAATAGTAATCGTTCTGGTATGCCGATTCCCGCCTACTCGTTCGGTGTGGATCCTGACCCGGGGCGGGATGTTGGGATGCCCCAGGCGCAGCAGTTGGCTCGCTGGCTTTTCTGAGTGCCTCGACCGCTTCCGGCCTTGATAAAATTTCCGGCAGCTTCAGGAGCTCGGCTGCAGCAAGAGAATAATTCAAACAGCTCCGGTAATGATCTGGCCTGACTTTGTGCCAGACTCTCCGCTCGTTGCCGTGCGTATCGAGCTCGGTGGTATGGTACTGATTCTGGCATTGCCGCATAAAATCCGTACCAGCATCCTGCGGCAGGTGCCACATGTCGGTCGCGATCAACAACCCAGTTTCCTCGGAGAGCCTTTCCCCCTGGCCGACAAAAAACGGGTTCTGGTTTCCATGCCCATCCTTACCTTCGCTCTTAAAAATCAAGGGGCGCTTCGGGTCTGATCGCGTGAGCCCAACATATCCGACTAAATTTTTTATATTTGAAGACAGCATATCGACATCCGCCGTCCGGTGCCCACCGCGGTCTATCACTGCGGCGCGAATATCTAAAATTGCCCCCGAACGCTTGCTTAAAATATTATCCAGTAAAAACCCTTTGCGGAATATTTCAAGAATCCGGCGCGGATCGGCATAATCTGGATCGTGGATCGGGCAATAAATCTGCCCATATCTCAGCACCCAGGATTCCATATGGGCGCCCCAGCCATGGATCTCATAAAAAAATTCCCGGTCCTGAGCATCGACACCAGCAGTTACGACCAACACATCGTCGGGAATGTAATTATCAACCGGAGTGCCGTCGGCGCAAACTATCGGGCGTCCGTCAATATCGGCCGCGCGCATCCAGTATCGGTATCCTGATTTTTTGGCTTCCATTGCGGTAAGCTCAACCTTGTGGTCAACCTCGCGCTCGAAATGCCTGGCATTGGTCTCGTTTTCGTAAAGTTGAAATTTTCCTTGATCTTTACAAGACTGAAAATACCGGGCAAGCCATTCGTAAAATGTAAACGTCAAATCGACGCTACGGTTTGCATCGAAACAAACCATCCCAAAGCCTTCCCGTCTTACGCCAGACACGTTTCCGGAGCGGTCGATTTTTTCGCCAACCTGCGACCACTGTTTTTTAAGACTGATATCCGGGTCGGTCGGGGCTGCCCAGACAACACGCTGATCCATGGCTCGCCGCTCGGTCTCTGTAATTTCCTGATGGCAGTTCGGGCATTCGTAATAGCACGCCGCTTCTTTCAGGTCGCGGAGCATAGCGGCTTGATTGTGCGGATCCGGTACCTCGGGATTCCGCAGCCTTATATTCCCATCCCGGTATACGTGATACTCCCCGCATTTCGGGCATGGGTAATGTGGCTGCAAAATTAATGTTCCTGCCTTGTAAACTTCTTTGTAGAGCGGGTCACCAATTAAATACGGGCTCGATTCAATAATCGACATCCGGAGTTCCATAGGGTAACCATCCTGCCGACCATAAAGCATATCAACCGGATCGCTCTTTGTTTTTTCAGACCGAACCCACTTCGCAACCTCTGACCCATAAACAAATCCGGCTCCGAACGTCGCAAGGTCATGGATATCCTGCGAGGAGGTCGCGCGCCAAAGCCCATTTTTCAGGAAAATATTATCTTGTGTTAAGTTGTCATCCTTGCCGTCCCAAAGTTCACGCAGGCAAGGATTCAGTTTTATCATTGGACTGATTCGAGCCCGGAAAACGGTTCCACAGGTCCCATGTTCGGAATAACAAACTATGCCGCCGATATTTTTATATTTCATAGCCCAGAACGCGACACCCTCAGCCATGCCAGATTTAAAACATCGCGTCGGCAGTCGGTAAGCAACACGTCGCGCGCCATTCCAAATCATCGGAGCGTTGACGGGCTCAATTTGATATGGCTTTAGTGTGAGCTTGCCTGGTGTATCGTATCCCGGCGGAACAAGCTTTATTTGCTCATTGAGAAAATCCGATATCCTTGGAATATCCTCAAACTTCCCGGCCGAGCGCTCACGATCAGTGATCGGGTATTGGTGTTGTGGGGGTTTCGGGAGCCTGAAAATCATTTTGAAGATTTTCCAGTCTTTCCCGTCAGTTCCGAGTGTCCGAGATATGCATCCATAACTTGCTTTCCGAGATCATGGTCGAGGGTCGCTAATTCCTCAACAGTTTTCATAGCCCGGTATGGTCGAGTGAGTGATAACGACCGCTCCCAAAAATTACGGAACGACACTAACCGTGAGGCGAGCACATCCTCCATCTCGGAGCGGGAAACCATCATCCGCTCTGTTTCGTCGTTTTCTAATTTTAATTTTCGGTAGCGCTCCTCCTCGGTGCGAAGTTTCGCTGGCGTGTCGGCTGAGTCTTTTTCTTTGCGCCATATCATCACGTCATAAAGATCCAATAAATTAGCCGGCCGCCCTGGCCCCTTGGTTTTTCCAGCGACCGGGCATCCACGCCCTATCCAATCAAGCACCGTGGCGTCATCAATCCCGAAAACTGCTGCCACTTGCAGACAGCTCATTTTACGCAGGGCAGGTATGGTGTGCCCAGCCGAGGCTTTTGCCACACCCGCAGATTTTTTTGAAACTTTCCGTTTTCCGCTCATAGTTTTTATTTTTTCTGCAGTTAAAAACAGAGGTTCGAATTTACC
>Ga0265338_10009708_pt1 | contig 11416 bp, 8 predicted proteins | sample 42126metaG_FD_193579 | JGI IMG/M metagenome (GOLD analysis project Ga0265338, IMG submission 193579) | Rhizosphere microbial communities from Carex aquatilis grown in University of Washington, Seatle, WA, United States - 4-21-26 metaG | ecosystem: Host-associated > Plants > Roots > Rhizosphere >... | reverse complement strand
TCTCTTATCCCTTTACGCTGATTTTAGAAAACGAAATGACCGCCCGTCCCGGTGTGGGCACTCCCATCGCGAGTGCCGGACGGAACGTCGTGAAAATCAGCAGGTTTTTCACCTGCGGCAGCACTGACGATGCGTCATCCGATTGCGACAGGATCCGGTAATCCTGTACACGCCCGTTGGCGTCGACATAGGCCTCGATCACCACGGAATCCTCGCCAACACTGCCGAGCGATGTGCCGAACACCGACTGCTCCAACTGTGGCCCCGTGTAGAGCATCAGCGGCACGTCCGAACTGCTCGCCTGTAATTGTGCCGGCAAGGCGAAGAAGCCGAGCAATAAGCCGAATGTCAGTATGGCACTCACGGCACCCGCCGTTGCGGGAACCATGAATGCGTTTAACGCGTTGCTAAGTCGTACCAGCGCGCCGTCGAACCGAGCCCGCCGCGCGCGTTTCGCTTCACGCGAAATCGCCAGGCGCAACCGCAAGGGAAGGTCCGAAGGAGCCTTGGCCTTTCCAAGTCCGGAGAGCAGTTGCTGTGTGCGGCGGGTGGCCGCATACTCCCGTGCGCAATTCTCACACTCCTGCATATGCCGCGTGAGCGTGCGCATCTCTTTCCCGCTCACCTGGCCGTCGAGATACGGAGAAAACAGCTTCTTGTACTCGGCGCAGTTCATGGCGTCACCTCAACCTCTCTGCCACCACTCGAACCCCGGGAAGCCTCCGGTTGCTGAGAGTTGGCAGGCACTAACAATCCCAACTCCGAACCGGCTTCCCGCACATATCCTGTCAGCTTCTTACGCAGCGCATCCCGCCCGCGCGTAATCCGCGATTTCACTGTTCCCAGCGAGATCTGCAAAACCTCTGCGACCTCTTCATACGACATATCTTCCAGATCGCGCAGAATGAGCGCCGTCCGGTAGGGCTCAGGCACATGCGTAAGTGCTTCCTCGACCACAGCACGCACTTCCGTATGCGCGAACTTCTCAAAAGGCGATTCGCCCCGATCCACCAACCGGTCCGCACCGGAAAATTCGTGCTCGCCTGCTTCCACCGGATCAATCGGAGTTTCTTGCGCCTTGTGCCGGAACCACCAACGCCGCCGGTTCGAAGCCTCGTGCAGGGCGATCCTGTAGATCCAGGTCTTCAGGCTTGATTCGCCGTGGAAATGTTTCATCCCGCGGAAGACTTTGAGAAAAACTTCTTGAGTTGTATCGGCCGCATCCGATGGGTCATTCACGATGCGATAGATGAGGCCGTAGATCGGCTGGTGGAATTCGCCAATCAGCCACGCGTACGCCTCTTCGGATCCAGCCTTCAGTTCTGCAATGACGGCCGATTCCTGGGTTCGGGCCCCGATAGCGCTTGCGAGATCGCCCAATGTCGTAGCTCCCGCCATGGTGGCGTGCCCCTCAATTATAGAGTTACCCAGGCCCTAACGGCGGGAATCTTCTGATTTTGAAACCACTCCCCAGGAATTCCCGCTTGGTTACTTAGACCCCGCGACACGACTCCGAGTTCCCAACATAAATGCCTTGTTTTGTGTGGTTTTGAAGGCTTACTCCGAGCTTTGCCCCAGAACGTAGGCGGACTGGCCTTTCCCTGCGTGGAATCCACGAGAAAGGAAAACCTGCGGGCCTATTTGCTCGGAGCTGGATTTGTCGCTGCCGGCGGATTCGCGCTCGGCTTGGCCTTCTTCTTAGCCGGTTTCTTGGGAGGCTCCGTGTCGTCCACGACAATTTTCTTCGGCGGAGGAGGCGGGGCAGCTGTCAGCGTTTTCACCTGTGCCCGCAACCGCGTCAATTCCTCTTCCTTCGCGCCGGCCAACTTCTGCATGCGCTCCCCAAAGGAACGCCGCACATTCTCCAGCCCATTCATGTCGTTGCTGAGACTCTGAAATTCGTCCTTCGATCCGAAAGCTCCCGCCGATTCCACGACAGATCCGAACACGTCGTATAGCGCATCCAGGTTTCGGTAGAGCTTGAAGCTGGCCGATACATCTTCCGGGGAGTTGTTAAGCTGCGCGATCGTTTCCGGCAGCGCTGACTTCAAATTGCGCAGGATCGAATCCACGTTCGCTTGCGACTGCCGCTTCGTCGAGTTGTCGGTTTTCCATTTCTCGACCCGCGTCTTCTCCAGATCAGCTTCCATTGCGGTGGCTGTCTGCTTCAGTTGCGACAAAATATTGTTGAGTTCGCTCACCGAAGCATAGGCAACCGGAGGGGCTGTCGTTCCCTGTGCCGCGCTTTGTTGCCCGTAGGCGGTTGCAGGAACGAATCCAGCGGCTGCCAGCGCGCTCATCCAGATAAGAAATATCAGTGCGAGATTCTTGTGCGAGTTCGACATTGGGCTCCCAACCGTCTCCTTTATTTTGCCACCATATCCTAGTTGAGTTTGACGCAACGCGAAAGGTGGGCGAAAATCAAGAGATAGGAATTATCCCGCTTTCTAAGTGGGCCTGTGGCGCAGCTGGGAGCGCGCTTCCATGGCATGGAAGAGGTCGTCGGTTCGATCCCGACCAGGTCCACCAAATCCCTCCAAGTTCAGATAAATACTTTAGCCCGGCACCGGGGCATTAATTTCCAGCGTTTCTTGGTTGCGGACCTTACATTTCCGGTTGCTTGAGAAACAGCGGGTCCCCGGCACGTTCCGCGACTGAGGGCTGGCCTCAAAACTGAATGCAGCGAAACCGAGGGTGCGTCCCCACGCCCATGCAGGCTGCGACTAAATCAGCCCCGGCTCCCGCGCATACTCCGGGCGGAGTATCTCCGGCAGCCCATCTAATCCAGCACTGCTGCCTTCCCGTTGCGCGAACTCGATCATTGCCTGCTCCCGCCCGGAGTCGATGGCTCGCCTCTCATAGCCGGACAACAGTTCTTCAACCCGATCCCGAGCTCGCCCCAGCACTCCGTGTGAATTCTCGTCCATCCCGGCCAGCCCGCGATCCATGACGGAGGAAGGGAAGTGCTGTTCCCTGCGGAACAACTCCCTCGTTTCTTTTAATTTAAGAAAATCGCCTTGCAGCCCCGTCTGAGCAAACATCGCGACTGCGAGCGACTCAGTTCTTGTCTCGATCCCTTCGATCAACCGCTGCGCCGACGCAATTGCCTCGGCATCAATCACCAGCTTCTCGATACTGTGACACGCGAGAAAGTCCAGCATCCCGGCGCCCGAAATCATATTGATCCCAGCCAGCGCGCCCAACACGGCGGATATCCCACTTTCCATCTCGACCTGCGCGTCGATCAGCCGCCCATCGCCCGCCACCATGTATGCGTGAGTGGGAAGCCCAAGATATTTCCCAACCTGAGCGCAACCTACATCGAGCATCGCCGTCTCGATCGCGCCCATCGGAGTTCTTCCCGTACGCATATCAAAGATTGCGGGCGCGCCGCCCCAAACAATGGGAGCTCCCCGCTGCGCCAATTGATGAATCGTGATCCCGCTGATGCACTCTGCCGCGTGCTGCACGATCGATCCCGCGAGCGTCACTGGAGCTGTTGCCCCAGCCAGCGGCATGCTGACAATCTCTGCTGGCACTCCCGCGCGCGCCAGGTCCACCATGTTCTGGGAAGCAAACTCCGACCAGTTCAGCGGCGGCGAAGGACACACATCAAATATTGCCCGGGGTTTGCGCCGCAAAGCATCACTGCCGCCGCTTTCGATTGTCAGTAGCTCCAGCAGCGTATGCAGACTCGAAGCTGAAAAGGCCCCCGTTACTACCGGCTTCTCCGAATACCACAGCACCAGCAGCAAACGGTACCAATCTCCAATCTCCTGCGGGACGTCATTGCACACCATGGCGGTGGATTGCGCGGCAAACTGTGGCAGCATTTCCGCCACCCGCACTAGCCGCACCAGGTCTGCTGACGTTGCTGGGCGCGCTTGCTGCGTCTCTGGATCGAGAATGTTCAGGCACGACGATCCCGGATCAAAATGAACGTGATCTCCCCCATAACGTACCGCCGGCAGCCCCTCGCGGTCGTAGAGATAAAACTCGTGCGGTACCGATTCGATCGCCCGCCGGGCCACCGATTCAGGAATGCGCGCCACTCCATCCCCGACCTTGATCCCGGCGCCTCGCAGCAACTCCACGACATACGGAGCAACTCGTACGCCCGGATCTGAAATCAGTTCGAATGCCTCTCCCAGAATGCGTTCGATAAACGGCTTGTCGAGTAACTCCAGTTTTGGTCTCATACGGGCCCCGCCGCGGCGCCCTGCAGTTTCTGTTCCATCAGTTCGTGCGCCAGCGCCACAGCGCTCATTGCATCTTTGGCGTAGCCATCAGCGCCAATCTCCTGCGCCCAACCCCGCGTCACAGGTGCTCCACCCACCATGACCTTCACGTGGGAGCGCAGGCCCGCTTTCTCCAGCGATTCAATCACGCTCTTCTGATTGCGCATCGTGGTCGTCAGCAACGCTGACACGCCGACAATGTCCGCGCCCAGTTCGCGCGCTTTCGCAGCAAATTTCTCACCCGAAACATCCACACCTAAATCGTGGACGCGAAATCCATTCGCCGTGAGCATTGTCCCCACCAGGATCTTGCCAATCTCGTGGATATCGCCTTTCGTGGTCCCGAGCACCACCACCCCCGCCATCGGGCGTTCGGTTCCGAGCTTCTTCAGTTCCGGTTCGAGGACCGCCATCGCCGCCCGCATCGCCTCGGCGGACGCCATCATATCCGGCAGAAACATTTGTCCCCGCGCAAACTGTTCTCCGACATCATGCATACCGGGAACGTATCCATTGTTGATTGCGTCGAGCGGCGCAACTCCGGCTGCGACTGCCTCCTGCGCCAGCGCGGAGGCTGTGTCCGGCGCGCCGTCAATGATCGTCTGCCGCATGGCAGAGAAAGTGTCAGGCATAAGAACCTCTGCGCCATGCTGCTATGGTTTATTACAGGAGTCTGTGACAGTGGTCACAGAGCGGGGCCATCCTCATGGTTGATGCCGCGGTTCTGCCGCTATAGAAGTCTTTAAGGGGGCCTAGGGCTGAATCTCGATCGGCGTTCCATCCGCCACCAGCTTCCAGATCTCATCCATCTCGGCATCGGTGACCGCAATGCACCCATCCGTCCAATCCATCGCCCGATGCGAGTCCTTCAACCATCCAAATCCATTCGGCAGCCCGTGAATCATGATGTCGCCGCCCGGATCAACACCGCGCTCCGCCGCTCTCTTCCGATCTTTTTCGTCCGGGTACGAAACGTGAATGGATTTGTAGAACCGGCTCTTGTCATTCCGCCGGTCCAGAATGTAGTGGCCTTCCGGTGTCTTGTGATCTCTCTGCTGCTCCTTCGCTCCCACAGGGGACCCTCCGAGCGCCACTTTGTAGCTGCGAATTACTTTCCCATGGGACATTAACGTCAGAGTGCGCGAACTCTTCACCACTACGACCTGGTCCACCTTCGTCGGAGTTTGCGCCGCAACGTCCAATGCGAGTACCCCCATCAGCAACACGGCGATCATGCCCGGAGTATGTCCGTTCCGCTCGCGGAATGCTAGCCTGAACTCAGATGCGTTGCTCCCAGCCAATTAAGACTATCGTCGCCATCGCCATATTGCTCGAAATAGCGCATGCGGCCGCCGTCGCTCCCGCTTGGATCGTGCGTTACGATCCTCCGCGCGTCGTCAACGGGTCGCCCGTCATCTTCCGAATCAAGCCCCCGAAACCCGTGCATACGCTCTCCGGAACCTGGCTCGGACACGACATCTTTTTCACGTTCGACCCCACGACCAAGACATGGTTCGCGCTCGCCGGAGCCGGCCAGGAGACCAAACCCGGTTCCTATCCGCTGAAACTTCACGCCGAAGCTGACTCTGGACCAGCCACCTCATTCGAGAAGGGAATCACCGTCCAGCGCCAGCGTTATCCAAAAGTTTTACTGAAGGTTCCCAGTCGCTATACCGCCCCCAGCCCCGAAGATCAGCAGGAAATCGAAAAAGCCAAGGAGATCAAACAAGAAGCCTTCAAAACCCTGAGCCCCGATCGCGAATGGCAAGGCTCCTTCGCGCCTCCAGTTAAAGCTGAAATTTCTGACGTCTTCGGAGTTCAGCGCGTCTTCAACGGCTCCGTACAAAGCACGCATCAAGGATTGGATTTCCGCGTCCCCGCCGGAACGCAAGTCAACGCCGTGAACAGCGGAAGAATAATCCTGGCTCGTCCGCTCTTCTTCGAAGGGAATTGTGTCGTCATCGACCACGGCCAGGGTCTGCTGACTCTCTATCTGCACTTGTCAAAGTTTTCAGTGAAAGAAGGCGATGTGGTGGAAAAGGGCCAACAGATCGGCGTTAGTGGAGGTACTGGCCGAGCGACCGGCCCGCATCTTCATCTTGCTGTGCGGTGGCAAGGCGTCTACCTGAACCCGCAAATTCTTTTAGGCTTGCACCTGCCCTGAACTAATATCCCGCCGCTACTAATGTTTCTCCTTCAGGCTCCCACATCCCACCTTTGAACGTCACGCTCCGCCCGGAAATTGCGGGAATCCTTTCACCTGGCACAACAATCCCCACCAGGTTCAATGGATCGGCCGCAGCAATCACTACGCGCTCACCGTTCATCGGTAATTTACGATTTGCGCGCAACGATTCCACCGCCACCGGCAACGCAAACTGCTCGCCCTGGAACCCATCGACGAACCTTCCGCCGCGCACCTCGCCTCGATCTTCCAGCCGCCGGAATCCGATCTGCAATTCCCGCCAGCGTGGCAGGTTCGTCTCTCGCGCCAGCAAATCCCGGAACACGACTCCGTATCTCCGCAGCAACATCCAGCAGCAGGATTCCACGCTGCGATCGCGATCTGCCCCATCGGAATGCAGCAATGACCACCGCCCCGCCGCATGCCGGGGCCGCCGCATCTTCGCCAGACTCGACCCGCCACTCGAGGAAGTTTTGGGAGCCACCAGCGCCCGCAGATTTTCAAATCCGTCCGCTGTGACCAGTCCCGCGGCAACCAGCTCCCAGAGCCCGGTTTCGACCTCTGCCTTCAACCGCTCCGTGGCCCGCACCATGTCGGGGAAAAACAGCGCCCCACGCTGCTTCATCAACTCCAACAACTCTCCCGCCACCGGACTGAGAAACGAAGTCGCCGAATCCTCCGCTCCCGGATGATGGGGCCGCATCCAGTCCGACTCCTCGCGCACAAAAAACGCAATCGGCGCCACCCGCGTCGGAATCACTCGCCGCATTCGAGGGGAATACGCCTGTGGAGCGAACCCGCCCTGCGCACCACCAGCCTCATCAAGCGCCGCAGCTCCTCGATCGGCCGCCAGCCCCGCGTCCAAAGTAGCCGGATGCGGAGAGATCCGTCCCCATCCCACCACACCCGCCAGGCAAAGCTGGTCAACATACGCCGGGTCGTAGTCCGAGATCCGTTTCCCCAGCACAAACCGCTCCCAGGTATTCGCCGGAATCTCAAATCCCTGCAACTGTCGAATCACTTCCAGCGTTCCATGTTCCCCGCGCACCTGCGCCCCAGGAGCCACGTGCTGCCACCGCAGCAGCCAGTTCATAAACTGAGCCGCCGTCACCGGCTCAATTTGCTTCCGCAAGGTAGCCACAGTCAGCCGGTGAATCCGAGCCAGTAGTCTCCGCTCACACCACTCAATCGTCGGCTCGTGTGGCGTGGACACTCCTGTCCGCGCTGCAACAGGCGGCAATGCGTCGTGGGACTTCTCAGAAACCTGGATCAGTGCAACCGGCTGCTCGAGAACGGCATACTGTCCCCGAGGTCGGAACTGTCCCCGCAAGATTGCCCCGCTTGCTTCCACCCGAAGCAGCGCCTTCTCGATCTCCGAAGCCGCCACTCCCAACAACTCGCCAATCTCAGGAGCCGTAGTCGGCCCCAGATGCCCCATCCAACCCTGCACCGCCGTCAAGACTGCTTCATCAAGAGAGATCGCAGTCCCACCCCGAGCCGGCTCTCCACTCTCAAGCGCCTGCAACATCTCATCCGAAACCTGAAGCCGCGACTTGGGATGCAGAGCCCGCCAACACCCAACTCGCTCTGCCGCCACCCAAAACCGCCGCACTCCCAATCCCGAAGCAACTTCCGCCACAAACGCACGCCGCTCTGCCAACAGCCGTTCAAAGAACGGCCCCCATCCCAAAGTGTTCGGCTGTGATTGAGAACTGACACCCGCGAACTGCCCACTGGCCACTGGCCACTGGCCACTGCTTTCCGGTGCCGCCACCAGCGTATGCAGCACATCGTGTAACTCATCCGCATCGCGCACGTCGGGCCAAGCCTCTGCCTGCACCTGCGCAATCGCCGACGGATCGAGCGCTCCCACTTCCTCCAGGACCGAAGCCGGTAGCACCCGCCGCATCTCGACCGCCCGCGCCCGCCGCTCTTCCAGCGGAGCGTCATCCAGATACGCATACGGATTCGCATTCAGAATTTCATGCGAGAACTGCGACGGCACCGGAGTGTCCACCGCCAGGCAGCGAATGCTGCCGCTTTCAATCCCGCGCAAAACCTCGCCCAGTCCCTCGATGTCCAGCGCTTCGGTCAGCACATCCTTCATCACTTCGCTGACCAGAGGATGATCGGGAATCTTGATGTCCCCTTCAATGTTCTCGAAGCACGCCGCCACATCCGGGAACACCGAGGCCAGCAAGTCATCCGACCGGATTCGCTGAATCTGTGGCGGCACTTTCTTCCCGCCCTGAAACCGCAACAAGGCTAGCGCTCGCGTAGCATCCCAGCGCCATCGTGTCTGGAAAATCGGCGAAGCCAAAGCCGCCTGCTCCAGAATCGGAGCCATTGTTTCCGAATGCAGGAACTGAAATACGTCCGCCAATGGAAAACTGTGCTGCTCGGCCAATGCGATGTTCAGGCCGTTATCCGTGGCTGCTGCCTGCAATTCAAAATTAAATCCCCGGCAAAAGCGCTTGCGCAGCGCCAGGCCCCACGCTTTATTCACCCGTCCGCCGAACGGAGCGTGAATGATCAACTGCATCCCACCGCCTTCATCAAAAAATCGCTCCGCGATAATCGTCGTCTGCGTGGGCACATCGCCCAGCACCGCTCGGCCCTCCAGCACGTATTGGATCAACTGTTCCGCGCCCGCCTGATCCAGGCCGCATTCCATTCCCAGCCAGCGCACGACCTCGCCGACGACCGGCAGATTTCTCCATCCCTCAACCGGCACAACGCCGCGAAGGCGGTCGCTAATGTCCTGCCGCAAGTCACCGAGTTGCTTCGAAAGCTCTGCGGTGCGTGCCGGAGCCTCTCCACGCCAGAAGGGGATTCCCGGCGGCTCTCCGTGTGCATCCTCTACCAGAATCCGCGAAGACTTTCCCTCGATCCGCCGGATTCTCCATGAAGTGTTTCCCAGCAGCATGACCTCGCCTGCCATGCTCTCCACCGCAAAATCTTCATCGACTGTTCCGACTACGCCGCCATCCGGCTCCGCAACTACGGTGAACAAAGCGTTGTCCGGAATCGCCCCACCACTGGTGATCGCCGCGATCCGCGCGCCGCGGCGCGCCCGCAATTTCTTGTTGATCCGGTCATGATGCAGGTAGGCGCCATACCGCCCGCGCTGCGCCGCGATCCCCTCCGACAACATCTCCACCACGGAATCAAAAATGGCCCGAGAGAGATTGCGATACGGATAAGCCCGCTTCACCAGCGCAAACAGCTCATCCTCATCCCATCCATCACTCTCGGTTTGCCCCGGTGCCATGCGATTCACCGCGCAGCAAGCCACAATCTGCTGCGCCAGTACATCGAGCGATGCCTCCGGAAAAATCAGCCGGTCCAGTTCTCCCAATCGGATCGCCCGAACGAGCACTGCGCATTCCGCCAGATCGTCGCGTGTAGTGACAAAGAACCGTCCCTTCGGAACCGCTCCCCGCCAGTGACCCGAGCGCCCGACGCGCTGCAACGCTACCGCAATCGATCGCGGAGAGCTAATATGGCAAACCAGATCCACCGTCCCCACATCAATACCGAGTTCCAGTGAAGCGGTGGCGACCAGTACCTTCACCTGGCCTTCTTTCAGCTTCCTCTCTGCCTCCAGTCGCAGCTTGCGCGACAAACTCCCGTGATGCGCGGCCACGTTGTCTTCGCCAAGACGCTCTCCCAGTTGATGCGAAATGCGTTCCGCCAAACGCCGCGTGTTTACAAACACCAGAGTGGATCGGTGTGCATTTACCAACTCCACCATCCGCTCGTAAATCTCATCCCACATCTCATTCGAAGCCACCGGGCCCAACTCCGAAGAGGGGACTTCCACACCCAGGTCCATCGTCCGCCGGTGCCCCACATTTACGATCACCGGCTCCGGGCGCCTGCTTCCACCGAGGAACCGCGCCACTTCCTCAATGGGTTTCTGGGTCGCCGACAACCCGATCCGAACGGGAGATCGTCCCGTTAGTTCCTCCAGCCTCTCCAACGACAGCGCCAGGTGCACGCCGCGCTTGTCATCTGCGACCGCGTGAATTTCGTCGACAATCACCGTCTCGACATCGCGCAGCACGACCCGGCTCTTCTCCGCCGTCAGCAGGATGTAAAACGACTCCGGCGTCGTCACCAGAATGTGTGGAGGCCGCTTCAACATCAGCCGCCGGTCCTTCGCCAGCGTGTCGCCAGTCCGCACCGCCGTCCGGATCTCCGGCATCAGCAGCCCGCGTTCGCCCGCCATCTGCAAAATCTCGCCCAGGGGCACTTCCAGGTTTTTCTGGATGTCGTTGCCTAGAGCCTTCAGCGGGGAGATATAGAGAACTTCCGTGCGGTCACTCAACTGTCCAGCCAGTGCCTTGCGTACCAACCCATCGATGCACGCTAGAAACGCCGCCAGCGTCTTGCCTGATCCCGTAGGAGCCGAGATCAGCGTTGTGTGTCCCGCGAGAATATGAGGCCACCCCTGCTCTTGCGGTTCCGTGGGAGTTCCAAACCGCGAAACGAACCACTCCTGAACCAGAGGATGGGCCCATGCAAGCGAAGGGGGTACCGCGGACAGCATGGGCTAGATTGTAAAACGAATCCGGAGTTTCGTAAAATGTTCGCCCAGCAACGACTCGAATCGAATCCTTGAGGACGACCCAAAACCCTCACTGTCCGAAAGGGAATTCCTGCTTGAGGCCTATAACCTGCACGCTAGAATGCTCTCTGTGAAACCTGCCTCTTCGCGGGTCCAGTTGATGTTCATTGGCCTGGCCTATGCCGCCGTTGTGGTGGTTGCCGTGTGCCTGCTCCTCGGGCGTTACTGGATGGAACTCCAACACCGCGCCGATGTGTCGGCTGCGGGCGGCATGTATGCTGCGGGTGACCTGTTTCTCATCCTCTTCGTTGCCTGCCTCTTTCTCGTCCCTACCGTTTTTCTCATCTGGTACCTGGCCAGGTTTGAGGTTCTGTACACAACCTATTCGCTCTGTCTGCTGGCCTTCAGCCTGACCTCGCCGAT
>Ga0265338_10009707_pt1 | contig 11416 bp, 6 predicted proteins | sample 42126metaG_FD_193579 | JGI IMG/M metagenome (GOLD analysis project Ga0265338, IMG submission 193579) | Rhizosphere microbial communities from Carex aquatilis grown in University of Washington, Seatle, WA, United States - 4-21-26 metaG | ecosystem: Host-associated > Plants > Roots > Rhizosphere >... | reverse complement strand
GCCATCCATCGCCCGCGCTGGGGCCACCGGCGACAATCTGCCGCAAGATGCTGGGCGTTACGAGCCCGTCCGCGACAACTCCGCACAACATGGCAGTGATTGCAAAGCCATAAAATACGAGCGCGACCACTCCCAAGCGATTGGGAGCGGCCAGGGTGCGCGAGAGTCCCAACGCGCCGAGGAATAGAAATGGCAAACTAAACAGACCGATCGAGTGAACGGCGATCAGTTTGCGCACCATTTGTTCCACCTGCGCCGGGGAGATTGGACCCGAGGGATGGAGACTTAGTGTCAGAATCAAGCCGGCCGATCCAGCGATCAGTGCCAGTCCACTCATTCGATTGTCAGTCATGCGTGCCTCCTTAACGTATTGCGTCAACCACTCTTGGATTCGTGACGCGCGGTGTCGCATACGGCTTTGTCCATGCCTTAGAATCCGTCTCACCGGGCGTGCCTTTTTTTCGGCTCGTGGGCGGATGCTAGCTGTTGATACGGAAGCGCGTCCAAAAAGTTAGCGGCGCACCCGTCAATCCCGGACAAAGAGGGACCGAATGTCCAGAAACGTCAAGCAAGCCCCGCCAAAGCCTGCGAACAAGGCGGCACGCAAGCCCGACCGGCGCGTTCGTCGTTCCCGCGAAGTTCTCGGCGATGCCCTCGTAAAACTCATGCACGAGCAGCCCTTCGAAGACATCACGGTGAAACACATCCTTGATCGTGCTGAAGTAAGCCGGTCGACCTTTTACACGCACTTCAGCGACAAAAATGATCTCTTTCTCAGTGATGCCGAAGAATTTTTCGAAATGATGTCCCAGTATTTGTCGCAACATGATTCAGCTTCACGCCGGGTTGCCCCCGTGCGGGAGATGTTCACGCACTTGGCGGAATGGCGTCCTTTCTATGACGCGATGGTTGCCGCCGGTAAAATTCAGGATGTGATGGAGATCGGCGAGGAATGTTTCGCGCGTGGCATTGCTCAGCGACTGAAGGAGATCGCTGGCCGCAAGACCGGGACGACGACGAGGGCCCGATCCACAAAGAACTCAGTACAACCATCCGCCACGCCAGAAGCCCGCATGCTGGCTGGCGCTCTTACCTCATTAATGTCCTGGTGGATTCACGCGGGCCAAGTTTTCAGCCCCGCCCAGATGGACGACCGGTACCATAACCTAGTCTGGTCCGGCATCGTCACCTAGAGAGCTTATCTTCGAAGAAGCTGTCCACCACGCCGCTTGTAATCCCCAGTTGTCTTTTTGCCGTCTCCGTCCTACACTCCCAGATGCGAAAAAGCGCGCCTGGCGGCCCAACTCGCCCATGACTCAATTGCAGTTGCACTACGAATTCGCGAGACGCAGACGAGATAAAAGAAGATAGTCGCTGAAACTAACCCACCGGAGAACTGGATGAAGCAGATAAGAAATACTTCGTCACGAGTGTATTGCCAAGCTATTTCAACTAGTGCGGCGGCCTTTCTTTGCCTCCTGTTTCTGGTGGCTTTATCGGGAACCGCTTCTGCGCAACCGGGGTTCAGCGGGATTTTCGGCGGCGGGCCGTTCTACAAAAACGCTGCGGCGAACATCCAGGAAATCGAAAGCTCTGGGTTTACCGAGGCCATCGTCTGGAGCGTTGAGGTCAACAGCGTTGGCGACCTGAATCTGAATGGCGAGTTTCCTCTGACATCGAACGGCGCCTATATCGGAGCCCAGACGCATCCTGATTTTGCCGGCAACATGTCGCTTCTGAAACAAGGCACGGTCAAAAGAGTGACCTTGAGCATCGGCTCCTCGAATTTTGGAGACTGGGAGAACATCACCTCGCTGGTCAAGGCAGAGGGCACCGGCCCGGGCAGCATCCTTTATAAGGACTTCCAGGCGTTGAAGGCCGCGATCCCAGCCCTCGATGCCGTCGATTTCGACGACGAGAACAGCTTCGACCTCAACACGACGGTCGAGTTCGGCGTCATGCTGGGCAACCTCGGCTATCACGTGTTGCCTGACGCTTATAACAACAATAACTATTGGATCAACGTGGTTTCAGAAATCAACGCACAACTACCGGGCACGGTGGATGGCGTGCACTTGCAGGCATACGCTGGTGGCGCGGGCAATGATCCATGTTCATCGACGTGGAATTTCGGCAGCGTCCCGGTCTTCCCCGGCCTGTGGGATAAGGGCAATACCCCGCAGAACGTACAAAGGCGCATGGCAGGCTGGCACAGCGAGTGCGGCATCATCGGCGGATTCATGTGGCTCTACGACGATTTCGTGGGCAACGGGATGGCCGCAAAATACGCGAACGCGGTAGACGATGGCGTGGGCATTGGAGGCTTTACGCTTTCAGGTCCGCAAACTGTCTATCTGAACGAAAAAGCGACCGCCAAGGCGGCAATCAAGATCGTGGACTTCGGTGCCTTCAGCGGCACGGTGACTTTGTCTGTCTCAGGCCTGCCCGCAGGAGTGACCGCTTCCGTGCAGGGACAGGGGCAGAAGCAGACTGTCGTTTTGTCGGCCACCGCGTCCGCTCCGACTGGATTCTATGTGGTGACGGTGATGGGCACGTCCGGCCAGATTTCACAGTCGCTGCCATTCACGCTTGCGGTAAGCGCAGCCAAGGGTAACAAAGGATCGGGCACGGAAGTGAATCTGTCGTCGTCGTTTAACGTGTTCGGGATTTATAAGGATGGAGTGACTTACTCCACCGGAGGCCTTGACGGTGCCGGAAACTCTTACTCGTCGAAGCTCCTGGGCGCGTCGCGTTCCCTCGACCTGGTCCGGTTCAAATTCGGGCCGGTGGATCAACCCGATGCGATCTCTTGCAATGGCCAGGTGCTAACGTTGCCAAAGGGCCAGTATTCCAGCATTGTGATATTCGGCACTGGCGTGCAGGGGAACCAAGTTTCGCAGACAATTAGCGTCAATTACACGGACGGCACCAGCGCGCAATTCGTACAGAGCTTTAGTGACTGGTCTACTTCGCAGGGTTATCCTGGCGAAGTCGAAGCCGTCGCCAGTTCTTACCGCAACACGGCCGACGGCAGCAAAGGCCCGGGCACGTTCAATCTCTACGCGTACGAATTCGCGATCAGCCCGAGTAAGACCGTACAGAGCGTAACGCTGCCTGCGAATCCAAATGTTGTCGTGCTGGCAATAACTGTGATGTAATCCGACTCCCGTGCGGGGCGAGCAGGACTGCCAGCTATGCTGATCCCCGGTTTTTGAGCGGCAGTGGGTTTGTCCCGCTACCTATTCCCTAGCCATTTTCCTGGCAACCATTTCCTCCTCTCCTTGCAACTAAAAGATTAGTTACCTTTCCCTTTGGGGATCGTCCAAGGTTGAGGAGGAACCCGCGGTGCCGCCGAAACAGTCGGAAACTCTGACCGAAGCCGAACTGCGGGTGATGCACGTCCTCTGGGACCGTGGCTCCGGGACTGTGCAGCAAGTGCTTGATTCTATTAGCACTAAGCCTGTCTTGGCTTACAATTCGGTGCTCACGACGATCCGCGTTCTCGAGCGTAAAGGCTATGTCCGCCATATAAAAGACGGCCGCGCCCATGTGTATGCCCCGGTTGTCCAGCAGCAAGAGGCGACCCGCACCGAGATCCGCCATCTGGTCAGCCGGTTTTTCAAGAATTCCCATGAAGACCTGGTCCTGAATATTCTCGAAGACCAGGGGATTGACCGCGAAGAACTTAGTCGCCTGCGCAAGATGCTGGATCGGAGCGACGCGAAATGATCGCCCATCAGATCCAGTCCGTGGCCGAGTTGGCAATCGGGCGTGTCCTGAACTCGCTACCCGAAGGACTCCTTGTTGCCGCATTTGCCTGGACTGTCCTGCGAATTCTGCCAAAGCAAAATTCGCGGACGAGATTCGCCGTCTGGTTCGTCGCGCTGCTCGCAGTAGCCGGCGTCCCATTCCTGGGCGGATTGAGGCTGACCGTGAGCGGAATACTGCCCGAATCTGCGTCGAAGTTGAACGCGATTGCGTCGGCCATTACTTTGCCGGCACACTGGGCGACATTTCTTCTTGCCGCGTGGCTCATCGCCGCGTTCATCGCGATGGCGCGGGTCGGCGCCAGCATCGTCCGCCTGTGGGACCTTCGCCGGACCTGCACCCCAATCGACACGAGAGAATTAGACCCGGCTTTAAGCCAAACGCTGAGCGACACGATCGCGGAACTCAACCGCGCCAGCGGGATCGCCACCCGGCAGGTGAGGCTTGCCACCTCGGACCAAATGCGGGTGCCAGCGGCACTCGGCCTGTGGCATCCGATGATTGTCCTGCCGAAATGGACCTTGCAGGAATTGTCGCTGGCCGATCTCAGCATCATCCTGCGCCATGAATTCGCGCACTTGCGCCGCTGGGATGATTGGACAAATCTGATTCAGAAAGTTGTGCGCGCCCTGTTCTTCTTCCATCCGGCTGTCTGGTGGATTGAGAACCGCCTCTCGATCGAACGCGAGATGGCCTGTGACGATGTCGTGGTTGCCCAAACTGACAACCCGATGGGATATGCAAGTTGTCTGATATCCCTCCTGGAAAGAAGTCTCGCGCAGCGTGGATGGGCGATGGCGCAAGCCATTGTGCATCGCGCCCGCGAGGCTTCGATAAGAGTCGCGCAAATCCTGGACAAGAATCGCCCCAGCAATACCGCGCTTTCGAAGCCGGCGCTCGGCCTAGTAGGTGTTTTCACCTTGTTGTGCGTGGTTATGGTCCCGAACACGCCGCAGTTTGTGGCTTTCAATAGCGACCGGTTACCGGCGGCCGATCGCCAATACTCCGCGAGCCAGGGTCTGACAGGGTTGCAGCACTCAGCCATGTTGAGGACGTCCTACCGTGACGCGGGAGGTGCGGCGGTTGTCCCTGCGAGCTTTCATCGCACAGAACCACCGGCAAAGTTAACGAAAGTGGTAAAGAAGGTCGCGCCGGCGGTAACGCAAGCAGCAACTGTTCGTAGAGACGCCGATCGCGATATCGCGGCCGAACTGGTCGCCAGTTCCGAGCCCGGTACTGATTCCCTACAGGCCGCTGCGTTCAACATGCAATCTGCGCTCGCCGCGTTGATGCAGGGCACCAACGTTATAGCCAACCAGAACATTCGACCGATGACGCCCACGCTGGTCTTCTTCCAAGCGACTCAATTCACTGCAGCTGAAGATGAAGGCTCCAGCGAAACGCCCTCCGGTGCGACTCTTTGGAGAGTGCAAGTCTGGCGCGTGACGTTGGTGAATCCAACGTGGGAACGGCGCGTGCGTGTCCCCGTAGCCAGCAAGACGTAGAGAAATTTTTTTGGAGATATCAACTAGATAATTAGTTGTACAAGGAGAAAAAGAGAAAATGAAGATGTGGGAGCAACACCCGAACGCAACCGCAGAGAATCCACCAACAAACTCAAAGGCAGCAGCAGTAAAGCGTCGTCTCCTCGCAGGAGTTCTGGCGATCGCCGTAATTGGATCGCTGGCAACTTTCAGTTTCACCAAATCCGCAAAAGCGGCGTCTGGCACCCCGACTCCGGCGCCCGCCGCTGCCGCGCTCGACGACAACAGCGTCGCCGCGCTTCTCACTCTCGACCGCGCCATGGAGAATCTCGCCTCACGTGTCACGCCCGCCGTCGTCAACGTCACCGTCACTTCCAAAGCCAAAGCCGCCAGCGAAGAAGCCGGTCCTGACATGGAGCAGTTCTTCGGCCCCAATGGTCCCTTTGGTCAATTCGGACAGCCCGGCCAGAACGGACGCCAGTTCCGCTTCCGTCAGCAGCAGTCGCCTGATCGAGTAGAGCGTGGGCTTGGCAGCGGCGTCATCATTTCGCCCGACGGCTACATCGTCACCAACAACCACGTCATTGACGGAGCCGTCGACATCCGCGTGACCATGAGCAACCGCGAAGTGCTTCCCGCCAAGCTCATTGGCGCCGATCCGCTCACCGATCTCGCCGTCATCAAGGTGGAAGGCAAGGATTTCCCGAGCATTCCCTTCGGCAACTCCGCCAACCTGCATCCCGGACAAACGGTTCTCGCTTTCGGCAATCCCTACGGATTCCGCTTCACCGTCACACGCGGCATCGTAAGCGCGCTCAACCGTCCCAATCCCGATGTCAGTGACCGCCGCAAGCCCGGCGAGTTCATCCAGACGGATGCGGCCATCAATCCCGGCAACTCCGGCGGCGCGCTCGTCAACGCCCATGGAGAACTCATCGGCATCAACACGTTCCTCATCTCCCAGTCCGGAGGCTTCTCCGGCATGGGCTTTGCCATTCCCACGCAGATCGTGCAGCCCACCGTTGATACCCTGATCCGCTACGGCAAAGTTACCCACGGCTTCATCGGAATCCAGATCGCCGACGTCACGCCTGACAACGCCAAGTTCTTCCACATGCAGAAAGCGGAAGGCGCGCTCGTCAGCGACGTCCAGGCCGATGCTCCCGGATCCAAAGCCGGACTCAAGACTGGAGACATCGTCACCGAACTCGACGGCAAGCCTGTTACCGATGCCGGACAGTTGCAGATGGTCGTTGGACAGAAGCGTCCTGGCGACACCATTCACCTTCAGATCATGCGCGATGACAAATCGATGAACGTTGCCGTCACGCTCGAAGACCTCAACAATCCCGACAAGACCGAAGTGGCGAGTTCCGAGCATGGAAAAGGCCGCTGGGGCGTAAGCCTTGCCGACCTCGACCAGAACGCGCGCGCCGAACTGCAGCAGGAAGGCGCATCGCAGGGCACGAACCTTCACGGCGCGATCGTAAATGACGTCGTTCCCGGCAGTCCCGCCGACAACGCCGGCCTGCAGCGCGGAGACGTCATCATGGAAGTCAATCGCCAGCCCATGAAGTCCGCCGCCGACGTAGCCCACGCCCTCTCGAGCGTCCCGAAAGATCAGGATGCGCTCGTGCTCGTGTGGTCCAACGGAGGTAACACGTTCCGAGTACTGCATCCGTCACAAAGCTAACCCCCTGGAAGGTTAGAGGCCGCTGCGCGTGTTCCGAGCTGAAGCGGACAGGCGCAGCGTTTTTTTGCGGTCAGCTAAAACCGATGCTGTCCGGAGCGAAGTCGAAGGTCCCTAAGCTTTACTCGTCGTCGGCTGCAGGTTTCATAATTCTCCCTGCGTCTGCTAAATCGCTTTAGTCAATCTCTTCAATAATTTAGCGTGTTTCCGCACCGTCGTAATCAACAATCCCCCGGATAGGCCGTAGCGCTACCGGATTCTCCCGATAGAATAGTCGTAGGCACAACGAATTCTTCGCCGCTTTTCGTGGGATGGGCCGGAAATTTACTCGCTCAACCGGGCGGCGCGTGTTGCTTCACGTCACTTCACAATCTGTGCTTTGGAGAGATGAGAAATTGGATCGAACAAATGGTGTAGATCAGGAGCAGGAACATGCGGCTTGTTCCCTGGATGCCAACTACGTGTTGGAGTGGGAAGAGATTGCGAACCTTACGGCCGAACCCGGCAAGCCCGCTGAGACCCTGATGAATGTGGTCGCGCTCATTGCGCGACGTTTTGGAACGGATGTCTGCTCGGCCTACCTGCTGGAGCCGGATCGCGCCAACCTGGTGTTAGCGGCAACCGTGGGACTGCGCCGGGAATGTATCGGCAACTTGCGCATGGCCGTCCATGAGGGCCTGACGGGACTTGTCGCAGAACAGGTGCGGCCCGTGGCCGTAGAGCAGGTGCGGAATCATCCGCGATTCAAGTACTTCAGCGAGGCAGGAGAAGATCCGTACCAGTCGTTTCTCGGAGTACCTCTGATTGATCGCGGCATATTGCAGGGCGTGCTGGTTGTGCAAACAGTAGAGGCACGCGTGTTTCCGGAGAACGAGATCCGGTTGCTGACTGAAGCTGCCAAGCGAGTGGCTCCCGTCGTGAGCGAAGCACGCACGCTGGATCGCTTTATCGCTCCGGTGCAGGAGCGGCTCTGGGCCCTGGCGCGCAACTTGTGGTGGAGCTGGGATCATGATTCGGTGGCCTTGTTCCGTGACCTGAATCCGCAGCGCTGGAGCCAGTTGAATCATAGTCCGGTATCGCTGCTGAACGAAATGCCATTGGCCATGCTGGAAGCGCGAGCGACTGAACTCGGCTTGCATAGCCGGATCAACTACGCTTACCGCCGTCTTCGCGAATATCAAGAGACCGAACATACCTGGGGAGCGCGGCGCGCGGGTGTGCTGCGAACAAGGCCCGTGGCTTACTTCTCGGCGGAGTTTGGCGTGCACGAATCTCTGCCGGTGTATTCGGGCGGACTCGGCGTGCTTGCGGGAGATCACATCAAGAGTGCTTCGGACCTGGGCATCCCGCTGGTTGGCGTGGGCCTGTTCTATGGCCAGGGATATTTCCGGCAGAGGCTTGGGCTCGATGGCTGGCAGCATGAAGAGTACATTGAGACCGACGTAAACCAGTTGTCGATGGAAGTTGCCATTGGCAAGAACGGCCGTCCAGTGGTGGTGCAGGTGGATACTCGGCACGGCTCGATCCGCGCGAAAGTTTGGCGAGCGCGCGTGGGGCGTTGCGATCTGTACTTGCTTGACTCGGACGTGGAAGGGAATTCGTCAGAAGACCGCGAGCTGACGTCGCGCCTGTATGGCGGGGACGGACGCGTGCGCGTTCACCAGGAATTGCTGCTGGGAGTGGGCGGACTGCGAGCACTGCGGGCGCTGGGGATCACGCCCGGGGTACTGCATCTGAACGAAGGGCACAGCGGATTCGCGGTGCTGGAAGCGATCCGGCAGCGCATGGAAGATGAAGGAATTAGCTTCGACAAGGCGGTGCCGCGCGTCTCGCGCGAAGTCGTATTCACGACGCACACGCCCGTGCCCGCGGGCCACGATCGCTTCGACGCCGACCTCATTGAAGAGCATCTTGGAATTTTGAGGGAGTCACTCCAGCTCTCAAAAGAAAAGTTTATGGCACTAGGACGGGAAAACCCCGACAGCGATGAGCGGTTCTGCATGACGGTTTTGGGACTGCGGATGGCGCGGCGGTCGAATGCGGTTTCGTCTCTGCACGGTGAGGTTTCCCGCGCGATGTGGACGGGGCTGACACCGGGCAAGCAGGAAGACTCGGTGGCGATTGGCCACATCACAAACGGCGTGCACGTGCCCTCATGGCTCGCTCCACAGATGTTCCGGTTGTATGACCGGCATTTAGGAACGGGATGGCAGCATCACAGCAGCGAAGCGAAGATCTGGGATGGCATTGAGAACGTTGATGACGGCGAGCTGTGGGAGACACACCTGAGCCTGAAGTCCCAGATGATCGAGTTTGTCCGGCGCCGCGCGGTGAAGCAAGCGCAGCGTCGGGAAGAGCCGAAGCTGGAATTGCAGCGCCTGGAGCGCGTGTTGAGTCCGGACGCGCTGACGATCGGATTTGCGCGGCGGTTTGCTACCTACAAGCGCGCCAACCTGATCCTTGCGGACATCGAAAAAATTGCTTCGATGGTGAATGATCCGAAACGGCCGGTGCAGTTTGTGTTTGCGGGCAAAGCGCATCCGAATGACGAGCCCGGCAAGCGCGTGCTACAGCAGGTAGCGCAGTTGATGCGCGATCCGCAGTTCTCCGACAAGTTCGTATTTGTCGAGGACTACGACATCAACGTGGGACGGCATTTCGTACAGGGCGTGGATGTCTGGCTGAACAATCCGCGGCGTCCGCTTGAAGCTTCCGGGACGAGCGGCCAGAAAGTTGTGTTGAATGGCGGCCTCAATCTCTCGGTGCTCGATGGCTGGTGGGCCGAAGCCTATGACGGGATGAATGGGTTTGCCATTGGCGGCGGCCGAACGCACTCCGACATGAATGTGCACGACACGCGGGACGCAGAAGACTTGATGCGCGTTTTGCGGGAAGAAGTGATTCCCCTGTATTACCAGCGTGATCGCGACGGGCTGCCGCGTGGATGGATCAAACGTATGAAGCGTACCATCCGCACGTTAGGATGGCGGTTTAATGCGGATCGCATGGTGATGGATTACACGCTGAACTGTTACGTGCCGGCTGCCGGCGGAACGTCGAGCGATTTGCGGCCGAATTTCTAGATCCCCGGAGCCCGATAACTGCAGTCGCCTCTAGTACGAGGCGGGGACCACCGCGTCTTCGGGATAAGCGGGCATACCGAATTCAGGCATGTCCAGGCCCTCGATTTCTACTTCCGGACTGACGCGCATCGATCGCACCTTGTTCACGGTCCAGAAGACAACATAGGTTGCGCCGAATCCCCAGGCCGCACAGATTGTTACTCCCATCAACTGACAGAGAAACTGGCTGGTGTCTCCATAGAGAAGTCCGGTGACACCTTGTCCGGCATGGCCGAGGTAGTTGGTTGCACCGATTCCGTTCCAGCCTGCGCCGTAGGTGCCGTCGGCGAAAATTCCAACGCAGAGCGCGCCAAAAAATCCGCAATAGCCGTGAACCGAGATCGCACCGCAAGGATCGTCAATTTTCAGCACGCGATCGTTAAACAGGACACCGCCGCAGACTAAGAGACCGGCGAGCGTTCCAATTACAACCGATGAAGTCGGTGAGACGAAAGCGCAACTGGCCGTGATCGCTACCAGCCCGGCTAACATGCCATTGCAGGCCATCGTGATGTCGGGTTTGCCGAATACGAAGTACCACAGGATCATGGCGGCCGCCGCTCCCGCAACGCCCGCGAGATTGGTGTTGATGGCGATGACCGAAATCCGCAAGTCGGTCGCTCCGAGAGTTGAGCCGGGATTAAAGCCCATCCATCCAAACAGAAGAATGAGAGTGCCACTTACCACATAAACAATGTTGTGGGCAGGGAAGACCCGGATCCTTCCGCCGGGGCCGTACTTTCCCAGACGCGGGCCAAGAATGATGGCCAATGCCATGGCGCAAAAGCCGCCCACAGCGTGGACAACGCTGGATCCGGCAAAATCCACATAGCCGTGGCCCAGGTGCATAGTAGAGCCGACTTGGGACAGCCACCCTCCGCCCCAAACCCAGCAACCATAAATCGGATAGAGGATCGCACCCACAAAGAGTTCGCACAGCAGGAATGCCCAGAAGGTAATGCGCTCGCAAATGGCGCCAACGATGATGTAGCCCGCCGTTTCCATGAAGACGACTTCGAAGAGCGCGAAGACATTGCTGGTGGCGTCATAGGCGGACCCGGTCAGAAAAAATCCCTTGCCGCCGAGAAACCCCCACTGGCCGCTCCCGATCAGAAATTTGTTGAACAGGGGGAGGCCTCCGAGATTGGCGGGAGACGCATTGATGCCGACGGCGCCGAACTGGAAGGCATAGCCGACTGCGTAATACGCCAGGAAGGCAAAGACATAAGCCGCGAAGTTCAACATCATCAGGTGGGCGGCATTTTTTTTGCGCACAAGGCCGCAGGTCAGGAGGGCGAATCCGGCCTGCATGAAGAGGACGAGGTAGCCGGTATTGAGAGTCCACGCGAAAT
>Ga0265338_10009706_pt1 | contig 11417 bp, 10 predicted proteins | sample 42126metaG_FD_193579 | JGI IMG/M metagenome (GOLD analysis project Ga0265338, IMG submission 193579) | Rhizosphere microbial communities from Carex aquatilis grown in University of Washington, Seatle, WA, United States - 4-21-26 metaG | ecosystem: Host-associated > Plants > Roots > Rhizosphere... | reverse complement strand
AGCCGCCGCCGCCATAGCCCATCAGCATGCCTGAGCCGACCCGGCCGATCTTCAGCGGCAGGACCACGAACATCAGCCGCCCCATCAGGCCCATCAGGGTGACGCCCGTGAACCAGGCCGCCGCCTGGGCCGGAGACACGCGCAGCAGCTGCCCGACGATGGTCGGGCCCCAGAGCAGGACGCCGGTCAGCGAGGCCCCCATCCCCACCTGCAGCAGCACGATCAGCCAGAACCGGCGCGGATCGCTCCACGCCTCCGAGATGGGCGCGCGCGGCCGGCCAGCCCGGCGGGCGACGAGCCAGCGGGGCGACTCCGGCACGACCAGGGCCACCGCGATGGCCACCACGACCGGCGCGGCGCAGAGGGCCGCCACGCCCCGCCAGCCCAGGCTGTGGAACAGCGCCGCCGACACCGCCGATGAGGCCACCACCCCCAGGCCGGCGAAGACGCCCAGGCTCGAGGTCAGCAGCGTTCGCCAGCGGGTGGGCGTGTGCTCGACGATCAGGGCGAAGTTGCTCGCGCCGGCCCCGCCATAGCCGATCCCCACCACCACCCGGATCAGGGCGAAAAGGCCCCAGGCGCCCTCCGGCACCAGCGCCAAGGCCCCCGCGCCGGCCGCGCAGATCAGGGCGCCGGCGACCACGACCGGCTTGCGCCCGACCCGGTCGGCGATGCGCCCGAGGCTCACCGCGCCGATGATCGAGCCCACGCCGGCGGCCAGCAGCATGATGGTGGCCTGGCCGAACGAGAGCTTCCATCCCGGGGCCACGGCCGAGACGATGAAGCCGACGATGAAGAAGTCGAAGATCTCGCAGACCAGCTGCAGGGTGATCAGCCCGAAGGTGGCCCAGTAGCGGGGGGTGAGCCGGGGTTCGGCCTGGGCTGGGCCCTCCGTCGCGACCGCTTCCATCCATCCCCCCATTGCTCGTCCCGGCGGCGGCCGGCATCCAGGACGGGTCTGCGCCCGCCCCACAGCCATAGACCGCGTCGTCGCCGTTGCGAATCCTTGCCGCAGCCAAGGCGCCTGTTGACCCGGGTCCCCGCGCCCCTCGGGACGAGCGGATGGCAGGGGTCAGGGCGCCATGGTCGCCGCGGTCAGGGTGGCGCGGCCCTGCAGCGCCGGATCCTCCGCGCTCCTGCCGACGAACAGCTCATAGCGGCCGGCGTCGCGCTTCCAGCGGTGGTGCGCCGCGTCCCAGTCGGCGAGCAGCAGGGGGTCGGCGGCGAGGATCACCTGGCGGCTCTCGCCCGGCTTCAGGGCGACGCGGGCGAAGGCCAGGAGGCGCTGCTGGCTGCGATGCGGCCCCTTGGCGAGATAGAGTTGGGGCGTCTCGATCCCGGCGCGGGCGCCGGTGTTGGTCAGGGTGAAGCTGACGCTCAGGCCCGTGCCGCCGGCCGCCTTCAGCCCGCCATAGCGGAAGTCCGTGTAGGAGAGGCCGTAGCCGAACGGGAACAGGGGCTTGATCCCCTTGGCCGCGAACCAGCGGTATCCCACGTCCGAGCCCTCGTCATAGTGGACCTGGAGCGGCGCGCCCTGGGTCATGGTCGGACCTTCCGGCGCGGCGGCCTTGTAGCCGGGCAGCTCGGGCCGCGGCAGCTGGTCCTCTCCGGTTGGGAAGGTGACGGGCAACCGGCCCGAGGGGTCGACCTCGCCATAAAGCGCCCGGGCGATGGCCTCGCCCCCTTCGGCGCCGGGATACCAGGCCTCGAGCACGCCCTGGACCTTGTCCAGCCATGGCATGGCCACCGGCCCGCCGGTCTCCAGCACCACGATGGTATGGGGGTTGGCGGCGGCGACGGCCTCGATCAGGGCGTCCTGCTGGTCGTCGAGCTGGAGGCGGATATCCATGGCCTCGGTCGCCCACTGGGTGGCGAAGACGATGGCGACGTCGGCGTCCTTGGCCAGGGTGGCGGCCGCGGCCGGATCGCTCCCATCGGCATAGGCGACCTGGCCCTTGGCGCGGGCCTGGATCGCCTTCAGGGGCGAGGAGGGGTGGTAGATGACGCCGCCGCCCCAGCTGGGCGCGCCCTTGGGCGAGGGGAACTTGACCGAGCCGACGGGGATCACCTGCGAGGAGCCGCCGCCCGAGATGACGCCCACGTCGGCGTGGCCGCCGATCACCGCGATCCTGCCGGCCCCCGCCGCCAAGGGCAGCACGCCGGAGCTGTTCTTGAGCAGGACGATGGCCTGTTCCGCCACCCGCCCGGCGGCGGCGGAGTCCGCCCGCGTGTCGAGCCCGCCGGGCGCCAGCGGATGGTCGATCACGCCCTCGGCGAACAGGCTGCGCAGAACCCGGTGCGCCATGTCGCGCACCCGCGCGGCGGGGACCTTGCCGTCCTTCACCGCCGCCTTCAGGGGCGCGTCGAAGAACACCTGGCGGTCGGCCTCCTGCCCGGACTCCTGGTCCAGACCGGCGGCCACTGAGTCCAGCGAATGCACCGCCCCCCAGTCGGACATCACCCAGCCCTTGTAGCCCCAGTCGCGCTTCAGCACGTCCGTCAGCAGCAGCGGGTTCTCGCAGGCGTAGGTCCCGTTCAGTCGGTTGTAGGAGCACATCACCGATCCCGGGCGTCCCTGCTTGATGGCGATCTCGAATTCCAGGAGGTCGGACTCCCGCATCGCCGCCTCGCCGATGTCGGCGCTGAGGCTGCCCCGCGCGGTCTCCTGGTCGTTGAGGGCGTAGTGCTTGGCGGTGGTGACGATATGGTTGCTCTGCAGGCCGCGGATGGCGGCGGCGTCCATCAGGCCGCCCAGCAGCGGATCCTCGCCGAGGTATTCGAAGTTGCGGCCGTTGCGCGGATCGCGCGCCAGGTTGGCGCCGCCGGCCAGCATCACGTTGAAGCCCTTCTGACGGGCCTCCCTGCCGATCATGGCGCCGCCCGCGAAGGCGAGCTTGGGATCGAAGGTCGCGGCCAGGGCCAGGCCCGAAGGCAGCGGCGCCGCGTCATCGGTGTCGCCGCGCCCGGCGTTGGCGACGCCCAGGCTGGCGTCGCTTTCTTGGATGGCGGGGATGCCGAATCCCGGCTGGCCGGGAATCCAGCCGGCCGAGCGGATCACGCCGGCGGGCAGGGTCTTCATCAGCACCGGGAAGTGGCCGTGCAGCAGCGCGATCTGCTCGTCCAGCGACATGTGCCTCAGCAGCAGGTCGGCCCTCTGGTCGGGCGACAGGTTGGGATCTCGCCAAGGCTCTCCCGCGGGCTTGGCGGCCCACGCGCCGGCGGCCAGCCCAAGGATTATGGCGGCGCAGGCGGCGCCGGCCGGGTGCTTGCAGGTCATGAGGTCCCTCCCGACCGGAGCGGATGATAGCTTATGACAGCGCTATCACAACCCGACCTCAGGCCGCCGCCTCCGATCGGCGCGCACCCAGGGCGAAGCGCTCGAGATAGCTCCACAGCTGGGCGATCTCGTCGGCGGCGGGGCCTTCTCCGAGCTCCTCCACCGAACAGCCCAGGGCCAGGGACGTCTGGTAGGCCGCCCGCGATCTCAGGATCACCGGCAGCACCGGCAACTGCATCAGCCGGAGCGCGTCCAGCGCCCGCTTCACCGCCGGCGGTTCGACGCCGCCGCGCGGCACGGGCGCCTGGTTCAAGAGGATCAGCCCCGGCCGGCGCAGGCGGCGCAGGATCTGGGCGGTCTGCAAGGTGGCGGCAAGGTCCAGGAAGGTGGGGCGAACCACCAGCACCGAGACCTGGGCCAGGGCGATGGCGTGGCCGATGGCGGACTCGGTGGCGGCGGGGGTGTCGAGCACCCTGAGGTTCACCAGCCCCTGGCCGGCGTTGCGCCCGGCGTGCAGCGCCTCGCCGGTGGTCTGCAGCACCTGGGGGCCTTCGCCCTTGCGCGCCTTCAGCACCTCCGCGGACGAGCCCTGGGGGTCGGTGTCGGCGAGCTGGACCGCATAGCCCCTGCGATGCGCGGCGATGGCCAGATTGACCGCCACCGTGGTCTTGCCCGAACCGCCCTTGCGGGCGATCACAGCGATGTTCTTCATCGAAGCGCCTCCCGGCCACCCTCGGCCTCGACCGTGGATGCTAGGCAGAGTCCCCGAGTCCCAGAAGACCAATCGTTAACGCATTGCGGGCCGTCTCGCCGCGGTCCCGGAACGCCGGACGCGCCTCTGGCCAGCACGGCGGGGCCGAAGGTGTTGGGGGCTCGACTTGGCGGCGAGTCAGGCGCTGCGGGACCTGATCAGCCATCCGAACGCCATGAGACCGCCGGCGCCGCCCACGATCTGCCCCGCGATGAACAGCGGCGCCGAATGAGGCGCAATGCCGGCGAAGCTGTCAGTCAGACACCGGGCGATGGTCACCGCCGGGTTGGCGAAAGAGGTCGAGGCGGTGAACCAGTAGGCGCTGGTGATGTAGAGGCCGACCAGGAGCGGCGTGGCCTCCGGCCGGAAGCGGAGCGAGCCCAGGATGGTCCCGGCAAGGCCGAAGGTCGCCACCGCCTCGGCCAACCCCTGGCCGAGCCCGTCGCGGGCCTTGGCGGAGATCTGCAGCAGCGGCTCGGCGAACATGAGATGGGCCGTCCAGACCCCGAGGATCGCCGCTGCGAACTGGACCGTGACATAGCCTGCCGCGAGCCGCCAGCTCAGCTCCCGCCGCGCCGCGAAGATGGCGGTCACCACCGGATTGAAGTGCGCGCCCGAGATCGGGCCGAGAATGGAGATCAACACCGCCAGCGCAGCGCCCGTGGCCAGGGCGTTCGCGAGCAGGGCGATGGCGGTGTTCCCGGCGGCCAGACGCTCACCCATGACGCCCGAACCCACGACGACGGCCAGGAGCAAGGCGGTTCCCAACGCTTCCGCCGCAAGGCGCTTCGCCGGCCCATAGGATTCTAGCGGCGGCTCCAGGCTGGCGTCCTGGGGGCGGATCGTGCGTGCATCCATCAGGCGGTCGCGGCAGGCGTTTCGCGGGTCTGGCCGATCTCCCGCAGCCTGGCCTGCAGCGACATCTTGTCGAGCTTGGCCAAGGGAAGGGCCAGGAACAGGCTGATCCGGTTGCGAAGCTGCCGGGCGGTCTCGCCAAAGGCGGCGGCGATCTCCGCGTCGGAGCCGCGGACGGCGGCGGGATCGGGAACGCCCCAATGCGCGGTCAGTGGTTTGCCCGGCCAGATCGGGCAGACCTCGCCGGCGGCGTTGTCACAGACGGTGATCACGAAATCGAGGGACGGCGCGCCGGCGCCGGCGAACTCATCCCAGGACTTGGAACGAAAGCCAGCCGGATCGCAGCCCAGAGCGCGCAACACCGGAAGGGTGTGCGGGTTGATCTCGTCCTTGGGGAACGAACCGGCGGACCAGGCCTTGAACCGCCCGCCACCCAGCCTGTTCATCAAGGCCTCGGCAATGATCGAGCGGGCCGAGTTGCCGGTGCAGAGGAACAGCACGCTGTAGGCGGCTTCGGTCATGAACGATCCCTCAGCACGAACGGACCTCGGCCGCGCAGGACCGGCTGGCCAGCGCCACCAGGGGTCCGCAGATCTCCGGCTTGCCGCCGCAACAGTCCTCCATGAGGAAGGCGAGGAGTTCGCGCATGCGCTCGTAGCCGGCGGTGTAGATGATCGATCTGCCATCCCGCCTGGAGGCCGCGAGCCCCGCGCCGACCAGGATGTTGAGATTTGTCGACAGGGTATTGGCGCGGCTTTCCGTGGCCCGGGCGATCTCGCCTGCGGCAAGCCCCCCCGAACCTGCCTGGACCAGCAAGCGGAAGACCCCCAGCCGGCCGGGATGGGCCAGCGCCGCCAGCGCCGCCACCGCGTCGTTCGTCAGGATCATGGCCGGCTCCTTGAGGGCAACAGTTCTGTAGTTCGAGAATAATAGAATTGTCAATCAGCCTTTGGATGCGTGACGGCAGGCCGTCGGGATCATCCGAGGTTGATTAATCGGCAAATACCTATATGATTCGCCCATGGCGGTCGCTCGAGCCAGTTCCGATGCGTTCAATGCGGTCGCCGATCCTACGCGACGGGCGATGCTGGAGCGGCTCGCGCCACCGGGGGCGGAGCGGACGGCCGGTGAACTGGGCGCGGATTTCGGGCTGTCCCAGCCTACGGTCTCCCAACACCTGAAGGTGCTGCGCGAGGCTGGTTTGGTGAGCGTGCGCGAGGAAGGCCGCTGCCGGATCTACCAACTCCGGAGCGAGCCGCTCGATCAGGTCTATGAGTGGGTCGGCAAGGTGGTGAGTTTCTCGGATCCGGCCGGGCACCTCTGGCGCGTCCGATCCTCCTCAGAAGGGGAATAGACATGTCCATTCGCGGCGGGAAGCCGAACAGCCGGGCGCTCTCGCCCAACCTCATCGTACGGGACGCGGCCAGGGCCGTGGCTTTCTACCAGCGTGTGTTCGGCGCCGAGCCGCTCTACGTCTCGCGCCTGCCGAACGGGGCGGTGTTGCACGCCCAGCTCCGGGTCGGGGAGAGCGTGTTCCTGGTGTCGGAGGAGACCATGGGCATGCCCGAGGCCCAGTTCGCGAAGTTCGAGAGGGGCATGCGCACCCGCTCGCCCGCGACGCTCGGCGGGACCAGCTGCGTGATCGAGCTTTACGTCGACGACGTGGACGAGACCTTCCGCCGAGCGCTGGACCTCGGCGCCCTGGTCAAAATGCCCGTCACAGACCAGTTCTACGGTGATCGGGTGGGACAGTTCGAGGACCCGTTCGGCCACGTCTGGGGCGTGGGACAGGTGCTGGAGGTGCTGGATCCCGCCGAGGTCGACCGCCGAGCCGCCGAGCGCTTCGCGCCGGCCTGACTCAAGCAGGAGAACCGAAATGGCCGACCAGCCCGAAACGGGCCCGTCCACGGGCGTCACCCCCTACCTCACGGTCGGCGGCGGCAAGGCCGCCGAGGCGGCGGAGTTCTACAAGCAGGCTTTCGGGGCTCTCGAGCAGTTCCGCATGCCCGCCGAGGACGGCCAGCGGCTGATGCACTGCCACCTGGTGATCAATGGCGGCTCGGTGATGTTGTCGGACGATTTCTCCAGCGCCGGCGCGCCCGCGCCGGCCGGAAGCACCCTGCACCTTCAGGTCGACGACGCCGACGCCTGGTGGGACCGGGCCATGGCCGCCGGAGCTTGCGAGGTGACCATGCCTCTGGCCGACCAGTTCTGGGGCGATCGCTACGGCCACTTCAAGGACCCCTACGGCCACCGCTGGTCGGTCGGCGCGTCCCGGAAGGGGTGATGCGGCCTGTCTAGAACCGCGCCCGGAGCTCGGCGAAGACGCTGCGGGGGATCTGTGCGGCCGGGGTGGGGAATTCCTGGTGATGGTCGTGCAGCAGGTTGAAGCCGGCCAGCGCCAGCTCCAGGTGCGGCGTGAGGGCCCAGCCGAGACGGACGTTCAGCTCCACATAGGAGGGGACGTGGGGATCGGGCAGCACGCCGACATAGCGCAGGTCGGCGTCGAAGGTGACCCTGGGCCCAAGGTTCATCGAGGAGCGCAGCGTCGCCTGGCGCGAGGGATCGTTGACGTCCTGGCTCACCGGCAGCAGGGGCGTGGCCCCGGGGGCGTACTTGAGGTGCTCGGACAGCAGGTCCAGCCCGGCCATCAATCGCCACCAGGATGCGGCCTGGAATTGGCCCCAGCCTTCCAAGCCGTAGGTGTGCCCCTCGATGCCGTTCGACCAGTACAGCGGGACGAAGCTGGTCGGCGTGATCGCGATGCTCCTGAGGTCATTGTAGACATTGAAGAACCCCGACACCGAGAACGACAGGCGCGACGTGGGCTGGGCCCTGAGGCCAAGCTCGTAGGCGGTCAGCTTCTCCGGCTCGAACTGAGGATTGCCCTTCAGGAACAGGCTGCTGCCGGAATATTCCCGCACGTCCTCGTCGAAGGGCGTGGGCGAGCGGATCGCCCGCGAGGCGGCCGCCCACAGCATCACGCTTTGGTTGGGAGTGAACGACAGCCGCGCGCTCGGCAGGACCGAGAGGCCGGAATAGGGATCGTCCTCAAGCTTCAGGCCCAAGGTCAGCTTCAGGGGGTTGGCCAGGGTGATGGTGTCCTGGATGAAGCCGTTCGACAGATCGAGCACACGGGCCGCGGGCGCGAACTGCAGCGTCGAGGTGCCGGTGATCCGGTATTGGGTGAAGCGGAGCCCGCCGCCCCAGACCAGCTGGTTGCGCGAGCCGAGACTGATGCTGTCCTGGAGGTCCAGGTCGTAGATGTTCTGCCAGAAGCCCGAGCCGCCGGCGTCGTCGACGCCGCGCACGACCCGGTCGTAGAAGGCCTGGACCTGCAGGTTGTCGCCCTCGGCCCAGCTGTGCTCCCACCGCCCGGTGACATTGCCGCCGCCGATGCTGGAGGTGGTGGCTTCGCTTCCATAGTAGGCGTCGCCCTGGAGCGTGACCGAGTCCATCGCGCCGGGGGTCCAGTCCATGCGGAAGCCGCCCTGGGGCCGGGAGTAATGGTCCGGCGCGGCGGACGAGATGTTGGTCCCGTAGACCTCCTGGACATAGGCGCGCCAGGTGAGGTTCTCGCTGATGCGTCCGCCGTAGCGCGCCGCGGCGACGCGTTCGAGACTGCTCCCCCCAACCTCCGCGAAGCCGCCCTGGGTCTCGTAGGATTTCTTGGTGACGATATTGATCACGCCGTTGACGGCGTTGGCGCCCCAGAGCGTCGCCCCGGGCCCGGAGATCACCTCGATACGGTCGATGTCTTCGGGCAGCACGCCCTGCATGTCCCAATAGACGCCCGAGAACAGCGGCGTGTAGACGGTCCGGCCGTCGATCAGCACGAGCAGCTTGTCGGAAAAGCTCTGGTCGGCGGAACTGCCGGAAAAGCCGCGGGCGGTGATCACATAGTCCGAGGCGCTGGTCTGGGCGACGAACAGGTTGGGCGCCAGGCGCAGGATCTCCGGCAGGGTGGTCGCGCCCGAGCGGATGATCTCGTCGTGGGTGATCACATAGATCGAGGCCGGCGCCTCGCTGAGCGGCTGGCTGGCCTTCGAGACCGACGAGACGTCGACGTTGGCGAGCTCGCTGATCGAGAGCTGCTTGAGGTCCTCCACCGACTGGGCGCGCGCGCCAAGGGCCGCAGCGAGGGCCACGGCGAACGCCAACGCACCGACGCGCAACGCGAGCGTCGGCCAATGGCCAGAACGAGTGCGGAATCCCCCCATACAGCCAAGCTCAACGTTCCGCCGGCGGATAGGTTCCCGGATGGTGAAGCGACGATTCACCGACGCACCTTCAGCGCCAGGGCCAGAAGCTTGGAACTGATCGCCAGGCCTTGTTGCTGCGCCTGCCCGTTGTCGATCAGGAAGCGCACGCGTCCATCCATCAGCACCAGGTGGACGTCGCCAGGCGCGCCCGAGCCCCGATCCTCGTCGGTTACGGTCAGCACCGGCGCCTTGCCGATCTCCTTGAGGGCGGCCGTTTCGGGCTGGGAGTCCGAGCCGCCGATGTAGGCGATCTGGCATCCGGAGGCGGCGTCCACATGCGGGACCCGGCGCACGATCACCGGCCGGCCGCCGATCTTCTGGCCCGTGACGGCGCGGTCGATCACCGGCCCAAACGGGTCCTTGCCCTGGATGCAGATGACGAGGGGCGATCCGGCGTCGTTCCAGGCCGAGGCAGGCCAGGTCACGAAGGGCGCCAGCTTGTAGAGATAGGTCGCCTTGACGGCGAGCTCGAGCGGCTCGTCTGCGCGGGCCGCCCCGCAGAGGAGCAGCGCCGTCAGGGCCAGCAGGGTGGCGCGGCGGCCGGTCGTCATTCTCTCCCCAGCACTGCCCCGAGCAGCGGAAAGCCCCGCCGACAGCCCCGATCGGGCTGCGGCAGGCATAGCCGTCCGCGGACCGGCGGGCCCACAAGTCTCGCACAAAACGAGACCACGGCAACGCTTGGCCGCGCCCCCAGTTCCTGGCTGAATCGCCGCCTGTTCAATGGCCGTGTAAGGGCCAGAAGAAGGCGATCAACGGCGTGCCGACCAGTATCACCAGACATGACAGGGGCGCGCCCAGGCGCGCGTAGTCGCTGAACTTATAGCCTCCGGGCCCCAGGACCATGGTGTTGCACTGGTGTCCGACCGGCGTCAGGAAGTCGCAGCCCGCGCCGGTGGCCACCGCCATCAGCAGCGGATCTGGCGAGAGCCCCAGGCGGTGGGCGACGCCGACGGCCACGGGGCCCAGGATCAGCACGGTCGGGGCGTTGTGCATGAAGGGCGAGCAGATCATCGCCGCCAGCATCAGGGTCCCCAGCACGATCTCCGGGGCCAGGTGGCCGAAGACCGCCGAGAAGCCGGCCGCGAGCAGGTCGGCCCCGCCGGTCCGCTGCAGCGCCTCGCTGACCGGCGTCAGGGCGCCGATCAGCACCAGCACGGGGCCGTCGAGCGAGGCGTAGGCGTCGCGCATGGAGATGGTTCGGGTCAGCACCATCAGCACCGCCGCAGCGGTGAAGGCGATGGCGATGGGAACCAGCTTGAAAGCCACCGCCACCATCGCGAGGGCGAGGATCACCGCCGGCAGCAGGAGCGGCCGCCGCGTTCCCAGCCGGACGGTGCGTTCGGCCAGGGGCAGGGCGCCCAGCTCGGTCAGCGCCTTGGGCAGGTCGGATTCCGGCCCGCGCAGCATCAGGATGTCGCCGGCCTTGATGGTCGCGGTGCGCAGACGCTGGGTCATCCGGCGTCCCGAGCGCGCCAGCGCCAGGAGCTTGACGTTGTACTGGCTCTGCAGGGCGGTTCCCCGCGCCGAGTGGCCGATCAGCGGCGAGTCCGCGCCCACCACCGCCTCGATCGAGCGGATCTCCTCCTTGGCCTCGTGCTTCTCCAGCGGCTTCTCTGCCCGGTGCGGCTCCATCTTCCAGTCGGCGATGGCCTTGTGCAGGACGTCGGCTTCCCCCTCCAGCATGAGCACGTCGCCGGCGCGCACGAGGGTGTTGGGGTGCGGCTGCACCCGCCGCTCGCCGCCCCGCACCAGGCAGGTGATCTCCGCCTCGCCGCCGGCCTGGGCCTTCAGCTCGGAGATGCGCCGGGGGCCGTGGGACCAGTCGTCCGGCGCGTGGGCCTCGGTGGCGTAGGTGTTCTGGGCCAGGGTCTCGCCCAGGGCCGTCTGGCCCGCGCGGTCCTTGGGCAGGAGTCGGTAGGCGAAGGACAGGAAGACCAGGGCCATCAGGGTCAGGCTGAGCCCCACAGGCGCGAAGTCGTACATGTTGAACGGCTTGCCCACGGTCTGTTCGCGGACCTGGGAGACGATGATGTTGGTCGAGGTGCCCACCAGCGTCACCAGCCCGCCGACCAGCGAGGCGGTCGCCATCGGCATCAGCAGGCGGGAGATGGCGCTGCCGCTCCGGCGCGACAGTTGCTGGGCGACCGGCATCATGATCGCCAGGGCGCCGACGTTCTTGGTGGCCATGGACAGCAGCGCAGTGGCGCCCACCAGCACCGGGACCTGGGTGCGCTCGCTCTTCAGCCGGCCGAGCAGCGGCTTCATAAGAAGT
>Ga0265338_10009705_pt1 | contig 11417 bp, 9 predicted proteins | sample 42126metaG_FD_193579 | JGI IMG/M metagenome (GOLD analysis project Ga0265338, IMG submission 193579) | Rhizosphere microbial communities from Carex aquatilis grown in University of Washington, Seatle, WA, United States - 4-21-26 metaG | ecosystem: Host-associated > Plants > Roots > Rhizosphere >... | reverse complement strand
GGGTGCGGCTGATTCCTGCCGTTTCCGCACAGGCAACCCATCGAGTGCCGGCGAATTTCGAATAACCAGACCGTCCACGCCGTCGAATCGAGCAGCGGGAACCTCGTTGGCCGCTTGGGAATTGCAATGGTCGATTTCGAGTCCGTCCACATCGACGAAAGTGAGGGCGGGCCGCAGGTCTTCCTTTTCAAAGCTCACGCGGAAATCGGCGATTTCCAGATCGCGAACGTGGCGGGCGAAGAGGCCATACGCGGGCATAATGCCAACCCGCGACGGCTCGGGATAACCGGTTTCCAATTCCGGAGGGACGCGCGCGGCGTTTTCCTTGGTACCGCCGCCTTTGAAGACCAGCCGGATGTTTTGGAGCCGCACGCCCTCGACCGGATTGCCGGGAACACCGGTGATTTGCACGCCGCTCATCGGGTCGATGCCCGTGGCAATAACATTGGAAATGAAAACATTCCGAATTGCGCCGGTCCTGGTGCCATCCGGAGCACGATTGCGGGACCCGAGACGGATATAGATCGGGTACTGCGCCACATCCATCATGGTGATGTTGGAGATATTGATGTTCTCCAGAATACCGCCATCCACTTCCTCAATCGCCAACCCGCGACACTGGCGGAACGTGCAGTTGTTCACGGTGACATTGCGGAACCCGCCGTTGGATTCGGTGCCGAACTTGATGCGGCCGGTCTTTGCCTTGCTGGGCAACATGCGACCATCGAGGAACGTGCCTTCCTCGAAGCCGGACACCTGGCAATTAACGATGGTGAGATTTTCCGTGGTCCGCGCCTCACCCAACCCGTAAGAGCTTTTCGGGCACAACCCGTCGTCGAATGGTGAATTGATCCGGCAATTGGACACGGTGGTATTGCGGGAGCAATCGAGGTCGATCCCATCGCGATTGGTATCGATGGTCACGTTGTCGACAGTCATGTCGTCGCAGCCGGTGACGAGGATGGCGAAATGGCCGCCGTGGAAGACGGTGAAATCGCGGAAGATGACGTGACGGCAGTTTTTGAGGGCGATGGCCTTGTTGCCGACGCCCGCAGGCAGAATCTCGCGGGGACTGGGGTAGCCGAACTTGTTGGTGGCGGTGGCGACCGGGGAGTTGGTTGTATCGTCAAAGGGAAGAGGACGCGGCTGTCCCGGCAAAGGATCCTGACGGCCCCGGCCCCGGCTCAAACCCTTGCCGAAAATCCGGCCCGGTCCGAGGATGGAAATATTCTCGAGTCCTTCGCCCCAAATGAGGCTGTTGTGCCAGTGGGTGTGACCGAAGTCCTGGTATTGGTTCGATTCGTTGGGCTCGGGCGCGTCGTAACCGCCCGCGTCGCCTGCGGGCGGCGGGTCGGCGGCGAGGATGGTGGCGCCCCGGTCAAGATAGAGCGCGACGTTGCTCATGAGGTGAATAGAATAGCTGGCATACGTGCCCGCCGGGAAATAGACGGTGCCGCCACCGGCCTGCGCGCAGGCTTCAATCGCGCGGTTGACGGCCGGACTGTCCAGTGTTTTGCCGTCGCCGACGGCGCCAAACGCGCGGACATTGTAGAGCACCTTGTCGATGGGCGCTCCCGTTTGCGCGAAAGACGTCCGCAGGGCCATTAAACACAAGGCGCCGGCGGTCAACCATCGACAGCGCGTGAGAAGAAATCGGGCATTCATAGTGTCGGAATTTATGGAGGTTAAATCGGTGGACCGGAATGCTCAAGGTTTTTCGGCCCACGGCGGGGTGCGATGTGACGCGGCGGAAACTTTCCTGCAAAAATTCAAAATTGACTTGGGTGCGGCGAGCAAGCATCATGCGAGGCGCTTGAACGGACTTCTCTGAAAGATCGCTGAATGCCGAAACTGCATATCTTGTCAGGCCAATTGGAGGGGAAGGTGTTTGATCTCCTCGAGGAACGCGTGACCGTCGGACGCGCGTTGGACAACACCATCCGCATGGAGGACGGCACGATCTCGCATCATCACTCGATGTTCGTGCTGGAACCGGACGGCTACCGGTTGCGCGATCTCAATTCCACGAACGGCACGCGCGTCAACGGCATGCGCACGACCGATACGAAGTTGAACAACGGCGACCAGGTCCGCATGGGCTCGGTCGAGATGCGCTACGAAGCCGACATCAAGAAAGTGAGCCAGCCGTTGCCGCCCCAACAGGCGGGTGTGGATATCAACGAGGTCGGCAAAGGCGGAGGACCTCCGCCCACGTTCGGCTCGGCTTCGCCGTTTGGCCGGAAGAAGCACAGCGCGGGCAACCTGTGGTTGTGGGGTGTACTTGGTCTCGCAGCCATTGCCCTGGTAGTGCTGGCGTGGTTCGCGTACAGCTTCATGCAATTGAAGTAGCGGGCGCGAAGCTTCAGCGGCCGCTGTTATTTGTCAGGCGTTCGCTCTTGACACCCATCACAGCCGTTAGATACTCGGCTTCCAAGGAGGTGTACTGTCCAAATGAGGCGACCAAGGCTCTTTGTCCTCACGTTGTTTCTCTTTGCCTGCAGATGCGGTGGTGTGGATGGTCAAACACTGACCCCGCTATGGCAGTTTGGCAGCTTATCGAACCAGCTGGATGGTGTAAGCCCGTGGTCGGGACTTATTCAGGGGCGCGATGGGAATTTTTACGGGACAGCCGGCGGAACAGGCGTCGTCCATTGTACAGTCTTCAAGATCACCCCGGACGGCTCGTTGACACCGCTATGGCAGTTTGGAAGTTCAATCACTAATGCAGACGGCCATAGCCCATTAGCGGGACTGGTGCAGGGCCGCGATGGCGATTTCTACGGGACAACCTCGGCAGGCGGGACGAACGGCATGGGCACCGTGTTCAAAATTACCTCGGCGGGGACACTGACTTCGCTGTGGCAATTTGGCAGTTTATCAAACCAGATGGATGGCACCTCGCCATCAGCGGGCTTGATCCAAGGTAACGACGGCAGTTTTTACGGGACGACATTTGGCGGCCAGCAGCACAACCTCGGAACGGTGTTTCGGATCAGCCCAGACGGCACCTTTACGAGTCTCTACCAGTTCGTCAATTTCACCACGGATGGGGATGCTCCAAATGGTTCGCTAATCCAAGGCAGCGATGGCAGCTTCTACGGGACGACCATAGGTGGTGGGGCGAGCGGCATGGGCACCGTATTCAAGATTACCTCGGCTGGCACATTGACCACGATCTGGCAGTTTGGCAGTTTGTCTAACAACGCCGACGGCAAATGGCCGCAGGCGGGCCTTGTTCGGGGCAGCGACGGAAATTTCTACGGCATGGCCCACAATGGCGGAGCAAACGGCGACGGCACGGTGTTCAAGATCACCTCGGCGGGTACGCTAACACCGTTGTGGCAGTTCGGCAGTTTAACCAACAATGCGGATGGCGGTGGGCCAAGCGGAGCGCTAATACAGGGCAGCGACGGAAATTTCTACGGAGCCACCGAATACCGTTACGGCTCGGTGTTCCGAATCACTTCGGCGGGCACGTTGACCGTGCTGTGGCAGTTCAGCAGTGTAAACAAGAATGCTGGCGGCAGCGGCCCCATGGCGGGAGTGGTTCAAGGTAGCGATGGCAACTTCTACGGGACGACGTCCTCAAGCGGGACGAACGACCAAGGAACCGTATTCATGCTGACTGTGCCCCTCAACCCACCAGCAAACCAGATTAGCAGCGTCTGCGTCGTGGACACGAATATTGTTCTGGCGATCCCGTCGGTGGCGGGCGAGACGTATCAGTTGCAGTATCGTACGGATCTTAGTTCGGGTGACTGGTCGAACATCGTCGACGCTTGCGTGAGCAACAGCATCGGCGCCGCGTTGACAGTGACCAATTTTGGCGGAGCCCTGGCGCCGCAGGGATTTTACCGGTTCGACATCACGCCGTGATCTTGCGGCGTGGCGTCAGGCGTTTTTTTTGGAGTGCGCGGATTTTGCGGCGCGCTTGGCGGAAAGCATCTTCATGGTTTTTTGAATTCTTCTTTCCCTGGTCTCCGGTTTTTTCGCCTCGCTAATCCACTTCAGGTATTCCCGCCGGTGCGAAGGCGGGTAGGCTGAGAAGAATTCAGCCAGCCCACTGTCTTTCAGAGCTATGGAAACATCCTTGGGAATGTTGGCCATATCGTGCTTTCACTTCTTTGGGGTCGCCGATGCCGTCACGCGTTTGAAGAACTGGTAAATTCCGTCATCACCCATTTTTCGGGCGTCGGCGAGTTCGCCCTCCTTGGTGGCGTACAGCACCTCGTTATTTGTCGAGATGATGACCACGGCCGGGATCCCCTTTTCGATGGGCACTCCGTACGACTTGGCGACATCGAGGTTCTTGTCGATATGACCCACGTCGACCTTGACGATCTTGAAGTCTCGTTCGAAGAGCGGTGCGCTGGCGCCCTTCCTCATGGACCAGTCCAACGATTTGCAGTCGCCGCACCAGTTGCCACCAAAGACAACGATGACCGGGATCTTGGCGGTGGCGGCCTGCGTCAACGCCTGTTTGATGTCGAGTTTGGCGTCGGCAGTCTCGTTGTAAATGCTATCGGCGGCGGTGGCGGTCGCCGCGAGAATCACGAACAGCAGAGCATTTAGGATTCTCATGGGTGTTTAACGATGAGAACTGAGCCACGACAAGGGTGTGATATCAACAGCGAAAGCGGGACGCAAAGCGTACACCCGTGTTGGCTGCGGCGATTTGTTAGGCCACACCGCTTCAATACTCATGCTTTCCTCGCTAATCTTTTGCGTTTTCTCTGCAACGCATCGAGTGCTTGGTGGAACGACGGAGCAAAGCCACTGTTCAACGGGCCAGAATCGGCAATCGAATAGGCAATCGCATCAATCTCACGCTCAACTTCTGTCTCGTCGTCAAGCGAACTGGCGAACTCAAGCCTTCGCGCCAACGTCTCAAGGCACGCCTCCCCGAAAGTCTGCGCGTCAGGAGTCGTGCGCCGGTACTCGCGTACCTCGTCTGCACTTTGGCGAAGAAGTTGGGTGAATTGGCTCATGCGCCTTGTGTTGCCAAACACGTATTAGGTTTCAAAACAGCCACCCATCCCGGCTGCAAGTTCTCGCCCGCTTCGGCTATCAAGCAAGAGACACCAAGCCATCAGAGGGCCTGACAAGTTCAGGCGGCGGTCTACGATGGGGCTTTGACGGCGGGCGAAACGATATCATTGCCCGACGATGGCGGAGTCTGGGTAGACGATTTCGAGGTGGCGCACCCTGCGAGCGCGACCACGAGCACACTGATCAGAAACAGATACCTGGATTTCATGCGATCCTCCTAACAGTCGAATAGCGATATTTCCCCAATGCGACCTTGTAGTAACAAGCTCCTGCCAACGCGTCAACAGCGGAATTGAGTGTCAGTCACGTGCCCGCGCGGGCCGGTCATTTCGCGCCGGCCTCGGTCACGGTAAATGCGTTGGTGCCGATGGTGATCGAACCGGTCAGCGCGGTGGTATTGGTATTGGGCGCGACGGTGTAACTGATCGTACCCTTGCCGACGTCGCTGGCGCCACCCGTGATGGTGATGAAGGCATCATTGCTGATAGCGGTCCACGTGCAATTGGTGAAGTTGGGGGTTACCTTCACGGTGGCGGCACCGCCGGTGGCTTTGATCTTACCGGTCTTGGGGCTGAGCTTGAGCGTGCAGCCGCCGGCGACCTGATTGACGGTGAACGTCTGGCCCGCAATCGTCATCGTGCCGATCAGGGGCGCGGTGTTGGTGTTGCCGGGGACGGTGAAATTGACCTTGCCGTTGCCCGTGCCGCTACTGCCCGAGGTGATCGTGATGAAGGGGTCATTGCTCACGGCGGTCCAGGAGCAGCCGGTCCCCGTGACTTTCACGCTGACGTTCTTCTTGCCGCCCTTGGCCGCGAGCGTGATATCGGTCGCGTTGAGGGTGAATGTACAGGCGTTCGTGCCGCCGCCTTGCGTGACGGTGACGTTGAACGTGCAGTTGTTGGTATTGCCGGCGGCGTCGGTAGCGGTGCAATGCACCGGCGTCGTGCCGAGCTTGAAGGATGAGCCGGAGGCCGGCGTGGTGGAGACGGTCGGGACGCCGCAGTTGTCACTGGCCAATGGCGTGGCAAAGTTGACGTTTACCTTGGTCACGCCGGAAGGGACGTTAGTGACGATATCGCCGGGACAGGTGATCGAGGGCGGCGTGCCGTCCTCCACGGTCACGAAGGCGATGCAGGAGGCGGCGTTTGCCAGGCTATCGGTGACGCTGAGCGTGACCTGAGTGACGCCTCGGGGATATGGCCCGGGAGGGCTGAGCGAACGGCTGATAATTGTGCCAACCGTGCTATACGATCCGTTGTCCACGGCAGACGCGGGAACGTCGACCAGACAGTCAGCATCGGCGTTGGTGGTCACGTCACGACAAAGGGCGGCGACGGCGAGGTTAGTGGTGCCGACGAGGGCATTGACCAGATTGCTGCCGGTGGGCGTGCCCCAACCCGTGCAGAGATCGTAGCCGGTGACGGCGACGAACTTACTGGGGCTGTAGAACGTTTCGTTGTTGCCGGTTTTGATGTCGTGGAAGCAGGCGGTGTAGGTCGAGCCCGTGCCAATCGCGTAGATGGCCGGGTTGACGAACCCAACGGATGGTTGCTGGTTCGAGACGGCCTGCTCATTGACCAGGGCGGCAAAGCCCGCCCAGAGCGGCGCGGAACAACTCGTGCCGCCGACAGCGGTCATGGAGCCTTTATTGTAAATGACGAAGACGTTGTCGGCAGTTATGGCGACATCGGGAACATTGCGTTTGCTGTTTGATCCCTTGCTGGGAGACATGTTGATTCCCTGCTGCCACGTGGGAATCGCGTAGGTGGTGCTGATGCCGCCGCCGCTGGCATCATTCGTGTCGGTCGACGTAGTGCCGGTGTTCCAATTCCAAACCGTTTCGGCGTGCCAGGCCTTGCCCGAACCGGTCGTCAGGGTGGTTCCGCCGACGAGCGTGACAAACGGAGTATCCGACTGCTGCTGGTTGGGGAAGCTCGCGGTGAACGCGCCGTTGTCGCCGGACGCCTGGAAGAAGGATTGGCCCTGGGCGGCGAACTGCTGGTACACCTGATCGAAGGAGGCGTCGTCGCCAAATCCCCAGGAGCAACTGATTTGCTGGGCCAGATTGTCGGTGGCGATTTGGTTCAAGAGATCGAGCGGGTTGCGCTTGGAGACCGCTTCGTAGACGGCGACCTCACGGAGGCCCGGTGCCATGGAAACCACCATTTCAATGTCCAGAGACACTTCCAGTACCTGATCGAGATTCGCACTCGGCGTTCCGCCAAACCCATCCACCGAAACATTCACCAATGGGACGTTGGGCAGTTTGGCCTGGCTCTCGTATTTCGTGATGTCAGCGGCGTGATAGCCGTCGAACTCCACCAGGGCGACCACCTGCCCGGAGCCGTCGAGCGACACGCCCGGTACATAGGCAGTCCTGAAATCGGAACCCATATACTCGCCGCCCGGTCCCGAGCCGGTGTCTGGCGTCGCGCTCTCCGGTTGATTTTGACGAGCCCGTTGAATGTTCAGGGGACGCGGGACGACGTAGTTGTCCAACCCGGCGATGCGCAATACCGGAACCATCAAGTCGAGGGACGGCTCGACATCTGGCGCATAGAAGGTGCGGGCTTCCGTCGGGTGTTGATAGACGTGGAGCGTCACGCGGAACGTCCTCTCGATATTCGCCACGGAGCCGCGCACATCCAGCAGGGTGCGATTGGGATGCGTTTTGGTGACGGTGAACCCGTTCGCCCTGGCGAACTCGATGGCGGCCTGGTAATCCTGCTCGGTCGGGCCAAATTTGGCGGTGAATTCTTCCGGCGTCAGCCAGTGGTGGTACTGGGGACTGGTCGGCTCATATTGTTGTTGGAGCAAATTGGTGAGCGCATCCTGGTTGCGCAACGGCAGGCAGATCGCCAAATCCAGGTTCGTCGAGGTCGTCAGCCTTTCCACAGGCGCCAGGTTGAACTGCGAAACGGCACTGACCGCGTGATTGCGCAGGACCTGTCGTTCCGCGGCGCGGGCGTTCGTGATGAGAGCGAGCGACAGAGCCGCGCAAGCGCTTACCAAGATGATTCCGGATACTGGCTGTCGAGAAGTCTTCATAGATGTCCCCCCTGTCTGTTACTAGAACAAAAGCGCCGTGGCGGCAAGACTTAACGGGGGTGGGAAGTCAGGGGGAAGCGGGTTGTGATGAAGAGCGAAGATGCGTTGACCAACGGCTCAGGGTGCACGGCTGCGTGTTTGGCAATCTATTCAATTCCAAACAACCACTTCTCTTTCTTTTCAATCTGCTCGATTTGCTGTTCCGTTATCGCTCCTTTCGTGGGGTCTGCCGCAGCGAAATCAGTGTGACGTAGGAACCCCACTGCGAGGCCCGCCGGCAACACGATTGGACGCATTGGCTCTAAATGAATGAATTGACGTTTATCGACACTACGCCGAAACACAACCGCGAGGCAAAGAACTCTATGGACGAATCCTTCAAAGCCAAAACTCTTGCCGGGTTCTTGAATCGGCAACGACTCGACGAACTCAGTGTCAAAATACTTATCGCGCGGAATTTCAATGCGCTCGCCGGATCGAAGGGATTGGACTGCAAAGACTGGTCCACTCTTGATTTTACGGTCCATCAAGACGTTGTTCTCATCAAATCGATAGAGAATCGGATAGACCTTCAGATCCGAAATGTCCGGTACCCCAACGTTTTCAAGAGTCATGGTCATCTTCCCTTCGGTTGAGAAGGACATTTCCAGAGAGGGAGTAAGTGTCGCCAGAATCTGGCGATTCGCTAACTCGAACGACTGACGATTCTGTACGAGAGTCAAGCACATCACCGCCGACATGACAGCCATCACACAACTGGCGATAGCACTGATAAACATTGCCTTGGTGTAAGGCTTGTTTCCGAGCCAGTTGGCAAGCTTCTCAATGGGAGTACTCATCGTTTCGTTTCCTCCACAAACGCATTCATTTCGTCGTGCTCCGGTTCGCTGGCATTTCAAATACTCTTGAGGGTTTTATCCAAATCGAGATGCGAAAGAACCTTCTCCGCTTGTTTTGAGCAAGAGAGTCCGGTTTTAGTGAAAAGCAAATCAACATAGATCGCCTGTAAATAATCGAGAAGAGCATGAGAAAATACAGGGAGTTTTCCAGTATGAACAATCTCGCTCCTCAAATTCTGAATACGTCCAATTTTGAATTTGGTTTTTGCCTCGTCATTCGAGATTTGATAACCCTTAGCCAATGCCTCAACTAGAGGACGGACGTTTGAATCCCTCATTGCGATCGCCTCAAGCGCTATCCAGAACTTTAGGAGCGAATCGACATGATCGATTTCGTAAACAGCATCCAAGAACCAATGGAGCGAGAATCGGACGCGCTCTTTGTCGTCAAGCCCATCAATTCGCGTTTCGAGAGTAGAAACCAGCTCGACTCCTTTCATCGAAAAATCCGGCTTTGCAAAAGATAATGGATTTACAACCGCGCTACTCGATGAAGTCGATTGCGCCTTATTCAAATCGAGAATCACCTCAAAGATTTTTTCATACGCAGAGTTGCGTCCGTTGCAAACCGCAAGCAGAGAAGCAATATCATTGATGTCCTGACGACCTTTGCTTCTGAGGCTCGCTTTCTCGCTTTCCTTTAGAGGGGATAACAGAAAAAGATGAACCGATTTGGGCTTCGTCTTCTGCCCCTCAATACGGGCTTGTAGCGAATTTCCCGACTGTACGGACGGATCGAACTCGATTTTTGCAGACATAAAGCGAAGCGAAGAAGTGAAGATTGCCGCTCGAACGTTTGCGAACTCAATAAGTTGAGGAGTCGTAAACGATGCTGTATCCGAGAGAAAGACCGAATAGCAGACTACGATAATGAGATTCGGCTCTCCCGGCTTTATCCAAGATTCCGGGACGAACTGCGCCAAGTCTGAAAATCCGCGCGTCGTTAAATCAATATCGAACTCTCGAGCCTGATTTGATGGAGGTAAATCGCTCATCTTCTGAGAGTTTAGCGGATTCGAGGCCGCGAGAAAAACCGAAAATCGACCGCTAAGAAAGCGGAATAACACAATCGAGCAAGGGGCGAATGTTTGCGTTTGCGGGGTGCAGGGCGGACGGCGGCAACGGGGGCGGTCGACCTGCAAGAGACGAATCGGCTGGATACCTATACGACAGGCATCCAGCCCTACAAAGGAATTCGGAGAACGAAGCGGACGGCTCGGAGAGCCATCCCCACCGACAACAAACGAGCGCACCGGAGTTACTCGGCGAGCCAGCGGGCGGCCTGTTGGGCCCAGTAGGTGAGGATGATGTCGGCGCCGGAGCGGCGGAAGCCGGTGAGCATTTCGAGGACAGTGGATTTCTCGTCGAGCCAGCCGTTTTGGGCGGCGGCTTTGACCATGGCGTATTCACCGCTGACGTTGTAGCAGGCGACGGGGTAACGGAATTTCTCTTTCACGCGCCAGATGAGGTCCTGATAACCGAGGGCCGGCTTGACCATGACGATGTCGGCGCCTTCCTCGATGTCGAGGGCGACTTCGCGGAGGGCTTCGTCGGCGTTGGCGTAATCCATCTGATAGGTGCGGCGGTCGCCGAATTGCGGCGGGGATTCGGCGGCGTCGCGGAATGGGCCGTAGTAGGTCGAGGCGAACTTGGCGGCGTAACTCATGATGGGCGTGTCGGCGAACCCGGATTTGTCCAGGGCAGCGCGGATGGCGGCGACGCGGCCATCCATCATGTCGCTCGGGGCAACGATGTCGGCACCCGCCTCGGCGTAAGCGACGGCGGATTTCGCGAGGAGATCGAGCGAGGCGTCGTTGTCGACGCGATAATTCTTTCCAGACTTGCGAATAATGCCGCAATGACCATGGCTCATGTATTCGCAGAGGCAGACATCGGCGATGACGATGAGATCGGGGAATTCTTTTTTCAGGGCGCGGATGGCTTTCGGGACGATGCCGTTGGGGGCGTAGGCACCGCTGGCTTTTTCATCTTTCTTATCGGGAATGCCAAAGAGGACCACGCCGGGAACGCCGAGTTTGGCGGCGTGGGCGGCTTCCTTGACGAGTTCATCCACGGAAAGCTGGAACTGGCCGGGCATGGAGCCAATGGGTTTACGGAGGCGCGCACCTTCACGGACGAAGAGCGGCAGAATCAGGTGGTTGACCGACAACTCGGTCTCGCGGACGAGAGCGCGGAGTTGCGGATTCTGACGCAAACGGCGCGGGCGGTAGATCGGGTAGCGCATGGGTCAGGACCCGACGATGCGGGGTTCGGCCTCCTGGAGCAGGGCGATGATGTCGTTGGGTTGTTGCGCGGCATCGAGCCAGTTGCGGAAATCGGCGTTGTGCACGAGGCGCGAGAGGCGCGAGAGAAGCACGAGATGCTCGCGGACGTTGGGCGCGCAGAGGAGGAAAAAGTGGT
>Ga0265338_10009704_pt1 | contig 11417 bp, 17 predicted proteins | sample 42126metaG_FD_193579 | JGI IMG/M metagenome (GOLD analysis project Ga0265338, IMG submission 193579) | Rhizosphere microbial communities from Carex aquatilis grown in University of Washington, Seatle, WA, United States - 4-21-26 metaG | ecosystem: Host-associated > Plants > Roots > Rhizosphere... | reverse complement strand
TTCTCATTCCAGGACGACGCCTTTCTTGAGGATGATGTCCGCATACAGCCGTGGATCGGAAGTCTGGATGGTGGCGTATGCGCTCCTGGTTCTCAGATAGAACTCCTGTCGCGAAATTTTGTTGAGCAGCACTTTCTTCGAATTGTACGTGCGCGCGAGCACATTCTGGTAGTCGTTCCAGATCTGCGGCTCATGAACGTATCCATGGTCCGGAGTCATTACGTTTATTGGAAACTCCTCATCGTCGTCCAGCGGGAAGTACTTGAGAAGTTCCGCCAGCAGGGCATGATTCTCCTGCGCATGGGAAAATACAACCCTGCCGCTCAGTGCAGACGCACTGTAGTTGGCATCCGCGATGACCAGCTCGTCCATGTGCCCCATGCGGTATATCACTTCGTAGACTTCAGGAGTGATGAGATTGGAGATTTCCATCAACACTTCTCTTTTCCCCTTCAGCTACTAATTATATCGGATGCCCCCGGCTTTGCAACTCCGCGCGTCCCGCTGCGCAATTGACGTCGAGCAGTCCATCCTGCTCTCTGCCTGATCATGGGCTGGACCTACAGAGAAACATGCTCGGCCCGATGATAGATATGTCGTACTTGAAGTACTGATCCGTCGGGATTGCCAGCCCTCTCGTCATCAGTCTGGCATCGAATGTTGCCGCCTGCAGTTTCCGTCCCGCTGCTTCAGGGCGCCAGGAGATCTATGACGTCGAATCGCTTCGCCTCGCGGCGCCTACCCGAAGCGCCTGAGTCCCTCCCCCGATTCCGACCGCAACGGCTTGTGCTATTTTTTCCGTGTTGCCTCAGGTTGAATCAAAAAACCACCAATGCCTTCATCTTCTGCCTCCCCCTAGTCGCGAGTCCGGCCGCGGCGGCGGGCCGTCACGTCATTCGGCCCCCGGTCAACCTACTTCCTTCCGGAGCCTGCCACCGCGGCGGCGACTCCAAGAGAGATGTAGATCCCACCGGTGACATATTTCTGGATTCGCGGGAAACCTGTCCTTTGCGTGATCATTCTGCCAACGCCGGAGGAAATCAGCGCATATATGCTGTCCGTTATGGTAGCCAGGAGCACGAAGAGCGCGCCCAGGAGAAGGATCTGCAGAATCGAAGAACCACGGGCCGGATTCACGAATTGCGGGAGAAAGGCGTAGAAGAACAGCGCTGTTTTGGGGTTCAACAGGTTGACGAAAAACCCCTTGCGAAACATCTGTGAAAGACTTGGGGCCGGCGAATCGTCCCTCGCCAGGGAGGCTGATTTTGAAAGGATCGTTCTGATGCCCAGGTATACCAGGTAGCCTGCGCCGAGGTATTTGACCAGGCTGAATGCCAGCGAGGACGCGAGGAGGATTGCAGACAGGCCGAACGCGGCCGCCCCCGCGTGGCAGAGAGTTGCAAGCTCGATCCCCAGTACCGACGCCAGCCCGGCTTTTCTGCCGTGCGCAACGCTCCGTGTCACGATATAGAGAACCGCGGGACCTGGTATCAGCAGCAGCCCGAGCGCGGCGAGAAGAAATACGGAGACGGACGACAATTCCAGCATCGACAGGCCCCGCCAGATCAGAAGTTGCGCTGGACGAAACTGCGTATTGCAGCAAGCGCAAGATCTCTGATCGAATCGCTTTCCATCAGAACTTCGTGATAGGCGCCCAGAAACAGGATCTTTTTCAAGCGCGGAATTGCGGCGCAGAACCCGTCCTGCGCGCTGCTGTCAGCGTACCGATCATCCTCAGCCTGAAAAACAAGGAGCGGACACGAAATCAACTTTGCGTTCTTTACAACGTTTCTGCCCATTCGTTCCGTCTCCACCATCCAATGATTCGTCGGATATCCGAGGCGAATTTCCGGATGATCTTTGTAGTCCTGCATTTTCCGGGCATGCCGGACATTGCTGTGGGTCTCGACATTCTGTTCAAAAGGAACGAATCTGAAGGGCCCTCCGCCCGGCACATACTCCTTGCCCCGGCCCAGGATGTCCAGCGCCCTGAGCAGGAGCAGAACAGGCGCCCCTGTTTTCGATCCCAGGTACGGTGAGGAAAGGATGAGGCCGTTGATGTCGCCTGGATTTCGTTCCGCGTACGCCGCTGCAACGGCTCCGCCAAGAGAGTGTCCAAGAAGCAGCACTTTCTCATTCGGCCGCGGGTGAACCACGGATTTCATGAACGACGCGAGATCCACGAGGTACCTGTCATACGCAGGGATGAAGTCCTTCTCCCGGTCCGGGAGCATGCGGGTCGAGAACCCTTGTCCCCTCAAATCAAGAGCATAGAATGTTATCCCCAGGTCGCGCAGGTCATAGAACAGCTCCGCGTATTTGACGTAGGACTCAGAGTGACCTCCTAAAAGCACCACGATTCCCTTTTCTCTGGGATTCTTGATGCTTTGATAGCCCAGTGTAGCGCCGTCGTCCATTCGAATTTCCCCTGCGACGGCACTGTCCTTGATATAAGGTGCGATTGAGGAGGCATATGTCCGATTGAACGAGTCTTCACTAACGGCGCACAGAAGCACTGCAGGGAATATCGCAAGGAGCAGTAGAACCAGGGCTGCCTTCACCGAGTGTTCCTTTCCGTAGCGCCCAACCCTGAATCGCCGCTCCGGTCCAAGCGCCTGCTTGAGTATGACGATGATAATAATCGCATCTTTGCATCATTTGTCAATTGTCCGCGTGCGCCGCCGCTGCAGAGACTGCGCCTCGCTTTGCAGACGCGCAGTCGCGCGCTGCTTCTTGACCCGCAAGGCAGAGAGACTCGACCTGCCAGTACGAAGTCCACTTTTCCGGACAAGCCCCTGATTCCCATCCCGGTCCCATCCGCCAGTCGGAACTCGATTCGATCGCTCAGACCCTTCCTTCCGGCCCTGCGGCCGAGGGCGCTCAGCATCTTCGGCTGAATATCAACGGCGATTATCCGCCCGTGTCGGCCTGCCAAGCGCGCCATTTCCAGGGTAAAGAAGCCCATTCCGGGACCCGGCTCGAAGACCGTCATTCCCGGCTGCACAAAGGGCGTGAGAGTTGCCATGGACAAACGTCATGCGCCGTAGTTCGCCATCTCCGGCAGTCTTGACGATTTCAACGACGCTTATTGCAAAAGGGTCTGTGGATCTGCTACATGATGCGTCTCCCAATCGCATCAAACGCGCGCGCGTCTGCATTCGCGGCAACGCTGTGTGAAAATTCATCGATCAGGATTGCCCAAATCATCATGTCCCGCATCGTTCCGTCCGCATCCGGCGCTTTTTTTCTCAAAGTCCCTTCGAATACAAAACCCAGTTTCTTTGGTATTCCCGCGCTTTTTGCGTTCTCGATTGCGCAGCGTATTTCAACCCGCTTCACCTTGTCCACCAGGAAGGCAACTTTCGTCAGCGCCGCAGAGACCTCGGTTGCGAATCCTTTCCGTGCGTGCTTTTCCTGGATCCAGTACCCGATTTCGCGCATATCGCTTCCCTGCCGTGTGTGCAATCCCGTTCCGCCTACCACTTCCTTTTCTTCCGGATCGAAGATTCCATACACGAAATCTATTCCAAGATCGAACTCGCCCCGGCACTTGCGAAGCCATGCTACCCTGGTGTCAAGAGACGCGGGCTCCCTCGCTGCCCACGGCATCCATGGTCTGAGATGATCCACGTTCCTGTCGACTGCTTCTTTGAGACGCGGAGCATCGCGCGGATCCCAGCAGCGAATTGTCAGCCGTGATGTACTGATCCTGTATGCGGGACCAGTCAGTGCTTCTTCCATTGTGCTTCTCCCGCCGCTACCAGCCCATCCTGCGTCTGTGGGAAGTAATATGAGCGGTGTGGTGGCGTGCGTGCCAGGCGTATTGCTGCAGGAGATGATCAACGGTAAGGACTCCCATGCGAGGGTGGTTCCATTGTTTCCCGTAATCTTCCTCTTTCAAGGATTCCCAGGCCTCGACCCAGCGCATTCGCACAGCTTCAAACAACGCAATCGAACCCGCTAGAGAAGTCGATTTTGCGTCCGGCAGCTCCGCCCAGAGCGCCTGCGATGCGGCCCCTACCGTGGGGAGGTCTTCCGTCAGCGCAAATTTCAGGCGCGTGTACGCGCTGGTATCCATCTCTGCGATGTGATGAACAACCTGGGCAATCGTCCACCCCCCCGGAGGGTAGGCGCTCCGCAGCTGTTCTTCGGTCAAGCCGGAGACAGCCTTCTTCAAATGCCCCGGGGCATCCCGATACTGGCCTATCAACTGCTGTCGAAGCGCAGGGGTCGGGTTCACGAATGCGAGCTTTCCGATCGGGTACTGAAGATCTTCGTTCATCGCTTCCTCCATCGCTCTATTCGGCCGTGCCAGAGTGCCGTTGCCTCCGGAACTGTGGCTTCGCCGATCTGCCGTATTTCTCCGCCGACCTCGTCACCAAAAAAGAAGGTTCCCAGATCAACCGCATCCTCAATGCTGGCGAATTTGTAGTCTGTCCTGATGACAGTCTTGCTGAGCCCAAGTTCCTTTTCAAAGTAGTCGTACAGCAGAGCAGTCCTGGCGGGTGGTTCATCCCAAAGGTGAAGAGATCCCATTGTTTCTACGTAAATGACCGCCCCTCCGGGCCTCAGTATCCGTTTCGTCTCCCGTGCAATGGCGTCGAACTCCGTTCGCCATTCCGGATATGTACAGGAGAATGCATGAAGGAACGCCCACCCTTCTGTAATAAGATCAATGCTGTGATCCGGCAGCGGTATGTCCCGGTGCTCTCCGGGTAGAAAGTCGACGTTCTTGACGCCGAGTTTCTGCTTTTTCGATTCTGCAAGACTCCGCATTCCTCCCACTGGCTCTATTCCATACACGTGGCGCACAATCGGAGCCACGAGGAATGCAATCCGGCCCGTGCCGGTTCCCAGATCCGCCACAGCCTGCTCCCTGTTGAGACGGCCTATTCGCCTCAAAGCCTGTAGAAGGTTGCCTTCATAGTCTTCCGCGGCGATAAACCGATCGTACTTTTCAGCCTGGTCAGCGAATAAAAGGTCGTAGTCGGGCAGCATTCTTCCCCCTGTGATATCATGGAGAGAAATGTGAAAGAGAACAATCGCTGACGCGCAGCGATGCAAGGAGGACACTGTGGCTGCGCCAAAAGCCAACAATATCCCGGTGGATAAGCTGGAGTTCTATGAGAAGCTCGTTGCAACCAACCGAAACGTCGAACGCAAGGGCGCTTCCGTCCCCTACACTTCCCGAAACGGGCACATGTTCAGCTATCTGAACGCGTCAGGTGACATGGCACTCAATACAAGACAAAACTATTTGAAGCCTACGGCATCGTCCAGAAGGAGTTTGTCACAGTTCCTGACCGGTTGCTGAGAAAAACAAACGAACTCAAGACATACTTTGAGCTGAGCTACGAGTATATCGGTACTCTCAAACCCAAGCCAACCCGGAAGAAAAAGCCGTAGTTCATCACACGGCAGGTGACATGCCGGGCGGGCGCGCGCGCTGCAGCTCAGCCGCTCTTGGGTCTGAACGGATTGTTCAGCCGGGCGTATCGCACCATCAACCAGGCAAGGACGAGCGCATAGAGAAAATAGCTCGCCCAGGGGAAGATCCACGCAAGTGCGATTGCCGCTGCATAGATGCCGTTCGTGACGGCATAGACGGGTATCAAAGCGCGCACGGCTTCTGAACTCACGGCACTCACACACAGCTCGGGATGTCCTTTCATATAGAGAGTGATGATGAAGCCCGTGACATTTGCCAGAATCAGATCGATTCCATAGATGGCTATGGGGATGGGTTGAAGCGGGTAGCGCCCCAGAAGCGAAGTGGGGAAAGGCATGACACTGACAAACAGCAGCCAGATCAGATTCAACCATAAGAAAGTGCCGTCAATCTGCCTGATCTGGCTGGCCGCCCTGTGATGTGCAAGCCAGTACAAACCAACGATGAAAAAGCTCAGGACGTATGTGCCGACCTGTGGCAGCATCCTTACCAGGGCTGAACCAAGGGCCGCCGCTTGTACGTCTGGTATCCTGAAGTCGAGAATGAGCAGCGTGATGACGATCGCATACACACCATCTGTAAAGGCTTCCAGCCGCTTCTTGTTCACATTTGCACCCCTGCAGTGAAGTCTTCCATTCGGAATTGCCCGCAGTGCAAGGGCAAAACGCTTCGTACCTGCAAACTCGGCAGTCGCGCCAGACTCGCCTGTGCTGCGGAGGCGTTTGTGATTCGATAGTTCAAGACAGGCATATGGTCTTCATCGATGTGGACAAGGCATCGTGCGACCGGTACTTCTGCCATGCTATGAAATTGACTCATGTCGGTTCTCTCATTGTTGCAGACAACGTGATCCGCCAGGGCAAAGTGCTGGAGGCGGAACGCACCGGCCAGAATGTCATCGAGGCAAGGCGATTCAAGAGTCCCTGACCTGCAGGAGGTCGTGCCTGTTTCCTTCACGGCCTACTCTGGAGTATAGGGCGCCTTTCCATCGATGTTCCCGACAAAGTATCCCAGTCCCTTGTGTCCGAGTAGTTTTCGAACCGCCATGTTCTCTCCCACGTGGTACCAGTAGTGATAGATTACTCTCTGCAGCAGGTTGCCGTACATTCGAGTTGTTACTTTGCCGTTCACAGTCACCATCTGCTGGAGATCCTTCGTTGTCAGTCCGTCAAGCCATTTGTCCGCCGCTTTGGTAATCTTCCTCCACGCAGACAACATCTCCTTGAGCGGCGGCGTGCTGTGAGGTGCGCCATAGGCATACTTCTCCTGGATTTCCGGAATCAACATTTCTCCTGTCGGGAAATCGATAAAATAACGCTGCTCCTGCCAGGCCAGATGACCGATGGTCCAGCTGATACTGTTCATTGGCATCACTCTGCGGCGGGCGTCCGCTTCGGAAAGCTTTGAAGCGGCTCTCTTGAACTCGGACCTTGTGAACCTGAGCTGGAGAACGAGTGGATGCGGCATTGGGGCTCCTTTTTCAAGACCGCGGGGTCAGCCGGTCTTTGATCCGGTAGATGACCATTCTCTCGATTAGATCGAATGGCATTGGTGTGTCAAGTGGAAACTGCACAGAGCCCTTTGCACTCTTATAGCCCGACAACTCGTTCTTGAAAGCTGCTATCGCTCCAGCCCCCGGGTAAAGGCCAATATGATGCGCATGGGCTGCGAAATAGACGGTCTTCCCGTTCAGCGAATAGGCAGGCATCTGGTAGCTGATCTTCTCCGTCGCACCCGGAACTGCTTTCTGAATGGTGTGCCTGATCTGCCCGAGAATCCTTTGTACATCTTTCGGAAACTCCATGACATATTCATTCACAGTGCTGAATGCCTTTGCGCGCTTCTCCATTCTCTGTTCCTCCGGCGATGTCGCTCTTCGGGCCCCATGGTGTGTCGGGGCTCGGCCGGATAGTATCCGGTTTCCTGCTGCCTGAGAAGCAGAGTCGAGCGAGCCGCATCCGCCGAGCGCCTGTTGCACGCGCGTGCAGCACGCGCAAACTTGTCTCCCGCCATGAACATTGCTATTTTTCCTTGTTGGAGGAGGACACTATGTCGAGAGTCGTGCATTTCGAGATTCCTGCGGATGACACAAGTCGCGCAATCCAATTCTACAAGAGTGTGTTCGATTGGGACATACAGAAGACGCAAATGCCCATGGAGTACTATCTGGCAACAACAGGGAAGCAAGGCACTATGGGTATCAATGGTGCGATCATGGACAGGAAGGAGTAAATATCCACCGCCAGAGGCGGTGGCTTTGGCCCGGCCTCTAAAAGAGGCCTGCTTCTTCGCGCTCTTTCTCTTCGAGCCGCTCGGCCTCTTCCTGGTATCGCACGTACCGACGTATTTTCTCCTCATCCAGCCCGATCGTCGTTACGCAATAGCCGCGGCTCCAGAAATGGTTTCCCCAGTATGGCTTCCGCCTCAGGTTCGGGAAGTGTTTGAATATTCCTATTGCTGTCTTGCCCTTGAGAATCCCCATCAGATCTGATATCGAGACCCTCGGAGGAACGTTGACCACCAGATGCACATGGTCTGCCATTACCGCCAGTTCCTCTATCCCGCAATCCTTCCACTCGCAGATAGCCCTCATACGTTCTTCGACGTACTTCGCTAAAGCTCCTTGCAGTATCCGAAATCGATATTTGGGAGTCCACACTATGTGATAGCTGCATTGGTAGACCACGTGCGATTGCTTTTTCCATTTCGTCATTTCTGCATCGTACTTCGCGATCGGTCTTAGGGCAAAGCCCATCAGGACATGACCACCGCCGCAGGCGGTGGGTTGTTAAGTTTCACTCAATACCCTAACCTTTTTTGCTGCCGTCTTGGACATTCCGCGCGGACGCCCATCCATTCGTCTCATGGACAATGTCATGTGAGCCGATCCTAATGTTATTATAAGCCTTTGTCCAACAAATGAAAGGAGTAGCCGCCGTACGGCGCCGCACGCCGCTTCATGCTCATCCTCGGGTCGTTCTCATCAGAAGTCCCTTTTCGGTTCTGATAGCTTCATTCACCGTTACACTTCCCTGTTTATCTATTGCACTTTTCGAAGCCGTTCCGCGACCCAAGCTTTTATGACCGATTGGCGAGCAACACCAAGGCGTCGAGCCTCCTTGTCCATGGACTGTATCATCCAAAGCGGGAAATCAACATTGACGCGTTTTATTTCCTGGCCAGGTCTCCGCGCTCCTGCGATATCAAGATATTCTCTGATATTCTCACCGCTATCGAACTTCTTGTCAAAGTCTTTAGCTTTCATAGATTTCTATCTCCTCTTCCCGCGATCGACGCACCGAAATAAGCCGTATGCGGTCTTCACGGTAAGTGATAACAGCCGACCAAAGCTTGCCACCAATCCTACCAATCACCAGAAATCGTGGTTCGTCAGCCATTCGGACCGGAATTGCGATCAGGTCAGGATCGTCCCATAAGGCCTTGGCCTTTTCGAAGTCAAGCCCGTGCTTTTCCTTATTCGAGCGACTCTTGGCCGGATCGTATTCAAACTCCATTGTATAAAAAGTATACCTCTTGAAAATCGCCTTGCCAAGGTACCACAAAACGCGTTTCGAATTGGTGCAGCCGGGACCCACAGCGTCACTCCCCTGCCCCATTCGCCAATGCACTTGGCTTGAATTCAGTACTGAAAGTGGAAAATCGGACGTCTTATAAGAATGTCATATTGTATAACATGCGAGGGGGGCGGTCAACCCAGGCGCAGATCCTCGACATCAACGTCGATTGATATGGTTTGGAGAGATAACGACAAAGCGCATTCGCCGAGAGAGCTGGGATGGAGTGGCCCAGCTCGAGATGGCTATAAGCGACTTCATCAAGCACTGGAACAAATCCGGGCAAAAGTTCATCTAGACCAAGACGGCGATGGAAATTAAAAGTTCAATTAAAAGGCTCATCGCGTAGTCATGTGGGTGAATTCACATAACTTCAAGATCCTAGGAGCATAAAAGTCGAGATCTAAAGCTGAGGTGCTTCTCGTCATGGATACCATATGCCCTTCGCTAGATTACCCTGATCTTTCCGTTGAGTCCCTCGACAAAGACAAATCCAAGAGGAGGCTTGTTCTCACGACGGCAATATTCGGCCAGATAGCCAGATAGATCGCACTAGCAAAAAAAAGCGCGCTGAGCCCCCCGGGGAAAGTCGGGCCAGCGCTCTTTGTATGTTAGGGTCGTCACGCTAGCCCACAGATTGTCGGCGCGGGGGCCACTAGGAGATGAGCGTTTACCGCTTCAGGCGAAGTCCGTGACTCTGCCTACAAAGCCAGAGGCTCATGGCCAAGGCAATCGCGACGATACAGGCGGCACTGACGCCGATTTCGCATAGCGCAGTCATAGTTCCCTCGGGAGATGTCTCCGGCGACAGGGCTCGAACGGCCGATGCCAACACGACGGCCGCGCCCGCTTCGCCGAGCAGCATACCGAGGTTTCTCATCGTCCCGAGCGCCGCTCCGGCGATGCCGCGGCGAGACGAGTCTACGCTGCTCATGACGGCATTGGCGTTCGGCGCCTGGAACAAGCCCGCCCCGACTCCGGCGAGCAAGAAGTCGATGAAGACAATCCACGCAGGCGTCGCGGCTTGAAACGCCGACAGGACCAGAGACGTGAGCGCAAGCAGGATTAGCCCTCCCGCGGCCACCACGTGCGGATTGATCTTGTCTGAAAGTCTTCCTGCGAAGGGTGCAGCAAGAACCATGCCGACCGACATCGGAAGCATCATAAGCCCAGAGGCGGAAGTCGAAAGGTGACGGACGCCCTGAAGATAGTAGGGGACGATGAATATCAACATAAACTCCGCGACAAAAAACAAAGTCGCGGCGAGATTCGAGAATAGGAAAGCCCGAATTTGAAACAGTTTCGGATCAAGGAGCGGGAAGGGAGCCTTGGCTTCCCGAAGAATAAACAGGACTACGAGGACTATGCCGACGAGCGCGCCGACCGATCCGACGAAGGGATCCAAGGTGCCGGAGGCGAATGCCTCGAGGAGATAGAGCCATGTCGTCAGGGCCCCAACGAAGAGACCGCCGCCGAGCACGTCGAATCGCTCGGAACGAGCGGGTAAATCCGCACGAATCGCCATGGCCCCAAGAATGCCTGCGATGATTCCGATTGGCACATTGATCAGGAACACGCTGTTCCAACCGAAAAGCTGTATCAGGAATCCCCCTAATGGCGGTCCCACCATCGTCGAGAGCGCAACCGCTAGGGAGGTCGCCGAGAGCGACGCCCCTCGTTTTTCGACGGCAACCGCGGATGTTATCAAAGCATTGCTCGTCGCCACGATCATCGATCCGAAGATTGCTTGCACGATCCGTGAACCGATCAGCATAATGATGCTGATTGAGAGGCCGCAGACGAGGGACGCCGCGGTGAATCCCGCCACGCCCCACAAATAGATCTTTTTGGGCCCAATGAGATCTGCCAGCCTTCCCATGATGAGCTGCGAGGCGCAGAGGACGAACAGGTAGCCGACGACGATCCATTGGACATCTCCAACGCCGACGCCGAATTTTCGCTGAATAGTCGGCAATGCGATGTTTACAACGTTGATGTCGAGGCTCGTAATGAAAACACCGATGGCAACGGAAAGCACCGTGAGGCTGCTTTGGGCGCGACTCTGATTCAAAGATTCCTCCCAATGTGAGTAATTGCTCATAATCTTAGCCACACCAGTCAGCTTCGTCAATATGAATGCGAGTTTTAACTCATATTTGTTGATTAATTCTGCCGCTGTTGTTAGCATTACCAGAGAAAACGGGCGAGGTGAATACAATGGGAGAAACGCGACAGCCACGCCAGACCAGAAGCCAGGCAACAAAAGAGAAGATTCTCGAGTCGGCGTACAAGCTTTTTTGCGAACGCGGCTATTACCAAACCACGACGAACCACATCGCCATGTCGGCGGGCGTTTCGATCGGTAGCCTCTATTCGTATCACAAAGACCGTGA
>Ga0265338_10009703_pt1 | contig 11417 bp, 11 predicted proteins | sample 42126metaG_FD_193579 | JGI IMG/M metagenome (GOLD analysis project Ga0265338, IMG submission 193579) | Rhizosphere microbial communities from Carex aquatilis grown in University of Washington, Seatle, WA, United States - 4-21-26 metaG | ecosystem: Host-associated > Plants > Roots > Rhizosphere... | reverse complement strand
ATGCCTGCTCCTGCTGACCCCGGCCCTGCTGACCCCGGCCCTGCTGACCCCGGCCCTGCTGACCCCGGCCCTGCTGACCCCGGCCCTGCTGACCCCGGCCCTGATGACCCCGGCCCTGATGACCCCGGCCCTGATGACGCCGGCCCTGTCCGCCCCGGCCCGCCAAGGCGGAGCCGGTGGCGGGGACCGGCGAAGCTGCTGGCCACCGTCCTGGCGGCCGGGCTGCTGTCGGTCCTGCTGCGCGCGTTCGCGTTCGAGACGTTCTGGATCCCGTCGGGGTCGATGATCCCGACGCTGTCCGTGTACGACCGGATCCTGGTCCAGAAGGCGTTCTTCAGCTGGCACGACGTCCACCAGGGCGACATCGTGGTGTTCACCCACCCGCCCCGTGACACGTGCCCAGGCCCGGCCGGCGGGGACCTGGTCAAGCGGGTGATCGCGCTGCCCGGCCAGACCGTCTACTCGGCCGGCGACAGCGTCTACGTCGACGGCCGCCGGCTAGCCGAGCCCTACCTGCCTGCCCACGATCCCCTCGGCGCCCCGATCGCGAGCAGCCAGCATCCGTACCACGTCCCGCCCGGCCAGTTCTACCTGCTGGGCGACAACCGGGCGGACTCCTGCGACAGCCGCTACTGGGGTCCCATCCAGGGTTCCACCATCGTCGGCAGGGCCATCCTGGTCTTCTGGCACAACAGCCACCCCGAGTTCCGCGGCCTCTAGATATGCCAGGTCGGGATGCTCCTTCAGCATGTCTCCGCCGGCCCCCCTTGGACCACGCCACCAGGAGGAACCAGTGTCATACCCGCAACTGCTCACCCCCGAGGAGAAGCTCGCCGACGCGAAGAAGCTGTTGAGCCTCCCGCGTATCGTCGTGATCTGCGGCTCCACCCGCTTCATGACCGAGATGAACGAGGCCGATCTGCGGGAGACCAAAGCTGGAAGGATTGTCGTCAAGCCGGGCTGTGACATGAAGTCGCCGCACGAACTCTGGTCCGATCCGGTCGTGGCCGAGGCGCTGAAGGTCCGGCTCGACGATCTGCACCGGGCGAAGATCCGGCTCGCAGATGAGGTGCTGGTAGTCGGCGACTACATCGGAGACAGCACCCGAGCCGAAATCGCCTATGCCCGGTCGCTGGGCAAGCCCGTGCGGTTCACGCACCCCGAAGTCGACCCTGGCGCCTGACCGCCCGCCCCACACCCAGCCCCGCATCCAGCCCCGCATCCAGCCCCGCATCCAGCCCCGCGGCCGGGCGACCCGAGGCAGCGGCACTATTGCGGAACTTTTTGTCAATATGGAAATAAATTGGTGCGATAGCACCAATTTATTTCCAACTCACCCCCAAGGGCTGCAGCTAAGTGACCCAAGCGGCTGAGGTGACGCTGCCCGTGCGCGGTGGGCGCCCGCCTGACTCAATCGCCTTGTGCTACCGCGCGCCGCCGCCCTGCTTGCCGCCTGAGCTGACCGCCCGCGACACCGTGACGCAGGTGCGGGCCGTGACCCTGCTCGGTCCGGTTACGCTCCAGCACGGGCCCGGGCTCAACCGGGGAATCTCGCACCTGGCCGCCCGGTCAGGGCCACGGCCCGGGTGGATCTGGATCCTGGACTCTGACGTCGTCGCCCGGCCGGGCGCGCTGTGCGCCGCCGTCAGCATGGCCAGGGAACAGCAGGCGGCCCTGGTCGGCGAGCCGCAGCGAGACCAGTGGCACCCCGACGGTCGTTTCGGCATGTACGCGCTGCTGATGGACCCGGCCGTGGTCTGGCAGCAGCGGACCGGGCCGTTCGCCGACGGCGGCGACCCGTCGCCCGGCCAGCGCGCCCCCGGCCACGGGTAGCGCCCGTCCGCTGGCCGCGCCCGTCCGCTGGCCGCGCCCGTCCGCTGGCCGCCCCCGTCCGCTGGCCGCCCCCGTCCGCTGGCCGCGAGCGGCACCGCCAACGCGCGGTCAGCCCGTGCGCCCGCCCAAAAGATATTGCATATTCATGCAACGTGATGCATACTCACTCATGACGAAGGAGGCATCACCATGGGCATTCGGGTCGCTGTCGCTGGCGCCAGCGGCTACGCGGGCGGGGAGTTGCTCCGCCTGCTGGCAGGCCATCCCGACCTGGAGGTCACCGCGGTATCGGCCGGCAGCAACGCGGGCAAGCCGGTCACCTCCATCCACCCTAACCTGACCGGCCATCCCGCCTTCGTCGGCCGGGCCTTCGGCCGGACCGACGCGGAAACCCTCGGCGAGGCGGAGCTCATCTTCATGGCCCTGCCGCACGGTGAGTCGGCCCGGCTGGCTGAGGAACTGACAGACGCGCGCATCGTCGACCTCTCGGCCGATTTCCGGCTGGGCGACGAAGAAGCCTGGCACCAGTTCTACGGCGACGCCGGCTACGCCGGCCGCTGGGCCTACGGCCTGCCCGAGCTGCCGACAGCACCCGGGGAGCAGACCACCAAGGAAAAGATCAAGGCGGCGAGGGCGGTCGCCGCCCCCGGCTGCTACGCCACCACCGCCATCCTCGCGCTCGCCCCGCTGCTCGCGGCGGGCCTGGCCGAGCCGGACGACATCGTGATCGTCGCCGCCTCGGGCACCTCCGGCGCGGGCCGCTCGCCCCGGGTCGACCTGCTCGCCAGCGAGGTCATCGGCTCGATGTCGGCCTACAAGGTCGGCGGCACCCACCGGCACACCCCGGAGATCGAGCAGGCCCTGAGCGAGGCGCAGGCCGGCCAGCCCGACGTCACCGTCTCCTTCACCCCGACGCTGGCCCCGATGCCGCGCGGCATCCTCGCCACCAGCACCGCCCGGCTGACGCAGAAAGCCAAGCAGCAAGGCGACCCGGCAAATGCGCTCCGTAACGCGTTCACCGAGGCCTACGCCGGCAGCCCGTTCGTCCACCTGCTGCCAGCGGGCCAGTGGCCCGCCACCGCGAGCGTCTACGGCTCCAACGGCGCCCACCTCCAGGTGGCGGCTGACCTGCACGCGGGCCGCGCGGTGGTCTCCTCCACCACCGACAACCTCGGCAAGGGCGCGGCCGGGCAGGCCGTGCAGATCGCCAACCTGATGCTCGGCCTGCCCGAGACGGCCGGCCTGACCACCCTCGGAGTAGCCCCGTGAACGAGGAGTCTGCATGAGCGTGACCGCACCGCTCGGCTTCCGCGCCGCCGGCGTGGCGGCCGGGCTGAAGGAGTCCGGCGAGCGGGACGTCGCGGTCGTCATCAACGACGGGCCGTCCCGCGCCGCCGCCGCCGTGTTCACCAGCAACCGGATCCAGGCGGCCCCGGTCACCTGGTCCCGCCAGGTGGTGAGCGGCGGCCGGGTCCGCGCGGTGGTGCTGAACTCAGGCGGCGCCAACGCCTGCACCGGCGCCAAGGGCTTCCAGGACACCCACGCCACCGCCGAGCACCTCGCCCGGGCGCTTGACGACTCCGCGGGCGAGATGGCGGTCTGCTCCACCGGCCTGATCGGTGAGCGGCTGCCGATGGCGAAGCTGCTCCCCGCGGTCGACGCGGCGGTGGCCGAGGCGGACCGGGGCGGCGGCGTGCACGCGGCCGACGCCATCCGTACCACCGACACGATCATCAAGATCGCCTTCCGCCGGGAGCAGAAGTACACCGTCGGCGGCATGGCCAAGGGGGCCGGCATGCTCGCCCCGAGCCTGGCCACCATGCTGGTGGTGCTCACCACCGACGCCGACCTTACCGCCCAGGAGCTCGACGCGGCGCTCAGGTCAGCGACCGCCGTCACCTTCGACCGGCTTGACGCCGACGGCTGCATGTCCACCAACGACACCGTGCTGCTGATGGCCAGCGGCGCGTCCGGGGTCAAGCCGGACAAGCGGGACTTCACCCGGGCGCTGACCGAGGTCTGCGCCGACCTCGCCCGCCAGCTTCAGCGCAACGCCGAGGGCGCCTCCAAGTACGTCAGCATCGAGGTCGTCGGCGCCGCCAGTGAGAACGACGCGGTCACCGTCGGCCGCAGCGTGGCCCGGAACAACCTGCTGAAATGCGCCCTCGCGGGCGCGGACCCGAACTGGGGCCGGGTGCTGACCGCGGTCGGCACCACCGACGCCGCCTTCGAGCCGGACCGGCTGAACGTGGCGATGAACGGGGTCTGGGTGTGCCGCGGCGGCGCGGCCGGCGACGACCGCTCCAAGGTCGACCTGTCGGGCGCGGACGTCACCATCACCGTGGACCTGTCGTCCGGCCCGCACAGCGCGATCTTCCTGACCACCGACCTGACCGAGGCGTACGTGCACGAGAACTCGGCCTACTCGACATGACGACGACGCTGGCGACGACATGACGATCGAGGTACAGAAGAGCAAGGACGCCGCCCGGCGGACGGCCGCCACCGCCAAGGCGGGCACGCTGATCGAGGCGCTGCCGTGGCTGGACCGCTTCCACGGCCAGACGGTGGTGATCAAGTACGGCGGGCACGCGATGGTCGCCGACGAGCTGCGGGCCGGCTTCGCCCAGGACCTGGTGTTCCTGCGCCACGCCGGCCTGAAGCCGGTGGTCGTGCACGGCGGCGGCCCCCAGGTCACCAGCCACCTGGAGCGGCTCGGCATCGAGTCAGACTTCACGGCCGGGCTGCGGGTCACCACCGAGGAGACCATCGACGTGGTCCGGATGGTGCTCAACGGCAAGGTCAACAAGGACATCGTCGGCCTGATCAACCGCTACGGCCCGTACGCGGTGGGCCTGTCGGGCGAGGACGCCAACCTGCTCACCGCCGAGCGCAAGTACGCCACGGTGGACGGCGCGCCGGTCGACATCGGCCTGGTCGGCGAGATCGCCAGCGTCGACGCCTCGATGGTGCGGGCGCTGCTCGACGACGGCCGCACCCCGGTCATCTCCAGCCTGGCCAGCGGCGCCGACGGCGCCGTCTACAACGTGAACGCGGACACCGCCGCCGCCGCCCTGGCGGTCGCGCTCGGCGCGGCCAAGCTGGTGGTACTGACCGACGTGGAGGGCCTGTACCGCGACTGGCCGAGCTCGGACGAGGTCATCAGCCAGCTCACCGCGGACGACCTGGAGAAGCTGCTGCCGACGCTGTCGGCCGGCATGATCCCGAAGATGGAGGCGTGCCTGACCGCCGTCCGCGGCGGGGTAACCCACGCCCACGTGCTCGACGGCCGCCTGCGGCACGCGATCCTGCTGGAGATCTTCACCGACTCGGGCATCGGCACGATGGTGGTCAAGGAGGACACCCCATGAGCAGCAGCGCCGAACTGCAAGCACGCTTCGAAAGCGCGATGATGGGCAACTACGGCACCCCGCCGCTGGCGCTGGAGCGCGGCGAGGGCAGCCGGGTGTGGGACTCCGACGGCAACCGCTACCTCGACCTGCTCGCCGGCATCGCGGTATCCGCCCTCGGCCACGCCCACCCGGCGATCGTCAGCGCGGTCACCGGGCAGGTCGGCAAGATTGCCCACACCAGCAACCTGTTCGTGCACGAGCCCGGGGTCAAGCTGGCCGAGAAGCTGCGCGGCCTGCTGCACGCCGAGGCCCGCGTCTTCTTCTGCAACTCGGGCACCGAGGCCAACGAGGCGGCGCTCAAGGTCGTCCGCCGCCGGCAGGGCACCGGGCGACCAGTCATCGTCGCCGCCGAGCACAGCTTCCACGGCCGCACCAGGGGCGCCCTGGCCATTACGGGCAAGGAGTCAATCCGCGCCCCGTTCGGGCCGTTCGGATTTGACGTGCGCTGGGTTGAGTACGGCAACCCCGAAGCCCTCGAAGAAGCGGTCGACCACGCGGTGGCGGCGGTCTTCCTGGAGCCCGCGCTGGGCGAGGGCGGGGTGATCCCGGCCCCGCCGGGCTACCTCGCGGCCGCCCGCCGGGCCTGCGACCGCGCGGGCGCGCTGCTGGTACTTGATGAGATCCAGTCCGGCATCGGCCGGACCGGCGCCTGGTTCGCGCACCAGGCGGAAGGGATCACCCCCGACGTGATGACGCTCGCCAAGGGCCTCGGCGGCGGGCTGCCGATCGGCGCCTGCGTCGGCTTCGGCGACTGCGGCAGCGCCCTGCGGGCGGGGGACCACGGCTCCACCTTCGGCGGCAACCCGATCGCCTGCGCCGCCGCCCTCGCCGTCATCGAGACCATCGAGCAGGACGGCATCCTGGAGAACGTCAAGTCGGTCGGCGCGAGCCTCGCCAACGGCCTCGCCGCGGTCAGCCACCCGCTGCTGAGCGGGGTGCGCGGCACCGGACTGTGGCTCGGCCTGGTGCTGAACGAGCCGCAGGCGCCCGCCGTCAACACCGCCGCCCGGCAAGCCGGCTTCCTGGTCAACGCGGTCCAGCCGGACGCGGTCCGGCTGGCCCCGCCGCTGATCCTCACCCCGGGCGAGGCGGCCGAGTTCGTCACCGCGCTGCCCGGCATCCTCGACCAGGCCAGCGACACCGCCAGCAAGCAGGAAGGCTAGGCATGCCCAGGCACTTCCTGCGCGACGACGACCTCAGCCCGGCCGAGCAGGCCGAGGTGCTCGCCCTCGCCCGGGCGATGAAAGCAGACCGGCTGGGCTTCCGCCCCCTCGCGGGCCCCAGGGCGGTGGCCCTGCTGTTCGACAAGCCGAGCCTGCGCACCCGGGTCTCGCTTACCGTCGGCGTGGCCGAGCTGGGCGGCGTCCCGCTGGAGATCGACACCACCAAGACCCACATCGGCCGGGGCGAGACGATCACCGACATCGGCCGGGTGCTCACCCGCCAGGTCGCGGCGGTCACCTGGCGCACGGCCGGCCAGGAGCGCATCGAGGAGCTGGCGGCGGCCTGCACCGTCCCGGTGGTCAACGCGCTGACCGACGAGTTCCACCCGTGCCAGATCCTGGCCGACCTGCAGACGGTGACCGAGCGGCTGGGCGGGCTGGCCGGCCGCACCCTCAGCTTCATCGGCGACGGCGCCAACAACATGGCGCACTCCTACCTGCTGGGCGGCGCCACCGCCGGCCTGCACGTGCGGGTGGCGGCCCCGCCTGGCTACCAGCCCGACCCGGTGGTGGTGACCAGGGCGCAGAAGATCGCGGCCGTCACCGGCGGCTCTGCCACCGTGCTTGACGACGCGTTCGCCGCCGCCGACGGCGCGGACGTGCTCGCCACCGACGTCTGGGTGTCGATGGGCCAGGCCGACGCCCCCGAGCGGAAGGCGGCGCTGGCCTCCTTCCAGGTCAACCAGGAGCTGCTGGCGCTCGCCGCCCCGGGCGCGATCGTGCTGCACTGCCTGCCCGCGCACCGCGGCGAGGAGATCACCGCGGCGGTGCTCGACGGCCCCGCCAGCGTGGTCTGGGACCAGGCCGAGAACCGGCTGCACGCGCAGAAGGCGCTGCTCACGTGGCTGCTGGAGCGGTCCTGATGGCCAGCCAGACCGCGCCCGCGACCAAGGCCGCCCGGCAGGCGCGGATCGCCGCGATCCTCGCCCGGGAACAGGTGCACTCCCAGGAGCAGCTGGCCGGCCTGCTCAGCGAGTACGCCGGGATGCACGTCACCCAGGCGACCCTGTCCCGTGACCTGGACGAGCTCGGCGTGGTCCGGCTCCGGACGGCGGCCGGCACGCTGGCCTACGCGCTGCCCGGTGATCCCGGCGGCCCCGGGTCGCCCCCCGGTACCGCCTTTGAGTATCCGGAACGGGTGCGGCTGACCCAGGACCCGCCCGTTCCCCCGCCCGGCGGCAACGCGGACGCCGCCGCCGCGAGCGGGGCGCAGCCGGACACCGCCAGGCAGCAGGGCGCACGGCCCGAGCAGCCTGTCGCCGGATCATCCCGCCTGGTCAGGTACCTCAAGGAGCTGCTTACCTCGGCCGAGGCGAGCGCCAACCTGGTGGTGCTGCGCACCCCCGCGGGCGCTGCCCAGTTCCTGGCCTCGGCCATCGACCACGCCGCCTGGCCCGCCATCCTGGGCACGGTCGCGGGCGACGACACGGTGCTGGTGATCGCGCGCGACCCGGCCGGCGGCGAGGCCCTGGCAGCGGAGTTCCGCCACCAGGCCGAGCGCCGCCGCTGAGGCCGGCCCCTGACCCCGTGGTTGGCCAGCGGAGGTTCGCTGGCGGCTGATCCAGGCCGGGGGCCGGGGCGGGGCGAATAAGGTGGGCTCGGCGGGCCGACAATCGCAAGAACTGAGATAGGTGGAACAGATGGGAACGGGCGAGCAACCGACCAGCGGGTCGGCGACGCGGTTGTGGGGCGGACGGTTTGACGGCGGGCCCGCGGACGCGCTCGCCCGGCTGTCGCTGAGCGTGCACTTCGACTGGCGGCTGGCCCGGTACGACCTGCTCGCGTCGCGCGCGCACGCCCGCATGCTGCACCGGGCGGAGCTGCTGACCGACAGCGAGGCCGAGTCGATGCTGTCCGCCCTTGACGACCTCGACGAAGCGGTCGAGGACGGCTCGTTCCGGCCCACCGTGGCCGACGAGGACGTGCACACCGCGCTCGAGCGCGGCCTGCTCGAACGGCTCGGCTCGCTCGGCGGCAAGCTGCGGGCCGGCCGCAGCCGCAACGACCAGGTGGCCACCGACCTGCGGCTGTACCTGCGTGATCACGCCCGCCTGGTGGTGTCCCGGCTGGCCGAGCTGCAGACCGCGCTGATCGCGCAGGCCGAGGTGTGCGGTGACCTGCCCGCTCCCGGCATGACCCACCTGCAGCACGCCCAGCCGGTGCTGTTCGCGCACCAGCTGCTCGCCCACGTGCAGGCGTTTGCCCGGGACGTGAGCCGGCTCCGCGACTGGGACACCAGGGCGGCGGTGAGCCCGCTCGGCGCGGGCGCCCTGGCCGGGTCGTCCCTGCCGATCGACCCGCAGCGGTTCGCGGCCGAGCTCGGCTTCACCAGCGCCGCCGCCAACTCGATGGACGCGGTGTCCGACCGCGACTTCGCGGCCGAGTTCTGCTTCGCGGCGGCGCTGCTCGGGGTGCACCTTTCCCGCCTGGGCGAGGAGATCGTGCTCTGGTCCTCGCAGGAGTTCGGCTGGGTCGAGATCGACGACGCCTACGCCACCGGCTCCTCGATCATGCCGCAGAAGAAGAACCCGGACGTCGCCGAGCTGGCCCGGGGCAAGGCGGGCCGCCTCATCGGCGGGCTCACCGGGGTGCTCACCACCCTCAAGGGGCTGCCGCTGACCTACAACCGGGACCTTCAGGAGGACAAGGAACCGGTCTTCGACGCGGTCGACACCCTGCTCCTGGTGCTGCCGGCGATGGCCGGCCTGATCGCCACCCTGCGGGTCAACGCGCAGCGGCTGCGCGACCTTGCCCCGGCCGGGTTCACCCTCGCCACCGACCTGGCCGAGTACCTGGTTCAGCGGGGGGTGCCGTTCCGCGACGCCCACGAGATCGTCGGGCACCTGGTCGTCTGGTGCCAGGTGAACGACCTGGCGCTGGACGAGGTGAGCGACGAGGACCTGGCCAAGGTCTCGCCGCACCTGACGCCTGACGTCCGCGCCGTGCTGACCGTGCCGGGCGCGCTGGCGGCCCGCAAGGGCTTCGGCGGCACCGCTCCCGAGCGGGTCGCGGAGCAGCTCGCCGCGCTGCGCGGCACGGTCGACAACGGTGCCGCCTGGGCCGCGGCAGGCGGCGCCTGAGCGGCCGGGAGTTCTTCGCCCGGCCCGCCGACCAGGTCGGGCCGGGGATGCTCGGCTGGGTGCTGGAGCACGAGACGGCCGGGGGAGTCGTCGCGGCCGAGCTGACCGAGGTGGAGGCGTACCTGGGCGAGGCCGATCCCGCGTCGCACGCGTTCCGCGGCCGGACCGCCCGCAACGCGGTCATGTACGGCCCGCCGGGGCACGCCTACGTGTACTTCACCTACGGCATGCACTTCTGCGTCAACGTCACCTGCCAGCCCGCTGGCGCCGCGTCGGCGGTCCTGCTGCGGGCCGGCCGGATCGTGGCGGGTGAGTCCCTGGCCCGCCGCCGCCGCGCATCCCGCCGGGCGGCGGCCCCGGTCGCGGAGCCCCCGGCGCCAGTGCCCGCTGGCGGGCCTCCCGCCGCCGGACCCGCCGCCGCCGCTCAGCGGGCGGCGGAGCCGCCGCCCGCTGAGCCGGACCAGGCGGCCGCGGCCGTCCCCATCCCCTTCCGTGACCTGGCCCGCGGCCCGGCCCGGCTGTGCCAGGCGCTGGCCATCGGCCGCGAGCAGAACGGCGCTGACCTGTTCGACCCGGCGTCACCGCTGCGTATTCGCCCGCCGGCCGGCCCGGCCGGCCCGCCCCTGGCGATCAGCGCCGGCCCCCGGGTGGGGGTAACCCTCGGTGCCGACACCCGGTGGCGTTTCTGGATCGCGGGCGACCCGACCGTCTCGGTGTACCGCCCGGCCAAGCGCCGGCCGCGCTGAGCCGGCCGCGCTGAGCCGGCCGGCCGTGTTCGCGGCCCGGCCAGGCACGCGTCATCGGTTTGTCGCCTTGGCCGCGCATCATCAGTCCCACGGCCCTCGTCCACACCAATTTCGGTTTGTGCAGGTTAGAACCGGTGCGCCTGGTGGGTAGAACCCCCGATTTGACGGCACTTCCCGGTAGCCGTAGAGTTCGTCTTGCCCCGAGGGGGACGGAACGCCGACAGGCGGACCGGGACCCGGGGCGACACCAGGAATCAACTTCCGAAGGTCTCGCGTGCGCCCTAGCGGCCTCCAGACTGACGGAGGGTGACTGCTGGTGTCTGGAGTGACTGCGGTGCCGTCTCGAAACCTTCCGGACAGCTTCTGGAAACGAGTTTGACACCAAAGAAACTCTGGAGTAAGGTTTAAGGGTTGCCCCGGAAGGGAACGCAAGTTCCTCCAAGGTGAGCATCTGTTTCTTGAGAACTCAACAGCGTGCTAAAAGCCAGTGCATGAAAATGTACAAACCCCCGTCGGGACTGGGCTTAAGGCCTGGTTTCAACGGATTTATTTAGCCATGAATCACTCATGGTTGGGTTTCTGGTTTCCGGGTGGCCTTTCGGGGTTGCCTGGTTGCAGTCATTCAACGGAGAGTTTGATCCTGGCTCAGGACGAACGCTGGCGGCGTGCTTAACACATGCAAGTCGAACGAGGTGCTTGCACCTAGTGGCGAACGGGTGAGTAACACGTGAGCAACCTACCCTTGGCTCTGGGATAGCCTCCGGAAACGGGGATTAATACCGGACATGACCTTCACCTGCATGGGTGTTGGTGGAAAGTTTTTCGGCCAGGGATGGGCTCGCGGCCTATCAGCTTGTTGGAGGGGTAACGGCCCACCAAGGCGACGACGGGTAGCCGGCCTGAGAGGGCGACCGGCCACACTGGGACTGAGACACGGCCCAGACTCCTACGGGAGGCAGCAGTGGGGAATATTGCACAATGGGGGAAACCCTGATGCAGCGACGCCGCGTGCGGGATGAAGGCCTTCGGGTTGTAAACCGCTTTCACCAGGGACGAAGCGAGAGTGACGGTACCTGGGGAAGAAGCGCCGGCTAACTACGTGCCAGCAGCCGCGGTAATACG
>Ga0265338_10009701_pt1 | contig 11417 bp, 13 predicted proteins | sample 42126metaG_FD_193579 | JGI IMG/M metagenome (GOLD analysis project Ga0265338, IMG submission 193579) | Rhizosphere microbial communities from Carex aquatilis grown in University of Washington, Seatle, WA, United States - 4-21-26 metaG | ecosystem: Host-associated > Plants > Roots > Rhizosphere... | reverse complement strand
TGGTTCGTCTGGCAGCACCACCTGTTCGTGAGCGGGATGAACGGCGACCTGCGGCCGTTCTACATGCTCTCGACCGAGCTCATCTCGATCCCGACCGGCTTCACGTTCCTCTGCGGGATGATGACCCTCTGGCGCGGCCGGATCCGATACACGGTGCCGATGCTCTTCTGCCTCGCGTGGTTCTTCAACTTCCTCATCGGCGGCCTCTCGGGCGTCTTCCTCTCGGATGCGCCGAGCGATACGACGACGCACGGCAGCTTCTTCTCGATGGCGCACTTCCACTACACGATCATGGGCGGGCTCGTGTTCACGTTCTTCGCGGCCATCTACTACTGGGTGCCGAAGATGACCGGCTTCCAGCTCAACGAGCGGCTCGGGAAGATCCACTTCTGGACGATGTTCTTCTTCTTCAACTCGACGTTCTTCCCGCTCTTCATCGCAGGCTTCCAGGGGCAGCCGCGGCGCGTCGTCACCTACCCGAACGGGCTCCAGTTCCTCAACGACTGGGTCTCGATCTCGGCGTTCTGCCTCGGCATCTCGATGCTCGTCTTCCTCTACAACCTCGTCTGGTCGCTCGCCTTCGCGAAGAAGCCGGCCGAGGCGAACCCGTGGGGATCGCGCTCGATCGAGTTCCAGCTGCCGTCGCCGGTGCCGGTGCACAACTTCGACCGGCTCCCCGTCTTCACGAGCGACCCGTACGGCTACGGCGAGGGTGTGCCGCTAGGCGGCCTCGCTCCGGCCGGAGCCCCGGCGGGAAGGGACTGACATGAGCAGCGCGCCACTCGCCCAGGAGAGCACCGGCTACGAGGCCGTCGAGCAGGAGCCGCCGGAGGTCATGGCGCGGAACCTCGTCGCGGCGGGCTACTTGCTCGCCGGCGCGACCGCGTTCTTCTTCGTCGCCTTCCTCTTCGGGTACTTCTACCTCCGCTCGCTCGACAACGGCGGGATGTGGAAGCCGAAGGGCGTGGACGGATCGGTCGGCTGGGGCAGCGCGGTCGTCGCCTGCTACATCGTGAGCGCCTTGCTCGTGCGGCTCGCCGTGGTCGACCAGGCGGCCGACCGGCGCCCCCGGTGGCGGCTGAAGGGCCTGCTCGCCCTCCTCGCCGGCCTCGCCGGGCTCGTCGTACAGGTCTTCGCGTGGACGCACGAGGGGTTCGGTCCCGCCGACGGCGGCTACGCGAGCATCTACTTCGGCTGGACGGCGTTCCTCTTCCTCTTCGTCGTCGGGACGATGTTCTGGCTCGAGATCACGCTCGCGACGTCGTGGCGCTACCGCAACGAGCCGTTCGGCGCCGCCGAAGTGCCGGCCGGGCACGCCTCGGGCGACCCGTACCGAGCCGCGCACGACATCGCAAACCCCGTGGACGTGAACCGGGCAGAGCTCTCGTCGCTGAGCTTCTACTGGACGTTCCTGACGGCGATCGCCGTGGTCGCCTGGGTCGTCCTCTACCTCCTTTAAAGAGAAAATGTCCGTCCCGCCGCTTGTAGCGTGCGCGGTCGCCGCGGCGCTGTACGCGCTCGGCGGCCGGGGACGGCACCGCTGGGCGCGGGAGGCGTGCTTCTACGCCGGCGTCGCGATCACGTTCGTCTCACTCGAGCCGCCCTTCGACGACTGGGCGGACACGTCGTTCGCGCTCCACATGACGCAGCACGTCCTCCTGATCTCGTTCGCTGCGCCGCTCCTCGTCCTCGGCAGACCGTGGCCGCGGATGTGGCTGTGCTTCCCGGCCGCCCCGCGCCACGCGGTTGCGCGCGGACTCGCCCGCGGCCGCTGGTCCGCCCCGCTGCGCGCGGCAACGAGGACGCTGACGCGGCCGCCGGTCGCTGTCTGCGTGCTCGGGGCGACGCTCGGCCTCTGGCACGTGCCGTACCTCTACGACGCCGCGGCCGGGAACGAGGCGATCCATCTCCTCGAGCACACGTCCTTCATGGCGGCGGCGCTCCTCTACTGGGGGCCGCTGCTCGAGGCGCCGCCCGTGCGGGCGCGGATCGACCATCTGCGCCGCGCGGGCTGGTTCGCCGCGGGCGCGGTGCCCGGCTGGATCCTGGCGATCGTCCTCGCGGAGTCGACACACGCGCTCTATCCCTTCTACGCGACGCTCGACCACCGCGCGTTCGGGCTGTCCCCTCTCGGCGACCAGCAGGTCGGCGCCGGCGTGATGTGGGTGCCCGGCTCGCTCGCGAACTTCGCTCTCTTCATCATCTACGTCTATCACTGGCTCGAACCTGCCCCCGCCGACACGGCGCCGGCCGTCGAGCCCCGACCACCAGAGGAGCTCTCATGGACGTGACCGCCTCATTCCTCGCCGGCAGCATCCTCGGCCTGGTGATGCCCGTCGTTCTTCTGATCGCGATCACGATCTGGTGGACGATCGTCGTCCGCCGTCGGTCTCGGGACTAAGACCTAACGCTGGAGGCGAACAACGGACGGTCGCCCGCGGCGCACGACCTTGAAGACGTCCCACTGGCGGGCCTCCTCGTGGCCCGAGACGAGAGAAGCGAAACGGTAGACGCCGATGCGGGAGGCGCGGAACGTGAACCTCGCCTGGTGCCCCGCTCCGATCCCGATCGTCGGTTGCCGGGTCGACGCGTGCCGGAACGCCGGTGTCGTCGTGTTCGGCCCACGGACGGCGGCGCACGAGTTTCGCAGCGGGCCGCGGTTCTCGCAGATCACGCGGATCTTCCAGTTGCGCGGCACCGTCCACATGAGCTCGCGTGAGTAGCCGTCGAAGTTGAAGCCGTTGTTCTCGCCGTCGTACGACGCGATCAGCGTCACCGTCGCCGTATGCGTGCGCGCATTCACCCGGAGGAACTGCGCTGGACGAGGAGGCGGCTGGGCGATCACCCCCAGAGGATTCCAGAACGAGGGTTTGCGGCAAAGCCCTTCTTAACCGATGCTCAAGGAACTCTCACACTCGTCCTAGGTGCCGCGGGCATTCTGAAGCCGACAAAGAGACGTCAAGGAGACCCGATCCGATGAATCCCCGTTCGCCTCGCTTCGTTTATTTCGCCGTCGCCGCCGCCCTCGCGATCGGGGTCGGCGCCGGCTTTGCCGCGCACAGTCTGACGAGCAGCAAGTCTGCGAGTCCGGCCATCACGTTCGGCCCCGCCCCGACGGCGCCGGTCTCGTCCACGTCGACCCCCGACTCGCTCACGCAGATCTACGCGAAGGACGCACCGGGAATCGTGACGGTCACGGTCTCAGGCAGGTCGGCCTCCGCGGCCAGCAACAACCCGTTCGGCCTCCCCGGCCAGCAGAAGTTCGAGGCAATCGGAACCGGCTTCGAGGTCGACTCGAAGGGCAACATCCTGACCGCCGAGCACGTCGTCGCGGGCGCATCGACGATCAAGGTGACCTTCCAGAACGGCTCGACCACGACGGCGACGCTCGTCGGCTCGGACAGCTCGACCGACAGCGCCGTGATCCACGTCGATGTTCCGGCCGCCCAGCTGCATCCGCTCACGCTCGGCGATTCGTCGTCCGTGCTCCCGGGCCAGGCGGTCGTGGCGATCGGGACGCCGCTCAGCCCGACCTACTCCGAGAGCATGTCCGCCGGCATCGTCAGCGCGATCAACCGGACGATCACCGCGCCGAACAATTTCTCGATCCCCGGCTCGATCCAGACGGACGCCGCGATCAACCACGGCAACTCCGGCGGGCCGCTCATCGACGTCGCCACGAACACCGTGATCGGGATCAACGACCAGATCCCGTCGGGCACGGTGGACGCGAACGTCGGGATCGGGTTCGCCGCCCCGATCTCCTCCGCCAAGGCCTCGGCCGCCACCATCATCGCCGGGGGCACGGTGGAGCACGCATACATGGGCGTGAGGATCGGCGACGCGCCGGCCGGCGGCGCGAAGGTCGGCCAGATCTTCGCCGGCTCGCCGGCCGCGAAGGCCGGCCTCAAGCGCGGCGACGTGATCACCACGTACAACGGAAAGAGCATCGTCAATGCGGACGCCCTCACCGTCGCCGTGACCCAGTCGCACGTCGATGACAAAGTCGCGCTCACGGTCCGCCGCGCCGGCGCGACGAAGCACCTCACGCTGACGCTCGGCGTGCAGCCGTCAGTCGCGAAGTAGCGCACGTTCCCTCCCGACGGCGGGCGGCTCTCGAGTCGCCCGCTGTCGTTCTTGGGGGACTACTCGCCGGTGTCCCAGCGAGCGTGATGCCGCCGCGCCCAGTCCTCGCGCACGTTGCCGAGCACCATCCCGCGCAGCGCATGTCGCGTCGTCGGATGGATGAGCGAGAGGTAGAGGTGGCCGAGCAGCAACGCGAGCGACGCGTACAGCAGCCCGTCGTGAAGAAGCACGGTGCTCGCGAAACGGAAGCGCGTGTCCTGCTCGCCGAACCAGAGGAGGAGGCCGGAGACGAGGAAGAGCACCATGAACGCCGCGTTCAGCGCGGCGTTGATCTTCTGGCCGGCGTTGAACCGCGCTTGCTCGCGTGGACGCCGCCCGCTGAGCCAGTTGACGTCCTCGCGCTCGAACACGTCGAGCTCGCGCGCCGTCCGCAGCAGCCCGCGGCGGTCGCCGAGCACCGCAACGATCAGGAGCGACGCCACCCAGCCGACTCCGCCCCAGAAGTGGATCTCCTGGATGAACTGCCGCCGGCCGACCTCGATCGAGAGCCGCGGGATGTAGAGGATGAGCCCCGTCGTGAGGAGGAAGAAGAACCCGAGCGCATTGACCCAGTGCACCGTCCGCTCCGTCTTCGAGAAGCGCTTGATGTAACCGGGCTTCACAGGCCGTAGCCGTTCGACCGGCCGACCCATGCGTCGTTGTCGTACCCGTACTGCTCCCAGTAACCGACCTCCGGTGCCCGCACGAGGTTGACCTCCGCGACCCACTTCACGTTCTTGTACCCGTACATGTCGGGGATCACGACGCGAACGGGAGCGCCGTGCTCCTGCAGAATCGGCCGGCCGCCCATCTCCCAGGCGAGCATCGCGTCGGGGAGCATCGCCTGGTCGAGCGTGAGGTAGTCGACGTACGGCTTCTCGGCCGAGACGAACTGGAGCGCGTGCGCGCCCGGCAACGGCTTCGCGGCCGCGAGCAGATCCTTGAAGCGGACGCCCCGCCACTCGACGCCATCCACCGTCCAACCCGTGACGCAGTGGAAGACGGAGGTCTGCGCCGCCTGGGGCAGCGCACGGAGCTCGTCGTAGCTCAGCTTCTGCGGTTGCTCGACCATGCCGCCGATCTTGAGGCGCCACGTCTTCGGCTCGAAGACGGGCATCGACGAGGCGACGGTGTAGATCCGCCAGCCCGAGCCGAGTCCGAGCACCGAGGCTGCCGGGCTGACGACCTTGGAGACGCCGCCCCAGACCGCCTGCCCCCACCACAGCGACGTGAGCCCGCCGACGACCGTGCCGAGGAAGACACCGCGCCCGACCCGGCGCGGCGCGGCGGGCTCCCCTGTAGAGCCGAGCGCTAGTTCATCCACCTGCGGCCATGGTCGCACGCGCGGCGGTGGTAGCGCCAGGGATGCTCATTAGGATCCTGTAAATGTCGAGGGTCGGGCGCTGGACGCTGATCGCGACCATCCTCGGCTCGTCGATGGCGTTCATCGACGGCTCGGTCGTCAACGTCGCGCTCCCATACATGGCCCACGACTTCGGCGTCGGGCTCTCGTCGATGCAGTGGGTGGTCAGCGCCTACCTGCTGATGCTCGGCGCGCTGATCCTCGTCGGCGGCTCGCTCGGGGACATCTTCGGCGAGCTGCGGATGTTCGGAATCGGCGTCGCGGCGTTCGGCGTCGCCTCCGTCCTGTGCGCGTTCGCTCCCGATGCGACGACACTGATCGTCTTCCGCGGTGTCCAAGGAGTCGCCGGCGCGCTCCTCACCCCCACGTCGCTCGCCGTCCTCACCGCGACGTTCACCGGCGCAGAGCGCGGCGCTGCGATCGGCCAATGGACGGCCTGGAGCGGGATCTCGTTCGTGATCGGCCCGCTCGTCGGCGGCTCCCTCATCGACGCGACCAGCTGGCGCGTGATCTTCGGAATCAACGTCCCGATCGCGCTGTTCACACTCGGGCTCGTCATGCGGCTCGGCGGGATGAAGGAGAAGCGACGCACCGATCTCCGCGTCGACTTCCGCGGCGCCCTGCTCTGCGTGACGGGACTCGGGCTGCTCGTGACCGGCTTCATCGAGCAGCCGAGCCGCGGCTGGAGCGACCCGCTCGTCGCCGGCGGGCTCGCCGCCGGAGCAGCGCTGCTCGCCGCCTTCGTCGGATACGAGCTGCGCGCGCCGATGCCGATGCTGCCGCTTCACCTCTTCGGCCTGAGGAACTTCTCCGTCACCAACGTCGAGACGCTTTCGGTGTACGGCGCTTTGTCGGGATTTAGCGTCTTCCTGACGCTCTTCCTCATCGAGTTCTCCCACTACTCGGCGTTGCGCGCGGGCGCGGCGCTGCTGCCGATCACGGTCGTGATGTTCTTCCTATCGCCGCGGACGGGGAAGCTCTCGATGGCGATCGGGCCGCGCTGGTTCATGGCGCTCGGACCGGTGATCGCCGGCGTTGCGGTGCTCGACTACGCGCGCCTGCCGGCGCACCCGAGCTACTGGCTCGACCTGCTTCCCGCGCTCCTGGCCTTCTCGGTCGGACTGTCGCTCACGGTCGCGCCGCTGACGACGACGGTGCTCGCCGACGCGACCGCGGATAACGCGGGCGAGGCGTCGGGAGTGAACAACGCGGTCGCGCGCGTCGGCGGCCTGCTCGCGGTCGCCATCCTCGGGATCACGGCCTCGAGCGGCAGCACACACCTGACGACGAGCGGCTTCCACCGGACGATGCTCGCGGTCGCGGTGCTTCTGATGGCCGGCGGCGTCATCGGCGCCGTCGGGATCCGGAACCCGAGCCGCGCGCGGCAGCTAAACCGGGACGGCGCGGTAGGCGTCGACGACGAACGGCAGGGCGAGACGGTCGCCTCGCCGTAGCGACGGGTCGCCGTCGACGAGCTCCGCGACGGCGTCGAACACCGGCCGGCGCTCCTCCTCGGGCAGCGAGGCGAGCGTCGCGTACGAGAGCAGATGGTCGTCGAGCGCCTCCCGCGGCAGTTCGTGCACGTGCGGGAAGAGCTCGTGCTCGACGCCGGCGAACAGGCCTCCGGCGGTCACCTTCGCCGGCCAGTCGCTGCTGCGCCAGCCCGTTCCCTCCGTCCGCGCGCTGTAGATCAGCTCCTGCATGCGCTCGACACCGGGGTCGCGGGCGTCGCGATGGTTCCAGCCGAACGCGAAGCGGCCGCCGGGCCGGAGCACGCGACGAATCTCCGGGAGGGCGCGTTCCAGATCGAACCAGTGGATGCACGAGCCGGCGACGACCGCATCGGCCTCACCGTCTGCGAACGGGATCTGCTCGGCCGAGCCGGGCATACCGTCAAGTCCACCGCCGCGCAGAACGGCGAGCATCCGCGGATCCGGCTCGACCGCCGCCACGCGCACGCCGAGCTCCGACAGCGCGCGCGTCAGCTTCCCCGTGCCCGCGCCGAGCTCGACGACGAGCCGCGCCCCGTCGGGGACGAACCACCGCGCCACCGCAACCGGCCACTCCGGCCGCGCTCGCTCGTACTCGTCCGCGTGAGCGCCGAACGTCAGCCGACGGGGAGTCGCCTCCACGACTGGACATTACTTATCGCCTCAGCGGACGCCGAGTGCGATCTTCAGCTTGCCCGAGGACTTGCTCCCGCTCAGGAAACCGACGCGGAGGATCGGCCCGATCGCCTTGGCGAGCTTTCCTTTGGCTTTGCGAGCCTTCTCCGTGATCTTCAGTCCGGTCGCCGTGTGCGTGCATGAGACGCGGAACTGCCGCGGCTTCGACGTGTGGGGCGTTCCGTTCAAGATGGCCTGGTAACCGGACGCGGTCTTTGTGATCGTCACCGGCACGGCGGCGCTCCTCATGCCGCATTTCGCCTTGGTCGCCGCCCCTGCAGCGTGGTGCGCGGCGCCGTTCTGCTGCGACATGGACAGTGCGAGCTGGATGCAGACGTGGAGGAAGAGATCATCGAGATTGTGGGCCGTCTCCTTGAAGTTGCTGAAGTCCTTGTAGTCGCCATTGACCAGGACCGAGTACAGGAGGACACAGGAGACCGCTCGTGCCCCGAACGTCGGCTTGTTGCTGAGAACCGTCGTGAGCGTGTCGAAGAACCCGTCGTCCGCACTCTTCGTCGCGACGGCGATGGTGCCCGTGGTGGACGAGGGAGGCATCGGTGCGCGCGTAACGGTGCCCGAGCCGTCGGCCGGGAGGGTCAACCTCACGTGCTCGGTGCCGCCCATCGGGCCGTTCGCACCGGCGAGTGGAACAACGGCCGCTGCGAGGACGAACGCCACCGCGATCACCACAGTCCGGGGCTTGCAACGCATCGCGCGATCCTAACCGGGCTCTGCTGGCCGGGGCAAACCTAATCTATGATTTAGGCATGGCTCAACGTGATCACGGCCGCACCGTTGCGGTCGAGGACTACGCAAAGGCGATCTACACGCTGGAGGAACGCGAGGGATCGGCCTCGACCAACGAGCTCGCGGCGCTGCTCGACGTCCGCCCCGCCTCCGTCTCGGGGATGCTCCGCAAGCTCTCGTCCCTTGGCCTGGTAGAGCACGAGCGGTACCGCGGTGTCCGCCTCACCGACCGCGGCCGCAGCGTCGCGCTCGAGGTGATCCGCCACCACCGGCTGCTCGAGCTGTTCCTCGTCGAGAACCTCGGCATGACATGGGACGAGGTGCATGCCGAGGCGGAGATCCTCGAGCACGCGCTGTCGGAGGAGCTCGAGGAGCTCATCGCCGCGAAGCTCGGCGACCCGACCGTCGACCCGCACGGCGACCCGATCCCCAGCCGCGACCTCGAGGTTGCGAAGACCGCGGCACCCGCGCTCACGGAGCTCGAGGCGGGCGAGCGCGCGACCTTCGTTCGCATGTCCGATTCCGACCCTGCGATGCTCCGTTTCCTCGGCGAGCGGGGCATCGTTCCCGGGACCGATCTCGAACTCGTGGAGCGACAGCCGTTCGACGGCCCGCTCTTCGTCCGCGTCGGCAACAAGACGCACGCCCTCGGCTCGGTCCTCGCGCGCGCCATGCGCGTCGAGCGGGAGGAGACCTGACAGCCGAGCGGGCCGTCACCCCGCTCGAAGCCGTGCTCGCGCGCGGCCCCGCGCGCGCGACGTTCGCGATGCTGGGGCCGGCGTTCGTCGCCTCGGTCGCGTACGTCGACCCGGGCAACTTCGCCACGAACATCCAGGGCGGCGCCCGTTACGGCTACCTCCTGCTCTGGGTCGTGCTCGCCGCGAACCTCATGGCGATGCTCATCCAGTACCTCTCCGCAAAGCTCGGCGTCGTCACCGACCGCAGCCTGCCCGAGCTCTGTCGCGACCGGTACCCGCGGCCGGTCGCGTGGGGCCTCTGGCTTCAGGCCGAAGCGATGGCGATGGCGACCGACGTCGCGGAGTTCCTCGGCGCCGCCCTCGGCCTCAACCTCCTCTTCCACGTGCCGCTGCTGCCGGCCGGCTTCATCACCGGCGTGATCGCGTTCGGGTTGCTGGAGTTGCAACGGCGCGGCTTCCGGCCGTTCGAGCTCGCGATCACCGCGCTGCTCGGGCTCATCCTGCTCGGCTTCCTCTACGAGACCGTCAAGATCGGCCCGTCGGCGAGCGGCGCCGCGCACGGCCTCGTCCCGCATTTCGGCGGCTCGAGCTCCGTCTATCTCGCGGTCGGAATGATCGGCGCGACGGTCATGCCCCACGTCATCTATCTCCACTCGGCCCTGACCAAGGGGAGGACGGTCCTGCACTCGGACGCCGAGCGGATGCGCGTGCTCCGCTTCGTGCGGATCGACGTGCTCATCGCGCTCGGGATCGCGGGTCTCGTCAACATGGCGATGCTCGCCGTCGCGGCGAAGCTGTTCCACGGCACGCCGGGCTTCTCCCACGTCGACACGATTCAAGGGGCCCACGCGGGCTTCTCCCACCTCGTCGGCGGGACGGCGGCACTCGCGTTCGCGGTCGCGCTGCTCGCCTCGGGCGCGTCGTCCTCGAGCGTCGGGACGTACGCCGGCCAGATCGTGATGGCGGGCTTCGTGAACCTGCGGATCTCGATCTTCCTCCGCCGCGCGCTGACGATGATCCCGGCTCTCGTCGTGCTCGCGATCGGCGTCGGGCCGACGCGGGCGCTCGTCCTGAGTCAGGTCGTCCTGAGCTTCGGGATCCCGTTCGCACTCGTTCCGCTCGTCCTGCTGACGCGCCGCCGCGACGTGATGGGCGTCCATGTCAACGGGCCGGCGACGAATGCCATCGCCGCTCTGGTCGCTGCGCTGATCACGGCCCTGAACGTCTTCCTGCTGCTCAGCGCGACGGGGATTGCCTAGGCTTTCTCGCCATGAAGACACGCACGCTGGGACAAGGCCTCGAGGTGTCGGCGATCGGCCTCGGCTGCATGGGGATGAGCCAGAGCTTCCCGCCCTTCCCCACTCGCACCGAGTCGATTGCCCTCCTCCGCGCGGCCGTCGAGCGCGGAGTGACGCTCTTCGACACGGCGCAGGTGTACGGGCCGTACACGAACGAAGATCTTGTCGGCGAGGCGCTCGAGCCGGTGCGCGAGCAGGTCGTCATCGCGACGAAGTTCGGCTTCGACCTCGAGGGCGCCGCCGGCCGCGAGAGCGGCGTCGACAGCCGCCCGGAGACGATCCACCGCACGGTCGACGACTCGCTCAGGCGGCTACGCACCGGCTACATCGACCTCCTCTACCAGCATCGCGTCGACCCCGACGTTCCGATCGAGGAGGTCGCGGGTGCGGTGAAGGAGCTGATCGAGGCCGGCAAGGTGCGCCACTTCGGCATGTCGGAGGCGGGCGCGCAGAACATCCGCCGAGCCCATGCCGTCCAGCCGGTCACCGCGCTCCAGAGCGAGTACTCGCTCTTCTGGCGCGAGCCCGAGGACGAGATCCTTCCCGTGCTCGAGGAGCTCGGGATCGGCTTCGTGCCGTTCAGCCCGCTCGGCCGCGGCTTCCTGACCGGGACGATCACTCCGGACACCGAGTTCGAGAGCGGCGACTTCCGTACCGGGCTTCCCCGGTTCGATCCGGAGGCACGGCGCGCGAACCTCGCCTTCGTGGAGCTACTCGGACGGATCGCCGAGCGCCACGGGACGACGGCGACGCAGGTCGCGATCGCCTGGCTCCTCTCGCGCAAGCCGTGGATCGTCCCGATCCCCGGCACGACGAAGCTCCACCGACTCGACGAGAACATCGCGGCGACGGAGCTCGAGCTGACCGCCGACGACCTGCGCGAGATCGGCGCCTCCGAGCTCCAGGCGCAGGGCGACCGCTACGGCGCCGCGCACCAGCGCCTGATCGACCGCTAAAGACTCCTAGTACTAGTAGATGCGCTTCACGCTGTGAGCGCCTATCAAGAACCCCCGCCCAAGGA
>Ga0265338_10009700_pt1 | contig 11418 bp, 6 predicted proteins | sample 42126metaG_FD_193579 | JGI IMG/M metagenome (GOLD analysis project Ga0265338, IMG submission 193579) | Rhizosphere microbial communities from Carex aquatilis grown in University of Washington, Seatle, WA, United States - 4-21-26 metaG | ecosystem: Host-associated > Plants > Roots > Rhizosphere >... | reverse complement strand
ACGTCGCCACGTGCGGCGCCCGGGACAGGTCTTCGCTGGCCGCCAGATTGACCGTGTTCAAAAGCCAGTTCAGCTCGCGCCTCACGCTGGCCCGCAGGGCGCTCTCGGTATAGCGATCCCGGCTGGCGTCAGACGCATCCTCGTTGCTGCGGGCGTTCACGTCCTGCAGCTCGGTGCGGCCCTGATCGATGATCGAGGTGATCCGATCTCCCATCGTGAGCTTGTCGAACAGGGTCGGATTGAGCTTGGCTTGCTTCATCGCCTGGCTGGCCTCAAGCCATGACGATCTCGCGGAACTCCAGCAGGCCCCGCTCGCCGCCGTCGTCGGTCGCCCATGTGCGCTGGCCGAAGGGAACATCGCCCCGCCACTCGGTGCTACGGCCAAGTTTCAAGCTGTCGGTCACCGTGTCCGACCCCGGATAGCGGGCGGGCAACAGGGCCGCGGCCGATTGGCCCGAGCGAAGGGTAAGTTCGACGGGCAGCCAGACCACGTCGCGCAGGTCGCGCGGGCCCTCGGTCTTGATGTGCGAAATAGCCTCGAACGGGATCAGTCCCCAGCGGCCCGCCGCCACGGCCTCGAAGCATGGGCCCAGCCGCGGATCGACGTCCGCGATCCAGCCGAACCGTTCGCCGTCGATCTGGCCGGGCGTGTCTCCGGCGGCGTCGAAAGCCTCGTCGCGCAAGCGACCGCCCTCCTCGGCCTCACCTCGCGCCAAGGCGCCGAGGCCTTGCGCCAGGGTGTCTATCCAGGACGAAGAGGCCACCAGCACCGGGAAGGGCGCGCGGCCGCCATAGGCCTCCGCACGCTGCTTCTCGGCCGCGATGGCCTGGCCGTACACGGTGGCCAGCATCTGCGCCTCCCCCGCCACGGAGGCGAGACTGCGCAACTGGATGGCGGCTTTGTCCCAGTCCCCCTGGACGGCCATCACCTGCCAGAGAAACATGCGCGCGCCCTGATCTTCGGGCGCGCGCTTGATAGTCTCGACCAACGCTGCCCGGGCGCCCTGAAGGTCGCCCGAAGAGAGAAGATCGTCTGCGATCACGACGCGGCGACTTTAGTGGCGTCCCACGATGCGTTGGAGGCCTTGGTCATGGCGCCGGTCTTGGGATCTTGGTGGAAGTATTCGATGGACACCGCGGCGAAGGCGAAGGAGACGCTTTCGGTCGGCGTGTCGTCGCCGCCGGAAGAGCCCGACCACTGGATGCTCTCAACCATCACGTCCGTGAACGTGTAGGTGAGGAAGTTGGCCTGCTTGCCGTCCGTGCCGGTGGCCTTGCGCATCACGACCTGAGCGGTCGCGAAGTGCTGGCCCGTGCAGCAGGCCTGGAACATCTGCGCGGAACTCGTGTCCGTTTTCTTCATGATATTGAAGCTGGAGACGGACACCCGGCCGGCGGAAAGGCCCGACCTTCCGGGGCTCACGGTTGTCGGGTTGCTGGCGCCCCAGCTGAACGAATAGATCTCGAGCCAACCGGTGGCCGGGGTCAAGCCGGACGCGGTGGTCTCGCCTTTCACCGACTTCGTGCCGCCGTCGATGAGCATATAAGTATCGAAAGCCATGTATCCTCCTGGCCTAAGGGCCTGATCAAGAAAATCTGTCGCCGCCAGAATGGCGTCGATTCCTAGCAGTGCCGGATATACTTAACCTGCGGAGCGAAGCTCGTTTTAGTCTTGCAGAACGACTTACTTCTTGCCCCCCGGCAAGCGCGAGACCATGCCCAGGGACACGTCCATGCCTTCGAATTGATAGTGGGGCACGAAACGGAACACGCCGCGATAGAGGCCCGGATTCTCTTCGTCGGGGATGATGTCGATTTGGGCCGACTTGAGCGGGTGTTGCGCCTTGTAGGTCTCGGTCGACGTCTCGGGTGACGGGTCGATGTATTGCTGAATCCAGTTGTTGAGATCCATCGTCAGCTGCGGCGCCTCGCGGTTGGAGCCGATCCAGTCGCGCACCATGCACTTCAGGTAGTGCGCGAACCGGCAGGAGGCGAACAGGTAGGGCAGGCGCGCCGCCAGGTTGGCGTTGGCCGTCGCCGCCGGATCCTCGTAGGCCTTCGGCGCGTGCGTCGTCTGGGCGCCGATGAAGGTGGCCTGGTCGGTGTTCTTGCGATGGATCAGCGGCATGAAGCCGGACTTGGACAGCTCAGCCTCGCGGCGATCGCTGATGGCGATCTCGGTCGGGCATTTGGCGTCGACGCCGCCGTCGTCCGTGGGGAAGGTCGCCGTCGGCAGGCCTTCGACCGTACCGCCCGATTCGACCCCGCGGATGCGGGTGCACCAGCCGTAGGTCTTGTGGGCGTCGGTGATCCGGACGGCCAAGGCGTAGGCGGCGTTGACCCACAGATGGTTGTCGTGGGCGCCGCCGGTCTCTTCCTCGAAGGCGAACTCGTCCACCGGGTTGGTGCTGGCGCCATAGACCGGCCGGCCAAGGAAGCGCGGCAGGGTCAGGGCCAGATACCGGCTGTCGGACGAATCCCGGAAGGAGCGCCAAGCCATGTAATCGATGGAATCGAACTGCTTGGCGAGATCCCGGGGGTTGGCCAGCTCCTGCCAGCTCTGCATGCCCATCATCTGAGGCGCCGAGCCGGCGATGAAGGGGGCATGCGCCGCCGAACCGATCTTGGACAGGCCTTTCATGATCTCGACATCGGGGCCGCTGTTGTCGAAGTAGTAGTCGCAGGTGAAGGCGCCGAAGGGCTGGCCGCCCAGCTGGCCAAACTCCGCCTCGTAGATCTTCTTGAAGAGCGGGCTCTGATCCCACGCCGCGTCCTTGTACTGGCGCAGCATCTTGCGGGTCTCGTCCTTGGCGATGTTCAGGACACGGATCTTCAAATCCTTGCCCGTGGAGGTATTCATCACCAGGTAGTTCACCCCCCGCCAAGCCGACTCCAGTTGCTGGAAGTCCGGATGGTGGATGATCTGATTGACCTGCTCGGAGAGCTTCCGGTCGATGGCGGCGATCATCCCCTCGAGCGTCAGGTAGACATCGTTGCTGATAACGCTGGCGTCGCCGAGCGCCTGTTGCGCCAGCGTCTGCACCGCCTGCTCGATACGGCTCTTCTTGGCGTCCGTATTCGGCTTGAATTCCTTCTGGAGCAAGGACGCGAAGTCGCTGTCCAGAGTTTCGACCGCGCCAGCCGCGGTTTGAGACTGAAGTTCAGCCATGTTGGTTTCCCCTGGGCGTCTGGAGCGACATCAAAAATGGACCGGAACGAACCCTCAGGCTTCGCCGCCCTCGGGCGGTTTGCCCGCGGACGCCAAGCTCTTCATCAGGTCCGGATCCTTCAGAACCTTGTCCAGCAATTCCTGGGCGCCGTCCTTGCCGTCCATGTAGGCCATCAGGTCGCTGAGTTCGTTGCGCGCATCGAGCATCTTCTTCAGCGCGGGGACTTGGGTCGCCACGGCCCCCGGCGTGAAATCGTCCATCGACTTGAACGTCAGGTCGACGCCGATCTTGCCGTCCCCGGTCAAGGTGTTGTCCACCTGGAACACCGCGCGGGGTGCGATCGCCTCCATGCGCTGACCGAAATTGTCCATGTCGAATTCAAGAAAATCGCGCTTGTCGAGCGTCTTCTTCTCGACTTCGGACTTGCCCGACAGGTCGCTCATCACGCCCATGATGAAGGGCAGTTCGACCTTTTGCCGCGACCCATAGGTCTCGACCTCGTATTCGATGTGGACGCGAGGCGCCCGGTTTTCCTTTATGAATCGCTGGCCGGTCTTGGACATCGACATCTCCCCCTTGGAAGGCGAACCCGTTCGTTCCCGCCCCCATGGTCTAGCTCAAGGACCTGCGGGGCTCAAGGACGACGGAAAGTTTTGCAGAAGTTTATTCTTCGCGCTTGTTAAGCAACTGGCGGGCCTGGAACGTGGCGTCCGGAACAATTTCCTGCATCAGATCAAGGAAATCCATGGTGACCCAGTGCCGGGCGCGCTGCGCCAACTGCTGCAGGGGATGGCTCGGCTCCACCCGGCGGTAGTAGTCGGCGATGGCGTCCAGGGCGCGGATGACGTCGTCGCGGTTGTCGACCCGGCCCGAAAGGCGCGGTCCGGCCGCGACCGCGCCGCCCGGCGAATCGCCCTCCCCCTCCGCCGCGAACTCGGTTTGCGCGGCGCCGGCCATGAACGACTGCAGCGCCTGTTTCAGAGAGGCCACGACCGCGTAGGCGGGCCCGTAGTTGGGGGACGGCTCGCCCGCGGCGGCGTGGGTGAACACCTGGTCGGCGCGCCGCAGGCCATCCTCGATCCTATTGAGCTGCGCGACCGCCGCCTCCAGGGCCTCGTCCCCCAGATCATCGAGGGCCGCCCGGAACATGCCGTAGCCGTCGGCGGCCTCCTGTTCCGCCCGGAACCGCTGAAGGTCCGCGCCCGTGAACGCGCCGAGCCGGGAGTGGGCCACCAGCACCGTGCGCTCGAGGGGCAGCAGGAATTCGCCGCGCGACGCCAGCGAATCGCAGGGCGCCTTGCGGCCCATCAGGCCGAGCTCCTCCAGCTGCGGGTGCACCGTGTCCCAGTAGGATTCGAACAGACCCGCCAGGCCCTGGACGCCCAGGGCGACCGTGTCCAAAGAACCGCTGCGCGCGCCCGCACGGGCCAGGTACACCGGCAGCCAGATGTCCTTGGTCTGACCTGCCTGCTCCTCGATCAGGCGCAGGATCGCGCGCCAGTCGCGCTCGTCACCCTCCCCCCCCTCGGCGGTCTCGCTGCTCTCGAAAGCCTGCTCGATCAGCTGCCGTTCGTTGGAATAGGCCAGGTCGGGTCCCGCCGGCTGCTCCTCCGACACCGGCGCCAGCAGCGTTTCGAGGTCAAGGGCCATGGGAGCTCCTAGTGTGGCATCGGGCGGTCACCGTCGCCGACGAGGGTGAAAGCCGCCCAATAATAGGGATGGGAATACTGGTCAGCGCTGTCCATCAGCGACAAGGTCGCCGCCTGCAGGCTGCCCGCCTGGGACGGCTGCTTGGCTTGGAACATGGCCGACATTAAGCGGACGGTGGCGTCCGAGTCGATCTTCCAGTGCGACACCAGAAGGCTGCGCGCGCCGGCATAGATGAAGGCCCGCGTCAGGCCGCCCAGGGACTCGCCCACGCCGCCCAGGCCGCCGGCGTCGCGTTCGCCGCCGAGCGTGCTCAAGCCGGTGTCGCAGGCCGACAGCACCACCAGGTCCGCATCGAGTTTCAGACCGATTATCTTGCTGACGTCCAGCAGGCCGTCGCTCATGCCGTCGCCGACCGAGGTCAGCAGGGCCGGCTGCGGCAGGCAGGCGCCCGGCTTGGGCAACAGGCCGTGGGTGGCGAAATAGACCACCCGGTATTGATCGAGGTCCGTACGCCGTGTGATGGCCCCATCGTTGAAGGCGGCGCCGGTGACGATCTCGCCGCCCGGGCCCAGGGTGGCCTCCACAGTCTGCAATTCCCGGGTCGCCTCCTTCAGCGGCTTCAGCTCCAGCAGGGCGCGGCGGGTCGCGCCGCACAGGTCGACGTCATCGCCGCCGTTGGCGCCGGCGTAGGCGACGACGCTGGAGAAGGCGCGCGGGTCGCCAGCCGCGGGCTGAACGGAATCGCCGAAGCCGATGAAGGGCTTGGGGGCGGGCGATACGGGCGTCGAGCGCGCCTGCACGAAGCTGGCCGCCGAAACGATCAGGGACGACCGCGCGCTGCGGCCCAGCCACTTGACCCCCTGGTACGAGAGCACGCCCTGACCCTTGGCGCGGATGGCGGCGCGGCGGGCGGCGATCAGGTCGACGCTGGCCTGATCCACGACCAGGGCCGCCAGCGGCAGGCTGAGGATGGCGTTGTCCGGCTCGTAGATGATGTCCTTGGCGGCCAGGACCTCGTCCTTGACCGGCCCGAACAGGGTCTCGAACAGCTTGTGCGCAGCCGCCACGTCATAGACCGGCAGCCGGCCTTCCGTTTCGAAGGGACGGCGCAGGGCTTCCACCGCCGCGGAGCCCTCGGCGTCGCTGAGCGCGATATGGTAGGGCTTGGCCGTGGTCTGCGTCACCGCCAGGCCGTAGCCGCCCCCGCCCAGCAGGGCGACCTTCAGATACAGCTCACCCGGCTTCAACTTGGCCTGGAGGTCCTTCAGCGACAGGTCGCTGGAGACCAGTTGCCCGTAGTGCGGATCCAGCGCCGCCACGCGCTGCTCCAGTTCCGTCATCTGGCTGTTGAGCGCCTTCAGCTCCGCCTCGTTGGCGGCGCGCGCCGCGGGCGGATACTGGCCCTGCGACTGCAGCAGGGTGATGGCGCTCTCCTTGATGCGGACCTGCCGGCGCGTGTCCTCCAGGGCGCGGATCAGGCCCGCGGACGTGGAGTCGGTCTGGTTCAGACGCGCCGCCAGCCGTGCGACAGTGTCGGCCGTGGCCTGACTCTCCAGGCTTTCGACGGCGGTCAGGAACTGGTCGGCGTAGGCGGCGGCGTGGTCGGGATCGACCGTGGTCTGCTGCATCAGCAGGTCGAGATAGGCGGACGCGCTGTCGGCTGACGCTCCCAACGATCCACGGGTCTCGCGGAACAGGGCGATCGATAGCTGGAAGTCCTGCATGGCGCGCGCCTTCTCGCCATTGACAACCTCGGCCCGCGCCAGCTCCATCGTCAGATAGGCTTCAGCGGCGGATCCCGCCTGACGTTGCCGCAGGTCGAGCAGGGCCTGGGTCAGGCGCTGGCGCGCTTCCTGGTTGCGCCCCTGCCGCTGATCCTGGCGGGCCAGCTCCGCTTCGACCTGCACCCTAAGGAAGGTGGCCACATTGGCGAGGGCGGGCGTGGCCAGCAGCTCCCGGGCGCGCTCCAGCTGCTCACGGGCGGGCTCCGTCTGGCCGAGGGCCTCGTAAGAGCTGGCCTGGGTGAGCTCGGTCTGCGCGATCTGGACGGCGATGCGCATGGACGGATCCAGCTCGCCCGTCGAGAATCGGTTGACCGGGCGCAAGGCCGAAGCCAGTTGCGGGCTGATCGTCAGGGCGCCGTCGGGCCCACGCTCGATTTTCGCCGCGTCCCCCGCCTGGCCCTGGGCCTGCAGGGTGGACAGCACGGTCTGCGCCTGTTGGGCGGCGGCGATCGACTCCTTGAACTTGCGCTGGTTGCGCAGGTGAAGGGCCCGGTAGCTCAAGGCCAGGCCCTGCAGGCCCCGATCGCCAGCCGACAGCTTGGCGGCCTGGTCGAACAGGATGTCGGCCTGGGGGAAACGCCCGCTGTTGGAGGTGTTCAGGGCCCAGTTCAGATAGGCTTCCGCCCGCGCCTGCGTCGGTTCGCTGGGGTTCAGGGCCAGGGCGCGGAAATCGGTTTCGGCATCGGCGAATTGCCAGGCGATGTTGCGGCTGTAGCCCCGCTCGCGCAGATTTTCCGGCGCCGTGGCGGCCGCTTCGGTGGCCTGGGCCAAGCCGAGCCCCGCGCCGCCCTGGCCGCCTGTCGCAGCCGCGAGAGGTTCCGTCGCCTTGGGCGGGTCGATGTCCCCGCCGATCACCCGCAGCCCGGTTTCGAGCACGTCGGAAATCTGCACGAAGCCTTCGGCCGCCAGCGCCCGATCATGCGCAACGCCGGAGTAGGCCACGTATGGCACCTTGACGCTGAAGGCCTTGCAGGCGGCGCGCCTGGCCTGGGCGATCCCCTTCACCGAAACCGCGGCGGCCGCGTCGCAGACCGCGCGCTTGTCCAGCGCCTTGATCCAGGGGCCGCCAGCCTCGATCTGGGACCGGCCTTTGTAACTGTAGGCGTAGAGGCGCCCGAGGGCGTTGTCCCATCCGCGGCAGCGCACCTCCCAGGCCCGCGCGCCCCGGATCTGGACGGCGGGATCGTTGTCGTCGCGGACGGCCTGGCAAACCGCGCCGGACTGGGTGCTTTCGCCGAGGGCGAACTGGTCGGGCGCGTTGCGCGGTGCGGCCAGGGCGCCCGTCGCGCAGGCCGACATGGCCGCCGCGGCGGCCCATCGCAGCAGGACGCGCGCTACTGACATGACTTGCCGTTCCCGCCGCGGCAGGTGTCGGTCCGCCAGATCTCTTCGTTCCCGGCGCCGGTGATAGTCGGATCATAGGCGGGCGGCGCGTCCTGGCCGACCAGTTGCACGCCCTCGACCAGCTTGCCGATGGAAATGTCGACGATGGAGTTTGGCAGGGGCGTGCAGTTGCCGGTCGCGCCGATCGTGCAGCCGTTGATCCGGTAGGCGTCCGAGCGCGCGAGGTCGGACAGGCTGACGGCCGGCGAAGCCGCCACCACCTGCTGGCTGATCAGAAAGCCGCTGGCGTTGAAATAGCCGAGCGACAGGTCGATCAGCTGGGGCGTCGGCGTCGGGCCCGCCGCGCCGGTCCGGCCGAACGTGGCGATGATCGGCGCGGCGTTGCGGTTGGTCAGCAGGACGCCGTTGGATTGGCCGGTGAAGCCGGTGTTTTCCTGAACGATCACGCCGCCGGCCCGCAAGGTCATGGTGTCGGCGGTGATGAAGACGCGGTTCAGGTCGGCCAAGGCGACCGTCACGCCGACCGGGGTGCTGCGGTTGATGTTGATGGCGCTTGTGGTTCCGGCGGCTTCGGCCTGGTTGATGGCGGTGACGAAACCCGACGCCCCGATCAGGATGTCGCCGGTCGCGTTGAGCGTGACCGACTTCAGCGGGTTCTGGCCAGCCAGGGGACTTGTGGACGAGCCGGAACCCAGCGCCCCCTTGGCGCCGGTCACATAGATCGCCCGAGGCGTCCAGCCGCTCGTCACGTCGGCCGAACCGATCACCAGATTGCCGCCGCCGCCGGCCCCGGCCGTCACCGCCCCGGTGACCTGGACCTTGTTCTCCGGGCCGGCGAAGGCGGTCAGCGAGGGCGTCTTGGCCAGGTCCAGCGTCAGGGCGCCGATGGTCGCATCGCCGCGAATGGCGGCGTTGGTGGTGTCGCCGGCATAGAGTGCGACGGCGTCAGCCTTGATCAGGCCGTACTCCGCGTTGCTGATCTGCATCGGCGCCGAGGGGAAGGCGTCAGCCGCCGCATCCCCCAGGTTCAGGCCGCCGCCCGCGCTTTCGATGGTCAGGGTCGGCGACGCGCAGGCCGGCGCGCAGGCCTTGGTCGCCTGCAGCGGACCGGTCAGCGTCAAGCCGATCCCCCGCAGCAGCACGACGTCGGCCGTCGCGCCGTCCAGGCTGATGGCGCCGTTGGCGACGATGCTGAGCGCGCCGCTGGCGGACACGCCCGTGGGGCCCGAGCCGCCGGCCGCCACGGTCACCGCCCCGGTCGAGCGGATCGTCGCGTCCCCCGCTTTCGCCTGGACCAGGGTCAGGTTGGCGGGCCCCGTCAGGTCCACCGTCACGGTTCCGCCGATGATCGACGCCGTCGTCTGCGACGGGGCGTCGAAAGTCATCGAGCCGGCCGGCGTCGGCGCAACTTCACCGGGCGCGCGGCCCAGCGTGGCCGCGCCGCTGGCCGTCAGGGTCAGGGCGCCCGGCCCTGTGATATGCGCGCTTTTCAGGTTGATGGCGCCCGCGCCCGCGGTCATCTCGATGTTGCGGCCGGCCTGGGCCGTCGCCACGGCGAGGTCGCCGGTCGTCGCCGCCGCGACGGCGTCGCGCCCCGCGGTCAACGACGCGATCCGCGCAGGCCCCGCCAGGTTGACCACAGCGTCCTGCCCCCCGTTGACGACGATCGACGCCGCGCCCGGCGCGGCCACGACCTGGGAGGCCGTCGGGGTCGATCCCCGGGGGGCGCCCAGCACCGCATCCCCGCCGACCGTGGTGACGGTCAGGCTGCTCCCTCCCGCGCCGAGGCTCGCCGCGCCCACCCGCGCCGAACCGTTCCGGGCCGAGACCGCGATCACGTCGCCCGCTGACACCGAACCGATCGTCGCATCGCCGTTCAGGGTGGCAACGATCGCGTCATGCCCCGCGCTGATGCGGTTGACCGTCACATTGCCCAGCAGGTTGAGATCGGCGTCGTGCTGGGCGGTGATCGACAGAATCCCGGAAATGGTGTCGCTTTGATCGGGCGTCTGGCCCCCAGGCGCCCCGATCGACACATCGAAGCCCGAGAGGGTCAGGATGCTGGCGGGAGTGGCGTTGATCCTGCCAAAGACAAGGGTTCCCACCGCGCTCAGCGAAAGGTTGCCGCCGAGGGTCAGCTGGCCCGCCGTCAGATTGCCGGCAGCGGCGAGGGTCATGTCGCCCGCCGTGGTCAAAGCGCCGAGGTTGACGTCGGCTGATCCGTTGATGGTCGCCGCGCCGCCCGAGCTCCCGCTCGTGATCTGGATGGTCGATCCGCCCACCGTCAGCGGTCCGCCGGTCGCCGTGGCCGCGCCGAGGCTGACCGCGCCGCCGTTGACCGTCAGGGCCCCGCCCGCCTGAACCGCAGCCAGGGCGATGCTGGCCGCCGTGAGGTTCGTGTCGCCGACCGACTGGAAGCCAGTGGCGTACTGTTCGTCGCCAGGTTGCCTCTGATCACCTCCCGATAGCCGCCCGCCGGCGGTCAGGTTTAGCGCGCCCGCCGAGGTGAATGCCCCGATGGCGACGTCGGCCGACCCGTTGATGGTCGCCGCGCCGCCCGAGCTCCCGCTCGTGATCTGGATGGTCGATCCGTTCACCGTCAGCGGGCCTCTGGTCGCCGTGGCCGCGCCGAGGCTGATAGCGCCGCCGTTGACGGCCAGGGCTCCGTCCGCCTGGGCGGAATCGAGGGTGATGCTGGCGGCGGTGAGGCTCGCGTCGCCCATCGACTGGATGTCGCCCCCTGACAAGGCGCCGCCGGCGACAAGGGTCAGTCCGCCCCCCGTGGTCAAACTGCCGATGGCGACCGTGGCCGACCCGTTGATGGTCGCCGCGCCGCCCGAGCTTCCGCTCGTGATCTGGATGGTCGATCCGCCCACCGTCAGCGTCCCCCCGGCCGTCACCGCGCCGAGGCTGACCGCGCCGCTATTGACCGTCAGGGCGCCGTTCGCCTGGACCGAAGCGAGGGTGATGCTGGCGGCGGTGAGATTGGTGTCGCCAACGGATTGGAGGCCGCCCCCCGACAGGCCGCCGCCAGCGGCGACGGTCAGCGCGCCCGGCGCCGCGATCGCGTTGGACAGGGTGATCGCCCCCGTCGATTGCAGGTCGATGGCCCCAGCGTCGGTGGACAGGGCGGTCACCGTGGTGTTTGCCGCGGTGGTGTTGAACAGGACTCCGCCGCCGCCTGTGTTGGCGATGGAATCGATCGTCGAAACGGCGTTGGCCCCGGCCATGTCGACGCCGCCGACGGCCGTGACGTTGAGGTGCGAGGCTGTGACGGCGCCCGCGCCGCTTTCGTCCGCCGCGCCGGCCGAGACCAGCGTCACTGTCCCCGCCGTGATCACCTGAGATACGTTGAGCGCCGAGCCCGATTGCACGGTGACCGATCCGGCGGGGGCCACGAAGGGAGAAGCAAGCAAGATCACATTTCCGCCGGTCAGGGAAATGGAGCCAGCCGATGAACCGATGGAGGG
>Ga0265338_10009699_pt1 | contig 11418 bp, 7 predicted proteins | sample 42126metaG_FD_193579 | JGI IMG/M metagenome (GOLD analysis project Ga0265338, IMG submission 193579) | Rhizosphere microbial communities from Carex aquatilis grown in University of Washington, Seatle, WA, United States - 4-21-26 metaG | ecosystem: Host-associated > Plants > Roots > Rhizosphere >... | reverse complement strand
TGGCTGTTTCCACCCCCCCCCCACGACGAGGCCGCCCGTCACTACCTTGGGCTTTTGGCGGGTCATTGTTTTTTTAAGGCGAGCGCCTGGTGTGAACTGGCTGCGTGAGACCCGCCTTATCTCACCTCGCCACTGGTATCCATAATTTCGACGGTCCCTTGCCCCTCGCCATCCTCGCCGCCAGTCACCCAAATCTGGCCTCGCTTCGTGATCGCGAAATCATTCCATCGTCCGCGCTGGTTTGGGTCGGCCGGTCGGTTGATGATCGCCAGCGTTTTCCCCGTCTCTGGTTGCATCAAACGAAACGATTGTCCGCCGCTCAGGTCCAATACGGCACCCGAGTAGAATGCCACCGGCTTCACCAGACCGGCATACGCGCGCCGCCACTCGACAACGCCCGTCGCGACCTGTGCCAGGCTGATGGCACTCGTGATGGCATCGTTCGCCTTGTCGACGTCGAAATTGAGCGAGACGATCGCCATCTGTTTGCCGTCCGGCGAGAACGCGACGGAATTCGCGCTGCCGTTCGTGTCCGTCACCACTGTGCGCAGCTTCTGGCCCGTCGTGGAATTCCAAATGACGACGCCGGTCCTGGACTGACTATCGTTCCAACGTCCGGCGCTGGCCAGCAATTTGCCATCCGGAGAAAAAGCCACCGCGTTGGCGTGGCTATGCCCGGCCAGATCATGCTTGAGCGTCCCGGTTCTGACATCCCAGATCTTCAACCGGCCGGGGCCTGTGCTCAGCTCGTCGAGCAGTCGTTCTCTTACGAATGTACGAGCGTAGTCCCCAAATGATTTGCCGCAGATGGCCAATTGGCCGCCGTCGGGCGAAAACGCCAACGACGCCACACTCCCCATGGCTCGCTTAAGCGGCTTCCAATTCTCTGGGGTCTGGCTGTCCGCGAGTTTCGACACCTCATCGTCCAACGAGCGCACCAATTCCCCGGTCCGCGCGCTGTAAAGTTTGACCTGGCCAATGTCGGTGCCGACAGCCGCCAGGTTTCCATCGGGCGAAAGCGCGAGGGCCGTTACTTCGAAGTGAGTGATTTGCTCGGTTGCGGCGAGCACCGCGTCTTCCTCGTCGCTGGTGAGCTTTAGCGAGACGACCATCTCCCCCGTCTTGGCGTCCAAGATTTCCGCTGACGGCTTCCAGTGGTCCAGAATGTTGGCTTTGGCTCTGACCCCTCCGATGAACGTCGGGCCGCCGTTCGCAACGGCGATAAGAGTGCCATCTTCCGAGCACGCGATGGTTCTCACGCTCGCTCTGGTCGTGAAGTTTGTTGTGGTCTTCGACCCGTCCTTCGTTTCCCCCGACACCTCTTTTGGCGGTGATGTCGCGGCGGGCGCATCGGTATCGTTACCGCTGCGGGTGCTCCAGAGCTCAACGCCCCCATTTTGCTCTTTATCCACGGTGCCGATCGCCAGCAAGTGGCCGCGCTGCGCGAATGCGAAATCGTCCCATAGGTATCCTTGTTGGGAGTCTTCCGGTCGGATTTCGTGCCTGGTCGTCCCCGTCTCCGTTTCCAGGAACCTGATCGAACGTCCGCCGCACAGCACCGCGACACTCTTACCGTCTGGCGAGAATGCCACCGGTCTCGCCCAACCAGGAACCGTAACCAGCCACTCTTCGATGCCCGTCGAAGCGTGTACCAGGCTCACGCCGCCCGAGCTGGGGTGCTCCGCATCGCTGTTGTCAAAACGCTGCGTGCCCAACGCCAACCGCTTGCTATCCGGCGAGAACGCAATCGATCGAACGCCGGCGTTCGCGGTGGTTCTGATCAATCGGTGAATCTGCTCGCCGCTCTTGGCGCTCCAAAGGATCACGCCGTTCCCAAACGCGTCCCCATCGGTGTGCCAACGCCCGGCACTCGCCAACCACTTTCCGTCGGGAGAAAAGGCGACCGAGAACGCCTGGTCGTTATGCCCGGCCAGGTCATGTTTGAGCTTCCCGGTTTCGACCTCCCACAGCTTCAGCCGGCCGGGACCTGTGGTCCGAAAACCCAACCTCTGTACGCCGTCAAACCCCTCGGAGAAGTCGGCAAACGAGCTGCCACAGGCAGCCAACGCCGCGCCATCAGGCGAAAACTCCAACGACTCGACGCTACCCATCGCGCGCCTGAGCAACTTCCAATTCTCCGGGGTCTCGTTGTCAGCGAGTTTCGCCACGTCATCGTCCAACGACCGCACCAGTTCGCCGGTCCGCGCGTGGAACAGTTTGACCTGGCCGATGCTCGTCCCGACGGCCAGCATTTTCCCATCCGGCGAAAACGCCAGGGCCGTCCCTTCCACGTGGGAAATACGTTCGGTCGCGTCGAGCACTTTGTCTTCGTCGGCCGTGGTGAGCTTGATCGAGATCAGAATCTTCCCCGTCGCGGCGTCCAAAATGTCGGCCGACGACTTCCAGTTCCCTTCAACTCGGCTCCTTCCACTTCCCAACATGATCAACGTCGGGTTGCTGTTCACAATCGCGATCAGCCGTCCGTCGGCCGAGCACGCGAGCTTGACGTCATGGCCGGTCGTAAGGGCCCCGATATGGCGTAGTCGCGTCGGCGCGGCCTCGGTCGCACTCGGCTGTGATTCTGCCGGCTGCGATGCGGCCGGTTGTGGCTGGGCTGCCTCTGATGCAGACGGCGGTGACTGGGCCGGCGGCATTTCAGCGACCGCCGCGCCCGCGGGAGATTGCGATTTGTCGGCGTCTGGGTCGCCCATCGCCTGCCAAAGAAGCATTCCGATCAGACCCAGGGTTGCGATCATGGCGAAGACTCCTGACCTACGGCGAGAGGTCGAAAAGTTACCGCTCCCATTGGATCGGGGCACAAGCGAAGCAGGCAGCGGCACGGCTGTCGGTTGTTGGACGTGGGCGAGACATTCTTCCAGTAACTCGGCAACCTGGCGGGCTGACGCGAAACGGTCGCCCGGCTGCTTCGACATCAGCCGCGCGATGATCCGGCACAGCCATTCGGGGATATCTGGATTGATCTCGCGAATCGCTACCGGCTCATCGTCGGTAACGCGCCTTAGCACACCGTAGCTCGTTTCAGCCCGGAACGGCGCACGGCCCGTACAGATTGAGTACAACACGCTGCCCAGGCTGAACAAATCGCTCCGTTGGTCGAGCGATTCGCCGCGGGCCTGCTCAGGCGACATATATTGCGGTGTGCCGGCGATGATGCCGGTCTTCGTCAGGCTGGCATCGTCCGCCGCGCGGGCAAGGCCGAAATCGGTAAGCTTCACGCGCTCGACGCCGTCGGCAAGCAGGATGTTGGCCGGCTTGACATCGCGGTGAACGAGTCCTTGCGCGTGGGCTGCGGCCAGTCCGGCCGCGGCTTGCATTCCGATCCGCAGAATCTCGACGAGCGCCAGCGGCCCATCGTCGTCGAGCCGGCGCTGCAACGACGGCCCTCGGACGTAAGGCATGACCAGATACGGGAGCCCCTCCACATCGGCCACGCCGTAAATTTCCATCACGTTATCGTGCACCACCGCGGCGGCCGCTTGCGCCTCACGCGAGAAGCGCTTCCGCGCCGCGCCACTGCTGCCCAAATGCGGCGCCAGCACTTTGATGGCTACAAACCGATTCAACGCGGCATCGAACGCTTTCAGCACGACGCCCATTCCACCCGATCCGATGACTCCCACGACCTCATATGCCCCCAAGCGGCCAAGCATCCGCTCGTCATCGGTCGGCGCCAAAAGCCTGAGGACCGTGGCGTGGCTGAACGATGCGTCGCCACACGGGGCCGAATCGAGCGCGGAATCGCTCGGCGGCGGACCGTCCGCCGGCAGTTGCTGGCCCCGTAGCGAATCGCGTATCTCCGACCAGATGTCGTCGCCGGCGGCGGCCGCTTCGAGTCGGCGACGGCAATCGCCGCAGTCGTCCAGGTGCGCTTCGAACGCCGTCCGTTCTTCGTCGTTCAACTGCTGTTCCAGGAACTGCTCGATCCGCCGCGGATCGCACGTCATTCGATGGCCGATCACTGCTACCTCCTGATTTGCTTAATACCCACGCCGCCCACAATTCATACACGCCGGTGGGCAAACTCTGAGACGCGCCGGCCTGCATCCAATCCGCCGGTGTTCAACGAACGCGCATGCCAATGTTGCCCTACGCGTCCCGCTCGTATTCATTCACCTTTTCCTGGATTCGCCGCATGACGCGGCTGCGGGCGGCATGGATCGCCCCCCGGTTTTTCGCCAATTCTTCCGCCACGGCCTCGACGGCGCGTCCCTCGACGGCAGTCAGCCAAAACGCGTCCCACGTGGCCTGATGGAACTCCTGGCGAACCTGCCGCGCGGCCCAGCGGAAAACTTCGCGCCGATGCTCCAACCGCAACAGATCCGAAGCGGGTCCGCTCGGCGACTCGTGCTGGTTGAGCACCGCCAGCAGCTCCGAGTCGCCCGAGCCGCGGTCCGGCCTGCAGCGGGTGAGCGCATTGATGATCGCGTTGTGAGCCACTCGCTGGAGCCACGTGCGGAACTTTGCCCGGCTCGGATCATGTTCCCGCTGCTCCACTGCTTTGGCGACCGCGACCAGAACCTGTTGAGCGACATCATCCGCGTCCGCGTCTTGCATCCCCTTTTGCCGAGCCAGCCGCAGGATGACCGGCCGATAGATTTCGACGAATTCGTACCACGCCGCCTGGTCGGCCGGATCGCGGACGCGGATCAGCAAGCTGGCTCGTGTTTCCGGGGTTGGATTCATCCCTGCGCACTTTCTCTATCCTTTATACACAGGTGCGGCCGGTATCTGACATCCGCGATAGGTCGTGGCACCCGCATGTCGCCGATCTGGTGGTTTTCGACCTTGACTGAAGCCGGCAAATAAGGCGGTCAAGTCCTTAGTGCTCGATGGGGCCGTCACCACGGCACGGGGGCCGGCCCAGGAATTGGCTCGCAGGCCGCGAAGCACGGTTCATGCGCCCCGGCAGCCAAACCGAACGAGAAGCCATTCGCGAAATAGGGAAAAATGCTCACCGCAATCCGGCGGCCGACGAATGTGTTCATGCCACACACCGGGCAGACTTCCCGGGGACTTTAAAGCGCTTTATCTGTCACTCGGTTTTGAACGGAGCACGGGCATCTTGTACTATCGCATGCAGCGCTCTGGACACTACTTGTTGTCGGCGGAAAAGCCTGACCCACCACCCTCTCATCATTTGCGATCCAGTTGAAGAATCAGGCCACAAACTCGATTCACGACGAATTGCGCCATCGCGGCGAACCGCTGGTGGCGTATCCTGGCGCGGAGCACTGGAAGGCCGTTGGTGGCAGCGACGGCGTGGCGGCGCTGATCGCGGACCTCTATCGCCGCATCGAGCACGACGAACTGCTGCGGGTGGCGTTTGCGCACTTCAATAGCGCGGAGGCGACCCCCTTTTTCGTGCAGTGGTTCGGCGGTAGCCGAGGCTATGCGGACGACCTTGCCGGAGGTCTTCTACGGCGGCACCAGCACCGCTTTATCAGCCCCAAGGGGGCCGCGGCGTGGCTGCGCTGCATGCGCGAGGCGCTCGTTGCCCGCGGTCTCGACGCGGAGACTATCATGCGGCCCCTTGCGCGGATCGCCAAGGCGATGATTCACAGTCCCGAGACGGAGCCGATTGAACTTCGCAGGAGCTGCGAGGGAGTTCAAGATCCGGCGCAGGTGCGGTTCGAGACTCTGCTCGACGACGCCGCCAAGGGACGCACGGAAAATGTCCGCAAGGCGCTCGCGAACGACCGAACGATTGCCGGCCGGCGCGGGGAGCACAACCGCACGCTGGCCTGGGTCGCGACGTACTGCAATCACCCGGCAATTCTCGAGCTGGCGCTGAACGCCGGCGCCGATTGCAATACGCCCGCATGCGATCCGCTGTATGCGACCATGGCCTGCGACGATGTCCACCTGGGAACCGGCGTCGCCGTCACGCCGCTGGCCATCGCGAAGAAATGGCGGCCGGCGCTGGTGGCGCCGCTGCTGGCGCACGGCGCCATCGACGACGTGTTCACGGCGGCGTGGCTGGGCGACCTGTCGGCGCTCGGCGGCCATCTCGATCGCCATCCGGCGCTCGTCCACGCCATCGACCCCGCCGACGACTTCCAGGAAGTCTCGCTATTGTGTCATGCGGTCTGCGGCGGCAGTATCGATGCCACGGAACTGCTTATCGATCGTGGCGCCGAGGTGCGGCAACACAGCGGCAAGCTGCTCACGCTGGCGGTGGCGATGAACCGGGTGGATCTGGTGAAGCTGCTGATCGAGCACGGCGCAGACGTGAAGCGCAGCAGTCTTCTCGGCCGTCTCGACGACGCCCAGCGCCCTGTCGCCGATCTGCTGATCGCCCAGGGCAAGCAAGTACCCGACTGGATGCTGCCGCGCGCGTGCCGGCCCGACGTGAGCAGCAATGAGCTGCACCGCGTCACCGTGTTGCTCGATTACGGCGCGAGCGTCGACGACCGCGGGCGATACGGACTCACCGCGCTACACTACGCCGTTCGCGGCGGCAAACTTCCGCTGATCAAGTTGCTGCTCGAACGGGGAGCCCAAGCCGACGCGCTGGGCGCTGACGGCCTGACACCACTGATGCATCTTACGAAGACACGCTCGAAGGCCGATCCGATTCCGGTGATGGAACTGCTCGCCGCGAGCGGAGCCAACGTCAATGCGCGCGACGAGAACCAGGGCACGCTGCTGATGTACTTCGCGCGGCGGGGTAATGCCCAAGCGGTGCGGTGGCTGCTGGCGCACGGCGCCGACCGCAATGCTCGCAACAAACGCGGGAAGACAGCGGCGCAAATCGGACGCGCGCACGCGGCGATCGTGCGATTGCTTTCCAAATAGTGGGTGGTGGAGCGACAGGCTCGCCAACCAACTTAACGTGACGTGCGAACAGGACAACTTCCTCACGCTTCGTCTGCTTCCTCACGCTTCGTCTGGTGGTGTCCTAATAGCGGATCTGGACACTGCCCTTCGTCCTGCCACCGTTGCAAGCTTAGGTGACTGTGGCGTAGAATCAAGATTGTGCTTACCGCCAAGCGCCACGCAGGCTTTGCCTGCATGCCTGGCCTGCAAACTCTTTTTCCTAGCGCTTGGAGTTGACCGTGGCTCGATTATCCTTCTGCGCTGTGTTCATTCCGGCGATTTGGGTTTCGCATCTGGTTGTTGCCGAGGAACCCGTTTCGGTTCCCTCCGCAACGCGGCAGCAGGTCGAGCAATCGGTCGAGCGCGCCACGGGCTATATTCAGGCCGAATGCGATGCCTGGTTGAAGACTCGCCAATGTGCCGCGTGTCATCACGTGCCGATGGTGCTCTGGGCGCTGAGCGAAGCCGAACGGCAGGGGTACGCGACCGACAAGAAATTCGTGACGGATACGACCGAGGCCTTGCTGGGCAGTAAGGATAAACTGCTGGCCTCGAAGATCTTTCCCAATCCGGCTGACCCGCCCGACCCGCGCCCTCAGGGTCGAGGGCTGAATATGGGCCTCCCGTTCCTGGCCGTCGCCGCGCAGTCGATCCCAGCGCTGGAAGAGGGACAGAAACAAAGCCTGAAGCTGATCACGGAGGAAATCGTCAACAAGCAGCAAGCCGACGGTTCGTGGGAGTTCTTTGCCACACTCAGGCGACCGCCGATTAACGAAACCCAGTCCACCGACGCCGCCTGGATCATCATGGCGCTCGCGGGGGAGGCGGGCCCCGAGGCACCGGAAGCACAAAGTGCGGCGCTGTCGAAAGCGATCGCCTGGCTCGATGCCGCGAAGCTCTCCGACATCCATCAGGACAGAGTCCTGAAGCTGCTGGTGGGGGTTCGCATCGCCAGGCCGCTCGAAACGATGCAAACCACGATCGCCGAGTTGCTCTCGCTGCAACGCGCCGACGGTGGCTGGAGCCAGACCGTCCCCGAATTAAGGAGCGACGCCTTTGCCACCGGCCAGACGTTGTATGCCTTGTCGCTCGCCGGCTATACGGCCGAACGACCCGAGATCAAGCGCGGGATCGACTTCCTGATCGCGACGCAAGCCGCGGACGGCAGTTGGCCGATGATTTCTCGCTCGACCCCCGATGGCTCGCCCAGGAGTTCGAAACTATTGACGCCGATCACCTGCGCCGCCAGTTCCTGGGCCACGCTAGGCCTGTCCCGACTTACGCCGAAGGGGAAATGAAGGAATCTTCCGGGATTGAGGCGGGTGCCCTGGCCGTGTCATGAGGCGCGTGGAGAATCAGACCACCAGCGTCTCCGCCACCCTACGCGAAGTCGGATTGCTTTCTCTCGCGTACTCTCTAAAATCGTCTTTTCGTCGCCGCATTGACGCATGTTCCCGCCATGAGGTGCTTTGATGACGAGAGTGAGCCCGTTGCCAGCCGCCATAACCGCCGTTGCGGTGCTCGTCGGCGCCGGTATGGCGGACGACAAGCCCGCCAAGAAGCCCACCGTCCGCGCCGCGGCCTCAAGTCCGCCCCGCGTCGCCGATGATAAGATCCTGCGGCAGTCGGCCGTCGAATTTGCCGAAGCTTACAATGCCGGCGATGCCAAGAAAATCGCCACCCAGTTCGCCCCACAAGCTGAAATGGTCGATGAGCAAGGCAACGCCATTCAGGGGCGCGATGCGATCGAGAAAGCCTTCGCGGCGCAATTCGCTCAACCTTCGAAGTACAAGATGGCGATCGAGATCGATTCGTTGCGGTTTCTTTCCGACAACCTCGCCATCGAAGACGGCCGGCTCGTGCAGACCGCCGACGATGAATCGAACTTGCCGCACGATCGCTACACGGTGGTCCATGTCAGGGAGGGGGGCAAGTGGCTGGTGGCCAGCGCTCGCGACGTGCTTACGATCGTCCAGCCGCGCTCGCCCCATGAGCAACTCGAGCAGCTCGATTGGATGATCGGCGATTGGGTCGACGAAGGCGCCGACTCAGTCGTGGCGACTACTTATCGCTGGGACGACGGCAAGAATTTCCTGCTGTGCGATTATTCCGTGAAGGTCGCGGGCCAGCCGGCCATCAGCGGAACGCAACGCATCGGCTGGGACCCGTTGACCATGCAAATCAAAACCTGGAATTTCGACAACGCCGGCGGGCACAGCGAAGGCTTCTGGCACCAAAGCGGCGATCGTTGGATCGTAAAGCTGCACGGGGTGTCGGCCGATGGCCGTGTCGGTTCGGCGACCGAAATCCACACCAGCGTCAGCCCGCACGAGATGACCTGGCAAGGCATGCATCGCGTGCTGGGGGGTGAGTCGCTGCCTGACACGGCCGAAATCCGGGTCGTACGTGCGCCACCCAAACCGAAGCGATCGCAGACTAAGGATCATTGAGTACAAGCGACAAGCGAAATCTGCCGACGTCGAAGGCCTGCCTCCGATGGGGCGGCCTCACCACTCACAAAACAAGGCCCAAACCATGAAGAAACCGGCGTTGATCATCTGCGCGGCGCTCGTCTTTGCACCGTTGGAGGCAAGTCGAGTCGCGGGGCGAGGCATGGGGGGCGGGGGCGGAGGACACGGCGGAGGTGGATTTGGCGGAGGAGGGCATAGCGGCGGTTTTGGCGGTGGTGGTGGCCATGCGGGCGGCGCAGCAGCGCACGTAAGCGGAGGGTTCGGAGCTGGTGGCGGAAGCGTGGGACGCGGTCAATTCGGCGGAGCCCATGTGGGCGCGATCGGCGGAAGCAGCTTCGCTGCCGGAGGTCACGTGACTCCAGGCCGCGCGTTGACGTTCTCCTCGCCGCATGTCGCTACCGGCCTTGGTGGAAACGCCTTCGTCGGCGCAGGCCGTAACCTGGGCGCTGCTGGATTCCATCCGCAATTCGCGAACCACTCGGTATTCGGTGCAACGGCGATTGCCAACCAATACCGGTTCGGTAACCACAACATTGCCTTCGCTGGCGCCCATTACCATCCCAGTTTTTACAACCACCCATGGTACCACGGCTATTGGAATCACCATTGGGGCTATCCTGGCTACGGCTGGGGATACGGCGTCGGATTCGGTCTCGGCTACGGCGTTGGGTTTGGGTTGTCCGCCGGATATCCTCTCGGTTGGGGTTATGGTGGGTGGGGGCTGGGAAGCCCCTACTACATGAGCGGTTACATGCCGTACACCAATCCGTATTGGACTGGCGTCGGTGGCGGTTACAACTATTCGCAGCCGATCCCGGTGGCCGTTGCCGGTGCGCCGCCACCCTCGGCGACGGCGACCGATGCGTTCAATGCCGCGATGGCCAGCTTCAAGGCGGGCGATTATGCCAACGCGCTGTCGCTGGTCGATCAGGCGATTGCCCAACAGCCGACCGACGCGCCGATGCATGAATTCCGCGCGCTGGCGTTGTTCGCGCTGGGAAACTACGCCGACGCCGCCTCGACGATTCACTCCGTGTTGGCCATCGGTCCTGGATGGGACTGGACGACGATGTCCGGCCTCTACCCCGGTCCCGACCCCTACACGGCCCAGTTGCGGGCCCTTGAGAGATACGTCGAATTGAATCCTCGAAAGGCCGACGGCCAGTTCCTTTTGGCTTACCACTACATGACCGCAGGCAACGTGCAACAGGCCGGCGAGTTGCTGCGACAAGTCGTGCGGATCGTGCCGTCCGACCGGCTCGCCGCCGATTTGCTGAGGATGGCCAGCACATCCACATCGGTGGCGGACGGTCCGCCGCCGGTGCCAGGGCCTGACCCCGATTCGAATCAGCCCGGCCAACCGACCGGCCAACCCATTGCCGAAGCGGAGCCGGTCGACCCGGCAGTTCTTGTGGGCAGTTGGCACGCGAGCCGCGACGATGGCTCGAACTTCGACCTGACCTTGAAACCCGACAAGACCTTCACCTGGAAATTTGCGCAAAAGGACCACAACCAGGTCCTCACCGGCACCTACGGCGTCGAGAACGCGCTCTTGATCATGCAAAGCAAGCAAGGGGGCGCCATGCTGGGACAAGTGACCCTTGATGGCGATGGCTCGTTCAACTTCAAGATGCCCGGCGCGCCGCAGGATGATCCGGGATTGACGTTCAGCCGGTAGTCCACTTCCAACCTGGTCGCAGTTGCGAGTTGACCACGCAATCCTCGGGCCAACGGCCCTGGTAGAGATCGGCGATGCACTGTGCCGCCTTGGTGCTCATGTCGCGCTGGCTATCCAGGTCGAGCCCGCCCATGTGCGGCGCCAGAAGCACGTTATCGAGTTTCTGCAAAGGGCTGTCGATCGGCAGAGGCTCGGTCTTGAAAGCGTCGAGACCGGCCGCCATCAGGTGCCCACTGGCCAACGAATGGGCCAAGGCATGTTCATCGACCAGGCCGCCGCGGGCCGTATTGATCAATACCGTGCCGGGCTTCATCCTGGCCAGCGTCTGGGCATTGATCAGATCGGTGGTCTCGGCCGTGCAGGGAAGGTGCAGGCTGACGATGTCGGCCGTCGTGAGCAGTTCGTCGAGCGATACCAACCGCACGCCGTTTT
>Ga0265338_10009698_pt1 | contig 11418 bp, 6 predicted proteins | sample 42126metaG_FD_193579 | JGI IMG/M metagenome (GOLD analysis project Ga0265338, IMG submission 193579) | Rhizosphere microbial communities from Carex aquatilis grown in University of Washington, Seatle, WA, United States - 4-21-26 metaG | ecosystem: Host-associated > Plants > Roots > Rhizosphere >... | reverse complement strand
TGCTGTCGAAAGGCGCAGCGGGACAAACAAAGACTGTCTGCCCAGCAAGCGATTTCAGTTTTGGGCCAAACATCGGATGCGTTCCAATCACCGATGCTCCTTTTAATTCTTTTAGAGCCTGTAACGGCCCGGACTTGGTGGAGCAGATGTCAATGACCAGCTTGTCTCGCCAGCCTCGTGGCGGTGTGTGTCCAAAAATCTGCGCCAGTCCATTCGGATTTGAAAGGAGTGGAATCGGAACTGAAAAAACGACCACATCTGCGCCTTTGCAAACATTTTCATTCCATTTGCGGACAGCTCGCTTCCAATCCTTGGGTTGGGTCGGGCCAATTTCTTTTAGCGGTTCTTCACCAGTCAAGCGAACCTCATAACCATCTTTGAAGAACTCTTGAGCCAACCGATGCCCCATGCTGCCCTTGCCGCCAACTATGGCGATTACTTTCGGCTCGAAGCGATCTGGGACGAAGTTGTGGGCGTTGTGAATCGGCGTTTTCATGGCTGTCAAATTGCGTCGCGTATCGAACGCGAGACATGCGGGTTTGGTGTCTAATTTGGTTTGCTTGTGTTCTTTGTAATGTTTATTTTTTGCAATCAGTTGGTTTTCCCAACGGGAAATGCTTTTCCAACTACATAAAATTTATCACGCATATAGCCCGATACAATTTCATTTCAATCACAAGCGGTCACAAATAATTCACATGAAAATTCAGGAGGAAAAACTGTGATGGCTAACAAGAAAATCACAAGTGGTCACAAGAAAATCACAAGTAATCAAGCGTCGAGCGACCCCAACTTTGGCGAGCGCGTTTGCGAGGCGAGAAATGAGATAGGGTGGACACAACCAGAGTTAAGCGAAGAAACGCGCAAGTTCGGCTCGAAAGAAATATGTCTTAACACCATTTGCGCTCTCGAAACCGGGCGCACTCGCGGAAGTTTGGTAACGCGACGTGTTCTCAACGCGACGATTACGGCCAAGCTCAAATGCGAATATCCTTGGAAAAACGACGGTGATGCAATCAACAAAAATTCACTCGCAAAGTTTATCAAAGATTCAGCATTGATTAACCGAATTGACCATGATTATTCAATAGCCAAAAATCATGTGCTTCGGGTGGTATATTCTGAAGAATTTGTGGATTTTTTTGTGGAACGAATGCACCTCGTGAAAATTAAAACCATCCAAGCTCTTGATGATCAATTGAAGCAGCGCGCGGACACACTAACAAAATTCGGCGAGTGTTGGTTTAGAAGCTCAATGAACGTCATGCACTTTGTGCCCAGGGGCATCTGCATTTCCTTTCTCTCAAATTTGTTCGTTTTAGAAAAGGGCGGCGTCAGGGGACTTACAAAATTTTTAGAACAGCATCGGTTTGTTAAAGATCGCGATCCGCGAATGCTCGCACGCGGCATCAAAACTATTTATGACGAAGCACGAAAAGAGCTTCGAGCCGAGCATTGATTGGCAGGAATCTGTTAACAAAGTGTTAACGCATCACTTTCAGAAAAAGCTAAGGCGGGCTCCCCGGTTTAAGCAACCAGTTTTTATCCGGCTTCTCGGTTCCGATATTCGGTTCCGCCCGGTTTTACGCTACCCGTGAAGCTAGTGAGTGGGTTATGGAATTTTTTCTTTCACACGGGAAAAGGCGGAAAATTCGCAAATAAAAGCTCCAGTTTCCTTAAAATTGAAAAATGACGCTAAAATCGCGGGGAAATTACCCGGAAAATTCGCATTAATTTTTAAGCGGATTTTCTACGAAATTAGGGGATTTTCGGGAATATTCATGGCGCTGCCAGCCAAAGTTGTCACACCGGGGAATTTTCCCGGTTAAATTCGGCAATTTTCCGGTAATTTTCGGCGCGACCGCAACAGCCCGCCCGGTTTCCTATCCGGTTTTCCGTTGGTTTTGGGCTTCGCTTCCCGGTTTCCGATTCGGTTTTTCGTCTGGTTTTCCGTTCTGTCCCGGTTTTGGTATTCGGTTTTCCGGCAATTTCCGGCGGTTTTGGGATTCGTTTCCCGGTTCCAGCATCCGGTTTTCACTCGGTTTCTCGGTTGCGATATTCGGTTTCCATCCCGGTTCTCGCGCGGTTTCCCGGCTTCGATTTCCGGTTTTCGGTGTCGTTTCTGTCGGTTATGGCCGGAAAATGAATTTTCAAGAAATTCGCAGAAATTCAACGCGCCGACAGCGTTGGCGAACGAATAGCTGTCAGCCTCAGAGTTGCGAATTTTTAAAATGCGGGAACAGTGGAAATTTCACAAAACTAAAATTTTCCAATCAAAAAGAATTGTTCATGCATTTTATGAAAATATGGCCGAGTTCACTTGGGCTGAATCCTATAGCAATTTCACCCGTTTGGAGATTGAGCCCCATAGCCGACCTGCCTTTCAAATAATCCTGAAGATTTTCATGCACTTCAAAAACAACCAGATTGGTTCGTGCCAAATTGGGAAGATAGGGAAACCAATGAGTGTCTGGTTTATAGGCTAAAACCTTCAAATCTTCGATAAAACCAATGTCAATTGCGGAAGCGAGCCTGCGAAAGCATTCGAGAGGAATTTTGCCCCTCACACACGCTGCAAAGGCGTTTGCCACCATCTCAGGTTTTTCCAGATCGTCGAGTTTATCGAGGATTAGCACAAGGGCGTCACCGACATTCTTGGCTTTCTTGGGATCACTCAAATGTTCACGAACGAATGCTTCTTTTTCTGCGTCTGTAAATTTGGGACAAGCTAATAAAAACCCCGCAACTTTTCGTAAAAAGAGTTGGTTGTGAATAGCCATCCCTGTTTTGCAGAAGGCAACCACTGATTTAATAATTGGAATTTCCCTCAAAACGCTCTCGTCCAAAAACGCACTTAATTCCAGGTCTCCAAATTCAACGGCTAAGTCTTTGGCTTCAGGATTAATAACGCCCTTCACAATTGCAGTGCCAATATTGTCAATTTCTGGAATCATAAATTAGGGGTGCAGAGATTTTCCATTTTCGCATTTAATCAAAAATCTGGTCAAAATTCGACGTCACGGCATTTTTCGTCCAGCGCCGTGGTTATTCTCCGCACTTGCGCCGGGGAAATTATTTCGCCCTGCCGCTGTAAAAACCCCGGCAAATATTTGGCGTTTAAAACAAATACGCGGAAATTCCCCTTTTGGGGAATTTTCACGAACCAACCGGGCAAAACTACAAGCGGAAAGACTTCCACCGGCTCGCCGGTTTTATTCCGCAAATAATTGGAAAGCCACACGGCGTTTCGCTTCGCCTGCTCAATTGGCTTGGCATCCCTGAAATTGGGAAATTGCAATGCTTCGCCGTCGTAAAGAACTTCGTGCGCGGCCTGTTTTTTATTGCCGCCGCGTTTGCGACGGGCTTTGGTTTCAATCAGGAAAACCCCGCGTGTACCGACGGCCACATGGTCAATGTTCCAAGTTTCTTCCGCTGGCAGATCGTGAAAGGAACGAAAGCCAGAATTCGCCGCTTCGTTTAACACTTCCGCCACGGCCTGCTCGCCACTCAAACCGAGCCGGATATTCTGTGCTTCTTTGAACCAGTGAAAAGCACGCAATGCAGCCCAAGCGCAACCGGCAACAAACGGCAAAGCAATCAAGAAACCGAGCGCGAGAACCGAAGCCGGAGCTTTTGCGCCAAACAAACCAGAGAGAGAAACCGCACAAATACCCGAAAAAGCGGAAAGAACTGATGCTGCAAACAGGCAATTCAAAACCAAGTCAAAAGTTTTCTCTAGGCGGATGGAAAGCGAATAACCGGGCGGACGAAGAAGTTTTTCGGTTTGCGGTGGTTTTCCTGTTTGCTTCCTTTGACGGCGATCCCACAGAACCGCCAGAATCAAAACCGCGAGCGGAGCGAACGCCGCCAACAAAACCGAAACTGTGGTCGAATCAATTTTCAATTTTTCAATTCAACTTTGTTTTGAGACCGTGCTCTGTTTAATTCAAACCACCTAGCAACAGCAAAACAGCTTTATCAAAAGGCGGATTAGAGATTCCACCAAGGTGCTATACGGGGAGTTTTTAATACATCTAACCGTTCACCCCGGCAATATTCGTCAAGTTTTCTGCCAGCGCTCGCAACACTACTATGATGAACAGATTGCCAATGATGCCAGAACGACTCCATTATAGCAGCTAGCCTTGATGCTAAAACCAAGCCGTTTTTTTCCTCTTCACGTCGAATTTGAAAGTACCACCACCGAGTAACAGGCGTTAAAGCGGGCTTGAGCACTTGTAGGGCGGCGGAAACTAATAGAGGATCGGTTTCATAAAGCGCCCTCCGAAAGTGTGCGCGTGCACTTTTCTCTTGTAGGCCAACTTCGAGTGCCCATTCCGCATGTCTGCGAACCCATTCGCTAGTGTCATTTGATTTTAATTGTTCTAACAGATTATTAGATTCATCATTGCCAATCCAAGCAAGAATTGAAACTGCGAGTGCTCTGTTTTTCGCCAAATCATTAGTCAATAGTTGTTTTAAAGTATCGAAAAGCTCGCTGTGGGCACTATTTACGAGAGCAGCGACAGTGAGAGTCATTATTTCAAATTCATTCTGGCACTCCTCAAAAAGGTGCATCCGTAATGCTTTATGTTCCGGCAAAGAACAAGAATCAAGGTTCCAAAGACGGATATAAAATTCCGGAACGTCGAATTCACTTGTAACATGGATTCCAAGCGAATCGGAATTTAGCCTGCGAAAGTACTGCCATGCATCTTTGGGCGCATCAGGTAATAAAGTGCTAATTATACTGTGGAGGAAGCCGCCAATGTGAAATTGAGAATTTAGGTCGCTTAAGGCGGCTTTCAACAACAAGTGGACTTTATCTTTGAATTCGCCCGGATTCAATTTCCGATATGCTTCTAATGCCTTCCACGCTCCAAAAAAATGGAGGTCGGAATCCTTCCAATTCTGCAAGGCAACTTCGTCTAATTTCCACTTTTCAAACTCCTGTTCAAAAAGCTCTGCCCACTCCTTTTGATTTTGAAGCAAATTACCTAGCGACCCTAAATTAACACCCCATGATGACACAGTGCTGGTTGCAGCACGCGGGCGGGTGTCATCATATTCAAAACCAATCCATTTTATTTCATTATTTCTTCCGAGCGTTAATTTTGTCTGCCCTCTTGTTTTTCGTGTTATGGGCGCTTTGCCAACGCTATTCAATGCCACACCAAAAAGCTCGTCCCCCCAACGCTTCAATTCTGCGTCACGCCCACTTTCGGCAAAAATCGTGCCAGCAAATCCCTTATGCAGACGTTGTATCAGTTGTTCATAAGAAGCTGTGACTAATTTCGGATCGAAGGGTAAATTCCCGCTGTCTGCCCATGCCCGCATCGTTTGTTCATCAAATAGGTTTTCTGTTGCAGGGTTGTTAATTGCGGATTCAATGTATCCGGAAGGAGCAGAGCGTAACCAAAGACGAAGCAAGTTGAAATTTCTTCCTTTTGGAGGTTTAGATTTGAGCAATAACTGCTGGGACCACTCAAACATTTGCTTGTTTGGCTGTGCCATTAAACTGGTTAAATAGCACCAGTAATCTAACTCAGTCGGAGGACCTTCAATTGGGCCGAACGTTTGGCCGACAAGCTCCAAACATTTATGAGCTGCAAGCTCTGTTGTCTTTTTCGGCATCACGTACGGAATGAGTTCGGATATTGGATTAAAGAACATGCTGGTCCGTAGGCTGCCATGAGAGGCGGCGTTAACTATCCATTCGTGAAGAATATCCCCCGGCATTGATAATAGGGCCGCTTCAGATATTAATGATGCTACATGATCGACTTCACGAAAGGTTTTTGGAGCATCTTGAAATTTGACGCGTGTTAACTGTATCCATTTCGTAAAATCCGTTTCGTCCAAAACAACCAGAATTGCCTGAAGAAGTCGGAAGAGGCTATACGGCTGTTCTAATGTTAATGCATTTAACTGAAGCTGTCCTGCAAGTGATGCAAATTCCCTCGGCTTGAATTTCGCATACCACGGCCACCACGCCTCGAATTCACGTTCTTTCAACGTTTGGCCGGAACCTTTCGTTACAACCTCAGCTGAACACATTTTTTCGACGGCTTCCGTTAAGATATGGGCATCCTCATCTGCGAGCATCGGCAAATCCTCTCGCACGGCCAGATAACTAAAATCCCTTTCGTTTAGAAACGGTTTTCCTTCGACTCTAGGGATAAACAATCTTTGTTTCTGTCGGATTAAATCAACTGCGGGACTGCCGAAATGAAACGGTTTTAAAAAGTCATCAGCGGGTAAGCGAAGGATGGCTGGAATTTCAACCATTCGAAGAATATATGCTAGCCATTGTAAACCTTTAAGCAGAAGTGCATCCCCGCTGCTCATTTTAGCCAATTCTTCCAACACCGGCATAACCTGTTCGGTGTATCCCCAGCGCATTAAAATGCCTATGTTGTTATGAACCGATTTGAATTGATGTTTATGGTCTTTTCCATCGGGCGTTTTGTATTCTTGCCATGTCAACGAGTCTGTAGCGTGACATAATGCCAAATCAGAAAAAAAGCTGTAGTTCGGTCTCAACGAAAGAATGGAGAGTGCAATGGCTGTTAAACGAACTTGTTGTGGTGTTGTCGCAACGGGAAGGTGATGTCCTTGGTATTCATATTGGGAAGCAGGGCAACCATTGAACCAAACAAATAATAACCAACGGCGTAAATACGGTTCGAGTAATTTTGCTTGTTCTCCATTTGCTTTCCATTGAACAGCAAGCGGCTTGACAATAAAATGTTGCGCATCCCCATTATAAAGATTTTCAAAAAAAGTTTCCGTCAATTCTGCATAAGCGGAAATGTCGTGCTCGACCCAAAATGTGAGACGCTCTTCAGTCGGGTTGGAATTATGGCTAAAAAGCCAAGCGTGAAGCAAAGCTGCCCGTTGTTTTGTCACCGCTGGAGAATTATTGGTGTCCTGCAAAGCACTCACTTGGAGCGCAACGAAGAGAGCTTCTGTAGACCCGTCTTCGCCTGCTAATGGCTCCAATTCCTTTTTGAGCCGGTCTGATATTTCTGAAATGGTTTTATCTTGCAAGCCTTGCGACAGCGCCCTTAAGAACAGCGCTTTGCCGAGAATAGTGTGGTCAGGATTAAGTTTTGCTTCCAAAACACCTGCATCTTTTAAAATTCTGATTTCCTTCAAATAGTGCCGAACTTCCGAATATTTGCCGCCGAAACAACTATTTAGCAAATCTTGAGCAATTCCTTGGTTAACATTGTTTGGAGAACTGGTTGCCAGCTTAACGAGAACATCAATGGCATCTTGTTCATTGGCCCAGCCAAGAATTTCCCTAAGCTGCGGTTCTAATCCAGCGATTTTATCCAGCAGATCAGTCCAAAGAACCAATGACAAACTGATATTATTGAAACTTTTCAACCTATCGCGCAGCTTGATACAAGTTCGAAAATATCTTGGAATTCGAGCAAGCGATGCCAGTTGTTCAGGAACGTCATCCAATCCAACAGGGGGAACGATTTTGGACAGAGCCATTTTGAATTCTTCGTCATTAAAACGTTCCACTGGTAGCTCAGGCCATCGTTTCCACATGGACTGTTCAAAACCGGATACACTGGCAAGAGGACGAGTTGTAAAAAGAATTCGACATTTTCCCAGTTCTTTAAAAACAATGTCATCAAGAATTCGCTGGGCAGCCATCAGTGCTCCACGTTCGTTTACACCGTCGAATACAATCAGTGTTTTGGACGACCATTGATTGCGAATCTTTCGAACAAGGCGTTTGGCCTTGTTTCCGTCACCGATCTGCAATCGTAATATGGCTTCGAACAAAGCCTGTTCAAACGACTGGCAATCTCTCCAGTTTAAGCTTTCGAGCCATAGAACCAATGCATCCCCTTGCTGGCTGACATGACTTGCACATTGCGCAGCGAGCCAGGTTTTGCCCATTCCCTCTTCGCCAACGAGTGTTATGACACGTTTTTTCGCTGCTTCCCACCACTGCAAAACTTCGTTTTGATACGTAATTCTTTGAACTGCTTTGTTTAATTCAATTGGAAACGATGAAATCAAATCCACGCCTTTTACCGGATCAAAGCGACGCTCCAGATACAAATGAGCAATTTCACGAGTGGCCGTGAAGGTTTGCGTAAAGTAGCGCAGACTGCTTACCAAGGCTTTTAGATGATTTTTATGCGCCTCTGTTTGTCGTGAAGCAGTAATCCAAGGTTGGAGTTCTGCATCCAATGATTTGACGCAATCAAAAGAACGCAATTGGTCCCAAAATTCGACACAGAGAATGGCCAAATCGGAATGTTCGCCATCGTACTCCCATACTACTACATCAACGCCGCTTTTGTCTCGCATCGCATTTAACGTGTCATCGAGCTGTGTGGAATTTTTCGTGATAGCAAGGACGTAAACATCGGTTTCAGGCATTTCTCTTAAATTTGCATCAAAATCTCCTTCCAAGTTCTTGGCGTTGGGATTTGCTTCAGAATAGCGCTTTGCCTGCAAAGAGATGTTTCTTTTGAGATTATGAGCATCTCCACTTGGTTGATTTCCAGAACGAGCTATGAGAAATGTTTCACCAAGAATTAATTCCAATATTTTTGTTGAGAATCCCTCAAATCCGTCAGGACCAGTTTCAGGCATTTGCTGCAATGCCTTTTTGAGTTTTTCCCAAGCCATGCGATCATCGTAAGAAAATCAACAAAGATCAAAAAGGAAAAATGGACTGTTCGAACATTTCCGTTTTGGCAGGCACTAATCTTTCAAAACAATCATTATCTTAATGGTTCTGTTTCCACGCGTCTTCCTGTCAAAAGTCGCATGCAACTTCCTGAGGGTTACGCAGCTTCAGAAAATATGAGAAACAATGAACGCATTTGAAATGCGTTTATGACATAAAACGAAAAACAGATGAAAACCAGCGTCTTTACAGGCTTTTCTGCGTTTATACCTGTTACCTCTACCTGCCTAAAATGGCAGGTTACGCAAATTCAAAAAATGTGAGAAAATTCAAAAGTCTTGAACATTGAACGAAAAGATATTTTGAGTGTGATACTGACGCCGCCCGCGCGAGTGATTGCGGTAGAACCGGCGCGAAAAGTCACCCTAGGGAATTCCCTAGCTGATTAAAACCCTAGGTTACGCAAATTAGGTAAATGTGAAATAATCCAAGCGTCTTGAACACTGAACGAAAAGATTTCTTGAGCGTGATACGGACACCGCCCGCGCGAGTCGTTGCGGAAGAAGCGGCGTGGTTTCTTGGTTTTGCGGTGCATGACATTCCGGTTCTTGTCAGCGCCGGATTGCTCAAACCGTTGGGACATCCGCCCGTCAGCGGCACGAAGTATTTTGCGGCGGCCACGCTGCAAAAGTTGCGCGATGACATTAACTGGCTATCCCGCGCTTCGGACGCCATTGTCCAATACTGGCAGTCGAAAAATGCGCGCAAGGGGCGGAACGAAAACACATCTACGCCACACTTACAGCCGGTTCAGGTTGAACAACCGTAAGCTGATTTCCTGATTTCGCCCGTTTTTCGTAATCTTCCAACGGTGGCAACAAAACTTGCGCCTTCCGCGCATACGCCCGATGCACCGCCGCTGATTTATGTCCTAGTGCTTCTTGTGCATACCGCTCCGGGTAGCCCACAGTCCTTGCCCGTTCTGCCCATGCGTAACGGTAGCAATGCAGTGAAACGCCCGAAACACCAGCCAAACGCAACCGCCGGATGAACGCCTTACCTCTGTCGGATTCTTTCCAGCGAACAATTTGCGGAAACAAATAACCCGTTGCTGGCCGCGAATGCAGAATCTTCGCAACCTCGTCACCAAAACGAATCAACGCCTGACTGCCGGTTTTCTGACGGGCGTAGGAAATGGTTTGGTATGTCCAATCAATATCTTCAACGCGAAGTGAAGCAACATCCGTTTGCGAGCCGCCCAAATGCCAAAGCATTTCGTAATAGTCGTGCAATTCGGGATTGTGTTCAGAGGCGAGGATTTTCTGGTGTTCTTCAAAAGTAATGCCGCGCCGTTCTTTGAATTTGATTTTTGGCCACTGCCGTTTTGGAATAATCGGTTTGAGCAGCCAATCCATGTCCAAACAGAAATTATGCAAGCGGCGCAGATAGATGTTGGTTGAAACCGTGCCCTTGCGCATCACTTGCAAGAGTGATTCGCCCGATGTTTCAATAATGATTTTGTCGCGGATGAGATCAAACGGCTTTTCTTTGCCGCCGCGTTTCCAACGATTTTGATTTTCGCCCTTTTTGCTGGCAATCAGCGCGTCCAGTACTTGCTGCCAGGTGCGTGTGGCAATGCCGTTGTCTGTGTTGTAGAGATACGCTTTGGCGATTTGCATATTAAGCACCGGCTGGCGCAACGCCTGATTTTGGGCGTTGATAATTTGGCGGGCTTCATCTTCGCTGCCGGTGCGCAAGCTGGTGCGTTTGCCGGTTTTGGTGTCCACACTGTAAAAAGCCCCATTGCGGACGCCGCGCCGGATCAAGCGGTAACGTGTTTTCATGCGATCTTTCACGCAACCGCGAAGATAATTGAAGCCAAACCCACCGCGCTAGCGAGCAGCGGGCGAGTTACCGCCCGTTATCCCGAATTCTTGCGGAGCACCGAATTTGGTGTCCGTTTTGGTGTCCGTTGCGGACGCCATTTGCTCTAACCTCTTGCTGCACCCACAGTTAAAAATGGAGCCAATGGCCGGGATTGAACCGGCGACCGACGGTTTACGAAACCGTTGCTCTACCGCTGAGCTACATTGGCGTTGCCAGCCGGAACGCTTCGTCACTAAACCGCTTTTGCGCGTTTCCAACCATACCATTTTGGAAAAATTGAAATCGGAATCAAGCCAATTCGTCCCCCGTATTGAACCCCGCACGTCGCCGAGCGAAAACCGGCAGCATCAAAGATTCTCGTCTTTAAACCAGCCAGCTTACTCCATTTGTTTTTTCATCGTGCGGAATTGCCGCAAGGCGACGAAGGGATCGATCCGCGCCAGGAGAAAATGCGCCCAGTGATTTTGCCAGCGCTGCCAGAACGTCTGCGTCTTCCGCCATTGTTTGAATTCGATCCGGCGCGAATGTTTCAGCGCCCGTTCGAATATTTCCCGCGCGTCCGCGGCGGCTGTTTTGTCGTCAAACCGCAGCATCAATTCATAATTCAAATTGAGGCTGCGAATATCGAGATTGGAAGAGCCGACATAAACGATGCCATCGGCGATAATCAGCTTGGCATGCAGGATTTGCGGCTGATATTCGTAAATCTCCACTCCCGCCCGCACCAGCCGGCGGTACAGGCTTCTGGCCGCCAATTGCGATACCAGCACATCGGACTTGCCGGCCAGTATCAGTTGCACGCGCCCGCCGCGCCGCGCCACCCGCATCAATTCCCGCCGCACCCGCCGAGTCGGCATAAAATACGCGCT
>Ga0265338_10009695_pt1 | contig 11423 bp, 11 predicted proteins | sample 42126metaG_FD_193579 | JGI IMG/M metagenome (GOLD analysis project Ga0265338, IMG submission 193579) | Rhizosphere microbial communities from Carex aquatilis grown in University of Washington, Seatle, WA, United States - 4-21-26 metaG | ecosystem: Host-associated > Plants > Roots > Rhizosphere... | reverse complement strand
CGCTCGACGACCTCTACCAGATTCTCAAACACTACCAGAACACCCGCCTGATGCTCTGGCTGGAAATCGCGATCATTCTCCTGTTCGTAATTGACCTGGCCATCTTGATCGTGGGGCTGAAGTAGGGCGATCCGCCAAAGCATTTCAATGAATGCCACTGGTAGGGCGCGTCGCTCCGCACGCGCCGCTTAAATCAAGCAGCCACGCTGTAATGAGATGTTGCGGTTAGCTATCCAACTCGTTCAATGTCAATCGTGTAGCGGGTGTAGCGGGCGTGTTGCACCTTTAATTGTTGATAATCAACGATGTAGTGGATGTTGCACCTTTTCCGAACAACACACACCTACCTTGATACGCAGAATCAATGCCCCGGTTACGGCGGGCAAATTGTTTGAAATTCATCTTGGGCAACCCAACCAGAAGCAGCGGGTGTGCGGATGAAGACAAAGTTGCCACGTGTCCGCAAACGGCGTGCCGATTCGCCGGAGGCGAGCGTCGAAACCGAGTCAGCCTCGCTGGTGGGTGTCAGTCGGAGCTGCGTATTTTTTCGAACAATGAAACCGATGTTAGACCGGCTCGTTACACCGAAATCCGCCGTGAGGCTGAACAGGAAAATGCCGAAGGCCAGCGCCGCCAGCCATTGATGCCAGCCCGTACGTCGGCGGCGCAATACGCCGGGCAAAATCATCAATCCGAGAATCGCCCAGAGCGTGAGAGCCGTGAGCCACATCCAAGTGGCCGGTGGCAGTATTGTGGAGACGGCTTCATACCATTTGAGTTCAGGAGCTTCGACTTGGGCAACTTGGCGGGCGAAATCCAGGTTGGCGGCGGCACGGAGGTCGTAGGGGTTGATCCAGCGGGCCTGTTCCCACGCCAGAATGGCGGCACCCGCATGCCCGCTCTGCCACTCGGCCAGCCCAAGATCCACGAGCGTCCCGGACGAAGGGTGCGGCTTAGCCGCATTGCCAAACGCGGTGGCTGCCTCAGGGAACTGGCCAGACATGCTCAGAGCAATGCCGTTTTCAAAATCATCATTGGTCGCGGCCCGGCCCGCGGTCATCCCCAACAGGAACGCAGCCAGCAACACGAGTTGACGTGGGAGGCCGGTCATAATTTAGCCTCCAATTGTTGCAGCACTGCATCCACGCCCAACCGCAATGCCGCCAGATCTGGTAACTCAACCTTCGTGCCTGCGAATTGCGCGTCGGCGGCGGCAAATACGTGTTTCACCGTCTCGGCGGCCGCACTGGGCTCAGTGCGGTCATCCAGTTGCGCCAGCACATCGCTGCCGACGAGTGCCCGGGGATCAGCCGGAAAATGTGGTGCCACGGCGATGCTCATCGCGCGCGCCGCGTGGTGGACAAAGGCGGCGATATCGTTCGCCGCGATGGCGTGCTGAAGCCGTTGCTTTTCGCGGCGCAAAGCATGACGGGCCTGGGCGCGGCGCACCAGATCCGGGTGCGCCTCCAGGTAACGGCGGCGCCGATCCCAGCGCCACAGGGCCAAGAAACCACCGACGGGCAACATCAGGAAGACGATCGACGTGGCTCGCATTTGCGGTGGAACCAAGCTGTCAACCCTGACTCCCGGCAGCATCGCCAAACTGGATAATTTTAGCGGCGCGATTGATTTCGCGTCATCGTCATAGCCGGGAATTTCCGCCGGCAACCCTTCGCCAATGACGGTGACCGGCAGCGAGGGAATGGTAAGGTCCACATATTTGCCGAGCCCCGGGTCGAAATAACAAAACGGTATTGCCGGGGTTTCATGCACTTCGTCGGTCAAGGGAATGAGCGTGAAAGTGATAGCGGGCGGCGGCGCGGCGATGATTTCCCAATCACGTGAGCGCGGTACGGCGGGCGGCGCCATGCGCACGAGATCGCCCTGGCCATGGAAGGTGGTTTTGAGTTCAATTGGCTGGCCCACATGCACACGATTTGTGCTCAGGCGCGGCGGATCGCTGAAAAACCTTCCAAGGGCGCCAGTGAAGCCGGGCAATTCAGCATCTGCGGGCAGCGGCCGCACGTTGATTTGTACTGGATCAGAGACCAGCAGCTTGAACCGCGTTGGCCCGCCCGGCATGGTGACCTGTCCGTGAATTATAACCAGCCCGCCAAACTGGTTGCCGGCGGTGAATCCTTGCGCGTTAAATTTGAGCGGCCCGGCGGCAATCGGCGTGACGACGTACTCGCAGATGTAGGCGGTGACCAACTGGCCGTTGAGGTTCACCGGGCCAACTGATTGCTGCCCGGCCGCCTTGTCCATCATGAGGCCGTCGCCATTGAATTGAACATCGCGAATGGCCTCGATTGGATTGCCGGGGCTGATCGGCGAAATGATGCGCACGCGAAATGGCTGGCCGAGGTACACATTGGTTTCGGTAATCTGCAAGGCAAGCCGGCGCGGCGGCTGCTCGTTGGCGGGCGGTGCGCTGCCTTGCGGGAGCGTATCGAGGGTGGCGGCGGGAACTTGCACGGTGGCGCCGGCAACATCGATATTGAAGGCGGGAATGGTCAACTGCCCGGGTGCGGTTGCAGTCACATCGTAAACAAACTCGGTGAGCGCGTGAAAACTACCGGGCAATTCCTGGGCGAGTTCACCCCGGGCCACTTCGACCATCTTTGTGCCCGCGGGCACGGGAAGACGCTTCGGCCATTGAATGGCGGATTCGGTAAAGGTCACATCGACGCGATAAAAAGTTTTGTCGCCCACGCGAATGGCCGGAGAATCAAAGGTGGCAGATGCGGTGATGGGCGCGGTCGTGTCCACCGCCGGTTGTGGTACCATGAGCTGGTTGAACTGGCTGGGCGGAATCTGCGGCGGAGCTTGGGCGCGGACCAAGCTCGCAGCCGCCAGACTCGCCAGCAAAATGAGCTGAAACGCGAGGGCCTTCACCAGTTCCGTCCCTTCCGGTCACCGGGCGGCTTGCCTTCCTTGTCGCCCATATCAAGCCGGCGGGTGCCGTCGAGCGAGAGGCCGTTGAGAATTTCGCCCGCCTGGTCGGGTGAAAGCGGTACCTTCATTTGTTCGCCTTCGCGCGAGGGGCCTTCCTGTTTGCCCATGAGCGACTCAGGTTTGATATCGTCCTCGTCATCATCATCGCCGCCCGATCCGGGGAGGGCGTTTTGTGCCGGCATCTGGCCCTTGAGCTTGGTCAGCAGTTGGCCAAGATCCTGTTTCTGACGGCCCATCATACCCATCATTTGCTGCATCTTTTGAATGCTGTCGATGAGCTTGGCGATGCCTTGCTCGACGATTTTGGCATTGTGCACCGCATTGGTGTCGGCGGGATTGAGCTCGGATGCGCCCTTGAAGTCGTTGGCCGCCCGCAGCCAGAGATCGAGGGTCTTGCCGTAGGTTTCCATGGCGGCGGACACTGCCTTTTGGGCCTCGCGCAACTCATGCCGCGCGCCGTGTCCCTGAAGGTAGGCATCGACCATGTTGTTCATGTTGTTTTGCGCCAGTGCCGTTTCCGCCCTGTGGATGGCTGCATCTCCCGCAGCCAGGGCGGTACCGCCGCGCTCGGAAGTCTTTTGCGCGTCGGGTCCCTTCTTCAACAGGCCAAGGCCATCGTAAAACCGCGCGTCACCCACATCGTACAAAGCATGCTGCTGGACACGATCGTCCTGCGCGGCCAATGCGGCCTGGAACATTTTTTCGGCCTCGGCAAATTTTTTTGAGGCCAGTAATATTGTGCCGGCATTGTAGCAATCGCGGGCGGTGGCCGGCGTGGCGGTCGCGGGATTGGTATCATTCGCGGCCCAGGCGCGTGCGGTCATCACCAGGAGCACGGCGAATACTAACTTCATTGTCGTGACGTGCCGGTTCATGAGCTTTGCACAATTGGTTTTCGCCTCGTGCCAATCAGTGATTCGCCAATCAGCAGTACGAGCACGACGGCGAGCGGCAGATAAAACCGGTCAACGCCGTTTTTGAGGGCCTGGCGCAGGCCATTCGCAATGTCCAGGGACCGGATGGCCGAGCCGACCTTGAGCAGTCCGTCGCCTTGCAGGCCGAGCGGGAAATAACTGCCGCCGGTCGCTTCAGCAATTTCGCGAAGCGTTGTTTCATCCAGCTGGCTATGCACAACCTCCCCTTTGGTATCGCGCAAGAGCTCGGGCTGGCCGTCAGGATTCAGGATTTGGATTTCCTTGCCGGCCGGCGTGCCAACGCCGACGGTAAACACGACGACGTCATTGGTGGCGAGGTTTTTAGCGGCGATAACCCCGGATTTTTCCAAATCCTCGCCGTCAGTCACCAAGACGACCATTTTGCGGTGGCTGCCTTTGTCCATGGCATGATAGGCCTCATCGAGCGCGCGGCCAATGTCGGTGCCCGGGATGGGAATGGTCTTTTCGTCGAGCGACAGGAGCGATTCTTCAAAGGCATCGGCGTCGAACGTCAGCGGGCATTGGATGAACGCGCTGCCGGCAAAGGCAACCAGGCCCACCCGGCCGTGGCTGCGGCGGCGGACGAAATCAACCATCGCGAACTTGGCCCGCTGCAAACGGCTGGGCAATACGTCGGTAGTGGTCATGCTCAGAGAACAGTCCACCACGAACACCACGTCTTCGCCGAGCCAGGTATTGGCCGTCTCAACGGCGCCCCACTGGGGGCGGGCCAGGGCGAGGCCACCGAAAACGAAGATGCATACGAGCAGGATCTCCTTGAAGCGCCGGCGTGCCGGGCTGTGTGAGGCGGTGAGTTCGTTGATGAAATGGGGCGATGCCATTAGCGCGAGCTGTTTCCGGCGTTCGCGTGCGGCGCGGTGGTGCAGCCACAGGAGCGGCAGCGGCGTTAGCAGCACCAGCCAAAGCCAGTGCGGTTCGCCGAAATGGAAACCAGAAAGCATGTGCGATTTACGATCTACGATTTAAGCGTCTATCGGACGGCGTAGTGGGCAATTCGATTTGGATGGTTCTTTTCATGCTCATGGGATGCGGCGGTAGCGGGTGTTGGTTAAGAGGAGTTCCAAGGCGAGCAGCGCAAGGGCGGCCAGCAGCGGCCATTGGAACAGCGGTTGATAAGTGGCGAACCGGCGCATCTTCACTTCCGATTTTTCCAGGTGGTCAATCTGGTTATAGATATTTTGCAATTCGCGTTGGTTGGTGGCGCGGTAAAAGTGTCCGCCGGACAAAGCGGCCATTTTGCCGAGCACGGCGTAATCTGCCGGCGGCAGCAGCAGCGTGGGGACAATATTGCCGTTGGCGTCCAGCAGGAATTGGCCGGTGGAGGGATCAAACTTGGGAAGGTTGCAGGGTTGCTCGATGCCGATGCCGATGGTGTAAATCTTCACGCCCAGCGCGGCGGCGAGTTGGGCGGCGGGCAGGGGATCGACCTTGCCCATGTTGTTGTCGCCGTCGGTGAGCAGGATCATGATGCGGCTTTTGCTTTTGGGCACGGCCTTGAGCCGCTGGGCGGCCACGGCCACGGCGTCGCCGATGGCGGTGCCGAGATCGTTGATGATGCCGATGTGCAGGCGCGAAATGTTTTCTTCAAGCCAGGTATGATTCAACGTGAGCGGGCTCGTAAGATAGGGGACGCCAGAAAATGAGATGAGCCCGATGCGATCATTGGGACGCTTGTCGATGAAGTCCTTGAGCACGCCGGACGCAATGGCAAAACGGGAAAGCCGTTCGGAAGGTTTGCCCATGTCGATGGACATCATGGACCATGACAGATCGAGTACGAGCATGATGTCAATGCCCGGGGTCTCGGTTTCCACGTGATTGTTGGCCAGGCGCGGACCGGCGAGGGCGACGATCGTGAAGGCGGCGACCAGCAGGCGGAGGAAGAAGAGGAAACGTCCAGCTGCCGCCCGGGCTTGAGCGCCGGCGGCCCGGGCAATTTCCGCGCTGGAAAAAGTGAGCGCCGAGAGCTTGCCAATCTTGCCGCGCAACAACGCATAGACCGGCAGCAAGCCAAGCAACGCCAGCAGCCACGGAAATTGAAATTCAAAATCGCCGTTCATCAGTTCAAGTTTTGACCGGCGGCGGCGTGGTTTCGTTGGCAGTGGTGAGCGACATTTGGCGCTTTTCCATTTGGTTGATAAATTCGAGGGCGCGAGCGGCGGCCTTCAAAGGCGTCGCGGACTTGTTCCGGGCGAATTTCCGCTGGTCGCACTCGCGCAGGAAATCGCCAATGGCCTTCGCAAGATCCGGGCCGAATTGTCCGTCGTCCGCCAGGACGGCACAAAACTCGGTGGTGGTCATTTCACGCTCGGGAAATGAATACGCGGCCATGATATAACGGCGCAAATTTTGCGAGACGGCACTCAGGAGGTTCCCGTCTTCCGGTTTGGCTTGCAGGTCCAGAAGTGCAAGTCGGGCGAGAACCTTTGAGGGCAAAAGATAGGGCGGTTCGGCACAATGAATCAGCCACGCAATGACCGCCACAATTATTATGATGACTGCCCCCAAAATGATGATGATGGAGCTAAAGCGTTCCCAAAGTGTGGGAGGGATCTCGCCGTAGGCGGGAGCGAGCGCGGGCAAAGTGTTGGTGGATTGGGCCAAGCTCGACGGGACGAAAATGGTTAGGAGAAGAAACATCCAACATTCAACATGCAACTTCCAACGCAGAAGGAGCCGTAGCGAGTTTAAGCGGGGCGGGGCGGGAATGCGGGGGATGGCGGATTGCATGGCCAATTATTTCATCCCCGGCGGCGACCGCGGCGGAGTTCGAAAAAGCGTTGCAACCTGGGTGCAAACGGCTCGGCGGTATTGAGACGCAACGTATCCACGCCCGTGCGGTTCAGCCCACGGTCAAGCGCGGCCAGCCGATCGGCATTGGTGGCTGCGAAGCGTTCGCGCACGGCGCTGCGGCCGGAGTCGAGTTCGAGCAGTTCGCCCGTTTCAGCATCTTCAATAGTCACCAGGCCGGCATCAGGAAGTTCGCTTTCGCGGGGGTCGTGCAGGTGCAAACAGACAACGTCGTGACGCATGTTCGTGAGGCCGAGCTCCGCGATGACGTCACGCTTTTGGAGCACCGTCCGCCGGTCCGGCACATCGGTGGATTCCGAACGAGCCGCGTCGGAGACCTGCGCTCCAGTACCGTGCAGAAAGTCTGTCAGCAGAAACACAATCGCGCGGCGATGGAGGACATGATTTAAGAAGCCGAGCGCCTGGGAGATATTCGTAGCGCGGCGGCGCGGTTGGTACATCAACAATTCGCGAACGATGCGCAGGATATGCCGGCGGCCCTTGCGTGGCGGGACGAACATTTCCACCTCGTCCGTGAACAGCAGCAGCGCCACTTTGTCGCCGTTTTTAGCGGCGGACATGGCAAGCGTCGCGGCGATCTCGGCGGCAAACTCGCGCTTGGTGCGGCTGGCGGAACCGAAACTGGACGAACCTGAAACATCCACGGCGAGCACGGCGGTGAGTTCGCGTTCCTCGCGGAAGCGTTTCACAAACGGGCGGCCCAGGCGATGGGTGACGTTCCAATCGATATCGCGAACGTCATCGCCAGGGATGTACTCGCGCAATTCCTCGAAATCCATGCCGCGCCCTTTGAAATGGCTGAGATACGCGCCGACCATCGTATCGTTCACGAGCCGGTTGGTGCGCGTTTCAATGCGGCGGACGGAGGCGAGGAGTTCGTTGAGCGTCATGACGAAATTTACGATTTACGATATGCGATTTACGAGCCGCAATCCGTAACCATGACCTTACGGCACGGGTACGGCGTTGAATACCTTCTTAATGAGATCGTCTGTGCTCACGGCCTGGGCCTCGGCTTCGTAGGTGAGGATGAGGCGGTGGCGCAGGACATCCGGGCCAATGTTCTTGATGTCTTCTGGCACGACATAGTCGCGGCCCTGCAGCAGCGCCCAGGCCTTGGCGGCCAGCGTGAGATAAATGGTGGCGCGCGGCGAGGCGCCGAATTGGATGAAATGTTTCATATCCAGCTTGAAGTCCTGCGGCTTGCGCGTGGCGAAAACGATTTTCACGATGTAATCGCGGATTTTATCGTCCACGTGGATCTGATCCACCAGCTTGCGGGTGGAGAGAATGTCGTCCAGCGAAACCACCGGTTTGACGGGCGCTTCGGGGCTGGTGAAGGCCATGCGGTCGAGGATTTTTCGTTCCTCGGCCTCGCTGGGATAATCGAGGATGACCTTGAACATGAACCGGTCGACCTGCGCCTCGGGCAACGGGTAGGTGCCTTCCTGATCAATGGGATTTTCAGTGGCGAGCACGAGGAAAGGTGCGGGCAATTTCATCGTCTCGCCGCCGAGAGTAACCTGCCGCTCCTGCATGGCTTCGAGCAGGGCGCTTTGGACCTTGGCCGGCGCGCGGTTGATTTCATCAGCGAGCACGAAGTTGGCGAAGATGGGGCCGCGCGTGGCGTGATACTTGGAATCCTGCGGGTTATAGATGAGTGTGCCGACAATGTCCGCGGGAAGCAGGTCCGGCGTGAATTGGATGCGATTGAACTTGGCCTGCACCGCGGTGGCCAGAGTGCGCACCGAGAGCGTTTTGGCGAGGCCGGGGACGCCTTCAAGCAGGACATGGCCGTTGGCGAGCAAGCCGACCAGCAGGCGGTCTACCAAAGATTCCTGGCCCACAATGACATGGGCAATTTCTTCGCGGAGTTTGCGAATCCAGGTGGAGGCCGCTGAGACCTGCTCATTCAACGATGTGTTCATTGGCGGGAATTTAAGTGTCAACGCACGGAGACTCAAGTGCGGGGTTGTGAAAAGAGGGAAACGAAAGCGGAAAAAAGAAACATTCAACAGCCCAAGCTCGGCCTGCGATCACGCTCAAAATTCAATTCTGAACGATCCTTCATAGTTGGGTGTTCAATGTTGAGCGTTGAATGTTTCTTTCTGCAAATCCTATCGCCGCTTCCACCAGCTGGTCATGCGCTTGGGCTCGCGGGCTTCCTCGGGAGCCTGCGTCTGTTGGAACAGCAGGTGGGTGCGTGCGGCAACCAAGGCCATGATGAACTCGTCATAGCTGAGAAAGCGTTCGCTGGGCGTCTTGGCCAGGGAGCGGCAGATGGCGTCGCTCGTATCCTGCGAAATATGTTGGCAGCCTTCGACGTGGTTCGGCGGCGTGAGCGGGGTGTACACATGGGCCTGTACCACTTCTTCGGGAGTGGGAGCGTCAAACGGCACCCGGCCCGTGATGGCGTGGTACAAGGTGGCGCCCAAGCTGTACATATCGGAAAGGAACGTCTCTGGCTCGCGCTTGATTTTCTCCGGCGCCACGTAGTAGGGCGTGCCCCGGGTGTACTCGGCCGACTCGGCTTCGGCGTCCGTCTTGCGGGCCAGGCCGAAGTCGACCAGTTTGGGTTCCTGCTCAACGTTAAACAGGATGTTGCCGGGCTTGATATCACAATGCAACAGATCGTGCTTGAGAGCGGTGTTGAGGGCCTCGGCGATCTTGATGCCCACGTCCAGCACCTGCAACTCCGGCAGCAGACGGAGTTTCTCGATTCGGGTATCCAAGCTGCCTTGGTCGGCCAGTTCCATGACGAGATAGGATTCGCCCTCCCATTCGTCGAACGTATAGATGTGGATGATGTTGGTGTGATTGAGCTTGGCGCAGGCGCGGGCTTCGGCGCAGAAATTGTCGAGGGCGTCGGGTTCGGAAAGGATTTCTTTCTTGGTGAGTTTCACCGCCACAAAGCGCTCGAGCATGGTGTCCCAAGCGCGGTAGACGGTGGCCATGCCGCCCGAGCCCACCTTGGCCCGCAACTCGAACTGCCGCAATTGCATGGGCATCATGATGGCATGGCCGCATTTCTTGCAGGATTCCGTGGCGAGGGGTGGAAGGTCGCCCGGAATGAAGGTCTTGGTCTCGCATCCGGGACACGTGACCATCTTCAAAGGCTTGCTCGGTTCGCTCATGATTGACGTGTCTTGAATCTAGCATCAACCCCGAATCGCACAATAGAGAAAATAATAGTAAAAAACGCTTCATTAAAACGGTTGACAAACCGATAGGTATGTTGTTATTTGATGACGTTGAAAATGAACACGACGTTCACTAAAAAGACTATGAAGTACGCGCCGGCAATGGCTTGTAAGTCCATTTGGCAGCGTGTTTCCCGTTTTTACGGCGTCGTGGGAATAAAATATTAGATTTAACTAAAGATTTTTACAAAACCCGCGATTGCCAAGGCAGTCGCGGGTTTTTTGTTTAACTGACAACCAACCAAAAGACAGAAACGAAAGAAAAACAACATGAAAAATAGAACCACAACGAACCGATTAAAGGCCATCTTCGAGCCGGAAACGCGCTTTATAGTGCGGCCCACGCCGCTGGTGCCGTTCCGGGCCACTCAAGAAACTGACTTCGAACGGCTTAAGAACCGTTTGGTCACGGAAACGCTACTGGCCACGGCCACGCCGGGCTTGAATCCGGTGATCCGCCGTGCGGCCAATGAAGCCGCTGCCCTGGCGTGGGTGACCTTTGTGCCGCTGCTGGTGTTCCCGGCACTGTTTGAGGAAAAGGTGCGCAACGCGGTGCATCATGCGGAGCGCCAAGCCCGTATTCTGGCCCACAGCCCTGAATTGATAACCGCATGAAACCGCGATCTTCCATTACATCCGTGATGCAGTGACGGGTGACACGTGACCGATGATGGCACGAATCATCGGTCGCATGTCATCCGTGGCGAAACACGGAAATCGGATTCGGAGCGCGGACGGCGGCAAAGCGGGGAACCGGGATTTTGACCGAGGCCTTGCCGTCTGCGCTCCCACGATTTTTTGAGGGAGATTATTGCGCGATTTGGATGCGGTAGAACCGGGTGGGGGCGCTGTTCGTGGCGGTGAAGGAGTACGTCATTCCCGCGAGGTTGGTCGTCAGCGTGGCAGCGGTATTGGTGGCCCAAGGGCTGCCGAGCTGGCTCGTTTGAAGCAGGTTGAAAGTGGCATTGGTCAGCGTGCTGATAATCGTGAACCGGAGCTGTACCTGATTAGTGGTCACCGTCGGCGTGGCCACGATGATGCCGGGCGCCGAACTTAACTTGTAGACTTCGGAGCCAGCCAGCAGGAACAGGCCCAGCCCGAAATCGTCGAAGTTGGGTGCGCTCGTATAGGTCACCGGTTGCCCATCAGCCGGTTTGCTGCCAGTGCTTTGTTCGTAGCCGAGGAAACCGTTGTCGGATCCGCTGGTGTGATGCAACGCGCCCACGGCCAGGGCGTTCCAGCCATTAATGACGGCGGGCAGATAGGTGGAAGCGTCCAGATAGCCGTGATTAATGCCCCAGGCCATGCCGTAGACAAAGCAGGCGCTGCCGCTGGCTTCGGGCCCGGGATAATCGTTGGCATAGGCTAGGTTCACGTTCCAAAATGTAAACGGCGGCTGAAAAGTGCGGCGGGGGTCATGTGTGTGACGCGGCGGTTCAAAAGTGCGGCATCTTCATTAACAATGAAGCATGTATCGCATTATGGAAGACTGGACCGAAAT
>Ga0265338_10009694_pt1 | contig 11423 bp, 10 predicted proteins | sample 42126metaG_FD_193579 | JGI IMG/M metagenome (GOLD analysis project Ga0265338, IMG submission 193579) | Rhizosphere microbial communities from Carex aquatilis grown in University of Washington, Seatle, WA, United States - 4-21-26 metaG | ecosystem: Host-associated > Plants > Roots > Rhizosphere... | reverse complement strand
GCTGACGGAGATTATCTCCACGCCGAGGTCTCTCATGAGCTCGAGCTTCTCCCTGGTCAGCAGGGGCGTGACGCTCGCTGCCACCGCCGTGTAGATGCCCTTGTCCCTGGCATGCCTGAGCAGGTCAAAGACATCAGGGCGCATGAGGGGGTCCCCGCCCGTCAGCAGCAGGGCGGGATACGGCTCCCCGAACTCCAGGAGCTGGTCAATGAGCCTTAACCCCGTCTCATGATCGAGCTCCCCCGGGAGGCTGTTGCGTATGGCGGTTGCCCTGCAGTGTCTGCAGGAAAGCAGGCAGGACTTCGTTGTTTCCCAGCATACAAATATCGGTTTCGTGGAGTAGTCCACGATCTTCGTCCATGGAGGCTGCATCTGCGGATGCCCCTTTCATCGGAGACCTTATGGAGTGAATAAAGATAGTCCATCAACGCGGCAATCAGTGTCAAGACGGGGCCCTGCGCCGAGCTGCTCGGCAGAGCTGGAGTGACTACAGTCTGTCTATGAATCCTGTCTTCAGGAAAACCTCGGTGGCAATCTTCCTCCTTTCCTCGGGATGGAGCATCATTCGCACGAGTATATCGATTGCGGTGAATCCAATCTCTGATGTCGGCTGAGTGATCACCGAGATGGGGAATTTCAGGTAATCGAGCCACTTGTTGTCATCGTATGTCACTATTTTTATCTGCTCTGGAATGCCGATCCCCATCTCTTCGAGGCTTCCGAGAAGCTGGTAGCAGACATCCGATGTCGCACAGAGCACGCCGTCGGGACGGAAACTTTCCACGAATTCCCTTATGAGCTTGTTCGAGTCCTCCTGGCGGTACTTCAACTTGAGCACCCGGGGCGGGCAATCAGGCACGTGTTCCTGAAGGAAATGGCGGTACCCGATGGCACGCTGATGCACCGTGTAGACGGTCTCGGGATAGCCTATGAAACCGATCGTCCTGCAGCCCTTGGAGGCAAGGTACTCTGTCCCAATGTAGCCGGAATCGAAATTGTTGATGCCGACGAAAACCTTGTCGTGCGTGTCGTACTTTCGGTCGACCAGAACGACCGGGGTCTGCGTATCCTTGATTTCTTTGGGATATCTCTCTGAATTGACGGGGGCGATGATGAGTCCTCCCACTTCCTTTTCGAGGATATTTCTGATATTGCGCTTCTCTTTCTCAGTATCGTCCTCCGAGTCATTGAGCAGTATCGAGTAGGACTGCTCCGAGGCATAGGTCTCGATGGCCTTGACCACGGAGATGTAGTAATCCTCGGTGATGTCGGCAACAATAACGCCGATCAACCTCGAGCCATTCTGTTTTGCCTTTGGCTTCCTGATGGTATACTTCATCTCGTCAAGGATTCTGAGCACGAGCTCGCGGGTCTCTCGCTTGACGTACCTCGTCTTGTTGATGACATGGGACACCGTCGTAATCGAAACGCCGGCTTTTTGCGCCACATCTTCCAATCGAACCAGTTTGTTCTGCATTGTGCTTCCAGGAATACGGGAACGGCTATGCTCTTTCCGGCATCGAACGGCGGAATATCCTAATGGCCGATGATCGCGGCGTCAAGCGAGGCGCTCCGTCCGCGCACTGGGCCGGAGCGCTGATTCCTGTTCGCGCATGCGCCGGCCTACCTGGCTGCCGCGCTCTTGACGAGGCTCCTCGTTCGTCTACCCTTGATCCAGATATCATAGATGACCGCAAGCGCAATGATCGCGCCACGGATAATCTGCTGCAGATATGAATTGACGTTCGCGAGATTCAGGATGTTGTTGAGGAAGCCAACGATGAAGGAGCCGACGACTGTTCCGCCCGCCGTTCCAACTCCGCCCGTGAAGCTCGTGCCTCCGATTATCGATGATGTGAGCCCCTGGAATTCATAGTTGATCGCGCCGTTGGGCAGTCCGGCGTTGACCCGCGACATGAAGAGGACGCCGGCGATGCCGACAAAGAGGCCGTTGACCAGGAATGCCGTGATTTTGGTCCTGTTGACATTGATCCCGGAAGCTTTGGCCGCTTCCTGGTTCCCGCCGATGGCATAGAGTGCGCGACCGAATCGAGTACTATTGAGTATGTACCATGTTGCAAGGAAGAACCCCACAAGGAAGAGGAGGGGAATCGGTATGAAACCCACCGAGCCCTGTCCGACCTTCGTATAATTGCCGATCTGATAGATATTCTGGCCATTTGAAAAAAGGAGAGCGCAGCCTCTTGCCATGGCCTGCATAGCGAGCGTCGCGATGAAGGCGGGGGTATTGAACGACGCGACCATTATCGCGTTCAGATAATTGCAGAACATCGACACGCCGATTGCCACGGCGAAGGCAAGCGCCATGGAGCCGGTTGCCTGGTAGCTGGCGACCGACAGGAGCCCCGCGAGTGCCAGCACCGATCCAGACGACAGGTCGAGAAGACCGCAGATGATCAGGATCGTCTCTCCGAACGCGAGGATCGTGGTGACCGATATCTGCCTCGTGACATTGGAAATGTTCTCGGCCGAGAAAAAGTTCGGGTTGATGACCGAGCTGAGGATGATCATTGCGGCGAGGACGAAATAGATGCCGTAGCTCCGGGTGATGGAGGACCAGGAAATACGCGCGCTGCCGATCCCGCTCACGATGCCTCCCTCGTCTTTTCGAATCCCATCGCCAGACGCATGATCGCCTCCTGTGTGAACTCGTCGCGCGCCAATTCGCCCGAAATCCTGCCCTTGCACATCACGTATATCCTGTCGCACATCCCGATCAGCTCCGGGAGCTCGGAGGACACCATGATCAAGGCTCTTTTCTCCGCCGCGAGGTCGCCCATCAGCTTGTAGATTTCGTATTTTGCACCGACGTCGATGCCGCGTGTCGGTTCATCCATGATGAGCACGTCAGGCTCGCTCAACATCCATTTTCCGAGCACGACCTTCTGCTGATTCCCGCCGCTCAGGGCCTCGACGGCCGTGTTTAGCGAGGGCGTTTTGACGTTCAATCTCGCGCAGATGTCGGAAACGAACTTCGTTTCCTTGGATCCATGCAGGCGTCCGCCATAGATGAACTGCCGCAGGTTGGAAAGCGACACGTTCTCGCGCACGCTGCGCACCGACACAAGTCCGTATCTTCGACGGTCCTCCGACAGCATCGCGATCTTTGCCGCTTTGCTGTCTCTTACCGAACTGATCCGGACGCGCTTTCCGCGAACCCAGACCTCCCCCGACGCAAACCTGTCGAGGCCGAAAACCGCGCGCATGACTTCGGTCCGCCCTGCGCCCATGAGACCGGCAAAGCCCACAATCTCGCCCTTCCTCACATGGAAACCGATATCCTTGAAGACGCCCGGCGCGGTCAGTTTCTCCACGCGCAGCGCCTCTTCCCCTATCTCGATCTTCCGCTTGGGAAAATTGCTCTCCAGCTTCCTCCCTACCATCAGCGAAATGACCTTGTCAATGTCCAGTTCCTTGCGAGGCTGCGATTCGACAACCTTGCCATCACGGAGGACTGCAATATCGTCGGCGATCCGGAATATCTCGTCCATCTTGTGAGAGATATAGATGATGCAGGTGCCGCGTGCCTTGAGCTCCGCGATCTTACTGAAGAGCCTTTCGACCTCGCGGAGTGTGATGGCGGAAGTCGGTTCATCCATGATGATAATGCTCGCGTCTATGGAGATCGCCTTCAGTATCTCGAGCATCTGGATGTCCGATACCGTCAAGTCCTTCATCCGCATGGTCGGCTGGTAGTGGAGGTTTTCCCTCTCAAGGAGCTCGAGCGTTCTCTTCCGGACGGTCTTCCAGTCGACCCTCCCGGCCCTGGCAGGGAGGCGCCCGCAAAACAGACTCTCCTCTACGGTCAGCTCGGGGATGAAGTTCAATTCCTGGAAGATCATCGAAATGCCGAGTTTCCGCGCGTGAATGGGGCTTCGGACATGGACCCTTTTCCCGTCGATGAGTATCTCGCCCCTGTCGGGCTGATACACACCGTCTATGATTTTCATCAGCGTCGATTTGCCGGCCCCGTTCTCACCGCAGAGCACGAGGACTGAGCCTCGTTTCGCGTTCAGGCTGATGTCGTCCAGGGCCAGAACACCAGGGAATGACTTGCTGATGTGAAGGACCTGGAGTTTGTAGGAATCCATGTCTACCTCTGATCGAAGAAAATACAGAAGGGCACGCCCTGTACACGGACATGCCCTTCGATGCCGAACGGCAGGCTTACTTTATTGCACCGGCCCTCTTGTGCATAGCAATGTAGGTATCGACGTTGGCTTTCGTCACGAGGGGGGCATCGATATCCACGTTGATCTGTCCGGCCTTGCCGGTGACGAGCTTGTTCGTGGTATCGAGGATCTTCGTGGCCAGGGCATACGCGCTCTGGAGGCAGGTGGAAGTCATGAGGCCTTGCTTGATGAGGAGGCAAGCCTCGGCAGTGCCGTCAACGCCGTAGGAGAGGATGTTCTTGTAGGCGGGTTTGTCCTTGATGACCTCGATGGCGCCTGCCGCCATGTTGTCGTTCATGGAGATGATGGCGTCGATTTTGGGATTGGCCTGAACCCAATCCTCCATGTAGTTCATCGCCTCGTCCTTGTTCCAATGCGCAATCTGCTCGCCGACGATCTTGACGTCGGGGCGCTTGGAGAAGAACTCGTTCTGCCAGCTCACCCTGCGGGAATCGGCATGGAAGTTGCCCGGGGGGCCGTTGAGGACGACGACCTTGGCGTTCTGAGGGACCTGCTTGAGCGCCTGGCGGGCGTTCACCGCGGCCTGCTCGTAGGGATCCGCGTCCACCGAGGAGGCGCCTGCGATGCCGGCGATCCGGGCGTTCGTCGTGATGAGGAAGATTCCCGCCTGGATTACCTTCACGGCGTACGGGCGCTGGGACTCGCCGTTGTTGGGCTGGATGATGATCACGTCGAACTTGTTGGTGATGGCATTCTCGATGAGAGAGTTCTCGGTGTCATCGTTGGCCTGGCCGTCAAATACCTTCAAGTCGATGTTCTTGTACTTCTTGGCTTCTTCCACGATCGAGTTGGTCAGCCAAGCAGCGAAGGAATCAGCCTGAGCCCGGGCGACAAAGGCGACCTTGTACACCTTTCCCTGGGCGGAGACAGTCCCTGCCAGAGCCAGCGCGATCAGCGCTGCAAGGAACAATTTCTTGAGCACCTCGAACCTCCTCTTTGACCACGTCCCGCGGTCAGAATGAATTGACGCCTTGAGGATCACAATAGATCGACTACAATTTGCCGCAAATATTGCTCTCTCTTGCGTTTTGATTGCGGAATTATAGGCGTGCCATTTGGATTTGTCAAATCAAATTCCATGGTTTTGGGCCGAATATACGTCAATTAAATTGCGCAAACATATGCCAAATTCTATATTTTTGCTACTGACAGGTTTGCCATTGGTGCAGAACATCGAAAAAGGATCGGAGGGCCTCCATGAAGGCGCTGGTTTTACGGTTCTGGGCTACGCCTCCGATTCACGGTTGCATGCGCGAAACCGTCGTGCATCCCGGCAATTTCATCTTCAAGCTCGCGGCCGGCCCCGTCTTCGGCCGGAATGGGTACGGTAGCGCACAGAAGGTAATTGCCGAATCAGTATCATCTTAACTATGCAAGGGAGAAAATTCATGAGATCACGAGATTCGACTACTCACCGCATCGTTGTGTCGGTCGCCATGCCGATACTCGCTGTGCTTGCCGTCATGCTGATCGGGTGCGCATCAAACCCGCAACCCATGCATTCGGCCGCCGCAGTTCCCGCAAGCCAGGGGACGGTGAAAGCGACAAAGGGAGACAATGGTAATACGATAGTCGACATCCGCGTCAAACACCTGGCCACACCATCGAAGGTGGCAGCGGACGCCACAGTCTACGTCGTATGGATTCAGCCGGTGAATGGCGCCATACAGAATGTCGGCGCGATGGTCCTGGACGGCAATCTGGACGGGACTCTGAACACAGTGACACCGCACGCCCGGTTCAAATTGACGGTGACGCCGGAGCCGGGTCCGGCGGTTGCGGCCCCTACACATGACCCTGTTTTCACTGCCGACGTGGAACGAACCGAATGAGCGAAGACCGATAGCAGCTGCCGGGGGTTTCGCAGGGGTCCAGACTGCCGGGGGTCAGCCGCGTTCAAAGGCCAGTCCGGCTGCAAGCACCAGCTCGTCGCAAGGCGCGACGAGCTGCAGGTTCCCAATCGCGAGGCCCGCCCAGCCGGTCAGATTGACCCAGCGCATGAACGAAGAGAGAGGCAGCCGGATCTCCGGCTCCTTCGCGTTCTCGGAGGGAAGTTCGACCGCATAGCACGGACTCACATAGAGATCTACATCCGGCTTGTAGCGGCGCCATTCCTCGATTGCCGAGTACGCGGCGTCGACTTCGCCTGGGTCCACCTTCAGGGCAGCTTCGAGCTTCTCGCGCATGAGGTCGGAGTACTCGTCCCTGCGCTTCGGAAACGTGGCCGCGTGCGACTGTTTCGCCTCGTGGAGGAACTGCGGCCTCGTGTCGGCGGTGGCGTCCGGGACCCTCGCCTCGACCACCCGTGCGCCAAGCCGCTCCAGGTCGGCAACCCACTGCTCGGCAAGGTCGCTCGTCTCGGTCGGTCGGCCGTCCCCGAGCTGGGGTGGCTGCCGCATCAGCCCGACTACGAGACCACGGAGCAACGGCTGGGGAACCGGGCGTCCTGCGAGCACGGACCAGAGCAGGGCCACGTCGGCAACCGTCCGCGCCATGGGCCCGACCGTGTCGAGCGTCGGAGCGAGCGGAAAGACGCCGTCCTTCGGGATTAACCCCCAGCGCGACTTCAGGCCGACAGTGCCGCAGGCAGCCGATGGGAGACGGATCGAGCAGCCCGTATCGGAGCCGATCCCGAGATCGACAAGACCTGCCGCAATTGCCGCCGCGTTTCCGGCGCTCGAGCCGCCGGTTGTCTTTCCCGGGTGGAGCGGATTGTGCACCGTTCCGTACCACTGGTTCTGCCCGAGGACGCTCCAGGCGAACTCCGGCAGGTTCGCCTTGCCCACGACGATTGCCCCCGCGCGCACGGCGCGCTCCACCACGGTCGCATTTCGGAGGGGGATGTGCTCGGCATAAAGACGCGAGCCGTACGTTGTGCGGATCCCTGCAGTGTCAATCAGGTCCTTGACGAGCAGCGTTCGCCCGGCAAGCGGCCCCATGGCGGGCAGTTCCGCGGGCGGGTCAACAGCAGTGATGATCGCGTTGTAGGGATCGTGCGCGGTCTCGATCTCGCCCGTCCTTACGACATGTCCTGCTCTGCCAGTCGCTTGAACACATCCGCCACCCTGTTGCGTACGCGCTTCAGGTTGCCGTTCGGTTCAGGCTGCAGGGCGAATAGCCCATCGTCTTTCCTGGGCTGCTTTTGGCCGCGATGGTGGAAGAACCCGAGGTAGTCCGCTGCAGGGCCCTCGCCCCACTTGTAGTCCCATCCTATGCTGTCCAGCAGGAACCACCAGTCGTAGCCGACGATCGGGAGGCCCTCCTTCCGCAGCCTGCGGATAAGCTCTGCCGACGTCTCCAGCCACTGGATCTTTCCCTCGTCCCCTCCGAAGTAGCCCGTCTCCGACAGAATCATTGGTGCGTTGTACTTCTTGTAGTATTCCCGGAAAATGTTTTCCAGGTGCTTCAGGGAATCTGCGATCGGTATCTCGACCCAATTCTCTCCGTTTCGATCGAGCTCGATGTGGGAGATCTGGGGGTAATAATTCAGCCCGACGATTCCTATCTCCACCTTGTTGTCGTGAAACCAATTCAAGTCGTGATCGCTCATGCCGTTGCTCGTCAGGTAGGAAAAAAGCGGGTGGCGCTCGTCCACGCGGCCGGTGATGAGGTCGTAGAGAGCCGTTCGCCGGTCCGTCTTTATTCGTGCTGTTTCAACGAGCTCCCGCTCCAGGGCTTCGCACGAGACGACCCCCTCGACTTCCACGAAGACAGCCCCGGAGTCGACGCTCCTTATCTCTTGCCGGGCCCGCACGACCGCCTTTGCCAGGCTCGTAAGGATCTTCAGGAAACCGTCGTTCCCGTGAAGATAAGGGGCCCACTCCCCGTTTTCGCCGCTGAACGACGCGTTGACGACAGGTTCATTGTATGGCACGTAGGAGTGCACAAGCTGTTTGTATCTGCGCGCGAACTCCATTGCATACTCGGCGAACCTGTCAGGAAAGGAGGCGTTGAGATACTCGTTGTCCAGCCACAGGGGGGAATTGTAGTGGTTGATGTCCGCCATGAGCTTCATGCCGTTCTTTTTGACGAGGCGATCCAGCACACGGTCGATCCAGCTCCAGTCGTATTTCCCAGGCTGTGGATTTACTTTATACCAGGGGATGCTGTAGCGCATGGCATGGGCGCCGACGCTCTTTGCGAGATCGATATCCTGCTCCCAGTACTGGTAGTGTTGAGCCAGCTCATACTCGTCGAGCGGGCGCTCGTTGACATGCCGTGCCTGCGGAAGAAAAGCGCTTTCAACCGCGGTGATCCAGAGAAAATCCTTGTCCATCAAAGTGCCTCCCAAACTGACATATGGCGTTCCCGCCGTTCCTCACATCTTCAGGCCGCCCGTGATCAACCCTGCTGCAATCTGCTTCCGTAGAACGGGGAACAGTACGACCATGGGAAGCACGGACAGCAGGGAACCCATCATGATGAACGGGTAGGGCGGAATCTTGTTGGTGGATGCGGAGATAGTCGATACCCAGATGTTTATTCCGAGCGTAAGGGGCAGGAGATTCGGGTCGCTCACGACCAGCAGCGGCAGGAAAAAGTTGTTCCAGGCGCCGATGAACGCGATGAGAAAAAGGGTCAGGAGACCCGGCCGTATGATCGGCATGGCGATCCGCAGGAAGATCTGAAACTCGGATGCACCATCCACCCGCCCGGAATTGATGAGCTCGGTCGGCATCGATTCCCCTATGTAGACATTCATGAAGTAGACGCCGAACGGGCTTATCAGCAGGGGGACGATGACTGCGAAATAGGTGTTGACCATGCCGCTTGCGCGCACCAGGAGGAAAATGGGGACGCTGAGAGCAGCTCCCGGGACGAGAAGGGAAATGAGGACGAGCATGAACGCGGTCTGCTTGAACACGAAGTTGTACTTCGCCAGCGCATAGCCGGCAAGCGCGCTGATCAGGGTCGCGCCGGAGGCCACCGCGGTCGAGTACACGATCGAGTTCAGGTACCAGCGCCAGTACAGACCATTGTTCTCCAGCGTCAGGTCCCGGAGGTTGTTCCAGAAGTGAACCTCTTTCGCCAGCCCCAGCATGGGAGTGGAGAAAAGCTCTGTCGTCGACTTGGTGGATGCCACGAGCAGCCACAACAACGGAAAGAGAAAGTAAGCGCCCAGAAGCAGCATGAAGATCATGACCCCCACGCCTGAGACGATACGCCCCGACCCCTGACCCCGGCGGTGATGGTACCTCTGCAATTGCGTGGTGCTGGAGGCGACGGGTTTGGTACTCATGGAGCTGAGCCGCTCCTCATGGCAGGGGAAGGACGCCGAAAGCGGACAACGCCGGTCAGGAACAGGAAAAGAAGAGAAGCGGCAAGAGTGATCAGCGCCAGGGAAAAGGACAGTGTCGCGGAATAGTGGAAATTGCTGAACCTGAAAGCCATGTTGTAGATGTAGAGGTTCGGCGTATAGCTCGACGGAATTGTCGTCAGGCTGCCTAGCAGAAGAGGCTCGTTGAACAGCTGCAAGGACCCGATCATCGACAGTACGGAGGTGAAGACGATGATCGACCGCAGGAGAGGAATCTTGATGCGGAGGGCAGTTTGTATCTCGCTGCACCCATCGATCTTTGCGGCGTCGTAGATTTCAAGGGGAAGCGCGGTCAATCCCGCAAAATAAAGGGTCATGTTGTACCCTGTCCACTCCCAGGTGGCAATGTTCAGTATTCCGTACAGCAGGTTCCTGGTATTGAGCAGGTCGACCGGCTTGCCGCCGCGCAAACTGGCCACGAGCTTCAGGATGGGGTCAAGCTGTGGAGAATAGAGAAATCCCCACATGATCGTCGCGATCACGCCCGGCACCGCATAGGGAAGGAAGTAGATCAGGCGGAAGAGCGCCTTCCCCTTCACGGCAGGGCTGTCCAGAAGCAGGGCCAGAACCAACGCAACCAGCAGAATTGTCACTGCCTGCATGAGGGCAAACGCAACGACGAGGGCGATCGAGCTCCAGAAGGCCTTGTCATGGAGCGCCTGGATGTAATTCTGGAGACCGACAAAAAAAGTTTCTCCGGCCTGGCTGGCAAAGAGGCTCAGGTAGAAAGCGTAGCAGAGAGAATAAACGAAGAAGACGACATAAAGGAGAAAAAAGGGTGAAAGCATGAGATAGGGCACCGCGCGGTTTCGCTTCATCTTTTCTCTTCCCTGATGTTGAAAGTGCGCCGCCGATCGTCGAATCCCGACCGGCGGCGCAACGCACAATCGCAGGAGATTACTGAACCACCTTGAATCCTTGTGCCTTGGCGAATTCCACGGTGTTCTTCTGGACGTTGGCAAGGGTTTCCGTGACCGTCTGCCCGCCATTGAACAGCTTGGTGAACTCGACCGTCAGCTCGTTGTACACGAAGCTCGACCACGGACTGAACTGGAACGATTTGTCCACCAGCGGATTCAGGCTCTCGAAGAGGAGGTTGGGCTGCGTGCCGCCGAGGAAGGCGTTCTTCGCGGCAAAGGAGTCGATTTTGCTGTAGTGGATCGCTGCCGGGAAAAGACCGCACCCTCCCAGGTTCTGATCGGTGGCGGAAAGCTCGACTCCCTCTTTGCTGAGGTCGAGCCAGGCAGCAAGAAGCGCCGCGGCGTCCGGGTTCTTCGACTGCTTGGGAACGGCGTTCGTGGAGCCACCCCAGTTGGAGTTGATCGGATGCTTGGCGTCCCACAGGGGCATTGCCGCCGCCCTCCACTGCTGGGCCTTGTCTTTGATATAAGGCTCCATCTCGTACGCGGGGGACCACGACGCGCCCAGGAGTGTTGCATACTTGCCTGCGGCAATGTCCGCCGTCCACTCAGGAGTCCAGCCGCCCTGAACGCGCGCAAGGCCCTTCTTGACCAGGTTGTCCCAGTAGGTGGCGAACTTCATGGCCTCCGGTGAGGTGAAATTGATCACCCAGCCCTGCGGGGTGTCTTTGAAAGGAAATACACCGGCCTGCCACATGGCTGCGGTGATCCATCCGCCGTCGTTGATATTGAAGAAGGTCATTGAAACATTCGGATCCGCCGCGTGGAGCTTTGCGGCGGCCGTCGCGTACTCGTCCCATGTCTTGGGCACCGCAATACTGTACTTGTCGAAGAGATCCTTTCGGTAGAACACGCCCATGGGGCCGATGTCTTCGGGTATTGCATAGAGCTTTCCCCGGTAGTTGACCTGCGACCAGACCCACTCCGGATAGAGCGGCGCGTACCCGGCACCATACTTGGTGAGGTCGGTGA
>Ga0265338_10009692_pt1 | contig 11426 bp, 7 predicted proteins | sample 42126metaG_FD_193579 | JGI IMG/M metagenome (GOLD analysis project Ga0265338, IMG submission 193579) | Rhizosphere microbial communities from Carex aquatilis grown in University of Washington, Seatle, WA, United States - 4-21-26 metaG | ecosystem: Host-associated > Plants > Roots > Rhizosphere >... | reverse complement strand
AGAATTCAGATCCTTCGCAATCGAGCTTAAGTATGTCGATCCGGTCAATGCCGCACTCGTCGAGGATGTCTTCGATGGTCAGGGTTTTGATTGGGCGGTGATCTTCACGGTAGCGCGAGTCGAATTCTCGCGGTGTCTTGTCGTCAGTAATCACGATCGACCCGCCCGTGTTGCAACAATTGGGAAAGACGGCATTGAGGAGCGCGACTTCGCGCTCGTAAGTCACGGCGGCTTGATGGATCTCCGCGAACTGTCCGACATTGGCTTCCAGCACGGGGATGTTCTCGGGACAAACTTCAAGTGCGAGGATGCGTGCGCGCGGATTGCGCTCGTGAGCCTTCACGCAAAAAGCGCCGACCGACGCGCCGACATCGACGATCACTTCGTTGTCCCGATACGGCGCCACGGCCCCAATCCGGTAGCAATCGTGGAAGTACACCTCTTCCCAAATCACCCAATCCTGGCCACTGGCCCAGTCGTGCAGCCAAAAACGGCCATGTCGCCGTAGTGCAACTTGATCCATGTCTCACTCCCGCCACGAATATGTGCCGATAGCCCGTACCACATCCTTTGGACGAATCAACCACATGCAGCGAGCGTGGCCGTCGAGCGGCTGCTCACAAAGATTTTGGTCCTGGCGGTCACTGTCGCCCAACGCAACGACCCGTGACTTCCAACATGCGCCCCCCGCGCAGCACGCCATTGAACCGATCGTGTCCAGATAGCGATGCCCAGGGTATTGTTCCCAGTGTGCCGGTTCTCTTCCGCCTGCCACCACGACGCATGGACGTAAACCGGAAAGCCAAGGCGGACAAGGCACGGCCGCAGCCAGGTGCATGGGGTAGGAAACTCCAGTCAGTACCCCCGCCGCGTGATAGACGAGGCGAATCAATTGCCGATGATCCGTCTTGCCGCGCAAGTCAATCACGCCTGACAAGGATGGATGGTCGTGCTCCGCCGCGCCAATCTGCACGAATGTCACACGACCGCGGAAATGGTCGATGACGGATTGAAAGTATTCCGTCGGCCATTGCTTACAAGTGTAATCCCGCTTGCTGCCGGCATTGACCAGCCAGAACCTCCCTCGGTATCCGGTGGTCTCCTCGACTTGGTTGAGCCATTTCCGCTCCTCGCCGCTGAGGTAAATATGCCCGCGAAATTCATGCGGCCGCAACGAGGCGAGTTCCAATCGATCAGCCAGATAGTCGCAGAAACCTTCGACGAAGTGTACGGGACGCTGGTTGGAATAGTTGATCAACGGATAGTGCATCTCGAAGATTCGCGCATCGGGATCATCATCGTTGATCGGCGTAATGTGCGGGTTGTGCTCCCAGATTGCTCCAACGCTGGTCCTGACATCGGTGAGGTAACGTCCGGGGTATTGACGATGCAATTCGCGTACCGCAGCCGTCATGACCACGAGATCCCCAGGACAGAGGAAACATCGCAGTACAAGACGCTTGACGGCTGTTTCCGTGAGCTGCGGCGCCATATCGCAGCGCGAAGTAACTCCCGCGTCACTTTCGGCGCGGATCTCCTCCAAACAGGCTTCCATCGATTCTTCTCCTTGCTTGAGTGTGGTCCTTCGTTCACATGAATTTCGTCATCGCGATGCTCGGTACAATTCTTCTTGGCGTCATGCCACTAGACCGATTTCCAACATCTTGCCGCGTCCACCAAGTGATTCAATTTGCCGTAGCGCCTCTTGACCTGTCGAAGTGCCAGGCGATAAGCGTTGACAGGAATCGAACGCCCGCAGCGCATCGACCAAACGCCCGGCGGCGCGCAATGCATATCCCAACGAGAGATACGTCGGCGCCGCCGTGGGACGGTTATGGATCGAGGTCTGTAACGCGGCGATGGCATCTTGCGTCCGTCCCATGCGCAAGGCAAGAATCCCCAAATTATGGTGTGCAGCGGCGTTGTCGGGATGTCTGCGGACCAGCTCGTTTAGGGCGGTTACCGTTTCTTCAGGTGTCGCTTGATAGAACAAAAGCCGGCATAGGTCCTCCAGCGGGGCGGGATCCTCCGGGCAACTGTGGACTCCTTGTTCAAGGATTTGGCGCGCGGTTTTGTGATCGCCGTGCGTTTCGGCCACCTTGGCGGCGAGCACGATCGCTGTACCACGCAGGGAGGCGTCGCCGGCAAGAATTTGTCCAACTACGTTGGCAGCCTCGATTGTCCGCTTTTGTTCCAATAGAGTATCGACGAGGCCTTGCCAACCCTGGCCGTAGCCGGGCACCGTCTCGATAATCTTGCGCCATTGTTCTTCAGCCTTGTGCAAGGCACCCATGTCCGCATAAACCACCGCGAGGTTCTGTCGAGCTTTGTAGCCCGTGATTCCACGGTCGAGACTGGAAAAATGCAATTCGTCATCGTTCGCCAAGGCCGCCAAGTACGACTTTTCAGCCTGTCGCAGCCGGCCGGCGTCATGCAGCAGCAACCCCGAGCGGAAGTGCAACTCAGGGTCTTTGGGAAAATGAGCCAGACCCAGTTGGCAATATCGAATCGCATCTTCATTGCGGCCCAATTCCTTGAGGCTACTGGCCAAGAGCGCGTAAATCTTACGAACGTGCGATTCGCCGGGATCGGATGCGGCAAGGCTGCGCTCGAGGGCGCGCACGGCTTGACGGTATTTCTTGGCGTCGGCGAAAGTCATGCCTAGGTTGAAAAGGGTGAAAGTGTGGCCAGGATTTTCGCGCAGCTCCAATCGCAAGAGCTTCAAGTCACGTACCAGCTTCCGCCGCCGGCCGGCGGGAGTATGGTCCGCGCCGGCGTGGACCACGAACAGCGGTGTATAGATCACCTCGCCCCCCGCACGGCGAATCGACGCCAACACCTGCTCGTGAATGCGCCCCTCGAAGCGGATGTCGGGCAGGTTGCGAAACACCTTACAATGGTCGACTATGACGGCGTCGTGCTTGCTATCAGGCCGCCCTGGAGGGCAATGGACCTGCATCGTGAAGCCCAAGATTCTTGGATCAATCGGCCCGCTCACCAGCTCGGCAAGTTTTCGGCCGTTTTCGGCATCAATCACGTCGTCGGAGTCCATCCAAAAGATCCATTCGCAACGGGCATACTTGAGCGATTCGTTTCGAGCAACTGAAAAACTGTCAGGCCAGGGAAAATGGTAGACGCGGCAGCCGAGCCGTCGGCAGATCTCGGGAGTCTTGTCCGTGGATCCCGTATCAAGCACGATCACCTCACTCACCCAGGCAATGATGCTCTTGACGGCCGCTTCGATCGTTTGCTCGTTGTTTCGCACGATCATGCAACAGGAAAGACCACTTCGTAGTCGGGACAGGTTACTGTCGGAGAAGGCAGAGCGCGGAGCGGACCGTCGGGTGAATGTAGGATTGACATTTGAGCGACGTTCGTCACCAACGGACAATGCGGAGTTACCAATCGCTTGCCCTTGCCATTTTTCCTGGAAGATCTGCTCGTTCTTCGATAATAGTGCGTTCAGATCCAAGCCGCTGCCGACGAATGTGCGGTGACCAAAATGATGGATGAAAGCGTCCCGGGCGATGACGGCCCGGTAACCGGCGTGCCTGGCCCGGAGGCAGAAATCGTCATCTTCGAAATTGCCGATCCCAAACCGCTCGTCGAGCACACCGACACGGTCCGTCAATTCCCGCCTGAATAGCAAGCAGAATCCGACCAGCCGTTCGACCTCGTCCCGCTTCGCGTCGTGCCGTCGGCCCCAATCCCAAGCGAATCCGTCGAGACTCGCGAGGTCATCGTAGCTGACGGGCACTTGTTGGGAGCCACTGACGGCATTCGAGCAGGGACCAACCAGACCGACCTGGGGATCATCGTGCAAAGCTCGTAGCATGCGATCGAGCCAGCCTGTGGTGACCACGACGTCGTTGTTCAAGAGCAGGATCTGCCGCCCGCGACTGGCCAAGATGCCCTGGTTGACCGCGGCAGGAAAGCCACGGTTGTCGGCGTTTTCAATCAGTCGCACGTCGGCGGCCGACCGCAGGTATTCAACCGTGCCATCGGTCGAGCCGTTATCTACAAAAATCAGCTCGTAGGGCACGTCAGTGCGGAAGCGGATACTCTCCAGGCACATCCGCGTGTACGCCAGCTGGTTGTAGGTGACAATCACAATGCTGGTCAGGGGAAATGGGTCGCATGAAAGACGCTTAGAGTTACAAGTGGGAACCTCGATCGGTTGCAACTCAGCGGTCCCTTCCTTCGTCGCGCTTTCGACCCTTGAGCTTTCACTTTCAATTCCCCGATCCGGTGCGGCGACGGCCTGATATCGCTCGGTGAGGAACTCCTCGGCTTCCTCGGGCGACTGGGTGCTGATCCGCAGCGACCCCACCACGATCTCGGTGGGTTTTGACGCGCAGCTCCAGCGCGGGAGGGCTGGATTTTGCTCGGCGCGCAGTTCGCGGAGTACGTAGCCGGCGCGATGGAAGAGCTTTTCGACCTCACGGCGGGTATAGAAGCGAATCGGCGTTTGTGCGCCGTCTGGTATTTTGGAGCCGTCGGGCATCGTTGAGCCGCGGGGCAGCGGCGATCCGCTTTCGGCGAGAACGGCAGGCCGCTTTTGGGATTGGCCCTTTGTTCCGTTCCAGTGACCGTTCATCAGCCCGCCGACCACGGACACGTGGCGCGCATTGGCGAAGGTCGCCGTGATCGTGCCGCCGGGTGCGAGCCACTGCTTTGCTCGCCGCAGGACGAGCAATGGATTGCGAGAGAAGTTGAGCCGCTCACCCAAACGGATCTCTCGATAGGGGCCATCGCGGAGGTCAGGTTCGTATCCGACGAGGTCGTCACAGTCTGCAGATTCGTCGGACAAGTCCAGAGCCCGGTTGCTTGCGGCACGCGAAGTGACGGGGAAAAGATCGACAAGGAAGGGTGAAGCCTGAAGGCGAATGGGAACGACGCCGACCGCGGGGAATAGGTCAAGAGCGGGAGAGGCGACGATCAAATTGCGTCGTTCGCCGTTGGTTCTACGTCGCGGTCTGCGGCTGTTGTGTGCGGCGCCCTTGCACTCTAAGCCCTTTTTGGCCCCTCCCTGCTGGGCGACCTGTTGTGGGGCGCCCCGGCGCGCGGCGCGTCTGCGCTTGGCATCTTGATGGTGCTTGCGGCGCTTCGCTTTTCGGCTCATGGTCGTGCTCCTTGTGTTGTTCCGCGTATTTTTCCGTAGGCGAATGGAACGTGGTCCGGAGTCGACGTCACCCCGTCCGGGCAGACGGCCTGGGCAGGACGTCCCCCGGGGGCGTAGCCGTCGGTTTCACGAATTCCGTTTCCTTGAAGTCTTGCGAAATCAGTTACGGGTGGGCGAATCGGGCTATCCTCTGCGTTCCCGCGAATTCCGCTACGCAAGTCGCCACTGAGGGCGTTTCCCACAGAGGCGACGCGGGCGAACAGTGGGAGCCAGCCGGCGGAGATTTCGGTCTTGACGATCGCATCGCGCTCGGCCTCGTGGCTGCAACGTAGCGAGGTGGCGACCGCGTCGATGCCCAATTCCATGCCCCGTGTCGAGCCCCAGCGGCGCAGGTCGCGGGGTGGGTGCGGAGGGCAATAAGATCGGATTCGCGCCATCCGCCAGGCGCGGGCGGCCAGCTCGATGTCTTCGCCGTTGGTGAGCGTGATCGGCCGATCGGCGAACAAGTATCGCACCCATTCGGTCCGCAGGAACCAGGTCTGGCCCACCAGATCGACCTCGACGGCCTCGTCGTTTGGCCGCTGCCAGCCGTACATGGTCCGATGGGCGTAGCTGGGACCATGAAGCACCAGCCCGGCCGTCCCCAGGATGCCGGGTGTGCGGGCCATAGCCTCCAGACAGCTCTTGAACCAGTCGCAACCAGGAATGGAATCGTCGTCAAACAGGGCCACGAATTCGGTCGGGGCCAGCAGTGCCAGGGCGAAACGGCCGTGAAAATAGGCGTTTTGGCTAGACGCAACAACTCGATCGAGACCAGCCAAGCGTAAACGGCTCGATAGCTCTTCGCTCGGGTCGTTGGCCCAAGCCCACACAAGGCTCGGGGGCACACTTTGGCCGCGCACGGCCTCGATCAAGGGCGCGAGTGTGTGCGGCCGGCGATACGCGGTTAGGATTGCCGTGATTCTATTGGTCATTGGTCACTCGTGTTTTGTCGCTGGTTCTGGATGATCGCTCAGTCAAATGCCCGCTCCACCAACCGTTGCCAAGCCGATGAACGAGGGCCCCTGAGCCTTGCGTTCAGCTAAGGATGGCACATGAATGGTTTGTCGCTCGACGCCCGTGGCCTTCTTGATCGCCGCAAGTGTCTCCGGTCGGCGTCGATGCTGCTAAAATTCATGCTTGCGTCCCGTTCCGCGAACGAACCGTAACTCTCTATCGAACCCGAACCGGGGCCGCCGCTCGACGCCTGACGGTAACCGTTGGCATTTATTCCTGCGCACTCTCTCTGTCTTTCCCTCCTTGAAGTTGGCCTTCTGCCTTTCGGCCCCACGTAGATCTAGAGCGCCTCGCGCGGGTCTGTCAGACGAAAAAAACCAGAAAAATCTTTCCTGCGCGGAAGACGAGGGTCGGTGTCTCGATCGGCTTCTCACCTCCTTCTCCTCACCGTTTACTCCATGCTCATGATCATCGGGTCCGGCCGTTGACTCCGCGAAGGAGCAAAGAAGTGCGACCCACGACGATCGCGGGCATGTGCGAGAACCCAACCGCTGTTCCACACGCTGACTGGCCAATCAAGTTTCCGTCGTTTTGCCGGAGTTACCTCAGGGAGAGACTTTGTTCAATCTGAGGCAATGTTCAACGAGACATCTGCCAAATCCCTCTCGACCAACGCGATCGGAAAACGGTTCACGTTGTCTGTTTTTTTTCAACGAACCTCTTGACGCGCCCGGTTCGCGCGGTATTTATGGAAATGACTAGGGAGTTCTTCTTCGCGGTGCGCCGGCTCACGTTTAAGGAGCACCGCTCATGGATTCGGTAATTCTCGTTCTCTTCCGTGGTTCTCAAGTCACTTCGGTAAAGCGTCCTGACCCTCGTGGTCAAACTCGCGTGTGCATTCGTCCAGCCGATGGCGTTGGCGACGCACAAGCGCTTGTCGAAATCAGTCGCATGCTTCGATTGATGAGCATGCCTGGCAAGCTGGAGCCCTTTCGGAATCCGGAGCCGCCGGCAGCAACCGAAATCGCGATCAATGACGCGCGTCTTCACCCCGATGCCGCGGCCGTTCTGACATCGTGTCGCGAGCAGCACGCGCGATGGATCCGCGCCTCGATCCGCGGACTCTGGCTCGCATACGGCACGGTCTTGAGGGAGCGTTGCGACGCGGCGATTGGGAGATTCCTAGTAGACGTACCGACGAAGATAGCGCGACCCGTGTTGGCCAAGATCGAGCTGCTCAGGCCTCTCGAAGCCGAGGACGATGCGTTCTTGGTTTGGACCAGGCTCGTTTGGCACAGCCCCGAAAAGCAAGACTATGATTATTCGAAGCCGGAAATTCGTTGGGCTTGGATCGAGGTCGTAGCCGCGCGCCATCGGCTCGATGCAATGGGGTCGGCCATGGGCCTGCGCAATGCGAAGCGTCTATTGGCGCGCGCCTTACGAATGCTCGTCAATGAGCTCGAACTGAAGAAGCTCGTCTTGCTCGACTTGTCGCTGGACGCCTTCGATCCCGAAGAAGGATTGCTGACAGTGAAGCGTGCGAATTCACCAGCAAGGGCGACGAAGCTCTGTTTGCCGGGACGCTGTCGAAGCGTCTTGAGCAATTGGACCGAAGTCCGCGGACCGCACGAAGGAACTTTGTTTTGCGATCCTCCCGCGGCGGCCAACCAACGCCGCGTCCCACTCAGTTCCACAGAAGTCGAGACCTGTCTCGCGGCGCGCACCGCTGCTCCCTGGCGACCCATGAATAATCAATTCATCGTCGAGGCGCTCTGCGATACGCACGATCCCGCCGAGCAGCGGTTCATTCACGGGCACCTCTTGGATTCCGGCGATTGGCCGCTGGAATTGCTCAGAGAAATCGAACCACCGTGCCCGAATGGTGTGGACGACTTCCCCCCACTTACGAGTTACGAGGAGAAACTCATGCGACAAAAGCTCCGCGCCCGACTGGACGAAATCTTCGGACGTGAGTAGGCTAGTCGTTAATTGATTTCATACCACCCTGATCCCACCTTACCGGGCAACGGTTAGAGAGCCTCGAATTAGTCCCTGCCGTTCATGTGGCGCGATGCGCGCGGTCAAGATCGCGCAAGCGGTCATCGTCAGCCAATCGCTCCGTGTGCGCAAATTGATGATCGACGATCTGCCTCGCATTTCGCCCAGCCAACGTTCAACGCCTCCAAAGGCGTACCCATCTGAGCCCGGCGCCCACCGCGACGGAGGCTTCTACCTCAATGGGGGTGCTTGAGGCCTGATGACCGATCGAGTTCAACCGGCCACTGGCGGCGAAGATTGGGTTTGCCCAATCAAGGCGGGCGCGCGCTATTCTGCCTCGCGACAAAGCCTCGGGGGCGGTGTTGACCGACGAAGTCTGACTAGGGCTTCTTCACGGCGCACCTGCCCCCGAGGAACTTTTCACCTGCACGTGCCGAAGGTATTCCGGCGGTATGGCGGGCACCGGGCTCGAAGCAACATTGATTGACAGCGTGAGCTGAACGATCGTTGTCAGCGAGTGACCGCAAGGGTTGCGACTGGACGGCAGCAACGAAAACGCTGCATGGCGAGACATTCGCTCAGGATATGAGCCTGATCCGCCCATGAACTGCGCCTCGAAGAGGAAGTCGCCAACGTGCAGCGACGTACCGCCTTACGTCGGCTTGACAGGGAAATGGCAAGCAACCGCAACCGAGGAAACGGTCGGAAACGCGACCATTCTGGTCCGAACCGACCAAGCTGTTCCGTAGAATTGTCTTCGACCCCACGATCTCGTGATTCTGGGATGCTCCCGCGGATAAATCAAGGACATTTTCAAGTCCGCTCCACCTTTTGTCAGAACCGAATGCAAGCACCAATAAACACTGACGATTGCGCTAGTGGCTGAATCATGCCGGGAGCCGATACGAAGTGGTACCATTCGACTCCTACGGATTTCGCAGGTAAAGGGTTTGAGGGGAGACGACGTTTTCGTGGCACTGCTAGCAGGCCACTCGATCAGCCTTCATTTCGCTGCGCGGGGTGAAACTTCCTGATCATCAACTCGACGATCCGCGCCGCTGAGTGCCCGTCGCCATACGGGTTGCTCATGTTGGTCAAGGGCTGTCGGCGCGCGGAGTCCGCCGGATCCATGAGGAGCTTGGTCACGGCGCGCACGATGTTGTCCACCGAGGTGCCGACCAATTCCGCGAAGCCTGCCTTCACCCCTTCGGGGCGCTCGGTCGCGTCTCGCATGATCAGCACGGGTTTGCCCAGCGACGGCGCCTCTTCCTGCACGCCACCCGAGTCGGTCAGGATCAACGTCGAGCGATCCATGAGCCAGACGAATTCAGGATAGGGCACAGGTGCAGAAAGTCGGATATTTTCGAGGCCGGCCAAACGGGAATGCACGTGATCCCAAACTCGCGGATTTAGGTGCGTCGGATAAAAAAACAGCACGTCGGCAAACTCTCCAGCCAGGCGGCAGATCGCATCGCAGATCCTCTCCAGGCCCTCGCCAAAATTCTCTCGACGGTGCCCCGTGATCAATACCATGCGGCGTTTGCCCAGCATGGGATAGATCGACTCCCAGTGTGCGGTGTTTGTCCGTTCGCGCTCGACCGCGATGTGCAGGGCGTCGATCACCGTGTTGCCTGTCACATGCACCTGGTCGGCAGGCACGCCTTCCGTCAACAAATTATCGGCCGCCCAGCGGGTCGGTGCGCAGTGCAGCGTCGCGGCCAGGCTCACCACTCGCCGGTTCAATTCTTCGGGCCAGGGCGCGAGAATGTTTCCGGTCCTCAGCCCGGCTTCAACATGCACCATCGGAGTGCGACTTTGGAACGCAGCCAAGGCGGCGGCCATCACGGTCGTCGTGTCGCCCTGGGCCACGAGGCAGGCGGGTTGGAAACGGTCGAGCACACTGTCCAAACCGGTCAGGCAACGGGACAGGAAGCCTGTCAAGGTTTGGCCGGGCGTCATCAAGTCCAGGTCGACGTCGGGCCGAATGCCAAAATACTCAGTCATCTGGATCAGCATTTCGCGGTGTTGGCCGGTGAAGCAAACGATGGGCTCGATCACATCGGCCCTGCGGCGGCACTCCAGCACGACCGGCGCCATTTTGATGGCCTCGGGACGGGTGCCCAGCGTGAGCAATACGCGCAGTCTTGTCATGTGTCGGTGATGCCTGGCTTGGTCAGTGACCGAGTTTCTCGGGAACGGACGAACGAATGGTGAAGGTCAGCATAAACCCCGCCGGCAACCACGAGCTCATGGTGCGTGCCCCGTTCGACGACCCGCCCCTGATCGAGCACGATTATCGAATCCGCCTCGCAGACCGTACTCAATCGGTGGGCAATGATGAAGCTCGTACGGCCGCAAACCAGCGTCGTCAGGGCCGCCTGCATTCGCGCCTCGGTAAGGGTGTCGACGCTGCTGGTGGCCTCATCCAGAATCAGGATCCGCGGATCGGCCAGCATGGCCCGTGCGAAGCAGACCAATTGTCGCTGGCCAAGCGAGAGGTTCGCACCGCGCTCGCCGACCAAGGTATGCAACCCGCGGGGCAGATTCGCCAATAAATCAAGGCAATCCAACCGGCGAAGGACTTCGATCACGTTTTGATCCGTTGCCTGCGGCCGGGCGAAGCGGATGTTGTCCAGTACCGAGCCGCTGAACAGAAAATTCTGCTGCCAGACGACGCCAAGTTGCCGTTGCAGCGACGCCGAGGTCGCGCAGGAAAGGTCAAATCCATCCACCAGCACCTGACCCGAGACGGGTGTATAGAACTTCGCGACCAGGTTCGCGATCGTCGTCTTGCCGTTCCCCGTGGCGCCCACCAGCGCCACAGTTTGCCCCGCCTCGACGACGAAGTTGACATCTTCGAGCACGGGCCGGTGGCGGTCGTAGCCGAATGTCACGTGGCGGAACTCGACGCGGCCGGTCAATGACGGCAAGTCCTTGGCCGCACGCGGGTCCATCCATTCGGGCTGCCTGTCCAGCAGGGAAAAAACCCGTTCGGCCCCGGCCATCGCGGCCAGTGCCTGGTTGTATTGCCCACCGAGGCCGATGATTGGAGCGAAAAACAGGTTGGCCATGAACAGGAAGGCCATCAGGTTGGCCAGGTCGGCGCCACCATCGGTCTGCAGGGCTCGGTACCCGCCGACGAGCAGTAGGGCCGCGAAGCAGAACTGGCTGTTCAATTCCAGAAGCGGCAGAAACACCGCCTGGGAACGCGTAACGGCCATGTTATACCGCGAGTGATCGTCCACCAGGTCGCTGAAAATCCGGGCGTTGGTCTGCTGGCGGACGAAGCCTTGCGTGACACGCACGCCGT
>Ga0265338_10009690_pt1 | contig 11426 bp, 5 predicted proteins | sample 42126metaG_FD_193579 | JGI IMG/M metagenome (GOLD analysis project Ga0265338, IMG submission 193579) | Rhizosphere microbial communities from Carex aquatilis grown in University of Washington, Seatle, WA, United States - 4-21-26 metaG | ecosystem: Host-associated > Plants > Roots > Rhizosphere >... | reverse complement strand
CAGGATGTCCCGGCGACTCTCCGAAGGCTACGGCTCCCAACTGGATCACGTGCCCCTGGCCACCGGACTTCCGGACGGTTCTCGACTGGCAGTGGAACGAGGTGGTTGCACCCTATTGGATCTCACACGCGAAGTTCGCCGCCGACCACGGAGTAAAGATCGCGGTAGAAATGCATCCCGGCTTTGTGGTTTATAACCCGGAGACCATGCTTCGGCTGCGCTCGATTGCCGGAAACAATGTGGGCTGCAACTTTGATCCCAGCCATCTTTTCTGGCAGCAAATTGACCCCATCGCTGCGGTGCGCGTGCTCGCGGATTCTATCTTTCATGTCCACGCCAAGGACACACAGCTTTACCCTGGGAATTTGCAACGCGCGGGCGTTCTCGACACGAAGCCCTACACGGACGAACGCAATCGCAGCTGGATCTTCCGCACCTGTGGCTACGGACACGGAGCCGAGTGGTGGAGCGAATTCATCTCCACTTTGCGCATGTTTGGTTACGATTCAGTGATTTCCATTGAGCACGAAGACAGTCTGCTCTCGCCAGGTGAGGGTTTGACCAAGGCGGCAAGTTTCCTGAACAGCATCGTAATCCGCGAGCAACCCGCGGCCGCATGGTGGTCTTAGCACGAAGGGGATATCAACCGAACATGAAAACGATCAAAACTGCAATCTTCGGCACCGGCTTTATGGGTCGCGTGCATCTCGAGGCGGTGCGGCGAGTGGAGTCTGTAGAAGCGGCCGCAATCGCAGGCCGAAACGCAGAGGCCGCGCGACGCTTGGGCGCCGCCTATTCCGTTCCACTGATTACGACCGACTACCGTGATGTGCTTCGCGAATCCACGATCGATGCGGTGCACATCGGCACGCCGAACGCACAGCATTTCTCCATGGCCAAAGATGCTCTCCTGGCGGGCAAGCACGTGCTTTGCGAGAAGCCGTTGACTACAACCGTGGATGAAGCAAGAGAACTCGTCTCCCTCGCCGCCCAGAAGGGGCTGCGAAACTGCACCTGTCACAATCTGCGCTACTACCCTATGGTGCAGCAGATGCGCGGGCTGCGCGAGGCCGGTGATCTGGGCGAGATTCTTGTCGTTCAGGGTACGTACTCCCAGGACTGGCTGTTGTATGACACGGATTGGAACTGGCGCGTCGAGACCAAGGCCGGCGGCCCTTCGCGGTGCATGGCCGATATCGGCACGCACTTTTTCGACATGGCAGAACACGTCACCGGGTTGCGTGTTACGAGTCTCTGCGCAGATCTTCAGACATTTCATGCAACCCGCAAGCAGCCAAAACATTCGGTCGAGACCTTTGCCAACAAGTTGCTCGGACCGGAAGACTACATCGAAACGCCCATCGATACCGAGGACTTTGGTGCTGTGGTCTTCCGCATGGGAAACCGCACGCGCGGTTGTATGACCGCCAGCCAGGTGGCAGCGGGGCGCAAGAACGGGCTGAGCATCGAGATCTATGGAACAAAATCCTCGGTCGCCTGGAATCAGGAGCGACCCGACGAGCTCTGGATGGGCCATCGCGATACAGCCAACGGAGTCTTCATCAAGGATCCGTCTTTGCTTCAGCCGGGAGCCCGCGGCTATGCCGACCTGCCCGGCGGCCACAGCGAAGGCTATGACGACACGTTCAAGCAAGTCTTTCGGCGCTTCTACGCCTCGATCGCGGCACCCGGCGCGACGCCCGAGTACCCGCAGTTCGTCGACGGACTCCGCCAACTGACGATTCTTGACGCAGTGATGGAAAGTCACCGGGCGCGTCGCTGGATCGATGTTCCTGCTTTCGAAACCTAGCGGATGAAGGAAGCTTGATTAAGTCTGGGAGGCGCTAATGTCGCTTGGTGACAAGCCGACTCGCAGGGAATTTCTCATTACCACCTCCACGGCAGCTTTGAGCAGCGTGGTGCCAGCAGCTGCGGACCCGGCAGCAGCCCTTCCTGGTGACGCGGCTGCGGCTGCCTCAGGCGAGCGCTCCTCTGACGAACTCTTCCAGCACGGACCGCAACGCAGTTTTAGCGGTGACCGCGCGACGCAAGTTGCGATGCCAATTGGCGGCATCGGAGCGGGCTGCGTCTGCATGAACGGCTACGGCGGCCTGCAGGATTTTTCAATCGGCAACCGGCCCGAGACCACAGCGTTGCCGGAAGGCTTTGCGCCTTCCCGGGCCGCGTTCGCGATTCTCCATATCAAGGGCGCGACGCCGGTCACCAAGCTGGTCGAAGGCCCCTTCCCGGTATTGAAAATCTACGACCAGGGACTTCAGGGAGAAGGCTATCGTCGCGGCGGCTTCGAGGGATTCCCACGTTTTGGGAAATGCACGTTCCAAGGAGAATATCCGTTCGGCGAAGCGAAGATCAGCGACCCAGCAGTTCCGTTGCAGGTTACGGTGTCGGGCTGGAATCCTTTCATTCCGCTGGACGACAAGAATTCGTCGATTCCCTGTGCCATTCTTGAGTACACGCTCCTCAACGCTTCGGCGCAGACGGTGGAGTATGAGTTCTCTTACCACCTTTCGCACTTGGCCCCCGGGTGTGGCAGCGACGGGTCGCACGGCGGCAACACCGTGATTCCCGGCCGCGGCGTGTTTCTGCATAACTCCGAGCCGCCGAACGGAGAAGGCTACGGCAGCGCCTGCCTGACCGTGGTCGGCCACGAGCCGCGCATTAAAGGAATGTGGCTGCGAAGCCCTGGATGGGAGTTCGACTCGCTCTCGGCACTGTGGCGCGAAGTTTCGACGGGAACATTCAGTACCAATGCAGGCTCCAACGATATCGATACCGGCGGACGCAACGGAGGATCCATCCTGCTCGCAGGAGCTTTAGCACCCGGCGCGTCCAAGACCTACCCGATCGTACTCACGTGGCACTTTCCCAACGGCTATCTGCGGGTTGGTGGTGAATCGGCGGGCACGCCTGACGAAAAGGGCGCGTCTGGTTGTCGCTCGGCAGGCGATGGGACGCCTCCGCCGTGGCGCCCCTACTATGCCTCGATCTGGAGCGACGCACGGGAAGTTGCCGCCTACGTATCGGAGAACTATTCGTCCTTGCGGTCGCGCACGAAGGCGTTCAAGGAAGCGTTGTTCGCCTCTACGTTGCCGCCGTATGTACTCGACGCGGTCTCGGCGAATTTGGCCATCCTGAAATCTCCGACAGTTTTGCGTCTCGAAAACGGCGACATTTGGGGATGGGAAGGCTGCTTCCCGGATGACGGATGCTGCCACGGGTCCTGCACTCATGTCTGGAACTATGCGCAGGCATTTCCTCACCTCTACCCGAAATTGGAGCGAACGCTCCGTGAGCTCGAGTTAGTCCATTCGATGGATGAAAACGGCCACGTCACCTTCCGGTCGGCGATTCCGGAAGGTCCGGTCAAGCACGATTTCCACGCGGCTTCAGATGGGCAGCTAGGCGGAATCATGAAAGTATTTCGCGATTGGCAGATCTCCGGAGACTCGGATTGGTTGAAGAAGATGTATCCGCTGGCCAAGCGCAGTCTGGATTACGGCATTCGTACCTGGGACCCGGACCGTAAAGGCGCACTGTTCGAGCCGCATCACAACACGTACGACATTGAATTCTGGGGACCGGACGGCATGTGCACCAGCATCTATCTGGGAGCGCTCTCTGCCCTCAGTAAAATGGCGCGCGCCGTCGGCGAAGCCGCGGACGCCACGGCCTACGAAGAGCTCGCCCTGCGATGTGCGCGCTTCATGGATGAGCAACTGTTTAACGGTGAGTATTACCAGCAGAAAGTCCAGTACATGGGTCTGCGAAGCGACTCATTCGCCCGCGCCATGTCACAGGTCGACGAACACAGCAGCGAAATGCAGAGGCTCCTGAAGAAGGAAGGCCCGAAATATCAGTACGGCAACGGTTGCATTTCCGACGGGGTGATCGGTGCCTGGATGGCCCGCACCTACGGAATCGAAACGCCCCTGGCTCGAGAGAATGTCCGGAGCACTCTGCAGGCGATCTTCAAGCACAACTTCAAGACTGACCTGGCCCAACATGCCAACGCACAGCGTTCCGGATATGCGATGGGACACGAACCCGGTCTTCTGTTGTGCAGCTGGCCCAAGGGCGGAAAGCCCACTTTGCCGTTTGTCTATTCCGACGAAGTCTGGACCGGCATCGAATACCAGGTGGCGTCGCATCTTATAGCGGAGGGCTTCGTTAGAGAAGGGCTTACCATCGTCAAGGCTTTGCGCAGCCGTTACGATGGGCGCGTCCGCAATCCGTGGAACGAATACGAATGCGGAAACTACTACGCTCGCGCCATGTCCAGCTACTCGCTGCTCGGTGCCCTTGCCGGTTTCCGGTACTCGGCCGTACAGAGGACACTCTGGTTCGGTCCGGCCGTGGCGGCTCGTCCGTTCCGAACATTCTTCTCGACGGCTAGCGGCTTTGGCACAATCGGACTCGATCACCAATCAATCCACATCAAGGTAGTTGAAGGGGAGTTAACGCTCGAAAAATTAGTGCTGGCTGAGGGTGGAAAAGCCAGAACGATCGATTGGACGACAACGGTGCGGCCGGAGACTACGGCCACAAAGAGCATCTGAAACAACGCGCCAGCGGGGCTGACGAATTCGCCGGCAGCTTTACGCAAAATGGGTTTATGCTGAACGGCATGTCATTCCGCCGATGGCTGATGCTGGCCCTGTTCACGATCTTGCTGATAAGTGGCCTGCTCGCATGGCGGGGGATTGACCCGTTCGGCCTCGGTCCGCCGGTGCGCTTCAGCCGTGACATTCGGCCCATCCTGAACCAGAACTGTGTACCGTGCCACGGCGGGGTACGGCAGAAGAATGGTGTGTCGTTCATTTTCCGCGAGGAAGCACTCGGCGTGGGAAAGTCCGGACGCCGCACCATTGTCCCGGGCAAGCCCGACGAATCGGAGTTGATCGCACGAGTCACGTCGAAGGATCCCGATGGGCGTATGCCCTACCACGGGCCGCCGCTCTCTCCGCAGCAAATCGCGCTGCTTCGCCAATGGATCAAAGAAGGAGCCAAGTGGGAAGACCATTGGGCATTCGATGCCCCGAAGCCTCAAGCGCTGCCTGCGGTAAAAACCTCGAGTTGGGCGCGTCAACCGCTGGACCGGTTCATCCTCGCTCGCCTCGAGAAGGAAGGACTCGGGCCCTCGCCTGAGGCGGACAAGGCGTCGTTGTTGCGCCGAGTTTCTTTGGATCTCACCGGGCTTCCTCCTACGCCGGAAGAACAACAGGCATTTCTGGCCGATTCCTCGCCCGACGCTTATGCGAAACAGGTCGATCGGTTGCTTGCCTCACCGCGCTACGGCGAGCGTTGGGCCGCGTTGTGGCTGGATTTGGCGCGGTACGCCGACAGCAAAGGATATGAAGCCGACCGGGAACGTCCTGGTGTCTGGCCGTATCGCGATTGGGTGATCGTTGCTTTCAATCGCAATGTGCCCTACGACCAGTTCGTGATCACGCAGCTCGCGGGCGATCTGTTGCCCGACGCCACATTTGAAGATCAGATCGCAACTTCATTTCACCGTCAGACTCCCAACAACGATGAGGGCGGGACTGACGACGAGGAATTCAGGTTGGTGGCCGCAATGGACCGTTCCGCAACGACCTGGTCCGTGTTGAATGGCCTCACCATGAATTGCGTGCAGTGTCACTCTCATCCTTACGACCCAATTCGCCACGCCGAATACTACAAGTCCCTGGCCTTTTTCAATACGTCTCGGGATGCCGACCTCCCGGAAGACACACCAATCTTGCGGGTGCCGAAAGATAAGACGAAATATCCGGAGGCTGCACGACTGCAGCAGGAAATTGCGAAGCTTACACACTCGGTGGTGGATATGGGCCGTCAGCTGGAAGCGCAGGCTCACTGGACAACAGTCCCGATCACCGCCGCATCGGCCAGCGAGACGCTTGCCCTCCGTTGGTACGCAAACGAAGATGAGCGAGACCTCGCCGATCTGAAGGACGAGAATCTTCCGGCCAAGAAAAAGGAAGCCAAGCGCAAGGATCTGCTCAAAGAGATTGCGGAAACCAAAAAACTGGCTCAGTCGAAGTCTGGGAACCCGCCAGTACCCCTGCAGATTCACGATGGAGAGATGCTCGGCGCCACCAATACTCCGGGACTATCGGTGTACGAACTGACAGCGACGAGCGATTCGCCGGTGATTTCTGCCTTGCGCATCGAGGTGTTGCCGATGAACGCGGAGGTTGCGCGCTATACACCTGAAGACGGATTTATCGTTGACCAGGTCGACGCCTTGGTTGTGCAACCGAACGGACGCGAAGAGAAGATCCCATTTCGCTATTTCATTTCAGATTCCGAAGAAGATTTGGAAGCTGCTGTGGCACGCTCGGTCGCCTTCGGATCAAAGTGGAACGGGGAGCGGCGCAGGGGTGGCTTTGCGGCGAATCCTAACCTGTTTCATAGACGCTGGACGATAGGAATCCCTGGTTCGCCTTTGCAGCTCGCCCGAGGCTGCCGTATCAAAGTACAACTTACGCAGACGGAAAATGTCACCGACAAGCCGGCGCACGTGAAACGCGCACGCCTCTCGGTCAGCTCCGACGCAAACTGGGCAACTCTGGATCATGACCCCACCCTCGGCGCCCAGCTTGCAGAGCTTACGGGCCTGACTCGCCAGTTGTCGAAGATTCCCGCGGTTGAGACTCCAGTCATGGCCGAGGAACCGGACTACGATCGCCGAGAAACCCGCGAATTTGATCGCGGGAACTTTCTTACCAAGATCGGCCCGGCCCTCGAACCCGATGTCCCTGGACTATTTCCAAAACTACCTGCCGGCGCACCCCGCAATCGTTTGACGTTAGCAAAATGGTTCTTTACGCCGGAACAGCCTTTGACCGCACGCACCGCGGTGAACCGCTTCTGGGAGCAGCTTTTCGGCACGGGCATCGTCGAGACGTTGGAAAATTTTGGGAGCGTGGGTGAAGAGCCGAGTCATCCCCAACTGCTGGACTGGCTGGCGCTCCATTTCGAGAACGACCTCCACTGGGACATGAAGGCATTGTTGCGTGAAATAGTGACGAGCGCGACCTATTGCCAGAGCGCCAAAGCAACGCCCGCACTCACCGAACGGGATCCGCGCAATCGCTTGCTGGCGCGTGGCCCGCAGCAGAGGCTGACGGCGGAAATGGTCCGTGACCAAGCCCTGCTGGCGAGTGGACTGCTGACGGACAAGATGGGCGGACCTCCGGTGATGCCGCCGCAACCCGAGGGAGTGTGGAACTCCGTTTACAACGACAGCAAATGGGTGGATGCGACTGGGCCAGATCGTTATCGACGCGCGATCTATACGTATATCAAGCGCACCAGCGGCTATCCGAGCTTTCTTACTTTCGATGGATCAGATCACGATGTGAGTCTGGCGCGGCGCATTGCGACCAACACACCGTTACAAGCGCTGGTAACGCAGAACGATCCGGTGTATCAGGAAACCTCTGAGGCTCTGGCTCGGCGAATCATGAAGGCGACGGACTCTCTTGACGGGCGCCTGAAATACGGCGCACGCCTGGTCTTGTCGCGCGATCTGACAGACGGTGAGCTAGCGACGCTCCGCAAGCTGTATGAGGATGCTCTCGACACGCCGGGCGCTCCGAGAATCACCAGGATATCCAGTACTCAGCGAAAATCTGGCAACGAACTGGCGGCGTTGACGGCTGTCGCCAGTGTTTTGTTCAATCTTGATGCCGCTTTGACCAGGTGATTCATGCGACCTAAGAAAATTCGTCCGGATGATCCGATAGGAACGAACGGCAACGCCGGAGAGCATCCCGAAATGCGCATGGCCTTGCTGCAGGCGCAAACACGCCGTCATTTCTTGCGGACGCTGGGCAGTGGTCTGGGAACGCTGTTCGTGGGAACATCTTTGGCGAAGTACGCCAGCGCAGCCAACGATCCGGGGCTCGACTTTACGCGAGACGCCTCCACTCCCCTCTCCGCGCTCCCGCCGCAGTTCGCCGCGAAGGTGCGACGTGTCATTTATCTGCATATGGCCGGGGCTCCAAGCCAGTTGGAGCTTTTCGAGCACAAGCCGGACTTGAAGCGGCTTGATGGTCAGGATTGTCCCGCGTCTTTTCTGGCCGGCAAGCGCTTCGCATTCATCAGCGGCGTTCCGAAGCTCTTGGGATCGCAATATCCTTTTCACCAGGTCGGACAAAGTGGTCAATGGATTTCCGATCGCATGCCACATTTGGAAGAGCACATTGACAATCTGTGTTTCATCAAGTCGATGCACACCGACCAGTTCAATCATGCGCCAGCTCAACTGTTGGTGCATACCGGGAACGCGCGGCTCGGCTATCCTTCGCTCGGTTCGTGGGTGCTCTATGGACTGGGCTCGGAGAATCAGAATTTGCCCGGGTTCATCGTGTTGTTGTCGGGAGGCAAGTCGCCCGATGGCGGCAAGCAACTGTGGAGTTCCGGATTTCTGCCTAGTGTCTATCAGGGTGTGCAATGCCGCTCGCATGGCGAACCGGTGCTGTATCTGGACAATCCGCCGGGCGTCAGCCGTCCGTTGCGCCGCAAGATGTTGGACGCAATCGACCAGATCAACCAGCAGACCTACGCGGCATTCGGCAATCCTGAGACCGTCACCCGCATCGCACAGTACGAATTAGCCTTCCGCATGCAAATGGATGCGACCGATGTCATGGACATCCGGAAGGAGCCGACCTCCGTCCTCGCCAAGTATGGATCGAAACCCGGGGAGTCGAGTTTTGCCAACAATTGTCTGGTCGCCCGGCGACTGGCAGAGCGGGGCGTGCGATTCATTCAGCTCTATCACTGGGGATGGGATTCTCATGGGGCAGACGCCAAGGAAGCGTTGAATCTAGGCTTCGCCGATCGCTGTCGTGAAGTGGATCAGCCTACGGCAGCGCTACTCACCGACTTGAAAGAGCGGGGCATGCTCGAAGACACGCTCATCGTCTGGGGGGGCGAATTCGGCCGTACGCCGATGCGCGAAAATCGCAATGGCCAGGAAATGAAATATGTGGGGAGAGACCACAACCCGGGCGCGTTCACGATTTGGATGGCGGGCGGCGGAGTGAGGCCCGGAATCACCCACGGCCAGACCGACGAGATGGGATATGAGATCGTGAAAGATCCAGTCGAGATCCGTGACGTGCATGCCACCATGCTTTACTTGCTCGGCTTCGACCATCGCAAACTGAATTACTCCTTTCAAGGGCTCGAGCAGAAATTGACCACGGTGAAGCCCGCGCGAGTTGTGACTGAGATCCTGGCATGACCCGATGCGCGAACCATCGGCCAAGCAACTCCCGAGGTGATCTGCGCTCATGACGGCGTGGAGGCACGGCATCTCCGGAAAGTTCCGAACAGTCATCTTTGTACTGCCACTCATTCTCGTCGCGCTCGTTCTAGTGGTATTCCTTCCCCCCGATGGAGGCGAACGCGCATCCTGGGCACAGTTCATCGGGCGCTTTCATCCATTGGCAGTCCACTTCCCCATTGCTTTTCTCTTGCTGGTACCAATCCTGGAGTTGTTGGGGTTCAACGAGAGCTATCGCTACTTGCGGCGATCGGCTGGCTTTGTGCTTGGTTTCGCAACGCTGGGCGCCACAGTCGCTGCGATTCTTGGATGGTTTCTGGCACGAAATGGCGGTCATTCCGGGCCTCTGTTGGCGCAACACATGTGGGGCGGGATCTCTCTGGCGGCGGTCTGCTGGTTGTGCTGGCTGTTGCGCACAAGCAGCGGCGAACGGGGACCGGATCTTGTCTACGTAGTGGCGCTTGCGACTGGCGTTGCCCTGGTGACTTGGACGGGCTACCGCGGCGGACAATTAACTTCCGGTGAAAATCACCTGACCGAGCACATGCCGGTCGGACTGCGTCACGTGTTAGGGATATCGGATACGAACCTGGCACGAGTCTCCAGAGCGGACGCAAATACTTTCTACGGCGCGCGAGTTCAACCAATCTTCGAAGCGCGCTGCGTCAGTTGTCACGGACCCAGCAAACGCAGAGCGAATTTGAGGCTCGACAGTTACGCCGCATTAATGCGAGGGGGAAAGGATGGGCCGGTTCTACAGGCCGGCAACATTCAGAATAGCGATCTCGTTCGTCGAATCACGCTTCCTCCCGGCCATGACGACTTCATGCCAAAGGAAAGTCAACGCCCCTTGTCATCCGATCAGGTGAAGCTGATCGAACTGTGGATCGGCGCCGGCGCTTCGACCACGCTAGCGGTGAATGCGATCAAAGACGCGCCCACGGGCTCTTCGCCCTCGACGGGTGCTGCCGAGGTCGAATTCGACGAGATCGATTCGGCAACAGTCACCCGGCTGCGAGCGGCCGAGGCGGCAGCCGTTGCCCAGCTGCAAAGACAGTTTCCCAATATCTTGGATTACGAGTCGCGAGGCTCCGCTGATCTGCGCTTGAATGCCTCGATCCTGGGGCCCAGGTTCGGCGATGCCGATTTGGCTGCCTTCACCCGCTTGGCTGAACACATCACGGTCGCCGACTTTTCTCGCACGTCGATTACCGACCGTTCGGCGGCGGTTATCGGTTCGATGAGACGGCTGCGAGTCCTGCGACTCATGCATACCGGAATTACGGACGCCACGGTCGGGAGGCTCGGCGGTCTGGATCAACTCGAGTCGTTGAGTGTTTTCGACACACAGATCACATCTGCGGCACTGCCGACAATCGAAAAGCTCCCCAAGCTGGCGCACTGCTATGCCGGTCAAACCGGCATCACCGCCGGGACGCCGGTCCCGAAGGCCTTGGAGGGCAAACTGATATTCTGACGCAGGCGTCACCAGGGCCAAGCGGAATTCAGTGGGTCTCGAATAGATAGAGATGTTTCAGGGCAGGTTTTGCTTGCAGAACGGAAACTCCCTCGCGTGTGACTCTTGTCTCACTCAAATTCAGTGATTCCAACTTGTCGAGCTTCACGAGTTCTTTCATCCCAGCCGAACTCACGGCGGTGTTGGATAGGTCGAGAACTCTCAGATTGGAAAAACTTGCGAGTGCCTGCATGCCTTTGTCCGTGACCTTGGTACGACCAAGTTCCGCATCGACGATCAGGCTGGCGACCGGTGCAAGCTGCGCCAGAGTGTCGTCGGTGCAACGCGCCGGTGCGCTCGCGGTGCGGAGGATGAGCCCATCAGTCGGATTCTGCGAGCGCGGCACAAGACGGATTCCCAGTGAGGCTTCGAGAGCTGCCATTGTTTTCAATTGCGGACGATAGTCGGCAGTCAACGGTGGAGCAACAGCATTGCCCTCTGAAGGCTGTGACAACTGCTGCATCGCCGATTCCGCGATGTGAGTCGTCGCTCCCGCCGCAATCCAAACTTCGATGAGTTTCACTTCCGCCACCGTGAGCGCGGGCTTTCCCTCCGCGGGCATGAAATCTTTGGAATCCGACGGCATCGTCA
>Ga0265338_10009689_pt1 | contig 11428 bp, 9 predicted proteins | sample 42126metaG_FD_193579 | JGI IMG/M metagenome (GOLD analysis project Ga0265338, IMG submission 193579) | Rhizosphere microbial communities from Carex aquatilis grown in University of Washington, Seatle, WA, United States - 4-21-26 metaG | ecosystem: Host-associated > Plants > Roots > Rhizosphere >... | reverse complement strand
CTAGAAGAATCAAAACCAACTTCCGCATATGAAACCTCGCTTCCTTCTTGACCGATTTGTCCATCGGTCATGGCTTTTCACCCTTCCCAGGGTGTCTGTGCGCAAGAATAGGCACGAGGCCTGCGACTTTCTGTGCGGTAGCGCACGTGAGGTGTGCGTCATATGTGGCATATATTACCAGGAACATCATGAAGCTTTTCGCCACCAGGCTCCGTTTGCTCACTGCGGCTGCGGCAGCAATCATCCTCCTTTACTCGGCCATAGGGTTCCTGCTCTTCCCCGCAATCCTCCAGAAAGTTGCCGTCCAGGAGTTGACAAAATTCTTCGGGCGTACTGTCACGATCCGGAAAATCGATTTCAACCCTTACGCCATGTCAGTCACTATCCGAAGCTTCCAGCTCGACGAGCCAAAAGGCGGCGCAACCCTCTCCCTGGACAGCTTGTACGCCACTTTCGCGCCCCTGTCCTCGCTCTTTCATCGCACCTGGATGATCAAAGAGGCAGGTCTCATGGGACTGCATGCGCACATCGTTCGGAATGCCGGGGGCTCGCTGAATTTTGCCGACCTGCTCCTCCTTGACTGGCCAAAAGGAACCCGGGTCCGCATCGGCCATTTTCATCTCCTGGATGGAAATGTCGTATTTCGCGATGAGGCCGTCCCCGGAGGATTTTCCATGACCATCAGCCGGCTCACGGCCAATGTGAATGACTTCTCGACGACGAGCGGCGCATACCACGAAAGCTCATTTGCGGTGAGCGCCGTATCAGAAGCAGGAGAGACGTTCTCCTGCAACGGGTCTGTTCGCCTGCAGCCAATTGGCTCGCGCGGAGAGATCGTCGCGGAGAAACTGTTGATAAACAGATACACCCCGTATCTGGCCAAGCTCTTCAATTTCACGATCGCAGATGGAACTCTCACGGCACATGCGGCGTACGATCTGGATCTTGCCCGGGACCACGTCACGGTACTCCTGCACGACGGTACCATCACCGCGCACTCTTTGAGGGCCTATGAGAAGGCAGGCACAAAGCCCTTTTTTGGCTTCGCGGAGCTCGCCGTTGCCGGCGCGCAGGTTGATCTGCTGCGAAAGACGATCGAAGTAGCCTCAATCGACATCACCGGCGGATCTGCCGTTCTCAGGCGTCTTTCAGACAACTCGTTCAACTTCCAGCATCTGAAAAGCCCCGCGCAGACTCCTTCGGCCGCCACGACGGCGCCTTCCGTGAACTGGAACGCGGCCGTTGGGGAAATCCGCCTGGCGGACTTCGCCGCGGAGGTGAACAACATCTTTGGCAGCGAAACCGTGATATGGAAGGAGCTCCGGATCTCCAAGCCGGCATTCCGGATGAATCCTCCCGCCGCTTCCGTAGCCGCGGTCACGCTCCGGGATGGGAGGCTGATTTTCACTGATCCCTCCCTCGTACCGCCCGTGCGCATGGCCTTGACTCATCTGGAAATCAGCATGGGAGGGTTCTCGTCAGAGATTCCCGCATTGGCCCGTGTGGCTGTCAGCGCCGAGATCGGCGACGCCGCCCCGCTTCAGATCTCAGGGGAGAGCAATCCGATCCGGGCGCAGGGAGAAACGAACTTTCGCGGGCTCCTTCAAAACGTCAGTCTCGTCCCGCTCAGCCCGTACACGGCAAAGTATCTCGGCTACGAGCTGGCAAAAGGGGAGATCAGTCTGGACACCAGGTTCCTGATTGAGGGCAGGAAGCTCAACGCCCTGACTCAGATAGTAATTGATCGCCTGACGTTGGGCGGGAAGACGGAGAGCAAGGACGCCACGAAGCTCCCGGTGCATCTTATCATCGCCCTCCTGAAGGATTTTGACGGAAAAATCACGCTGAAAGTTCCAATTGAGATCGCGCTGGACGATCCCAAGTTCGAGCCCCAGAAACAGATCATCGAAGCCGTGCTGAGTCCTTTCAAGAAGATCGCCACGTCCCCGTTCGCGGCGCTAGGCGCCCAACTGGGGGGCGGAGGCCAGGAGCTCGGATTCCAGGTGTTTTCCTCCGGGAGCGCGGAGCTCGACCCGCAGGAAACCGGAAAGCTGGATACGATTCTCCAGGGCCTGAAGCGCTGGCCGGAGTTCACTCTCAATGTCGAGGGCTCCGTGGACGCAGACAAGGATACCGGTGATCTTCAGCTTCTTGCCGCCAACCGGGCCAGAACCGTGAAGGAGTATTTTCTCCGTCAGGGGACGCTGGAACCGCAGAGGATATTTCTGGTCGACAACTCCCTGGCGAACGTTCCCAGGAAGGGGAGCCGCGCCCTCCTCTCCCTGTATGACAAATAGCGCAGCCCATGCAGCGGATCCATGCACCGGTGCACGCCGATATTGACAGCAGGCCCCTTCGGAATATACTCACGCCGAGGGCAAAACCATGTTGAAATCACGATCTGCAAGACCGAAACCTCCGGGCATCCGCAAATCCCCCACGGGCATCCGGGGGCTGGACGAGATCACGATGGGAGGGTTGCCGCGCGGCAGGACGACCCTCGTGTGCGGGGGACCCGGATGCGGCAAGACGCTTCTCGCCGTCGAGTACATTGCGCGCGGGATCCTCGAATATGGAGAGCCGGGCGTGTTCATTTCCTTCGAAGAGTCCACAGAAGAGCTGACTGATAATGTCTCGTCTCTCGGATTCGACCTTCGCGGCCTGAGCCGCCGCGGTCTCCTCGCCATGGACCAGGTGCGGATCGAGAAAAGCGAAATCGAAGAGACCGGGGAGTATGACCTGGAGGGGTTGTTCGTCCGCATCGGGAGCCTCATAGACCAGGTCAAGGCAAAACGCGTGGCACTGGACACCATTGAGTCCCTGTTCGCCGGGCTTTCCAACGACGCAATCGTCAGGGCCGAGCTCCGCCGGCTGTTCCACTGGTTGAAGGCCAAGGGGGTCACTTCGATCGTCACCGCCGAGCGGGGGGAAGGCACGTTGACGCGCAACGGTCTCGAGGAATACGTCAGTGACTGCGTCATTCTGCTCGACCATCGGGTGGAGAACCAGATCGCCACGCGGCGGGTGCGGATTGTCAAGTACCGGGGCAGTATGCACCAGCCAAACGAGTACCCGACAATGATCGGCAGCCATGGCCTGAGCGTAATGCCACTCAGCTCGCTCGGGCTGGACTACCCTGTCAGCAAGGTGCGCGTTTCCACGGGCATCAAGCGGTTGGATTCCATGCTCGGCGGACGTGGATATATCCGTGGAAGCAGCATCCTTGTGTCGGGAAGCGCGGGGACAGGAAAGACGAGCTTCGCCGCGGCATTTGCAGACAGGGTCTGCCGCAGCAGGCAAAAGTGCCTCTACCTTTCCTTCGAGGAATCTCCCGCGCAGCTCATCAGGAACATGTCATCTGTCGGATTCGACCTCCAGCACTGGGTGGACAAACGGCTTTTGCAGTTCCGAAGCCAGCGTGTAAGCGCGTTCGGCCTGGAGAATCACCTCGTGAACCTTCAGTCCTGGGTGGACGAGTTTTCTCCCTTCGCGGTGGTCATAGACCCCACCACCGGCTTGTCCCAGGAGGGGGAAAGCAGCGAGATCCTGGCCATGCTGACCCGCATCGTCGACCTCCTGAAAAGCAGAGGGATCACCGCCTTCTTTACCAGCCTCTCGAAAGGGGGACCTGGCTGGGAGACGAGCGAGGTGAGCATCTCCTCCCTTATGGACACCTGGCTGCACCTCCGCAACATCGAATTCCAGGGAGAGCGAGCCAGGGGGCTCGTGGTGGTCAAAAGCCGTGGAATGGCGCACTCCAACCAGGTCAAGGAATTCCTCCTCTCTGATACCGGCGTGGAGCTTTGCGACCCCTACATCGGGGCCGGAGAGGTTCTAATGGGTTCTGCCCGTGAAGCGCAGGAAGCGAAGGAGAAGGAGCAGGCAATCGAAGAGATGCAGGCCTTCGAGCAGCATCAGAACGAGACGCAGGCGCAGCGTCGTTCGTTGGAGGCCAGGATCGACGTCATGCGGCTCCGTCTGAAGAGCCTGACAGGCGAGATGAAGGCCTCTCTCAGCAGAGAAGAGCTCAAACAGTCCCGGCTGAGCCAGGAGCGCAGTCGCATGCGGGTCGCCAGGAAGGCGGAGTAGGGTACGGTGATGGAGAAGAAGAAGCCTTCAGCGAGGAGCCCGAAGGCCCGAAAGCCGCGCGGGCCCGTGAAAAAATACGCGTATGATCTCCGCCTCTACGTGGCAGGCCAGACCCCCCGCGCCGTGAAAGCCCTGGAGAACCTCGAACGGATCTGCAAAGAGCACCTCTCAGGCCAGTATCGCCTTGTCGTCATCGACCTGCTGAAGGCGCCAAAGCTGGCTCGTGGGGACCAGATCGTCGCGGTTCCCACCCTCGTGCGGAAACTTCCCACGCCGGTACGAAGAATCATCGGGGATCTTTCTGACACGGAGCGGGTGCTCATCGGGCTGGACCTTCGCGAGAGGTAGCATCGAAGGAGAGCATTATGACGGTGAAAAAAGACACATCCGCCGGGCGCGTTCGCCGTGCGGAGATTTTGAAGAAGCGCTCTCAAAAATACGTTCTGAAGCTGTACGTCGCGGGAGCAAACCGAAAATCAGCGGAAGCCATCAGGAATATCACGGAGATCTGTGACAAGCACCTGAAGGGGCGCTACAAGCTTGAAATCATTGACATCCACCAGGCGCCCGTGATGCTGCAGGGAGCGCAAATCATAGCGGCGCCCACTCTCATCAGGAAGTTTCCCTTGCCTTTGAAAAGACTGATCGGAAGCATGGCGAACCAGGACAAAGTCCTCATGGGACTCGACTTGAGACCCCTGTTGTGAGCATGCCCCCGTCCCGCCGGGGGCTCCAGAACAAGGTCACCAATCTCACGACGCGTCTGCGCGAGGCGGAAGAGGCGCTTTCCGCCATCCGAGACGGGGAAGTGGACGCCATTGTCGTTTCGGGGAAAAGGGGCCAGCAGGTTTTCTCGCTGGCAGGGTCGGATTCCGTCTACCGGCTCATCGTGGAATCGATGCAGGAAGCGGCGCTCACCGCGTCGCGGGACGGCAGGATTCTCTTCTGCAACGCCCAGTTCGGCGCCATGCTCGGTGCCCCCATGGAAACCCTTATCGGGCGGAAGCTCGAAGATTTCGTGGACGCCGAAGATCGCACGCAGCTCGCCTCGGTCCTCCAGGTCTCTGAATCGAAGCCCATCAGGGCTCGGATCAGGCTTCACGGCGCTTCCGGGATTGTCCTGTCCCAGGTCTCCGCGAGCTTCCTGCCCTCCCAGGAGGTGCCGTGCGTCTGCATCGTGGCGGCGGACCTCTCGGAGCTGGAGGCGTCCGCCGCAGGACTTCGCCGATCCAATGCAGAGCTGCAAAAGAGCGCGATGAAGCTCCGAAGCCTGGCAGGAGAGCTTGCCAGGGCTGAAGAGCGCGAGCGCCGCCGGCTTGCATCGATTCTGCACGAGGAGCTGCAGCAGCTCCTCGTGGGCGCCCAGATCAGGTTGGACATGCTCGTCGCGGAAAGCGCGAAGGAACTCGCTCCAAAGGTTCAGGATGTCGTCGGTCTTCTCGCTCAATCCATAGCGGTATCCCGGTCCCTGGCGACGGAGATCAGCCCTCCCATCCGCCTTGGCTCCGGACTTCTGGCCGCGTTCGAATGGCTCGTCCGATCGATGCGTGAAAAGCACTCGCTCACGGTCAGGATGACGGCTCGAGGAGCAATCGATCCCGCGTCGGAGGAGACCGCGATCCTGCTCTTTCGCTCGGTCCAGGAGCTCCTGTTCAATGTGGTAAAACATGCCGGAGTGAACGCGGCGGACCTCACGCTGGAAACGGACAGCGATCACCTCCGCATCACGGTATCGGACAAAGGAAAAGGATTTGACACTGCAAAAGCGGAGCGCACGTCAGGCGTCGACAGCTTCGGACTCTTCAGCATTCGCGAACGTCTCAGCCTGGTGGGGGGCGGGATGGAAACGTGGAGCGAGCCCGGGCGCGGCAGCGGCTTCACGCTGGTAGTGCCGCTTGCAGCGCTGCGCTCGGGCAGCGGGAGGCCGGCCTCGACGCGCCGGGCCGCGCGAAAGGCCGGCCCCGGCCGGAAGCCTGCAGTCCGCCGTCCGCAGAAGCGGCGGTCTGTCCGCATCGTGGTGGTGGATGACCACAAGGTCACACGGGAAGGGCTCGTCCTGCTGCTGTCGAAAGAGGCGGGGTTCCGCGTGGTGGGTGAGTGCAGCAGTGGAAAGGCCGCCGTCCGCCTCGCAGGGGAGCTGGAGCCCGACATAATCGTGATGGATGTAAGCATGCCGGGCATGAACGGGATTGATGCAACCAGGGCCATCCATGCACGATATCCCGGGATCCGCATCATAGGTCTCTCCATGCTCGATGCGGCCGGGACAGCCGCGGCCATGAAAGAGTCGGGAGCGATCGAGTACGTGTCCAAGTCGGTCGCACCGAGGCTCCTGGTGCAGATTCTCCGCGCCCTGGCTCACGCGCCGGCCGCGGGTTGAAAGGTTTTTCCTGACACGCATTCTCCATATGATTGGAGTAACATCACCACGTGAGAGTCTCGAATTCTTATGCTCATTTCAGGAGGTCGATATGTCCGTTCTTCTTTCTCCCATGACCTCTGCGAAACCTCAACACAACCACCTCATCTCCGCCCTCGTAAGGTCCGAATCTCAGCGCCTGCTTTCCCGCATGGAACTGGTCCAGCTGCCCCTCGGCAAGACCCTGGCAGAGTCCGGGGACAGCATGAATCACGCCTATTTCCCCACCACCTGCATCGTGTCCCTGCTCTACGAGCTGGAAAGCGGTGCATCCGCAGAAATCGCAATCGTCGGCAACGAGGGCGTTGTAGGCATCGCACTTTTCATGGGGGGGGATACCATGCCCAACCGGGCCGTGGTACAGAGTGAGGGAAGCGCCTACCGGCTGCCGGCACGGGTGCTCAAGGAGGAGTTCAACAAAGGCGGGGCGCTGCAGCTTCTCCTGCTGCGCTACACTCTTGCCATGCTGACGCAGATGGCACAGACCGCCGTCTGCAACCGGCATCATACAGTGGACCAGCAGCTCTGCCGCTGGCTGCTGCTCAGTCTGGACCGGCTGGCCTCGAACCAGGTGAACATGACGCAGGAACTGATCGCCAACATGCTGGGCGTACGGCGAGAGGGGGTGACCGAGGCAGCCGGGAAGCTCCAGCGTGCCGGGCTGATCCAGCATGACCGGGGCCGCATCACCGTGCTGGACCGACCGGGCCTGGAAAAGCGTGTATGCGAGTGCTACGACGTGGTCAGACAGGAGTTCCATCGCCTGCTCGCCGACGTGAACGCTCACCCGCAGCAGATGGGCATCAACATGTCGCGATAGTCCGGTACCTGCTCGACAGGCGCCGGCACCTTCCGATCTCTCGTCTGACATGCTATAGTCCCCGGTCGTGGGAGTTCGCAGTTCATCCGGCCGCCGCCCAAAGAAGACGAGCATCATGATCGTGGACGATCATGATGCCATACGTACGGGCATCAAGTTCGCCTTCCGGGACTCCGCGGAGTTCGTCGTGGTCGGAGAAGCCGCCAACGCGGCGCAGGCGCTCGCGCTCGTCAAGGAAAAGAGTCCGTCAATCGTCATTCTCGACATCTCGCTTCCGGATCGGGATGGGATCGACACGGCTGCGGACATCATCCGATCCACCGCGATGCGGACCCGGATCGTCTTCTACACCATGCACGAGGAACGGGGATGGCTGGCGAGCATGAAGAAGATAGGCGCGGCAGCATGCGTGCTCAAGGGAGAGCCTCTGGCCAGCCTCATCTCCGCGCTGCGCGAGGTACGGGACGGCGGCAGCCGATTTCCGCCCTTCCCTCCGGGTGCCGGCCCGCACGCGTTGGAAGAGGCACCTGCATCTTCGGATCATGATGAATTCCAGAAATTGAGCAGGCGGGAGAAGGAGATTTTCGTGATGCTCGCCAACGGCCGTACCGTCAAGGAAGCGGCGTTCGACCTGGGCTTGAGCCCCAAGACCGTGGAAACATACAAATACCGGCTGATGCGCAAGATGCGCGCGCAGAGCGTCATCGACCTGGCAAAGCTCGCCATCCGAGGCCACCTGGTCGAGCCGTAAGGGTGCCGACAGGTTGCTCCGCCGTCCTGCTTGCAAGGATATCCATGCCGCCGCAAAGAGAAGGGCCGCCCTCCCGCCAATACGGCGAAAGGGCGGCCCTTTCATGACATGAGAAGCGGGCCTTACTTCGTGATGAAGAACGCGACCCTGCGGTTCTGCCAATGGTCTGCGAGGTCGCTGTCGGGCACAAGTTGATCCGAGGCGCCGACCCCCTCCGTGGTAAACATGAGAGGGTTCAACCCCCTGGCAACCAGGGCTTTCTTCACCGCGTCAGCGCGGTCTTTCGAAAGCGGCAGCAGCACGTCTCTCTGCTCGACGTCGCCGACCGCCTTGTTGTCCCAGTACACCTTCACCGCATGCCCCACGAGATTGATCTTGTAGCTGGGGAATTTCCTCAGCTTCTCGGCCAGGGCATCGAGACGCGCCATGTTCTGTTTGGCGAGCTCGGGCTTCACGTCCTGGTAGTCGGCCGTGAACGGCTTGAAGAAGATGCGGGAGCTCAGGATGCGGAATCCGGCGGGAACTTTCTCCACCAGGATATCCACGGGGACCACCGTGCTCAGCACGCCCACGTTGCCGTACTCGTCCCGCACCTTGACGGACACCGGATAGTCCTCCGCGGACAGAACAAGGTCTCCCTTGAAGCCCTTTCCGTTCCAGACCTCACTCTTGACCGGCCACTTCTCCGTAAAGGCCTGGAAGAGATGGTACTCCGGATCGTAGATTTCCATTCTCCAGCTGTCGATCTTTGCCCGGGGGGAGCTCGCATTGACGTTCAGCGTAATATTGGACGATCCCTCCATCGGGGAGAACAGCGCATCAGAGAGTGTAACGAAACCCGTCGGGGGAGTCGTGACGAGCACGAACGAACGGCTCGTCGCGGAGCCCGGCTTGAAGGCGCTGCCGTAGTCAACAGAGAGCCTTGCTGTGTATGCCGCCTCCGGCACAAGATTCCCCGCGTCGCTCTTCCCGTCCCAGCTCACGGTCCTGGGAAGATTCGGTCCGTCCTGGCGGAGAGTTCTCTGTACGTTCTGGCTGGAGTCAAGGATCTCCAGCTTCCAGGAGCGTGCCGACTTCGCCGCGCCATAGGACAGACCGAACGTCATTGTATCCATGATCTTGTCGGCGTTGGGAGAGAATCCGTCGGATCTCGGTATGACCGCGACGGTCCCTTCTGCCGCTCCAGGCTCGGCAGCCTTCGTCACATCACTTACGTTGATCGACTTCCACACCTGGCCGACGTTGCCGAACTCGTCCCGCAAGGTGACCTGGACCGAGTAGAATCGAGCGACATCCACCCAGTTGCCGGCGCTGGACTTTCCGTCCCACTTGATTTCCGGGTTCAACCACTTTCCGTCGAAGCTGCGGAAAGCCTTTCCATCCTGGTCAAAAATGTCCATGGACCAGCTATCTATCCTGGAAGTCACGGAGCTTCCTGTGATGGAAACAGTCACTGGCAGCACCGCCCCGGTGGTGTCCGTCGTAAACAGGGCCGGGCTGAAAATAAGCGACCCGGTCGGGGGCGAGATGTCGAGAATGAAGCTCTGGCTCTGAACCACAACGGGGACTAGCTTGAGGTATTCGATAGTGAGCTTCGCGACATAGGTGCCTTCAACCGCCGGGGCCCCCTCGTCATTGCGTCCGTTCCACGTGAGCGCTGAGGGCAGGTCATTCGCCGTGCCGCGCCAGGATTTCACCGTACCGCGATCCGTCACCATCTCCACCGTCCAGCCCTTGATCGCGTGCGGGTCGTTGAAGGAAAGCGCGAAGTCGATTGTCTGATGCAGCGTGTCTCCGTTCGGAGCAAGACCTGTCTGCTCGGTCTGGATCGCGTTCTCACCTGTGACCGGCTTTGTGGTCTGACAGCCGAGGAGCGCGACAGCGAGCACACCGGCCACCATCGCAAATTTCAAAAAGCCCTTTTTCATGATCCACTCCTTGTAGTGCGTAATCGGGAAACGAAATGTATCCCGTCGTATCAAGAAAGACGAAATCAAATGCCCCGAAACCGGCCTCATTCCCTCTCCATATGATGGTGCGGGTTGGGCGGTGAGAGAGGGACTGTCGCTCATCGCCTTCACCCGCTTTCCATCCTGCCGCCTTACACGTGAATGCCTGACAGCAATAATTTGGCATCGAATCCAACCCATTTCCGTGCGGTGGCGCACATGGAGCGGTTTTGACGTACGAAATCATCCACACGAGCCCGTCGGCAATCTGCGCCGGCCGCGTCTCTCGAATGCGTGCTGACTCTTCTATGCGGGGGAACTGCCGGGTTGATCGCCGAGATTGCTCCGCAGGTTTTCCGGGGGCGGGAAATTGACCACGCCGTGCAGACTGCTGAGAACCGTCATCTTCATGAGGACATTCTTGAAGCATCGATCGCAGATTCCATGACTCACCGGTTTTCCACCGTCGGGCTCGCTATTCAATGGTTTCCGGCACCATCCACAAACTCTTTTCATTTTTAAATGATACGGAAAAGCCCGTGCAATTTCGGTGCGGTGGCGCGCTTATGCAAAACCTGACCCCAGGAGCACTTACGCCGTGAATGCGCGCTCCAGCAGGCTCCTGGACCGCACCATGTCGGGTCTCACCCCTTCGGCGCGCATGGATTCATACTCGAGCTCGATGACGGCCACGCGACTGTAGCCGTTCTTTTTCAGCGCGGCGGCGAGCGCGCTGAAATCCACGGTTCCGTCGCCAGGCACCACGTCGATGTTCTTTCCCGCGCCGTCACGCAGGTGCACGTGCTTCACGAGGCTGCCCAGCCGCAGCGCAACATCCGCGGCATTTTCGCCGGCGTAGGTAGTATGGCTGGGATCCAGGGTCACCCCGGCCCGGGGGTGGTCGACCAGCCCCATCAAGTCGAGGGCTTCCTGGCAGTTCGCCATCAGCATGGTCTTGTGCAGCTCCACCGTCAGGTCCAGTCCAAGCCTGTCCGCGCGCTCGCACAGCATGCGCAAATCCGGAGCCAGCGCCCGAGCCAGCTCGAGCCATTGCCCCGGCCCAGGCTCCACGCCGGACGGGACGGTGATCGCGTACGCGCCAAGCTCTCTGGCGAGCTCCAATGAGGCGACTGCCCACTTCAGCATGCCTTCGTGCCGCGCCGGGTCCCCCAGCAGGCCATCTCCGACGTTCAGTGTCGCAACACGCAGGCGCAGGTCCTCCAGCCGGGCCTTCAACCAGGCCTTCTCCCGCCCTGATGCAGTCACCGGGTTGAAGTGCGGGCAATAGCCGGAAATCATGGCAATGTCGCACCTGCGAAAGCCGAGGGCGCTGATTTCGCTGAGTGCGACGTCAAGCGAGTCATGCCGGTAGCCCAGGGTCGAGGCGCCGATCTATATCA
>Ga0265338_10009688_pt1 | contig 11428 bp, 7 predicted proteins | sample 42126metaG_FD_193579 | JGI IMG/M metagenome (GOLD analysis project Ga0265338, IMG submission 193579) | Rhizosphere microbial communities from Carex aquatilis grown in University of Washington, Seatle, WA, United States - 4-21-26 metaG | ecosystem: Host-associated > Plants > Roots > Rhizosphere >... | reverse complement strand
CCGGCGCGGTCGCCTCGCCGGGGGCTGCCTCGCCGTTCGCCGCGGCGAGCGCGCCGCCGTCCGGCGCCGCCTCGTGAACGCCGTTCGACATCTCGAGGGGCACGACCACCGGCGCGTCCTCGCGGAACCAGAGGTCGTCGGGATCGACGACCGCATCGCCGGCCAGCCACGTTCCCGCCTCGGGCATCTCGTGCCAGACCCCCTCGTCGAAGCCGGCCTCGCTCTCGGGCGGCGGCGGAACCTCGACGGCCCCGAGCGGCGGCAAGATGTCGCCGGGGATCGCCGTCTCGAACACCGGAGCCGGAGGCACGTACGGCTGCGCCGGCCGGCTGCTCTGCGCCGGGGCGCCCTTGCTTTCACGCGCCTCGATGCGAACCTCACCACCGCGGCCGCGCCGGCGCCGTCGCGGGCGCGCGTGGAAGTCGGTCGCGGCGTGCAGCCCGTGCCGTTCGTCGGCCGACCCGGGATCGAACACCTCGCTGTCCAGGCCCGCGCATGAATCGCACAGACCGCATTTTGGCCCCTCGGGCTCGCCGAAGTACGCGCGCATCATCTGCACGCGGCAGCGCTGTGTGTTCATGTACGCCAGCAGCGACGCCAGCCGCCGCCGGTCCGAAATCCGCCGCGCCTCGAAGACCGAGGCGGCCTTGTCGATCTGCTCGCGCGTCGGACGCGGCTCGACGCCCTGCCAGCGCGCCGCCTTGACCTCTTGCGCGACGCCCATCGCCTCGAGCACCGACAGGATCACGCGCACCCGCCGCTCGGGCAGCGCCATCGACAGCGCCAGGTCGCGCACCGAGACTTCCTTGCCCTCGTCGCTCCAGGCGTAAAGGCCGTCGGCGACCATGCGCGCCTGGGTCTTGGTCGGGTGCGCCTCTTTTTGGAAGTGCTCCTGAATCGCGATGTCGTCGGGCTGGAACAGCAGCACGCAGCGCGCCGGCTTGCCGTCGCGGCCCGCGCGCCCCGCCTCCTGCACGTACGCCTCGGGCGAGCCGGGCATCTGGTAGTGGATGATGTAACGGATGTCGGGCTTGTCGATGCCCAACCCGAACGCGTTGGTCGCCAGCATCACGACCTTGCGGCCCGGCTGCATGAACGACGCCTGCGCGGCCTCGCGCTCGTCGGTGGTCATCTTACCGTTGTAGCGCTCGACAGGGATCTTCCCGTGGCGCAGCGCCACGTAGAGATCGTCGACCGCGCGCACCGTCGAGCAATAGACGATGCCCGGCCGCCGCAGCCGCTGGATCAGCTTGCCCAGCTGGCGCAGCTTGTCGGCCTCTCCCGCGACCTTGCGCACGTCGAACGCCAGGTTGGGGCGGTGGAACGAGACGCGGCAGACCTTCGCGTCCTTCATCCCCAGCTGGACCAGCACGTCGTCGGAGATGGCCGGCGTCGCGGTCGCGGTCAGGCCGAGGATCGGCGGACGCCCCAGCACCTGGGCGGCGCGCCGCAAGCCAAGATACGAAGGACGGAAGTCGTGACCCCACTGGGACACGCAGTGCGCTTCGTCGACGGTGAAGAGCGAGAACTTCACGCCCGCGAGCGCCTCTTGCACCGTCGGGCTGCCGACCGACTCGGGCGTGATCAGCACGAGCTTGATCTTGCCCTCGCGCACCGCTTCGAGATCGGCGGCGCGCTCCTTTGCCGTGCGGGTGGAATCGATGCGTGCGACCGGGATGCCGAGCGCCTTCATCTTCAGCGTCTGGTCTTCGATCAGCGCGAGCAACGGCGAGACCACCAGCGTAGGGCCAGGCAACACCAGCGCGGGCAATTGATAGGTCAGCGACTTGCCGCTGCCGGTCGGCATGATCGCCAGCGTGTCCCGCCCGGCGAGCACCGACTCCATGATCTCCGCCTGGCCGGGGCGCAGCTCACGGATGTGAAATACCTCGCGCAGCTTTTGCAGCGCGCGCTGGAGCGCCTCCGATGGTGGCGCGTCCGGTGTCCCTCCCGATACGAAGGTCTGTTGCGCTGGTGGCACCGGCATCGGCATCGGCATCGGTCCTGCGTCGGCGGCGACAATATTGTCGGCGTCGTCGCCGGAGCGATGGATGACGATCGTGCGCACGCCATCATCGTCGGCGCCGGAACCACTGGCGCCGCCATTGGCGTCTCCTCCGCTCAAACTCTCGCGTTCGGGAGCTTCACTCGGGGAAGAAGAAGATGAAAGATCTGCATCCGGCTCTGCGCGGCCAATTGCCCGCGCGAGCCTTGAATCATCGTCGGAACTCAGGCTGAACTCCTGTCAGAACGAAGGGGCGCTACGCCGTGCGCGCCAACCCAACCCTGCTGCACCCTGTCGCAATCTGCTTTGAAAAAATCGTCGGAAGTGGAGGGTCGCTGAGAAACCTCAGCAACCCGTCAGCGCCGGTGCGGATTTATCCGCCAAGCACGAGCGTTATGAGAACGCTAGCACGATCTTTCACCGCAAGCCAATCCAGTTTTTTCCTATTTTCACGCTTATTTTTGCGGGTTCGTCCGGCGTTGCGAGCCGCTCATGTCGCTTTCCCATGGTTGTGTCCGCTGTGGTCACACACAGGTCACGAATGCGCTTCGAGACCCCGTCCTGTCGTGTGTCCAGCAAGCTCCCGCGGCGTGGCATGTCGGTTGCGAAGCCGTTGCGTATGGTCACCATCGCGGCTTTGAATCCGGACGCTCGGCCGCGCGAGCGTCTGCTCTCGTGCGGCGCGGCTCAGCTTTCGGACCAGGAGCTGTTGGCGATTGTCCTCGGATCGGGCACTGCCGGACGCAACGTGATCGAGCTCGCGGCGTCGGTGCTGGCCTCGAACGGAGGGCTGATCGGCATTGCGCAATCCTCGATCGAGGAGCTGTGCGCCCACCGCGGCGTCGGCCCGGCGCGCGCGTCGCTGATCCAGGCAGCCGTCGAGTTCGGCCGGCGTTCGGTCGGCGAGCGTCCGAGACCAGGACGCCGGCTGACCTCGGCCAGCGACGTCTGGACGCACTTGCGCGCGCGGCTGGCGACCTCGGCGGTCGAGGAGTTCTGGGCGCTGGCGCTCGACGTGCGCCATCGCATCCAGTCGGAGCGCTGCCTGGCGCGCGGCTCGCTCACCGGCGTCGAGGTGCACCCGCGCGACGTCTTCCGGCCGCTCATCCGTTCCGCGGCGGCCGCGGTGATCTTCTGTCACAACCATCCCTCGGGCGATCCGACGCCGTCGCGCCAAGATCTGGAGTTGACGGCGCGGCTGCGCGAGGTCGGTGATCTGTGCGGGATCTCCGTTTTGGATCACATCGTCGTGGGTTGGGAGGGCTTCTCGAGCCTCGCGGAGCGCAACTGGCGTTAGATCGTCTCTTGGTTTCCTCCGAGCAACCCGGCGATGTGCGGTTTCAGTCATTACTGGACGATCGAGGTTGAGTCCCTAGAATCGAGCCCCATGCGTCTGCCGTCCCGCGCCCCCATCGAAGTGATCCTGCTCGGCCTGCTCGCGTCTTCGCCGGCGGCCGCGGCCGAGGGGTTCGTCGGCACCCGCTCGCTGGGCATGGGCGAGACGCTGCGGGGCGCAGCCACCGCGGGCTCGGGCCCCCTGCTGAATCCGTCGGGAATGTCGCTCACCCAGTCATACAACGTCGAGGCGGACTACGTCTTCGCGCACAACGGCGACAATCAGTTCTTTCACGGGTCGATCGTCGATTCGACCTCGGGCTACAGGGTCGCGGGCGGCCTTTACTACACGTATCACACCGACAACCCCAACGGTGCGCTCGAGGGGCATGGGCACGAGGTCGGGCTCGCGCTCTCGCTGCCGCTCGGTGACCACCTCTCGGTCGGCGGCACCGCGAAGTACTTCCTGCTTTCGGGCGATGAGACGTCGGTGGCGGGCAGCACCGGCGGATTTACCTACGACGTCGGCATCACTCTGCGGCCGGCCAGCGTGATGTCGTTGGGCGTCGTCGGTTACAACCTGCGTGACCTGAACGTCGGCGTGGCCCCGCGCGCGGTCGGATATGGCCTGGCGCTCTCGCCGACCGACATCTTTCTCATCGCGTTCGACGGGGTGACCAACCTGACCGCCGACGCGCCGCTGGCGCGCAAGGGGACGCGGGCCTCGGCCGGCATCGAGCTGTTTCTCGCGAAGAAGTTCATCATCCGCGCGGGCGGCGGGTACGACGGTATCACCCAGAACGGCTTCTTCACCGCCGGTCTGGCCGCCGTTTCCGAGGCCGGCGCGCTGGACGTCGGCCTGCGCCAGGACGCCTTCCAGCACACCGACTCTCCCCGCGACACCATTTTTGGGGCCAGCTTCCGCATCTTCGTTCCGCAGCCGTAGGGTGCGACGGGCGCCAATGGGCGCCGCCGCGTTAAACTGCTGGGCTCGATGCGCGACGACGGGAACTTTCCCCCGCCTCGGCTGTCCGAAAGGGCGTGGAGGCAACACTCCGCTTGGCGAGGGGCCGCCTGCGCCGGGCCCCCTACGTCATGAGCGTCGCCGAGCGGCTGCTGATCGGTCGTCTCAAAGAGCGCGACGAGCAGGCCTTCAACGACATCGTGCGCCTTTACGGCGACAAGGTGTTCAGCCTGGTCTACCGGATGATCGGCAACCGGCCCGAGGCCGAGGACATCGCGCAGGAGGTCTTCGTCACTGTCTTCAAGACCGTCGACGGGTTCCGGGGCGAGTCGAAGTTCTCGACCTGGCTGCTGCGCATCGCCGCCAACCACTGCAAGAACCGGATCAAGTACCTGTCGCGCCGCCACACCGACGGTGGCGAGCTGGACGACGAGCGCGAGGGCGCGATCTCCGCGCGCGGCGGCTCGCCGCTGCACGCGCACATCGTCGCGCCGGACGTCATGCTCGAGGCGGCCGAGCTCGAAGGGTTGATGCAGACGGCCATCGCCGCGCTCGAAGAGGAGCACCGCTTGCTGGTCGTCCTGCGCGACGTCGAAGAGCTTTCGTACCAGGAGATCGGCGAGATCACCGGCCTGGCCGAGGGGACGATCAAGTCGCGTTTGCACCGGGCGCGGATGGCGATTAAAGAGCACCTGGACAAGCACACGCGCTGACCGACATGGACCACCAACAGGCATCCGATCTGTTCAGCGACTACGCCGACGGCACGCTCGCGGGCGAGCAGAAGGCCGAGCTCGAGAAGCACCTGCACGTTTGCATCCAGTGCCGCACCGAGCTCGAGGCGTTTCGGCGCGCGCTCGGATCGCTGGGGCGGCTCAAGCAATCGGCGCCGCCGAGCTTCCTGCCGTCGATCCAGAACCAGATCTTCACGCGCTCGCGCGGGCGCTTCTTCGGCCGGCGCTGGAAGCTGTTCGGCCGCGTCCCCTTCGAGTGGGTGTCGCTGGTGATGATCGTCGCGATGCTCATCTACTACATCGCGCTGCTCCACGGCGCGCCGTCGGGCGTGCGTCCCGCGCCGTAGCCCAGCCTGATCCAGGTTAGTCGACGTAGAGAAGCAGCACCTTCAGGTACTGCCCCTCGCTGAACCCCGGCGGCAGCGGGTGGTCGGACGCAGGGCCGCGCCGCTCGAAGATGCGCACGTGCCGACCGGCCAGCTTGGCCGCCGCAGCGACGATGCGCTCGAACGTCTCGGCGTCGACGTTCTGCGAGCACGAGCAGGTCACCATCACCGCGCCCGGGGCCGCCGCGCCCAGCGCCAGCGCGTTCAAGCGCTCGTAGCCCTTGCGCGCCGCCTCGAGATCCTTGCGCGCGCTCGCGAACTTGGGCGGGTCGATCACCAGGAGATCGAACGACCGGGGCGTCGCCGTCTCGAGGAAGCGGAAGGCGTCGGCCTCGACCGCGTCGATGCGCACGCCGTTGGCGGCGGCGTGGCTCTCGATGCGCGCGATCGCGCGCGCCGAGCTGTCGACCGCGACCACCGACGTCGCGCCGCCGCGCGCCGCCTGCAGGCCGAAGCCGCCGGCGTAGGCGTAGCAGTCGAGCACGCGCGCGCCGCGCGCCAGCGCCCCCACGCGCATGCGCGTCTCGCGCTGGTCGATGAACATGCCGGTCTTCTGTCCAGCCAGCGGCTCGATCTCCACGCGGATGCCGTCCTCGACGCCGCCGACCGTGGGCCGCGACTGCCCGCGCGCCACGCGCGCCGCCGCGACAAACCCTTCCAGCTCGGCGTAGCCAGCGGACGAGGACTCGAAGATCGAGCGCACGCCCAGCTCGGCCTCGAGGGCGTCGAAGATCTCTGCCTTGCGCTGCGCGATCCCCAGCGTCGTGATCTGCGCGACCGCCGCGTCGTCATAGATGTCGACGACGAGCCCGGGCAGGTCATCGCCCTCGCTGTTGACGAGGCGGTAGATGTTCGTCGCGGCGCTCGGCAGATCCAGCCGGCGGCGCAGCGCGCGCGCCGCCGCGATGCGCGCGCGAAAAAAGTCGGCGCCGACCGGCGCGTCCTGGCGCGTGCACAGCCGCACCGGGATCTGCGAGCGCGGGTTGTAAAAGCCACGGCCGATGAAGCGGCCGTCGTGATCGACGAGCGCCACGACGTCGCCGGGGCCGGCGTCGCCCTCGACGCGATCGACGGCGTTCTCGTAGACCCACGGGTGCCCGAACCACAGCGGCCGCGAGCGCCCCTGGCGCAGGTAGACGCGCGCCGACGAGTCACGGCCACCTTCGCCGGTCGAGGGAAGAACGCGCGCAGTGCGGGCACGCGGTGCGGACGGCCCGCGCCGATTTCGGGGTCTCACAGACGACGACATGTTGTTCAGCGTCTTTTACGATCCTTTTGCCGGCCCGGCGTCGAGATCGTCCTCATCTTCGTCTTCGATGAGGTCGTCGCCTGGCGGCGGCGGCTCGTCGGGCGGCGCCACGCCGGCCCCTCCGTCGGGCCGGAAGCTGCCCGCAGCGATGCCGTAGCGCTGGATGCAGCGCCACACGACCGCGTACTGCCGCTTGAGGTGCCTCGCCACGTGGGCGACGTTCCCCTGGTAGCGGCCGAGCAGCTCGGTCAGCTCTTCCGCGGTCGGTGCCGGCCGCCGCGTGCGCGCGGTCTTTACCGCGGGATCGACCGCCTCGCGAACCACGCCCTCGAGCGAAGCGCCGTCGCCCGCGCCGGCGTCAGCGGTCGGTTCGACCAGCGTGGTGATGCTGGCGGGCAGGTGCTCGAACGAGATCGCAGGCGCGCCTTCGCTCAGCAGCTTGGCCTCGGCGATGACCTTCTGCAGCTCGCGCACGTTGTGCGGCCAATCGTAAAGGCACAGCGCGTGGAACGCCTCGGTCTCGAAGGCGCGATCGGTGCCACGCAGGAAGAACGCGGCCAGGCGACCAAGGTCCTCGATACGCTCGCGCAGCGCCGGCAGCTGAATCGGATGCGCGCCCAGGCGCCCGATCATCGCGGCTTGAACGTTCGCCGCGCCCGACTTGGCGGCCATCGCCGTGCGGCTGCTGGCGGCGATGATGCGCACGTCCGCCTCTTGCACGCGCGTCGACCCGAGCGCTGTGAACTTGCGGTCCTGCAGGAACCGCAGCAGCTTGGATTGCAGCTCCATCGGCATCTCCGCCAGCTCGTCGAGAAACAGCGTCCCGCCCTGCGCCGCCTCGATGAACCCGCTCTTGCGCCCCTGGGCCGTCGAGTGCGCGCCCTTTTCGTAGCCGAAGAGCTCGCTCTCGACCAGCTCGCGCGGGATCGCCGCGCAGTTGATCGCGACCAGCTGCCCCTTGCGCCCGCTGCTCTCGTGGATCGCGCGCGCGAAGACTTCCTTGCCGACGCCGGTCTCGCCGAGGAGAAAGATCTCGCTCTGAGAAGGCGCCAGCCGCCGCAGCCGCGTGCACACCATCGCCAGCGACGGAGACAGCGTCGGTACGGGCGCGAACGGGTTGGCCGCGTCTTCGTCAATCGCGGCGATCTCCGCCGGCGTCACCATGCGGAACACCACCACCTGCGCCCCCAGGAAGATCACCGCGCCCGGCCGCAGCGGCGTCGGCCCGGTGAGCGCGCGGCCGTCGACGGAGGTGCCGTTGGTGCTGCCCAGGTCCTGGATCTCGAAGCTCTCGGGGCGGTCCCCCACCGCGGGAACTTTCAGGATTCGCGCGTGCAGGCTCGAGACGCTCCGGTCCGGCAGCGTCAGCGTTCCGCGCCCGTCGGCGGGTGGGTGCGGCCGGCGGCCGATGTCGAGGCCCCCTTCGACCGCGACGACGCGCGGCGTTCCAGCCTGATTCAGCGGATCGGTGGCGGCGCCCGTGCCCGCCAGCAACAGGACGGGCACACGGGCGACCTCCCGCGGGGCGCCCCGACGCGGGACTGTCTGGCTCACCTCGTCAGAAATTGACGCCATTTACCACAAACCCTTGCAGCCGCCTGATTATCGCCGGTGCGCGTCCTGTCGCACGCCTCTGTCCAGTGTAGAGGTATAACAGTCCCGGCGGAGTCATCGCGAGGGAAAGCGGCGAGCATGACGGACGACCCTTCGCAGTCCCGGCCCGTGTCTCCCGCGGAGTCGCCGCGGATGGATGCGAGCCCCGAGGACGAGCACACCGTGACGACCGGCGCGGTGCAGCGCCGGGATACGCCGCTGGTTTCGCTCGACGCGGGCGCCGTCCTGGACGCGCGATACCAGATCGAAGCGGTTATCGGAGAGGGCGGCAGCGGCAAAGTTTTTCGCGCCTGGGATCGTGTATTGGGGGAGCCCGTCGCGGTGAAGATCCTTCACCCCGAGCGCGCCGCGGAGAAGAGCTGGATCAAGCGGCTCGCGCGCGAGGTCAAGGTTGCGCGCGCGATCCGCCACCCCAACGTCTGCCGCGTGTTCGACCTCGGCCGCGCCGACGGCCACTGGTTCGTGACCATGGAGCTGGCGGCGGGCGGCAACCTGCGCGCGATGCTGCGCGACGGAGGCGCGGGCGGGAGCGAGAAGAAACCGCTGCGCCCGCTCGCCGAGCGGCTGGTCGACGCACGCGCGTTGTGCGCCGGGCTGGCGGCGATTCACGCCGTCGGCATCGTCCACCGCGACGTCACACCGCAGAACGTGCTGCGCATGACCGACGGCCGGCTGGTGATCTCCGACTTCGGCCTGGCGATCGAGAGCGACGACAACACGACCGTGCACGGCGGGACGCCCGCGTACATGCCGCCGGAGGCGGTGATGGGTGGACGCTCCGATCTGCGCTCCGACGTCTGGCAGCTGGGCGCGATCCTGCACGAGCTCCTGTTCGGCAGCCGGCCGCAATTCACGCGCACCGACGGAGAAATGACGTTGACCTGGCCCAGCTCGGCCGACGCGACCCCGGTGGAGGAAGAGCTGGCGCGCCTGTGCCGCGATTGCCTCGCGCCGGATCCGGCGCTGCGTCCGGCGACGGCGGTCGCGGTCGTCGGGCGTCTCGCGGCGGCCGAGGCGGCGCGGCCGCGGTCGTGGCCGGCGCGCGTCTGGATGCGCGCGCGCGCCGTCTACCGGCGGCACCCGCGGCTGCGGCTGGTGGCGCTGGCGGCGGTCGTCGCGATGGTCGCGGCGCGCGCGATGCTGCTCGTGGCGCGCCCCGGACTGTGCAAGGGCGGCGGCGACAAGATCGCGGGCATCTGGGACCCGCGCACCAAGGCGATAGCACGGCACGCGTTCATGGCCACGCGCAAGCCGTACGCCATCGACGCGTTCTGGAGCGTCAACCGCGCGATCGAGACCTATCTCGAGAGCTGGGTCGGCATGTACACCGAGGCGTGCGAGGCGACGCACGCGCGCGGCGAGCAGTCGTCGGAGGTGCTCGACCTGCGCATGTCCTGTCTGCAGGAGCGCCTGAGCGGCGTGAGGGCGCTCAGCGACATCTTCGTCAAGGCGGACGGCGACGTCGTCGGCAACGCGGTCACGGCCACGAGCGCGATCCCGCCGCTCGATCGCTGCGGCGACGTCAGGCTGCTGCGCTCGCTGGTACAGCCGCCCGAGGACCCCAAGCTGCGCGCCCGCGTTGATCACGCTCGCCAGCGCATCGCCGAGATCAAGGCGACGCGCGATGCCGGCCGGATGACCGAGGCGCTGAAGATGGCGGCGGCGCTGGTCGCCGAGGCCGGCCAGATCGACTACGCGCCGGTGCAGGCGGAGACCGATGCCATCCAGGGCGAGCTCGAGACCGTCGGCGATCCCAAACACGCCGAGAAGATGCTGGAGACGGCGTTCTTCATCGCCGAGGCCGCGCGGGATGACGAGCTCAAGGCGGAGACCTCGGCGTACCTCATCGAGGCGATCGGCTACCACCAGGGGCGCTACGAGGACGCCGAGCGCTGGATCCAGCAGACGCGCGCGACGCTGCGGCGAATGGGCGGGCACGACCGCCTGCAATGCTGGGTCGAGAACAACGTCGCCATCCTGTATCACGTCCAGGGGCGCTACCCCGAGGCGATCGCCGCCTACCAGCGTGCGCGCGCCCTCGCGGAAGCGAGCCTGCCCCCGGACGACGCCGACGTCGCGCGGCCCATGGGCAACCTCGCGATGGCGCTGTCCGAGGCGGGGCGGCCCGCGGAGGCGCTGGTCTACAACCAGCGCGCGGTCGACATCTTGCGCAAGGCGCTGGGCCCCGGGCACCCCGAGGTGGCGATGCACATGAGCAACCGCGGCGAGATCTTGAACGCGCTCGGCCGCTACGAAGAGGCGCGCGCGCTTTTCAACTCGGCGCTCGCGGTCTGGAACAAGGAGCTGCCACCCGACCATTCCTACTTCGGCGACTCGTTGAACGGCATCGGCCAGAGCTATCTCGGTCAGGATGCGCCCGAGCCGGCGCTGGCGCCGCTGGAGCGCGCGCTGGCGATCCGCGAGAAGAGCGGCGCCGAGCTGTCGCAGATCGGCGAGACGCGGTTCTTGCTCGCGCGAGCGCTCTGGGATAGCGGACACGATCGCGCGCGCGCGCAGACGCTGGCGCGCGCGGCCGAGGCGGCTTACGGGGACAAGGCGCAGTGGCGCGAGAGAGTCGCCGTGATCGACGCCTGGATCGCGAAGCACCCGCTTCCCGCTGCTGCGCCAGCGCCGGCGCGCGCGCTGGCGACCCGCCACTGACCGGCCGGCGAGCCGCGGCTCGCCTCGCTATCCACCTAGCCGCGCCAAGTTCGCGGCGCACTGGCGGGTGTGCGGGTGGCGCGCGCCCAGCGTGCGGCGAAAGATCGCGAGCGCGCGGCGGCAGAGCCTGCGGGCCTCGGCGTCGCGGCCGCGCGTCGCCACCAAGATCGCCAGGTTGTTGACGGTCATCCCGGTCTCGGGATGGTTCCGGCCGTAGAGCCTTTCGTGAATGGCCAGCGCGGCGCGGATCATCTCTTCGCCGTCGGCGAGGCGCCCCTGGGCCTGCCGCACGCCGCCGAGCGCGCACAGGTTGACCGCCACCTCGCTGCTGCCGGCGCCGAGCTGGCGGCGGAACACGCGCAGCGCGCGCTCGTAGAGCCGCGCGGCTTCCACGAGGCGTCCCTGGCCCTCGACCAGCGCCGCCAGCGCGGCGACGTCTGCCGCGACCATCGCGTGGTTGGGGCCGAGCAGAGCGGTGCG
>Ga0265338_10009687_pt1 | contig 11428 bp, 11 predicted proteins | sample 42126metaG_FD_193579 | JGI IMG/M metagenome (GOLD analysis project Ga0265338, IMG submission 193579) | Rhizosphere microbial communities from Carex aquatilis grown in University of Washington, Seatle, WA, United States - 4-21-26 metaG | ecosystem: Host-associated > Plants > Roots > Rhizosphere... | reverse complement strand
TCCGCTGAGGAGGATGCGGTCTACCAGTTCGTCACCATGATCGCCCGCGGCTACCAGGGCCAGCCCGCCTGGAACACCGGCGCCCCCACCCGGGTCAGCTGACCCGGGCGCCCCAGGCCTCTCCGGGTCAGGGAAGCCGCGCCACGTTGACCAGTTGCAATTGCTGCGAGTTCTCGTTGGTGACCAGCAGGGTCTTGCCGCCTGGATCAGATCGTTTGTCCCGAATTTGGGACGCTTCGGCAGGCTGCCCCGTGTCGCGGGCCGCCGAAGCATTCCGCCTGGAGGGTCAGGCGAGGGCGGCGGGGCCGCGCTTGACCATCTGGCTGGCGATGATCGCGCGTTGGATCTCGCTGGTGCCTTCCCAGATACGTTCGACGCGCAGTTCACGGAAGAAGCGTTCGGCCACGTTTTCCCGCATGTAACCCCGGCCGCCGAAAACCTGCACGGCCCGGTCGGCCACCCGCCCAGCCATCTCCGAGCTGTAGAGCTTCGCCATCGAGCACTGCGCGTGCGCGATCTTGACGTCGCCGCCGCGGTCGATGTTGCGAGCGGTTTCGTAGACCAGCGAGCGGGCCGCGAACAGTTCGGTGAGGCTGTCCGCGAGCATGGCGCCGACCAGGCCGAATTCGCTGATCGGCCGGCCCTGTATCTGCCGCTGGGTGGCGAATGTGGTCATCTCCGCGGTCAGCCGCTCCGCCGCGCCGAGGCAGCGGGCGGCGACCATCAGCCGCTCGAAACGGAACCACTCGTAGGCGAAGGACATGCCATCGCCTTCGGCGCCGACCAGGTTGGCCGCCGGGACCCGGACGTCGGTGAAGCCGACGATCGGGTGATGGTGACTGATCGTGTGGCTGTAGGCGGGGGTGCGCAGGATGGTGACCCCGGGGCTCGGCAGGTCCACGAAGAACATGGCGTGCTCGCCGTCCTGCGCTCCGCCGGCCAGCCGGGCCTGGAAGAACGCGAAATCGGCCGTATTGAACGAGGTGACGTGCCACTTGATCCCGCTGAGCAGGTAGTCCCCGCCGTCCCGGCGGGCGGTCGCCTCAATGGCCGAGACGTCGGAGCCGGCTCCCTCCTCGGTGATCGCGTAGCATTCCTCGCGGTCTCCGGCGATGGCGGGCCGCACGTAGCGGTCGATCTGGTCCGGCGTGGCCACGGCGGGCAGCCAGGACGGGGGAGTGGACGCCACCCAGCCCAGTGCGTTGGTGACCCGGCCGCACTGTTCCTGCACGAGCACCTGCTGCAGGGTCGTGCAGCCGCCCCCGCCGAACTCCCGCGGCATGTTGGTGGCGCAGAGCCCGAGTTCGCGGGCCCGCTTGGCGTGCCCGGCGACGACGTCGGCAGGCAGATTGCCGTCGTTGTGCTCCGCGCTGACCTCAAGCGGGATCAGCTCGTCAGCGAAGGCGCGCGCCCGTGACTGGATCTCGACATCGTCATCCGACAGCCCGTACATCGCGCTCCTCGTGCGTCGTGACCTGAGCGTGCCGCCAGCCGATTCCCCGGGTTCGCGGACCTGCCCCACCGGTCTTGACTGACTGTTCAGTCTATGCCAGCATCGGGCTCGTGCCAATGCCCGCCGCTGGCCATCCGGATACCGCCGACGTCGTGGTCGTGGGCGGTGGAACAGTCGGTGCCTGGTGCGCCTATTTCCTGCGCCGGGCCGGCCTGCGCGTGGTCCTGCTGGAGAAAGGCATCCTCGGCCAGGGCGCGAGCAGCCGGGCGGCCGGAGTGGTCCGCACCCAGGGCGGTACCGCCGAGGCGGTCCGCCTCGGCCAGTGGTCGCGCGACTTCTACCTGGGTCAGCGCGGTGAGATCGGCATCGACTCCGGCTTCGTCGCCCAGGGGTACCTGCTGCCGTGCTTCACCGAGGCCGAGGTCGCCGCGGCCCAGGTGCGGATGGCCATGCAGAAACCGCTGGGCGTGCCGGTGCGCTGGCTGAACCCGGCCGAGGTTGACGCGGTCAACCCGACCCTGGCCCCGGACTGACCCTCGGCGGAACCTATTGCGCCGACGACGGGTACATCACCCCGCCGCGCAACGTCATGGCCTACGCGGTGGCTCTGGCCATCAGCGGGGTGCAGGTGCGGGAGCACGTCGCGTTCCGCGGCCTGCTCCGGGCCGATGGCCAGGTCACCGGGGTGCAGACGAGCGAGGGGCCGATCAGTGCCGCCCGGGTCGTGCTGACCGGCGGGCCGAAGCTGGCCGAGGTCGGACGGCTGGCGGGCCTGCGCATCCCGGCTGGCGGGGCCCGGCACCAGGTCGCGGTGACCGAACCGCATCCGGAGCTGCATCCGTCCCGGGTGCCGATGGTCTTCGACGTGACGGCTGGCCTGTACTGGCGCCCCGAGGAGGGCGGCCTGCTGTTCGGCATGAGCAATCCCGATGAGCCGCCCGGTGAGGCCGGTGGCGTCGACGAGGCGTACCTGGCCACGATGCGCGAACGGCTGGACCGGCTGGTCCCGGTCGTCACCGGGCTGGGGCTGCGCAGGCTCTGGGCGGCCACCATCGACTACACCCCTGACCACCTGCCGATCATCGGGCCCGCGCTCGGTCCCGAGGGCCCGGTGGACGGGGTCACCGTCGCGTGTGCGGGCGGGGCCGGCATGATGTGGGGCCCGGCGGTCGCCCGGATCGCGGCCGACCTCGCCCTGGGCGCTCGCTCCGAGGTGCTGGACGCGTCCCAGCTCGGCCTCGGCCGGTTCGACGACCGCGGCCGAAGCCGGCTGGCGGCCGACCCGATCGCCCTGCCTTTCCCTGAGACGCCGCAGCCCTTCCCGGGAATGGCGCCGGACCAGGCGCCAGGCAAGCTGACCATCTCCTGAACGCTCCTGAAAGGACCGCACCGATATGACTGACGCCACCCCGGTTACCCCGTTCCTGGCCGCCGCCACGCTGGCCGGCGAGCTCGAGGACTGGGGCCCGCTCGCCGAGGCGACCGGCGACCCGATGCAGACCTCAGGCAGCACCCTGTGGGCCGACGGCGAGCAGGAGGTCGGGGTCTGGGCGTGCACCGCGGGCCCGTCCTACTGGAAGCTGGAAACCCACGAGGCGATCCACATCGTGTCCGGCCGGATGACGGTCACCCCGGATGGCGGAGAGCCCCAGGACATCGGCCCGGGCGACAGCGCCGTGTTCCCGCGCGGCTGGGCCGGCACCTGGCAGATCCACGAGACGATCCGCAAGCTCTACGTCCTCTTCTGACAAATACGGGCTCGTCCTACACCGAGCGCCAGGTCCCGGGGCTGCGGGCAGCCGCGTAGAGCGCTTCGGCCTCCTCGGCTGACAGGACTGGCCGGGCTGGCATCCGTAACCACCAGGTGACTGCCCGGGAGGGGAGGACTTGGACCCCGCCCGGGTGGTGCCGTAACCAGCCGGACAGGCGGGCGTGCCCGTGGATCACTACCAGCGGTTCAACGTTGACCGGCCGTCCTATGGCCGCCGATAGGGCCGCCCGGACCCGGCTGGCTTCACGGCGTGCTTTGGCGGCGTAGGGCTCCTGCCCGCCCCGGACGAATACCACTGACCGGCCGACCGTCACGTGTGCACCGCGATGGTGCTTGGTGTTCACGGTGAACACGCCCCAGCGGCTGATCAGGAGGTGGTCGATGTCGCCACCACGGCCGAACTCGACGCCGTGCAGCACATGCCACCCACGCCTGCTCAGCCGGTCGAGTCTCCGCCCGACCTTCCTCTCCCCGTCGGCGCCGATCCACCAAGCCTGGTCACGGGTGCGGACGCCCAGGGCTCGGGCTATCACCCGCAGCAGCGGGTTACTGATCTGTAACTGCTTGGCTCGCCGGGCAGGACCCTCGCCAGCCCGTCGGCTCGCCAGGTCATCATCACCATGCCGCTGAGCCGACGACCGCACCGAACCCGGTTGGTTCTGGTTCTGCCGACGGCGCATGCCGCCCAGGCTACGCCCGCCTCGGTCGTCCTGTGCCGTACACGGTGGTCTCCCACGGTAGAAGCCACAACGTTGTTACGCCGACCGCGCGGATGGACCTGCAGAACCTTGAGCGGCAGGAACTGCTCACCAGGATTACCCCGAATCGGGGCTTCGCCTGGATTCCCGCAGAGGATCTGGATCGTCGCCTGTGCCCGACCTGAGATCTTGGCTACGGCTCGGGGATCACGGGGTGCCGGGAGCGGCCGATGCACAGCAGCGGGCCGTCCTCGTCGCAGACATGGCCATCGCGATCCGGGGGCAGGCCGCGCAGGGCGGCCATGGCGTCCTCGTCGATCTGGACCTGGCCGTCGCCGAGATCGGTGATCAGGCCGTTGATGCCCGGCCCGTAAAATCCCGCCGCGCTGAGCGGTCCGTGGGCCGGGTCAGCCAGCCACCGGGCTTCGGCGCGGCCGACATTTGCCGTGTAGGCGGTCATCCGGCCCCTCCTCAGGGTGATTCCTCACGCTGATGAAGCGCAGTTCGCGGCCCCGGCGTTACGCACCGCCTGGCCGGCCGCTGCCGTCACGGAAGAAAAACTACCCGGCGGGAGGGTCGGCCCGCCGCAGCAGCAGGGCATCCACCGCGACCGCACCAGTGGGCCCGCAGATCAGCGGGTTGATGTCGAGCGCTTCGAGTTCGCCGCCAAGTTCGCAGGCGATGGCCGACAGGCCGGCGATGGCGTCCGCGACGGCGTCCAGGTCAGCGGGCGGCTGGCCGCGCAGGCCGCCCAGCAGCGCGGCGACCCGGAGGCGGCCGGTCATCTGGCGGGCACGCTCCCGGCTCACCGGGGGCAGCGCGACACAGCGGTCGGCCAGCAGTTCCACCAGGATTCCGCCGGCGCCGACCACGACGAGCGGCCCGAGATCAGGGTCGCAGGTGATGCCGAGGGCAAGTTCGGTGCCGGGCGGGACGGCCTCGCAGACGACCGCGGCGGAGCCGAGCCGCTCCGACAGGTCCTGGTAGGCGGCCCGCAGGGTGCCCGGATCAGCAATGCCGGGCACGACGCCACCGACCTCGGACTTGTGCGCGATCCCTGGCTCACCGGTTTTGAGCACGACCGGGTAGCCGATGTCCGCCGCGGCGGCCACCGCCTCGTCGGCACTGGCGGCGGCCAGCGTCCGCGCCGCGGCGATTCCGTAGTCCCGGAGCAGGTCGAACAACAGGGCCGCGCTGGGCGCGCGGTCCGCGATCAGCCCCGACCAGCGGCGCTGCCGGGCGCGGTGGATCCGCGGCGGATTGACCTGGGCGTGGCCGCCGGAGTGATCGAGCAGGTGGCGCAGGGCCAGCAGGCCGCTGCGGGTGCCCTCCAGGACGGGGACACCCAGGTCGCGCAAGCCCGCGGCGATGGCCGGGTCCACTGCGCTGGCCACGTTGCTGAGCACGGCCAGTGGCTTGCCGGTACGCCGCATGGCGTCGAGGACCGCGCGGGGGTAGGACTCGTCGGCGTCGAGTTCGGGCACCAGGTCGACAGCCAGCGCGACGGTGGCGACCGCCGGGTCGCCCGCCAGGGCCAGCAGCGACTCGGTGAGCTGCCGCTGGGCGTGCGCGCCGGTGCCCCACACGTCGAGCGGGTTGGCCGGTTCCAGGCCCGGGTCGAGGATGCGGCCCAGGCGTGCCCTGGTCATGCCGCCGATCTCAGCGAACGGAACACCCAGTTCATCGGCGAGGTCGGCGACATGCGCCCGTTCCAGGCCCGAGTCGTGCACGGTCGCGATGCCTCGCCGGCCCGCTGGCCGGCCCGCGGGCGGCGCGGCGCGGCGGCCGATCGCGAACAGTTCCAGCGTGTCCGCCATCTCCGCGAGGTCGCCGACCCGGTGCACCCCGTAGGCGTCGGCGAGTGCCTCCCAGCCGCCGTCCCGCGCGGCGAGAGCGCCCGAGTGGGCGGCCACCATGGCCCGGCCGCCGGCCGAACTGCCCGCGGTGAGCAGCACGACCGGGATGTCCCGGCCGGCCGCCGCGCGGAGCACCCGCTGCAGCCGGGCCGGGTCCCTGATGGCCTCCAGGACCAGCGCGAGGACCCGGGTCTCCGGTAGCCCGAGGGCATACTCGGCGTACGACGCGGCGGCCGTCACTATCTCCTGGCCGGAGGAGACCGCCAGGGTGAAGCCCAGTTTCCGGCGGCTGCGCAGCAACGCGGAGAACACCGAGCCGGAGTGGGTGACCAGGGCGATGGGACCGCGGGGCAGCGGGTCCGGCTCGACGTAGCCGATGGCCCGCAGCCCCCGGGTGACGTTGACGAAGCCCATGCACCCGGCGCCGCACACGGCCATGCTGGCCCCCCGCGCGGTGGCGGCCAGCCGGGCCCGCAGGCCCGGGCGACCCGGCCGCACGGGCTCATGGGCGTTGCCGAAGATCACCGCCGACCGGTCACCCCGCTCCGCCGCCAGGCTGAGCTGCTCCTCCAGCGCGGCATCGGGCACCCCGAGCAGGACGAGGTCGACCGGGGCCGGCAGGTCGTTCAGCGAGCGGAGGCAGCGCATCCCGCCGATCTCGTCATGCCGCGGGTTGACCAGGAACATCCGGGGCGCGGCCGGGCTCTTGCCGACCTCAGCGACCATTCGCGCACCGAAACTGCCGGGCCTCGGGCTGGCCCCGACCAGAGCGACACTCCTGGCTTCGAGCATGGCCAGAAGGGCCGCGCGGCCGGTTGCGGCAGCCCGGGCGGGTTTCCGTGCGGGAACGCTGTTGTGAATCATGACCTCCTGGTCAGGCGGCGAAGCGGGCCGGAGCGGCGGGCCGATCTGGCGTCGGCGATGGCGGCCTTCGCGGCCTGCCAGCCCGGGATGCCGCACACCCCGCCGCCGCCGTGGGTGGCCGAGCTCGCGTAGTACAGGCCCGCGACCGGGGTCCGGTAGTCGGCGTAACCGGGGGCCGGCCGCATGTGGAACAGCTGCTCCAGGGACAGCTCGCCGTGGAAGATGTTCCCGCCGATCAGCCCGTAGTCGTGTTCCATCTCGTAGGGGCCGACGATGTCGGTGTGCAGGATCGAGCTCTTGAAGTTCGGCGCGAGCTCGTTGTAGCAGTCGATCATCCGGTCCACGTAGGCCTGCAGTTCCTCGCGGTGCGGTTCCTCATTCCAGTCGGCCGGGACCCACTGGGTGAACAGGGACATGATGTGCGTGCCGTCCGGGGACAGCGTCTTGTCGAACGCGGTGGGGATGACCCCGTCGCTGAACGGGCGCAGCGCCGGCCTGCCCTCCCGGGCATCCTGGAAGGCCCGCTCGATGTACTCGACCGTGGGTGCCATCTCGACCGAGCCGGTGTGGTGCTCCTGCAGGCCGGTGCCGGGATCGGCGGTGAAATCCGGGAGTTCGCCGAGGGCCAGGTTGATCTTCACGACACCGCTGCGGCTCTTCCAGTGCTCGATGTCGCTGACGAAGTCATCGGGCAGGTTCTCCCGGCCCACCTGGTCGAGGAACGCGGTCTTCGGGTGCAGCGAGGTCACCACGGTCCGCGCGCGGATCTCCTCGCCGCTGGCCAGGACGACGCCGGTGACGTGGCCACCGGAGATGAGCAGCCGCTCGACCTTCGCGCCGGTCCGGATCTCCGCTCCGTGCTCGCGGGCCGCCCGGGCGATCGTGTCGGCGACCGCGCCCATGCCGCCCTCCTGGAACCCCCAGTTACCCAGGTGCCCATCACCGACGTCGCCGATGGAGTGGTGGGCCATCACGTACGCGGTGCCCGGCTCACAGGGCCCGGCCCAGGTGCCGATCACGCCGTTGACCGCGAGCGCCCCCTTGACCTGCGGGGACTCGAACCAGTCGTCGAGCAGGTCGGCGATGCTCATGGTCATCAGCCGGGTCACGTCCGCGATGGTCCGCACGTCGAGCCCGCGCTGCCGCCAGGCCAGGCGCAAGGTGCTGGCCAGGTCGGCCGGCTTGTGCGAGCCGATGTTCGGCGGCACGGTGAGCAGCAGCGGCCCGAGGACGTCGGCCAGGCCGGCCAGCCAGGCGTCCCAGCGGGGCATGGCGTCGGCGTCCTTCTTGGACCACCGGGAGACCTCTTCGTGGTTGCGCTTGGCGTCGTCGGCGTAGAGCTTGATCGACCCGCCCTCCGGGAAGGCCTGGTAGTAGGGGCCCATCGGGTAGATCTTGTAGCCATGCCGGGCCAGGTCGAGGTCGTTGATAATGGTCGGCGGCATGAGGCTCATCACGTACGACAGCCGAGTGACCCGGAACTCGGGGGCGTCCGGCCAGGGCGCCTCCGTGGTGGCGGCGCCGCCGGTGTGCTCGCGGCCTTCGAGGACGAGCGTCCGCGCGCCCGACCGGGCCAGGTAGGCGGCCGCCACCAGCCCGTTGTGCCCTCCGCCCACGACGATCGCGTCGTAGGCCCGGGCGCTCGCCGCCGCGGGTGCTCCGGCGTGTGCTGCTCCGGCATCTGCTGCGGCCATGAGCCTCGTCCTCCCTGAGTCGTCCCTGGGTCATCTGGGGCGGCGCTGAGCCATCCCAAAAGGTTTGACTGAATGTTCAGTCTAGAAACCTGCTACCTTGGCCACAAGAGCCTGAACCAGATCGGGGCAGTCTGGGCGGCCGATCATGTGAGCCCGGATGCGATAAGGATTTAGTCTGGACACTGGTCGCCGAGGGCGGTGGGCATGTGGCTGTGGTCCGCGAGGATGTGCGCATGATGGAGCAGGCTGAGGACGGCGTGACCGGCACGGCCGACCAGCGTCGCGAGCAGATGCTGCGCGCCGCACTGGACGTGATCCAGGAGCGGGGTTTCCCGGACACCCGGATCGCCGACGTCGCGGAGCGCGCCGGCATCAGTCCAGCATTGGTCATCTACTACTTCAAGACCAAGGATCAGCTGCTCACCGAGGCGTTCCGGTACTCCGATGACCACTGGTACGCGGCTGGCACCCGCCGCATGGCGGCAATCCCGACCGCGGCCGGGCGGATCGAGGAACTGGTCGCCATGAGCTGCCTGCCCGAAGCCGACGCGGAGCCCTCGACCTCGTGGGTGCTCTGGCTCGACTTGTGGGCCCAGTCGGCGCGGCATCCGGAAGTCGCCAGCGTCCGGCAGAAGTCCGACGAGCGGTGGCGGGAGACGATCTGCTCGCTGGTCGTGGAGGGTCAGGCGGCGGGCGAGTTCGGCCCGGTGGATCCCGGTGACTTCGCCGACTCGCTGTCCTCGATGATGGACGGCCTCGCCATCCAGATCGCGCTCGATGACCCGTCGGTGGACGCCGGCCGGGCCTTCGAGCTGAGCATGCGCTTCGTGTCCGGCCAGCTGGGGTTCAGCTGGACCCGGCGGCCGCGTGACAGCGGCGCTGGGCACGGTCGTTAGCGGAGGTGATCGGGTGCCCGGTGGACACATCCAGCTGGTCTCGCTGACCAAGCGCTTCTCGGAAGTCGCCGTGGACGCCATCGACCTGACGGTGGAAAGCGGTGAGTTTTTCTCCCTGCTCGGCCCATCGGGTTGTGGCAAGACCACCACCCTGCGGCTGATCGCCGGCTTCGAGCAGCCCACCGGCGGGCACATCCTGCTCGACGGCACGGACATGTCGGATGTCCCGCCGCACAAGCGCAATGTGAACACGGTGTTCCAGAGCTACGCGCTGTTCCCGTTCCTGTCGGTGTTCGACAACGTGGCGTTCGGCCTGCGGCATCGCGGCATCTCCAAGGCGGAGATCAGCAGCCGGGTGCACGAGGCACTCGACCTGGTCCGGCTGCGCGAGTACGCGAAGCGCCGGCCGGGCATCCTGTCCGGCGGGCAGCAGCAACGGGTCGCGCTGGCCCGGGCGCTGGTCCTGAACCCGGCGGTGCTGCTGCTCGACGAGCCGCTGGGCGCGCTGGACGCGAAACTGCGCCGGTCGCTGAAAGTCGAGCTCAAGGCCCTGCAGGAGCGGGTCGGGGTCACGTTCCTCTACGTCACCCACGACCAGGAGGAAGCGCTGACCATGTCCGACCGGCTCGCGGTGATGAACTCCGGGAAGATCGTCCAGATCGGCACGCCCCGCGAGGTCTACGAGGAGCCGGCCGACACCTACGTGGCGGATTTCCTCGGCGCGTCCAACCTGATGGAGGTCGACGTCGTCGAGCGCGGGCCCGGCGCGCGGTGCTGCGTCCGGCTGGGTGAGTCCACTCTCGATGTGGACCGCGGCGGCGTGGACAGCCTCGGTGCCGCGCACGCCGTGATCCGCCCGGAGCGGGTGCGCATCGAGCCGCACGGCTCGGCGGGGCCCAACCGGGTCGCCGCGATGGTCGAGCGGCTGGTCTTCCTCGGCGCGGGTACCCAGGTCATGCTGCGCCTCGCGGCCGGCGGCCAACTCCAGGCCCTGATCCAGAACGACGGCGACCGCGGCGACCTGGCCCACGGCACCCCGGTGCACGTGTTCCTGGCTCCGGACGCGCTGCGCGTGCTGGCCGGCGACGGCGCGCAGGCGCCCGCCGAAGAGGAAACCCCGCTCGCCTTCGGCTGATCCCCGCGAGGGACGTGGGGGCAGCCCTTATCAGTGAACTTTTTGGCCCCTATGAGGGAGAAAAAGTTCACTGATAAACGAAGCTCTTGGCTCAGCCGCCGTCGGCGGCCAGGCGGTATCCGGCGCCACGGACCGTCTGCAGGGCCTGACGGCCGAACGGGGTGTCGACCTTGCGCCGGAGGTAGCCCGCGTACACCTCGACCACGTTGAGGTCGACGCTGTCGTAGGTGTCCCAGACGTGCTCCAGCAACTGGGACTTGGATACCACCTGGCCGGCCCGGCGCATCAGGTACTCCAGCAGTGCGAACTCGCGGGCGGTCAGCACGATCTCGGTCTGGCCGCGGCGCACCCGCCTGCTGCCCGGGTCCAGCGTCAGGTCCCCGGCCTGCAGTTCGCAGGGCCGGGGGACCGCCCCGCGGCGGAGCAGGGCGCGGAGCCGGGCGGCCAGCACGATGTAGGAAAAGGGCTTGGTCAGGTAGTCGTCCGCGCCCAGGTCCAGCCCATCGGCCTCGTCGTACTCGCCGTCCTTGGCGGACAGGATCAAGATGGGCACCCAGTTCTTCTCGGCCCGCAGCCGCTGGCACACCTGGTACCCGGAGACCTTCGGCAGCATCAGGTCGAGGACCACCGCGTCGTAGCCGCCCTCCCGGGCGCTGTGCAGCCCGTCTTCACCGTCGTAGGCGATGTCGACGGCGAAGCCCTCGGCGGACAGTCCCCGGCGGACCGCGGCGGCCAGCCTCCGCTCGTCCTCCACCACGAGCACCCGCACGGCCGTGACTCCCTTCCCGTCCGATGACACGTTCCCGGCCCGGTCTTTACGCACCGGGCCCATCACCCAGTGTGGCTCACAGGATCAGCACAGGAGTCATCCGGCAGGATGGTCTTTACCCGCCGGAAACCCCCCCTCGGCGGGACGCGGACCGGGCCCGGCCGCCCCCAGCGGGCCTGGCCGGGCCCGATCTGACTGGTCAGTGAGGTGTGATGAATCCGAAGCTGAAGCTGTCCCGCCGGGTGCGGTGGGCAGTGCCGGCCGGTGTGGTGGCGGTCACCGCCGCGGTCAC
>Ga0265338_10009686_pt1 | contig 11428 bp, 5 predicted proteins | sample 42126metaG_FD_193579 | JGI IMG/M metagenome (GOLD analysis project Ga0265338, IMG submission 193579) | Rhizosphere microbial communities from Carex aquatilis grown in University of Washington, Seatle, WA, United States - 4-21-26 metaG | ecosystem: Host-associated > Plants > Roots > Rhizosphere >... | reverse complement strand
GCGATGCCGGCCGGATAAAACTCCCGATATTGCTTCCAGTTGACCGGGACCGCCACAACCTGGGTGGCGCTTTGCCCGAGCAATCGTCCCAGTATTTCCAGCGCTTGCCCGGGCGCGAGGCTGCTGATTCCCAGGAGCGCGAGACGCGCGGCGAGACGTTTGCCTCCAACCGAATCCGCGAATCCTTCACCGGCCCAGGCGCCCCAGTTAATACTCAGGGCCGGCTGACCCTGGGCTTTCCGGTGATGCGCCAGCGCATCCAGGAAAGCGTTGGCGGCGGCATAGTTCCCCTGACCGGGCTGACCCAGCAGGGAACCCGCGGAAGAGAAAAGCAGGAAGAAGTCCAGGGGATCGTTTTGGAGCAGGCGGTGCAGCAGCCAGCCACCCATCATCTTGGGCCGCAAAACCGTGGTCAGTGCCGCCGCATCAAGTTGCACCAGCAGTCCGTCCTGCAGCACGCCTGCCGCGTGCACGACACCGCAGATCGGTGGCCAACCCTCCGCACGAAACTCGTCCAGGAAACCGCTCAACTCTCCCTCATCCGCCACATCAACCGACGCCAGATGCACCGATGCTCCCAAAGATTCCAGTTCCCGAATGGCGGTGATTTGCCGGGCCAAGCGGCTTCCGGTCTCGACTGAAGGCCAGCCGTCGCTGGGCCGTAGCGCGGACGCCCCAACACTCCGTTGCTGCTGTCGTTCGTGAACTACCCGATCAAGGGGAACCAGGCTACGACTCGGCGCAGGCCAGTTCGAGCGCGGCGGGAGCCTGGTGCGCCCCAAAAGAATCAACCGCCGCGCCCCTTGCTCGACCATCCAACGCGCGACCAGGAGGCCGAGGTCGCCGAGTCCTCCGCTGATCAGATAGCTGCCGTCCGTCCGCCACCGAAGGGGAGGCGCTGGCGTGGCCGGGGCGTGCTGGCGGACCAATCGGCCCACGTACCGCTGCCCTTGACGAAACGCAAGTTGATCCTCTCCATCCGGGTTAAAGATTTCCTCGCACACCTGATGAGCGGCAGCGTCACGCAGTGATGACTCGGGTTCCAGATCCACCAGCCCGCCCCAGAACATCGGGTGTTCCTGCGCAATGACGCGACCCAATCCCCAAAGCGGTGACTGCGCGACGGACAACGGCGCGGACTTTTCTCCAGCTGCTTGCGCACCCTGTGTAATCAGCCACAGTCGCGGGAGGTCAGACGATTCCATTCGAGCCAGTTCCTGCACCAGCAGCAGGACACTGCCGCAGCCCATCGTCTGGGCGGTATTCAGAGAAGCCACGGTGGTCTCGTTGGAACGGGCAGCCTCCAGACCCCAGAGATGGACAATTCCTCGACAACCCGGTTGATCCGATCCCAGAGCCGCCTCGAAGAGCCGGCGGAGGTCTTCCGGTCGTTCGGGACGGATGCGATAATGCTCGCCGTCCGTTTGCTCGTACGATTCCCCGCGAGAGACCAGAATGCTTCGTTCGCCTCGGGCTTCCAATAGCGCAGACAGCGCATCTCCGACGCCACCACTGTCGGCAAAAATCAACCAGCTTGCCCGGCTGGCCGGCGCGGAAGGTTTTCCTTCCGGGCGCTCTTTGAGCTGCCACTGGAACTCGTAAAGACAGTCGTTGAGATTGTCGACCGCTGCGCGCGGTGCGTCTTCGCCCAGGTATTCAAAGCGCAGTCCCTGAATCTCGACCGTCGCGCGTCCCGCTTCATCGAGGAGCTGCACATCTCCCGTGGTAGCATCCGCCTCCCGATGCCGCACCCGGGTGTGACTCCATAGATGATGGCCCGGACGACCGTGAACCCGGAACTGGTCGATGCGGTTCGGCAGGTAGATTCCTGGCCGGCTGTTTTCAGTGGCTTCCGCGGCCACCGCCGCCCCGAAAGCCTGCAACCCGGCATCGAGAATTGCCGGATGAATCTGAAAGCCGCTAAACTCTGCCTCCGGCCCATCGGGCACGTGCACTTCACCCACTACATCGCCGTTGTTCCGCCACAATTGGGCGATGCTCTGAAAGAAAGGACCGTAATGGACGCCGCTTTCGCTGAGTCGCCGGTAATAATCCTCGCCGGAAATCTTCTCGGCGCATCGAGTTCGCATCGCCGCAAGCGTCTCCTGCCCGGCAACCGGGGTAAGGATGCTGTTGTCCGGTTGAAGACAGACCTTGCCGGTCGCATGCAGCATCCATGATTTACCGGAGTGCACCCTGCTTCCCGGGCAACTGTAAATGTAAAAGGATGCCACTCCATCCGCGCCCGGAGAGAGGATCACCTGAATCGTGTGGGTTCCGCCCTCGGGCAGGAAAAGCGCCTTGCGAAATTCGATATCCTTAAGCGTAACGGGTTGCGTTCCGAAGATTTCGACCGAGGCGGCCAAGGCCATCTCCACATAGGCCGAGGCGGGCAGCACGGCGACACCCTGGATGCGGTGGTCATCCAGATAAGGCAGGGAATTCCTGTCCAGTGTAGTTTCCCAGAAATGGGTTCCGGCAGGATGCGCCGATTTGAAATGCCCGCCCAACAGTGGATGGTTCCCGGTCCCACCCCGGGAGATTGGCTTGGGGTAAGAGTCGGTGTTCTCCGTTGCCGGCTCAAGCCAACAACGCTCCCGTTGCCACGGGTAAAAGGGGAGTTGAACGCACCGGCCGCCGGTCGGATAGATCCGGTTCCAGTCGATCGGGTAACCCAAAGTATAAAGCGCGCCCAGCGATCCGCGCAGGACCGCGGGTTCATCTTCTTCACGCCGTAGAGAAGGAAGCACGGCACTTTCCTGGCCGAAGTGATGAAACCCTTGCTGCATGGCACTGAGCAGAATGGGGTGCGGGCTGATTTCCAGGAAGATGTCGTGCCCGTCTTTCACAAGGAGCTGAACCGCATTGGAGAAGAGCACCGGCTCGCGTATATTTCTCGCCCAATAGAGCGGATCGAATTCCAGCCCGTGACTGACCTGGCCGGTCACCGTCGAGTAGATCGGCACGGATTCCGCCCGCGGCTGCAGCCCTTCCAAAGCCTGCACTAAATCGGCGCGCAACGGCTCCATCTGGGGGCTGTGCGAGGCAAAATCGACCTTCACCATGCGACAAAAAATGTCGCGCCGTTGCAACTGATCCAGAATGGCGGCGAGCGCGGCCGGATCGCCGGACAATACCGTCGAGGTGGGACCGTTGCTGACCGCGATTGACACGCGGTCTTCGAAGCCGACCAGAACACTTCGAGCTTCCTCGATGGACAGTTCCACCGCCGCCATGCCCCCTTGCCCAATGGTGCGCTTGAACAAACGGCTGCGATGACAAATAACCCGGACGGCATCGTCGAGGCTCAGCGCACCGGCAACGTACGCGGCTGCGACCTCTCCCAAACTATGGCCGACCACCGCTTGCGGCTCGATCCCCCACGAGCGCCACAGGGCAGCCAGGGCGACTTCAATCGCAAAAAGGGCCGGCTGGATGATATCGATTTCGTTTAACCGCGACCGGGCGGCATCGGTGGCCGTGAGTTCGGCGAGCAACGACCAATCGCCGTACGGTCGCATCGCCCGGTCGCAGCGTTCGATGACCTCCCGGAAAACGGCTTCCTGCTCCAACAGCCGCCGCCCCATGCCAAACCATTGGCTCCCCTGCCCCGGAAACACAAAAACAAGTTTTCGCCGGCGCGCGGAAAGCTTGCGGCCGGACGACAGGCCGGGACGAGCCTCGCCCCGCAAAAAAGCTTCCAGGCTCTCAATCAGTGGCGCCGGCGAATTGCCGGTCACGGCGAGACGGTAGTCGTGATGACTGAGCCGCACGCTGGCGGTGTAACAGACATCCGTCAACGACGCCGCGGACTCCGGGGTGGCGAGGAAGTTTTGCCAGGCGCGAGCGAGAGCCTGGAGGGCTTCCGGACTGCGTGCCGACAGCGGGAGCAAGTATGTGCCGGTTTTCTGTTCCACTTCCGCCAATCCTGTCTTAGCCGGGGGCGCCTCTTCCAAAACCACATGAGCATTGGTGCCGCCGAAGCCGAATGAGCTGACTCCGGCCAATGCCGGACCGGATTCCGCGGGCCATGGACTCAGCGTCGTTTGTACCCGGAGAGGCAGCTCGTCAAAAGGAATATGCGGGTTGGGTTTTTCAAAGTGCAGACTCGGCGGTATCTCCCGGTGCCGGAGCGCCAGCGCCACCTTGATCAAGCCCGCGATACCGGCGGCGGCCTCGAGGTGACCCAGGTTGGTCTTGACCGATCCCAGGGCACAAGGCCGTCCCGGTGGACGTTCGACGTTAAGCACTGTGCCCACTGCTTTCGCTTCGATCGGGTCGCCCAACAATGTGCCCGTGCCGTGGGCCTCGACATATTGAACCTTGCCGGGCGAGACGGCGGCTTGCCGGTAGGCTTCGTGCAGGACCGCCTCCTGGGCCAGCGGATTCGGCGCCATGAGCCCATTGCTCCGTCCGTCCTGGTTCACGGCGCTGCCGCGAATGACGGCATAAATCGGATCACCATCCGCCAAAGCCTTTGAGAGGGGCTTCAGCACGACGACACCGGCACCCTCACTGCGAACGTAGCCGTTGGCCCGGGCATCAAACGCCTTGCAGCGCCCATCCGGTGCCATGGCGCCGGCCTTGGTGAAGTTAATAGCGATCGCCGGTGAGAGAATCAGGTTTACGCCCCCGGCCAGAGCCAGCGCGGACTCGCCGTTCCGCAGGCTGCAGCAGGCCAGATGGACGGCCACGAGCGACGAGGAACAGGCCGTGTCGATGGCGAGACTCGGCCCGCGGAAATCGAACAGGTACGAGATCCGGTTGGCGGCGATGCTCGAGGCATTGCCAGTGCCGGAATAGGCATCAATTCGCTCGAGATCATTCCACTGCAGCCGGCCATAATCGTTGGTCGCGATGCCGATGAATACGCCAGTCCGGGTGCCGGCCAAACGCTCGGGCACCTGCCCCGCGTCCTGTAACGCTTCCCAGGTCACCTCCAGCAAGAGGCGTTGCTGGGGGTCCATGCGCAACGCTTCCCGAGGGGAGATGCCAAAGAAACCGGGATCGAACTGATCCACCTGCTCCAGAAAGCCGCCCCAGCGAGTGTTCATTTTGCCCGGGGTCGCCGGGTCGGGATCGTAAAACGCATGCTGGTCGAAACGATCCGCGGGAACTTCGCGGATGGCATCCACACCGTCTCGCAGCAACTGCCAGAACGCGGCCGGGTCCTTCGCGCCGGGAAACCGGCAGCCGACACCGATGATGGCAATCGGTTCGTTTTTCGCCTCCCGGTCCTGGCCAATCCTGGTCGCTGACTCCGATCCATCTGGTGATTCTGCCAAATACCGGGCGAGCGACTCGATGGTGGAGTACTCATAGACCAGAGCCGGAGAAAGTTTTCGTCCCAGCCACTCGGCGAGTTCACCGGCCAGGCTGACCGCCTCCGTTGACCCGAGTCCGTAGCTGGCGAAGGGCTCCCGGATATCGATCTCGTGAGACTCGATTCCCAGCCGCTCGGAAAGTTTGGAAACCAGCCAAGCCTGGATGACTTCTGCGTTGTTGGAATCCTCAGCCATCGCTCACTCCTCACCGGGTCTTTCCAGCGTCCCCTTCAGGAAACTGGCCTGGCAGGCATGGTGCTGCACCTTGCCGCTGGTGGTCTTGGGAATGCACCCGGCCCGGAGCAGCACCACTTTGTGGACTCGCACATCATGCTCTTCGGCCACCGCCCTCCGGATGGCCCGAACCACTGACTCGACATCCAGCGGCGAACGCCCGTTGGGATGAGCGCGCGGTTCCCCATCCGGCGGGTTGCGAACCGCCGGTTGGTACCGGGGCTCGACTTCGGCCGCGATGACCAACTGTTCTTCGCCGGTGCCATCGACCGAAAACGCCGCGCAGCAAGCCGGACGTAAGGCCGGGTGACTCTGTTCCACCGTCATTTCAATATCCTGGGGATAAAACTTGCGGCCACTGATGATGATCAGATCCTTCAGGCGGCCGGTGACGAACAACTCGCCATTTTTTATAAATCCCAAATCCCCGGTGCGGAGAAACGGTCCCTCCCCGGTATCTTTCAGGTACGCCCGACAAGCGCGTTCGGTTTCCTCGGGCCGGTTCCAATAGCCCTGAGTCACGCTCGGGCCGGACACCCAGATTTCACCCACTTCATTCGGGGCACAAACGGTCAACGATTCCGGGTGAGCGATGACAATCCTGGTATCGTGCAGGGCGTGGCCGCTGCCGATCAGGGTCCGCGCATTCTGGTGCTGGGCGGAGGCTTCCACAACGCGGTTCTGTTCAAACTCTGCCACTTGAATCGTGCGGAACATCTCATCGCTTAAAGAACCGCCGGAAACCAGCAACGTGGCTTCGGCCAGTCCATAGCAGGGATGGAAGGCGCCGGGGCGGAAACCACACGAGGCGAAAGTGGCCGCAAATTGTTTCATGGTGTCGGCGCGGATTGGCTCGGCGCCGTTGTAAGCCACATCCCAACTGCTGAGGTCGAGCGTTTCACGCTGTTCGGGAGTAATTCTGCGGGTGCACAAGTCATAGGCGAAATTGGGGCCGCCGCTGATCGTGGCTTTGTAGCGCGAAATGGCCTGGAGCCAACTTATCGGCCGCATGAGAAAGGATGCCGGCGGCATCAGGTAACACGGACCGCCCTTGTAAACCGGCTGGATAATCCCGTTGGTCAGTCCCATGTCGTGGAAGGCCGGCAACCAGGTAACGGTGACGCTGTCCGGGACGAGCGCGAAGAGGCGGTGGATATAAGCCGAATTGTGAAGGAGGTTCCCGTGACTGATCATGACGCCCTTCGGTTCTGCGGTGGAGCCGGAAGTGTATTGGAGCAACGCCACGGTGTTGCTGGTCACGGCCGGGTCCCGCCATTCCGGCGCCAGGCTGCCCGCAATCTTGTCAGTGGCCACCCAGCGCATCTTCTGCAACTCGGGAGCTTGCGTGAACAGACCCGCAGTGCCGGAAAGAATCGCTGACGTGGTGAGCACCACCGCCGGCTGCGCATCTTTGATGATGGCCCGAAGCTTGGGGAGGCTCCGCTGTGGCTGAGCCAGATTGGGCGGAGGCAGAGGGACGGCAATCACCCCGGCATATAAACATCCAAAAAACGCGGAGATGAACTCGAGACCGGTTGGATAAAGCAACAGCGCACGCTCCCCGTTTGCCACACAGCTTTGGAGCAGCGCTCCAATACTTCGAGCCTGGCAATCCAACTCCGGACCGCCCAGATGGTCCCCTTCGGTTTCTCCATCCACCAGACAGGTAAAGGAGGTATAGGTCCGCTGGCCCGGCTGCTGAAGCGCCCGCCAGCGAAGGATTTCGACGAGCGTGGAAAACTCCGCGGTTGGATCAGTATGGTCTGCCTTCATCCGTACCACCTTGGGAAAAAATAGCTCTTCACGTTGCAAATGTAAAACTCCTTTCGTTTTTTGTCCCTTGTCCGCGCCGGACAACGTCGTGGCGGTTTGCGGCAGTGATTGTTGATCAAATTGAATTCACGCAATTTGGAAAAATGTACGTAGGCAATCCGGGTGGGCGCTATGGGGTGTTTTCCCCATGTGAGATTTTATGTGTGAAATGGGGTCCAACCGCTTCCACCCCGTCGGTTACCGCCGGGAATTCATCGCCAGCCCGCTGCGGTCGCACTTTATTTCAGGTTCTGCCTCAAGAACGTAAGGATGCTGGCGATGGAACTGCCGGGACCGAAGACGGCCTTGATGCCCAGCTTCTGGAGTTTCTTCACGTCCTCGTCGGGAATGATACCGCCGGCGAAGACGAGAACCCCCTTGACCTTCTCCTGCTTGAGCACTTCCATCACGCGCCGGAATTGCGCCAGGTGCCCGCCCGACAGCGAACTCAAACCGATCGCGTCCACTTTCTCGTGAATCGCCGACACGACGATCTGTTCGGGCGTGCTGCGAATGCCGGTATAGACGACTTCCAGACCGGCCTCGCGCAGGCCCATCGCCACGACGAGCGCGCCGCGCTCGTGGCCGTCGAGTCCCGCTTTGGCGATGAGGACTTTGAGGGGACGCTTCGATTTCATTTCTTTACCGGGTCATACGCGGTGGGAAGGCCGGTGCTCGCCGAACACACTCCGCAACACCCGGCAAATCTCGCCGAGGGTGACGTGGCTCGTCACGCAGTCTACCATGACTGGCATCAGGTTCTCCGAACTGTTGGCCGCTTTTTCCAACGTTGCCAAACACTGTTTAACCTTGCCGGTGTTCCGTTTTTTACGCAAGGCCGCCAGCTCCCGGCGGCGGCGCGGTTCCAGACGTGGATCCATCGGTTGGGTCTTCACCTTCAACGGCTGGTCGCTGACGTACTCGTTGACGCCGACGATGATCTTCTCCCTGGCTTCCACGGCCTGCTGGTGTTCGGAAGCGGCGCGATAGATTTCCCGGCGCACGTATCCGCTCTCGATGGCCTTGAGCATCCCGCCCAGAGCATCGACTTTGCGCAACTGGTCACGCGCCTGCTGCTCGAGGTGGTCGGTGAGCGATTCGACGTAGTAGCTGCCGCCGAGCGGGTCGGACTCGGCGGTCACGCCCGACTCGTGCGCAATGATTTGCTGGGTGCGCAACGCGAGCAGCGCCGACGCCTCGGTCGGGATCACGCTGCCCTCGTCTTTCCCGTTGGTGTGCAGGCTCTGCGTACCCCCCAGGACCGCCGCAAGCGCCTCCAGGGTCGTACGGACGATGTTGTTGTCCGGCTGCTGGGCCGTGAGCGTCGAACCGGCGGTCTGCGTATGGAACCGCAGCATCATCGAACGTTCATTTTTCGCGCCGAATTTTTCGCGCAGGATGCGGGCCCAGAGCCGCCGCGCAGCGCGGAACTTGGCGACTTCCTCGAAAAAATTGCTGTGGCAGTTGAAGAAAAAGGCGATGCGCGGCGCGAAGCTGTCCACCGCCAGTCCGCGTTCGACGCAGGTCTGCACGTAGGTAATCCCGTCGGCAATTGTGAACGCAATTTCCTGCGCCGCCGTGCAGCCCGCCTCGCGCATGTGGTAGCCGCCGACGCTGATCGTGTTCCAGGCCGGCACTTCCTTCGCGCAAAACTCGACAATGTCGGCGACCAGCCGCAGCGACGGTGTGGGTGGAAAGATGTACGTGCCGCGCGCGCTGTACTCCTTGAGAATGTCGTTCTGTACCGTGCCGGTAAGCTTCGACCACGGCACGCCCTGTTTTTTCGCGACGACGAGGTAGAGCGCCAATAAGATGGGGGCCGTCGCGTTAATCGTCATCGAGGTGCTCACCTGGTCCAGTGGAATCCCTTCGAAGACCCGCTCCATGTCGGCGAGTGACGAAATCGCCACTCCCACGCGGCCGACCTCGCCATGCGCCAGCGGGTCGTCACTGTCGTAACCGATTTGCGTTGGCAGATCGAACGCCATCGAGAGTCCCGTCTGGCCGTGCGCGAGCAGGTACTGGTAGCGCTGGTTCGTTTCGGCCGCCGTGCCAAAACCCGCATACTGGCGCATCGTCCACAACCTCCCGCGATACATCGTGGGATGGATGCCGCGCGTGAACGGAAACTGGCCGGGTTTTTCCTGCGGTTCAGTCATGGTGCTCGCACATTTCGATCAAAACGCCATGCGCACTCCTGGGGTGGATGAACGCGATGCGGGCGCCGCCGGCGCCGATGCGTGGCTCCTCGTCGATCAGCCTGAGGTTGGCGGCTTTGAGGGCTTGTAGATGCCCGGCCAATGTGTCGACCGCGAACGCCAGGTGATGCAGGCCTTCGCCGCGCTGGTCCAGGAACTTCTGCACGGGGCTGTCCGCTGTGGTTGGTTCCAGCAGTTCCACGATGGCTTCACCCGCCGCCAGGACAGCGACGCGCACTTTCTGTTCGGGCACATTTTCTGTGCGCAGATGCTTCAAACCGAGCGTGTCCACCCAGAATTTCTTTGCCTCATCAATGCTCTTGACCGCGATGCCGATGTGGTCGATGCCTTTGATCATAGCGCGCCCTGCAGTTGATATCACAAGTCATAGTGTCCGGCCAAGTTCATTCCACGTCGGATGAAGATGACCGACTTGACTCAAATTAAATGTTACCTGGGCTGGGAGGTGGACGAGGCGTCTGCTGATACGTTGACTCATATTCATGGTTACCGAAGCCCTGAACATGAGTTTAACCTCCAAACGCGAGTATCTGGCCAAAATACATGGCCGTTATCACCGCGCCGGTCGTTCCCACAAGAGCCGCATTCTCGACGAGTTTTGCCTCAACTGCGGTTACCATCGCAAAGCCGCCCTGCGGCTGCTGCATCGCCCTTTGGGAGGTGCGTCGGGCAAACGATCCGGCCCCAAAGTCACCTACGATCCGGCGGTGCTCTTGCCCGCGCTCAAGGCGGTCTGGCTGGCCAGTGATCAACTGTGCAGCAAGCTGCTCAAGCCCGCGCTTGGCGAATGGCTCGAACATCACGAGCGGCGCGGCGTGCCACTGCCCGAAGCGGTTAAGGAAAAACTGCTGGCGATCAGTCCGGCGCAGATTGACCGGCTGTTACAACCCGCGCGCGTGCGGCATCCGCGCAAAGGGCTTTCGGCCACCCGGCCCGGCACGCTGTTGCGGCGGCAGGTGCCGACCCGTGGCGGCCCGCCCGACACGAGCAAACCCGGTTCCGTCGAGGCCGACACAGTAGCCCATTGCGGCGACACGACGGCGGGCGATTATGTTAATTCCCTTACGTTTACAGAGCTGTTCAGTGGCTGGACGGAAAACCGCGCCGTCTGGAACAAGAGCAGCCATGCCATCCTCGGCCAACTGCAGGAACTGGAAGCCAAGGCACCCTTTAAAATGAAAAACTTCCACGCCGACAACGGTTCGGAGTTCCTCAACTGGGCGCTGTATGAGCACCTGACCGGACGGAAGATGAAGGTGCCCTTCACCCGCAGCCGGGCCTATCGCAAGAACGACAACGCCCACTGCGAACAGAAGAACTGGACCCATGTGCGCCAGCTCTTCGGGCACGAGCGGTTCGAGCAGCCTCAACTGGTGCCGTTGATGAACGACCTCTACGCCCAGGAATGGAGCCAGTTCACCAACCACTTCCGACCATCCTTCAAGCTGCTGAAGCGGGACAAGCACGGGAGCAGGACCGTGAGGATTTACGAGCCGACCCCACAGACCCCTTATCAACGGCTGTTGGACAGCCCCGACATTGATGAAACCACCAAAACCAGACTGCGCCAGGAACATGCGGCACTCGACCCGTTCGAGTTGAAGAAAAACATTGAACGAAAACTAAAGAACTTCTTCACTGTGCTCGGTAACCGGCATCGTGAGTCAACCAAGACCTGACGGCCCCAGCCTCCGGTAACATTTAACCGTGAGTCAACTCGGTGCAGCGATTACCATAAAAATGATTTTTGCTCGCTGAGCAATTGGTTGTCCTCCCAGAGCGTGACGCGCCACGCAACCAGTTCGCCCAGGTTTTTATAATCCCCGCCGCCGAGCGTCA
>Ga0265338_10009684_pt1 | contig 11430 bp, 10 predicted proteins | sample 42126metaG_FD_193579 | JGI IMG/M metagenome (GOLD analysis project Ga0265338, IMG submission 193579) | Rhizosphere microbial communities from Carex aquatilis grown in University of Washington, Seatle, WA, United States - 4-21-26 metaG | ecosystem: Host-associated > Plants > Roots > Rhizosphere... | reverse complement strand
CGCGCTGGACTTCTCCGGTGGTTACGTCATCCACCTGGCGGCTGGCGTCTCCGGCTTCGTCTCCGCGGCGATCATCGGCCCGCGCCTCAAGCGCGACCGTGAACGGGCCATCCCCAACAACCTGCTGTTCGTCGCGGTCGGGGCGGGCATCCTGTGGCTCGGCTGGAACGGCTTCAACGGCGGTGACCCGTACTTCGCGGGCTCGGACGCCGCGGCCGCCATCGTCAACACCAACCTCGCGACCGCGGTTGGCATGATGGGCTGGATCCTGCTGGACATGTTCTTCTCGCCGGACAAGAAGCCGACCTTCCTGGGCGGCCTCAACGGCATGATCTGCGGCCTGGTCGGCATCACCCCCGGCGCGGGCTACGTCAACGGGCTCGGCGCGATCATCATCGGCGTGGTCTGCACCGTGGTCGTGTGGATCGCCTGGTACACCCTGCCGAAGTACGTCTGGCCGTTCAACCGGGTGGACGACGCACTCGGCGTGGTCTACACGCACGGCATCGCCGGCCTCCTCGGCGGCCTCCTCGTCGGCGTGCTGGCGGACCCGAACGTGATCATGTACCCGGCCGCACCGGGCGGCGCCTCGTTCGCGGGCGTCGGCTGGATCTGGGGCCACCACCCGCACCAGCTACTCGTGCAGCTGGAATCGGCGGTGTTCATCATCCTCTGGGACGGCATCATCACGGCCGCTATCTGGATGATCATCAAGTACGTCTTCCGAATGAAGCTCACCTTCACCACGGAAGAGCTTGAGATCGGCGACGTGGCGATACACGGCGAAGAGGCGTACCCGCAGGAGGAGGCGCTCACCTCGAAGCTCAGCGTCACCGCCGCGGCGGAAGCCTCGCCAACAACAGAGGAACCGATATCGGTCGACGACTAGTCGTCGGGTCTCGCGCTACGTTGCGGCCGTAGCGAGAGCGGGCCGCGGTCTCGCCAGCTGGAAACAGCTGGCCGGGACCGCGGCCTTCGGCTTGCCCGGGGTGCATTACCGTTATGGCTGTCGTCGGCGCGCGCAAAGCAGGATGGAGTACCGTGAACCCCGTCGTCATGACCGTCACGCTGGTCACCCAGGACGGCGTCCTCATCGACGCCGTGCATCTGCCGCCCCCCGAGCCGCAGGAGCGTGACCTCGCGATCGTCATCGCCCACGGTTTCACCATGACCTGGCAGCGCCCGCTGGTCTGGCAGCTGGTGCGCTGGTTCAACCGCACCGCCGGGGTGGTGACGTTCGATTTCCGCGGGCACGGCCGGTCCAGCGGGCTCACCACGCTCGGCGACAAGGAGATCGACGACCTCGACGTGGCCGTCAGGTACGCCCGCGAGCTCGGCTACCGGCGCGTCGCCACGGTTGGCTTCTCGATGGGCGGCTCGGTGGTGCTCCGCCACGCCGCGCTGCGCGGCGGCACCGACGCGGTCCTGGCGGTGAGCAGCCCGGGCCGCTGGTTCTACCGGGGCACGGTCGCCATGCGCCGGGTGCACCTGGCGGCCGAGCACCGCCTCGGGCGGGCGTTCAGCCGGTACGTGCTGAATACCCGGATCTCCCCGGACGGCTGGCCCACCCCTGACCCGATGCCGCCGGCCGAGGCCGCGTCCAGGATCTCGCCCGTGCCGCTGCTGGTCGTGCACGGCGACCAGGACATCTACTTCCCGTCCGACCACGGCCAGCAGCTCTACGACGCGGCCAAGGAGCCCAAGGAGCTGTGGCTCATCCCTGGCTTCGGCCACGCCGAGCGGCACACCGACGCCGCCCTGGCCGCCCGGCTGGCCGCCTGGGCGGACCAGGCCACCGCCGACACCGCCGCCACCGCCGACACCGCGGCCGCCGCCGAGACCGCGGCCGCCACGGCCTCCGCCGGGTCGGCGGCCGGCCAGCGCGACCGGGTGCAGCCCCCCGTGGGGCAGGCGCAGCAGCAGCCCGCCAGCTAGCCGTCGGCTGGCCGGGCGGACGGCTGCCGCGCCGTCACCGCCGCCGACAGCGGTCAGGCCGAACGGTTGCGGTGGGGCCGCCCCCCGTTCGGCTGAGCCCTCACTGGCCGCGGGCCGGGCTACCAGCTGGTCGGGACGGGCATCCCCTCGGTGTAACCAGAGGCGCTCTGCACCCCGATGACGGCCCGCTCGCCGAACGCGGCCAGGTCGCCCGCGCCGGCGTAGGTGCAGGCGGAGCGCACGCCCGCGACGATCATGTCGAGCAGGTCCTCCACGCCGGGCCGGGCCGCGTCGAGGTACATCCGGGCGGAGGAGATGCCCTCCTCGAACAGTTCCTTGCGGGCCCGCTCGTAGGCCGAGTCGGACAAGGTACGCACCCGTACCGCCCGCGCCGACGCCATGCCGAAGCTCTCCTTGTACAGCCTCCCGTCCGGATCGCGGAACGCGTCACCGGGCGACTCGTAGGTGCCGGAGAACCAGGACCCGATCATGACCGAGGACGCCCCGGCGGCCAGTGCCAGCGCCACGTCCCGCGGGTGCCGGACGCCGCCGTCCGCCCACACGTGCGCGCCGAGCTCGGCCGCGGCGGCGGCGCACTCGAGCACCGCGGAGAACTGCGGCCGCCCCACCCCGGTCATCATCCGGGTGGTGCACATCGCGCCCGGGCCGACCCCGACCTTGACCACGTCCGCGCCCGCTTCGACTAGGTCGGCGGTGCCCTCGGCGGTGACCACGTTCCCGGCTACCACCGGGACCGACGGTGACAGCCCGCGGACCGCGCGCAGCGCCGCCATCATCTTGTCCTGGTGGCCGTGCGCGGTGTCCACCACCAGCACGTCGACCTCCGCGTCGAGCAGCTGCTTCGCCTTCGCCGCGACGTCACCGTTGACGCCGACGGCGGCACCCACGCGCAGCCGCCCGCGGGCGTCGACCGCGGGCGAGTACAGGGTCGCGCGCAGCGCCCCGGTCCTGGTGAGGATGCCGACGCACTCGCCCGACGGCGCCACCACCGGCGCGGCCCGGTGCCGCCCGGCGTGCAGCAGCTCGAACGCCTGGGCGGGCGGGCTCCCCGCGGGCAGCGTGAACGGGTCGGCCGACATGACCGTGGACAGCTGCGCGAACCGGTCCGCGCCCGCGCAGTCCGCCTCGGTCACCACGCCGACCGGCGCGCCGCCCGCGTCCACCACCACGACCGCCCCGTGCGCGCGCTTCGGCAGCAGCGCCAGCGCCTCGCCCACGGTGTCGGCCGGCCCGAGGGTGATCGCGGTGTCGACGACCAGGTCCCTGGCCTTCACCCAGGCCACCACGTTGGCGACGACATCGGCCGGAATGTCCTGCGGCAGGATCGCCAGCCCGCCCCGGCGGGCGATGGTCTCCGCCATCCGGCGCCCGGACACGGCGGTCATGTTGGCGGCGACCACGGGGATCATCGCCCCGGTGCCGTCCCGGGTGGTCAGGTCGACGTCAAGCCGCGAGCCGACCGCGGACCGGGCCGGGACCATGAACACGTCGCTGTAGGTCAGGTCGGTGGCGGGCGGGATGTCATGGAGGAAGCGCACGCTCTCAATTGTTACCTGAACGGCGCCGTTTATCGCTCACTGGCCGTGCCAGCGGTTCCGGCGGTGCTAGGAAACGACCAGGCCGAACGCGGCGAACAGGATGTCCGCGATCTTGTCGGCCATCAGGTCCCCATCCAGCGGCACCTCGGTGGTCATCACGAAGTTGACCCGCTCGATCATCATGATGCAGGCGAACGCGGTCAGCTCCGCGTTCTCCTGCTGGCGACCTGCGGCGGCCGCGGCGGCCGTCATCCCGGTGGTCATGGCCTCGGTCAGGCTGGCGAAGAGCTGCAGCCCGTCGGTGAACATGTCCATCTGCGCGTTGGCCGAGCTGAGCGTGCGCAGCACGGTGCCGTGGGCCGCGTAGGCGGCCGAGAACTTGCGCACCCAGGCCCGCAGCAGCCGCAGGCCGGTCTCGTCGGCGGTGACCACCGGGAAGTCGCCGGTGACGATCTCCATGTCGTGCAGCGCGTCCCGCAGCAGCGCCTTGAACAGGTCTTCCTTGTTCGCGAAGTAGAGGTAGAACGTCCCGTGCGAGATCCCGGCCCGCTTCACCACGTCGTCGACGCGGACCCCGTTGAACCCGCGCTCCTCGAACTCGATCGTGCCGGCCTCGAGCAGCTTCCGCACCGTCTCCCGGCCCTGCGCCCGCAGCTCGCGGTCCTGCGCGGGCGTGCCGCCGCCGAGCGACGGCCGTCCCTGCGGCTTGCGGGCGCCCCGGCCCGCCGCGCTCCGGCGGCCCCCGGCCGTCCCCTGCCCGGCTCCGCTCACCGGGGCGGACCCGGGTGCTTGGCCAGGCCCGCGCGCCACGCTGGCCCCCGCCTGGGCGGGACTCTGGTCTGCCTCCTGAGTCATAGTCGAAGCGTAGCCGTACCAGGCGGAGTTCCAGCGGATACCGCCGGATGACGCCCAGCGTAACTAGACATTTACCTCGTTTACCCCATCCCGCCTTGTCCCTCCGGCCACTTTCGCTGCGCTACGCGGTCCCCGGCCGGCCCCGGCTCCGCGCCAGCCCCTTCCGGAGGGCGTTCGCTCGCCGCCCGCGCCCGCGGCGCTGCAACGCCGTTAACTGAAGATGCCCCGCCATCCGGAACATGTACCGAGTTCGGGTGGGTCAAAGTGGTACATATCGGCAAAGATTGCGCCGCAAACGCGGTACACCTTGCCGGCCGGCCCCGCCCGGGCGCCTGCCTGCGCAGCCTGCCTGGGCGCCGGTCCGGTCGCCGGCTGCCGGCGACCGGCTGTCGGCGGCCGGCCGCGGGGCGTGGGGTGGCGCCGTGCGCGGCGGGCCGGGGCTTTGTAAGGTTGAGTCACTGTGAGGCTGCCGAGCTTTCGCCGCCGATCGCTGCCAACCGTCGCCGGGAGCGGGCTGGTCGCGGTCAGCATGGTCGTTGCCGCCGTAGTGATCGTCAGCTACGACGGGCAGCCAGGCCTGAGCGGCCCGGCTGCGCGGACCTCGGCGGCGGGGAACTCGGTCCCGGCGACATCGGCCGCCGCCGGTGCCGCTGCCGGCGCGCGCGCCCCCGGTGCCACCGCCAGCCCCGCCGCCACGGCCGGCCCGACGCGGACCGCACCCACCGGGACCGCACCCACCGGGGTCGCCCCGACCGGGGTCGCCCTGAGCGGTGCGACCCCGACCCGCCTGGTGGTGCCGGACCTGATCGCGACCGCGCCGGGCGGTGTCACCGCGGCCGACCTGGTCCGGATCAAGCAGCTGAGCGGAGTCCGGGCGGTGCTCGCCATCGACGGCGGACAGATCAGGGTGAACGGTGCCCGGCTGACCGTGCTGGCCGCGCCCGCGGCCGCGCTGCGCCCGTGGATGCCGCCCGCGACGGCGGCCAGCGCGGCGGTGTGGTCCCGCTTCCAGGCCGGCCAGCTGATCACCACCGCGGCCGCGGCCGCCAAGGCGCGGCTGACGGCGGACGGGCAGTACCCGGCCGCCGCCGCGGTCCGCGCGCGGATCGCCGACGGCGGCGCCGCGCTGCTCGGGGTGACGGGGGTGGACGGCGTGGTCAGCCAGGCCGAGGGTGCCCGGCTCGGCCTCGTCAGGAACGTGGCGGTGCTGGTGAACGCGCCCGCGGCGGACATGACCGCGCTGGCGCGGCAGGTCCAGGCGGCGCTCGGGGCCGGCGCCCGGGTCGTCGTCCTGGTGCCTGCCGCCGCGCCCGCCAGGCTGCCGGTGGCGGCCGTGCCGACCGGTGGCCGGCCAACCAGCTACCTGGAGCTTTTCAAGGAATCGGCCGCCCGCTACTGCCCGGGGCTGTCCTGGACGGTGCTGGCCGCGATCGGCCAGATCGAGTCGGCCGACGGCCAGAACATGGGCCCGTCCACCGCCGGCGCCCTCGGCCCGATGCAGTTCCTGCCGTCGACCTGGGCGGTCTGGGGCACCGACGGCTTCGGCGAAACCGGTCCGCCGGACATCATGAACCCGTTCGACGCGGTGCCGAGCGCGGCCCGGCTGCTGTGTGCCGACGGCGCGGTAGCCGGCGGCACTGGCCTGCGGCGGGCCATCTTCGGCTACAACCACGCGGACTGGTACGTGGACGAGGTACTCGCGCTGGCGGCCGAGTACGCCCGCGAGTTCCGCTAGCCGGCCCGGCCACCCGCGCCCGTGTCAACCGCGCCCGTGTCAACCGTGCCGGTGTCAACCGTGCCGGTGTCAACCGCGCCCGCGTCTCCGGCACCAGCGGAGGCGGCCGCCGCCTCCCAGGCGGACGCGCGGCGCAGCCCGGACAGGTAGACTGCCGCGGCCGACAGGCCGGACGCGGCCGCGAACGCGTACCCCCAGCGCGGCCCGAAGGCATCGAGGATAAAGCCCACCGCCGTCGAGCCAACCGCCACGCCGACCGCGATCCCGGTGGACAGCCAGGACATCGCCTCGGTGGCCCGGCCCGGCCGGGCGGTTGCCTCGAGCAGGCTGTACCCGGCGATCAGGGTGGGCGCGATGGTCAGGCCGCACAGGTAGATCACCGGGGCGAGCACCAGCAGGCTGGGCATCGCCCAGAAGCTGCACACGCCCGCCACCGTCAGGCTCAGCGTGACCGCCATCCGCCGCGACGCGGGCGCCTGCCAGGTCCGGGTGCCGTACCACAGCCCGCCGGTCGCGCTGCCGAAGGCGTAGCAGGCCAGCAGCAGCCCGGCCAGCGGCTTGTGCCCGAGCCGGGTGGCGAAGTCGACCGTGCTCAGGTCGATGGAGACGAACATCGCGCCGATGAACAGGCACACCGGCAGCAGCACGGCCAGGCCGGGCGCGGCCAGCCGCCGCTCGCGCGGTGCCCCGGCCGCCCGCATCGCGGATGCCCGCCCCGGCGCGGGCACCGGCGGCTCGGTCGACCGCTGGGCCGCGAACCACAGGGAGCCGGCCAGCGCGCAGAGCGCCGCGCAGCCGATCCCGGCCGTCGGGTGCAGCTGGGTCGCCAGCAGGGCGACCGCGGCCGGGCCGATCACGAAGCACAGCTCGTCGGCTACCGACTCGACCGAGAACGCGGCGTGCAGCCGCTTCGACCCGGCCAGCAGCACCGACCAGCGGGCCCGGGCCATCGGCCCGGTCGGCGGCACCGCCGCGCCGCCGACGATCCCGCAGGCGAACAGCGTCCACTCCGGCGCGCGCAGCTCGACCGCGGCCGCTAGCCCCGCCATCGCCAGCGCGAACGTCAGGCACAGCGGGATCAGCACCCGGCGCTGGCCGATCCGGTCCACCAGGCCGCCCACCTGCGGCGCGCACACCGCCCCGCCAAGCGACCCGGCCGCCGCCACGCTTCCGGCCAGGCCGTAGTGGCCGGTGCCGGCCGAGATCAGCAGCACCGTGCCGAGCCCGTACATGGATATCGGCATCCGGCCGATGATCCCGGCGACGCAGAACCGCCAGGCGCGCGGGATCGCGAAGATCTCCGCGTACGGTGCCAGCGGCCCCCCGGCCCAGGCCCGGAGCGCCACCGCGCGGATAGCACCCGTCATCGCGCGCCTCTCGACCGGAAACAAACCGAACCTGGCCATAACCGTTTTCCCGGCCGCCCTGTTCCCGGCGCCGCCGCCAGGACCCGCCGGACCGGGCTGGTTACCCGCGCCGCGACGGTCCCTGGTTGGATGGAGTCATGCCGGCCTACGACGCGTTCCTGCTGCTGTCCTTCGGCGGCCCCGAGGGACCCGACGACGTGCTGCCGTTCCTTGAGAACGTCACCCGTGGCCGGGGCATCCCCCGGCAGCGGCTGGCGGAGGTGGCCGAGCACTACTACGCGGTCGGCGGGGTCAGCCCGATCAACGCCCAGTGCCGCGATCTGCTCGCCGGGATCGGCGCCGCCTTCCACGCGGACGCGGTCCAGCTGCCGCTGTACTGGGGCAACCGGAACTGGCAGCCGTTGCTTGAGAACACCGTGCGGCGGATGGCGGCCGACGGCGTGCGGCGCGCGGTCGCGTTCGCGACCTCCGCCTACAGCTCCTACTCGGCCTGTCGGCAGTACCTGGACGACATCGACCGGGCGGTCGCCGCGGTCGGACCGGGCGCGCCCCGGATCGACAAGATCCGCCCGTACTTCAACCACCCCGGCTTCATCGAGCCGTTCGCCGCCAGCGCCGAGGCGGCCCTGGCCAGCCTGCCCGGGCCGGCCCGGGCAGGGGCCCGGCTGGTGTTCACCGCGCACAGCATTCCGCTCGGCATGGCGGCCAGCAGCGGCAGCGCGGCGCAGGGCACGGCCGTCCCGGGTTCGGTCGGCGGCCGCTATCAGGCCGAGCTGGCGGAAGCGTCCCGACTGATCGCCGAACGGGTGCGCGGTGGCTCCCTCGGCTACGACCTGGCCTTCCAGAGCCGGAGCGGCCCGCCAAGCGTGCCCTGGCTGGAACCGGACGTGAACGATCACCTGGCCGCCCTGGCCAAGGGGCTGGTCCCGGGGGGGCGGGCCGCCAACGGTGACCCGCTGCCGCCAGGGCCGCCGCCGGCCGTGGTGGTGGTGCCGGTCGGCTTCGTCAGCGACCACATGGAGGTCGTGCACGACCTGGACGTAGAGGCAGCCGCGACGGCCGCCTCGGTCGGACTTGAGTTCGCCCGGGCGGCGGCGCCCGGCGTGACCCCCCGGTTCGCGGCGATGGTCCGGGAGCTGGTCGCGGAGCTGGACAGCGGCGCGCCCGCGCTGGCCCTGGGCGGGTTCGGTCCCCGCGGCTACCCTGACGGGGCTCATCCCGGCGGCGGGCACGCCTGCCCGGCCGACTGCTGCCGGTACACTCCGGCCCGCCCGGGCGAGGGGGCGCCGGCGTGAGCGCCGAGCCGGCCGCGCTGCGCGACCTCGCGGTCAGCGTCGCCCGGGAAGCCGGGGAACTGCTCGCCTCCCAGAGCGGTCAGGGACGGGTCGAGGTGGCGGCGGTCAAGTCCAGCCCGACCGACGTGGTCACCGAGATGGACCGCCGGTCGGAGGAGCTGATCAGGAGCCGCATCCTCGCGGTCCGCCCGGCCGACGCGATCCTGGGCGAGGAGGGCGGGCAGACCGGCAGCACCGCCGGGGCGCCGGCCCGCTGGGTGATCGACCCGCTCGACGGCACCGTCAACTACCTGTACGGGCTGCCCGACTGGGCGGTTTCGATCGCCGCCGAGGTAAACGGGACGATCGTGGCGGGCGCGGTCTACGTGCCGCTGCGCGGCGAGCTGTTCAGCGCCTCGGCCGGCGACGGTGCCTGGCTGGAGGGTGCCTGGCTGGAGGGTGCCTGGCTGGAGGGGGCCGGGCGGCAGCGGCTGCACTGCCCGCCGGGGGCGCCGCTTGACCGGGCGCTGATCGGCACCGGCTTCGGCTACCGGCCGGAGCGGCGCAAGGTGCAGGGCGAGGTCGTCGCCGCCCTGCTGCCGCTGCTGCGCGACATCAGGCGGGCCGGGGTCGCGTCGGTCGACCTGTGCGCGGTGGCCGCGGGCCGCCTTGACGGCTACTACGAGCGCGGTCTCAACTACTGGGACTGGGCGGCCGGCGCGCTGATCGCCGCCGAGGCCGGGGCGGTGGTCGGCGGCCTGGGCGGTGCCCCGGTGTCCAGTTCGATGGCGGTGGCGGCGGGCTCCGAGCTGTTCGGGCCGCTGGCCGAGGCACTGGCCGCCCTCGACCCGGAACGCGACGGCTGACCGCCCCGCCCGGCGGGAAACGGGCCGTCCAGGCGGAGCCGCGCACCCGTTCGGCATATCTCACGGGCGTGGACGGCCCGATGGCGGCGGCTTCCGGGCGAGATTGCGCTGAGCGCTGAAACCGGGGTGCTCGCGGCCGGAATAGATGGCTGGAATGCGCGGTTTACCAGCGGCCGGAGACGGTCCAAGCGGGACACGTTCGACCTGGTTCGCGCACAGCCTGCGCGAGAGGCGCGAACGTGGCAGAATTCCCCGCCGGAATCGGGCACAACTAAGGCTTCCGGAGCGTTACACCCGCGCAGCAACCGCGCGCCACTGATAGGAGGGGGACGGGTCACAATGGCTACCGATTACGACAGCCCGCGCAAGACCGATGATGACCTCGGCGAGGACAGCCTGCAGGAACTGCAGGCCCGGCGGATGGACAAGTCTTCGTCCACCATCGACCTTGACCCGGACGATGCCGCCGAAGGGCTTGAGCTTCCCGGTGCGGACTTGTCGAACGAGGAACTCTCGTTCCGGGTGATCCCGAGGCAGGCGGATGAGTTCACCTGCTCGCGCTGCTTCCTCGTGCACCACCGCAGCCAGCTGGCCGAGGAGAGGAACGGCCAGCTGATCTGCCGCGAGTGTGCGGCGTAAGGTGACCGTCCCCGCGGGCGCGGCGCTCGCGGGGACGGTGACCGTCACTGCTGGTGGCGGCACGGCTGGATGACGGGCCTGGTCATCCGGCCAACCGGCCGGTACTAGCTGGCCGGTACTAGCTGGCCGGTACTAGCTGGCCTCGGCCTCGGCGTCGGCCGGCCGACGCATGGTGGCGCGGGTGATCGCGAACCGGGCCGTCTCCACGATCAGCCCGGTGGCGACCGCCCAGGCCAGCGCCTCCGGCAGGGTGACCTTCGGGTCGCTCAGGTCCGTCGGCGGGGTCCGGCCGGTGGCCTTGGTCCACGCGGTGGCCAGCAGCTTGCGCAGCAGGAACACCCCTCCGGTGAGCGCCAGTGTGGTGACCAGCCGCGTGCTGGAGCCGTCGCCCTTCTTGCCCTTGCCCTTAGCCATGTTGCTCCTCTGTCTCTCCAAAGTCTGATCCCGTACGGACGCTGCCTCCCGGAAGAACTGCGTCTCCAAGAGAAACGGGCCCCTGACGGGGCGTCATCATCCTACGGATTCCCGCCTCCCTGGCTGCTGCCCACCCGGTTGCTGGCCGGCTGCCCGTGGCCCCCGGGCCTGCTCGATCACGCTGGCCAGCCGCTCCGGGTGCCTGGTCGCCACCAGCCAGTACGGCACTCCGGCGACCGGGCTGGCCAGCCCGATGTAGACCGCTCGCTTCAGGTACGGCCGCAGCAGGAGATACGCCGACGGGTCCGCCCGCGGGCCGCGCAGCGCGGCCGACTGCCGCTCGTCGAGCGCGACCACCTCGGCCGCGTCGCTCAGCGCGAGGGTGCTGCCGCCCGCCCGCAGCACTCCGTCCGCCACCTCGATGGTGCCAACGCTCCAGTGCACCAGGAAAGTCGCCGCGATCACCGCGAGCACCCCGATGACCAGCGGCGGGACAAAGCCGCCGACCAGGAACCAGGCCTCGGCCCCCAGCAGCACCACCACCGGGACGGCGAGCAGCCAGTAGGCCACCGGCACTAGCAGCCGCTCGCGGTACGAACCCATCTCAAGCCTCCTCGTGTCCCCGGGGGGACGACCGATCCGCGCGGCTTGCGCGCACACTCCACCGTAGTTGGTTAGATGGTGTCATGTTCGGGCGGGCAGGCGAGCGGGCGGCGGGCGGCGCCGCCGTGCTGCGCGCTGCGGCCAGGCGGCGCCTGGGCGCCTGGGTGGCCGGGACTGCGGGCG
>Ga0265338_10009682_pt1 | contig 11433 bp, 13 predicted proteins | sample 42126metaG_FD_193579 | JGI IMG/M metagenome (GOLD analysis project Ga0265338, IMG submission 193579) | Rhizosphere microbial communities from Carex aquatilis grown in University of Washington, Seatle, WA, United States - 4-21-26 metaG | ecosystem: Host-associated > Plants > Roots > Rhizosphere... | reverse complement strand
AATGGAGATGTATTTACATAAATATCTATATTTTCAAAAACGGAGCTGATATCTTTCCTATCTCCAATAAAATAGAACTTATTTTCTAAGTTGTTTTTTATTATAAAATCTTCAATTATTGTTTTATCTCCATGACCTGCTAAAACAAATAACAGATTTTCATTTTGTTTTAAAACGGTAGCAATTTGGGTCAAAAAGATATTTTCTTTCGAGATAATCTTATATAAACTTGATCCGGCAAATGCCACTAATTTATCTTTTTTAAAGGGGAATCCTTGAAATTCTTTGTGATGAATTATTGGATAGTAGGGCTGTTTTAATAATCTATCGATCGTAATGCTTCTTTCATATACTGATAACGATGCTCCATAATTTCTAAATTCCAAAATATAATCGGCACAACTTTTACCAAGCCAAAACGCATGATCGGTAAGATTTATCAGAAATCTATCCACGTTATTAATTGCATTCCAGATACAAAATCCAGAAATATCCCAAGGTGTAATATGTAAAAGAACTTTTTCGGGTTCAAAAGCTTTTATTTCGTCAACAACTCTTTTGTAATCGGCAATATCTCCTTTATTATATCTGATGATTTTCACTTTTGGGTATTCGTGCAATTCAGATAATAATTCAACATCAATCTCTGTATTTGTAATATACAGAAGTTCGCTGTTCCAACTAAAAATGGCTCTCAAATATTGTTGAGCGAGAACTCTTGTATTTGCAAACGAATCGTAAAAAACTATTTTGTTTTTTTTTTGAGAAATGGTATGATTACCAAGAATCGCATTGCTTAATTGAACTAATACATTCTCTACATCATTATCGGTATAGTGTATATTATATTTATAGGCTAGTGAAGCATATAACTCTAAATACTTTAAACCTTCTTTATAAGAACTTGATACAATACATTTTGTTGCTTTTTTTTTAAAAAGCTGTAATTGTTCTTCTATGTCTTTTATTGCTATCATTCGATAAGATCTTTTTGAAATTACTTTTTAAACTTTCGAACAATACTAATTATATTCATTCGTTTATTCATCTCAACAAACGAATATAAACAGGCTATAATAAAGACAAGACTTACAAAAGCATAAACAATTATTTGCGAATGCATCCAACTTATCATAAAAACTGAGCCAACCAACAAACTTTGAATAATAAAGATTTTAAAAAAAACGCTGTTATAATATATCCCATATCTTTTCATAACAACGAAAGATATTAGCATAAAATATAAAAGGTAACTTACCGCAAATGCAATTCCTATACCATTAAGCCCCCAAATAGAATAACCAACAATATTTAATAATAAAACAATTGCATTGGCAATTGTTTCAGTAATAAAATATAATCGATTATCTCCTTTAGCAATAACGGTAAAAGCCAATGCCCAAGAAGCAGCTTTAAAAAGCATACCAACCAAATTCCATTTTATCATTCCAATAACGGGTAAGAATTTTGTTGTATATAATATATAAACAACTAATGGAGCAAAACCTATGAGAGCAACTAACATTGGGCCTAAAATAAGTAATGCTATTTCGGCTTGTTGATTTACAGCTTCACCTAATTTTTTATTATCACTATTTATTGCTGCAAGGCGAGGGTAATAATCGGTGGCCATTGCGGTAAAGATTATTGCTGTATATTGATCGGCAATTGTCCATCCAGCTCGATATAATCCAACATCAGATACGCCACCTTTGTGACTTATAAAAAGATTTACTGCATACGAAACAAGTGTAACCATAAAACTGCTAAGCATCATCACAAATCCTAACTTAGCCATTCCTAAGCCGGCATTATAGGTTTCGTTCCAACTTTGTTCTACCTTTTGAATTGGTATTTGACGTGCAAAATAATATGAAATTGAAAGTGCACTTATGGTACTAATTATTAATGATGGTACAATTCCATTGACCCCAAAGTAATAATACAAAGGTATTGAAGTAAACAAACCAATAATTGAACCAAACAAGGTTGATTTTGCCATTTGGCGTAATCGACGCATGCCTTGTAATAATACATTTTGTCCGCTGCTTATTGCCGATAATAGACAAATAATAGACAACCAAACAAAAGACCAGGTATAATTTTCGTTACCAAATGTCCATTTACTTAGTAATGACGCCAAACTTAAAGTTACTACAGCTCCAACCATTCCGGTCATCCAAACCCATCGACGGAGAGTTTTAATAACAAGAGCTATTTTATGTTCATCGTGTGTTGCGTTGGCTTCTGAGATATTGCGTACGGCACTCGACGAAAGCCCCATTCCAGTAATGGACGAAATTAATGATATGGTTGTTTGATACAATCCTATTAATCCAATTCCTGCCGTTCCTAATAATATTGCTACAATTTTCGATCGTACTATGCTTATTGCAATAGTAAAAACCTGCACCCCTCCAAATAAAGAGGTGGCCTTCATTATTTGTTTGTACGACGACTTTTCTTCCGACATGCTTTTTTATTTAAATGAATTAATCGTTTTCACAATTTTCTCCATTTCATCTTTATGTAGCACTTGACTCATCGGTAGGCTTAATTCTTGAAAATGTATTTGTTCGGTAATAGGATATGAATCATTATTCCATTCTTTATAGCATCCTTGCTTATGAGGTGGTATGGGATAATGAATTAATGTTTGTATTCCTTTTTCCAATAAATATTTTTGTAATTCGTCGCGTCGTGAGCATCTTATAGGGAAAATATGAAATACATGAGCATCCCAATCAGTTATAATTGGAAGTGTGATTTCGAAATTTTTAATATGTTCTATATAATAGCGTGCTATATCTTTTCTTTTTTGGGTATCGTTATCTAAATGAGATAATTTTGCAGTTAACACCGTAGCTTGAATCTCGTCTAATCTACTATTAACACCGCGATGGTCGAAAACATATTTTTTGTGCGATCCATAATTTGCTAATGTTCTAACCATATCGGCAAGTGCACCGTCGTTTGTTGTTACTGCTCCAGCATCGCCAAAAGCTCCTAAATTCTTACCAGGATAGAAACTATGCCCTGCTGCATCGCCCAATGATCCTGTTTTTCTTTTATCGAACATACAGCCATGAGCTTGTGCATTATCTTCAATAAGTTTTAGAGAATGTTTTTTACACAACTGAGCTATTGTTTCGGTATATGCACATTGTCCATAAAGATGAACAATCATAATTGCCTTTGTTTTGGCTGTGATGGCTTGTTCTATTTTTGTATCGTCTATTTGATATGTTTCTAATTGTGGTTCTACGAGTATGGGAACCAATTTATTGTCGCTGATAGCAAGTATTGAAGCTATATAGGTATTGGCTGGTACTATAACCTCGTCGCCCGGGGTCAATACTCCCATTTCTATATATGCTGCGAGTATTAATCGTAATGCATCGAGACCATTAGCTACTCCAATACTATGTTTTGTTCCTATATACTGGGCATAATTTGTATCAAAGGCTTTTACTTCGTTTCCAAGAAGATACCATCCCCTTTTTACAACTCTGTCTATGCCTTTTTCTATTTCTGTTTTATAGCTGAAGTTTATTTTTTCGAGATCAAGAAATGCTATTTGCTTTGTTTCCGTTTTTTTTATTTCGTCTATTGCTTGTTGCGTAGTAAGGGTGATTGGCGAATGTTTTAGAAACTGCTTATCGCCGGTTATTATTTTCGCTCCAATTGTTTCGGCCGAAAGAGTTATTACATAATCTTCAATATCGCTTATTGCCAAATCATTTGTAAAATCGATATAGGAAGGTGTTTTGACAATAACAATTTTAGAAACAAAAGTATCCCAAATTTTCGATGCATTTTCTTTTGTTGTTCCATCATCTTTCGATTTTGAGAAATAGACATACTGTATTGCCTGTAATTGAGAACTAGATAGATATATTTCTATCGATTTGTCTATACAAAGCTGATATAATAGTGCTATCTCTGTGTTTGATTGATATCTATATAACAATAAATCGAGACAGATATTGTTATCCCAAATATACCTATTTGCCATATTTTTCCATAAGGTGTTTTTGTAAGACTTCTTTGTCTGAAAGTTGATTTACGGTAGAATGAGGTTTATAATATTTTACCATCATTTGCAATAATGCATCTTTCGGATATGCTTTTGCCATTGTTTGTAATTGAGCAAATGATTTATCTTCTTGTTGTATTCTTTTCTTATTTGGTTTTTGTTTTAAAATATCCTTTGCTGCAATATTCAGAAAGAAATGTTCTTCCATATTTTTAGTTGGATTTTTTATGACATACTGATTATCTATTTTTTGTACTTCGAGTATCATATTTTATTGTTTTACGAAACAAATATACTTTAATTGACGATTGTTTTATAATTTAGTTTTTTTTGATTCGATCAAATACTTCTCCTAAATTAGTATTTAAAGATTGTTTTTGACTCTCTTTTATAAAAGTCCAAACAAATGTAATTGTCCCTACTATAATTCATATTTATCTGATAATGCTAAATATAATGCTTCGTTATCGGTCATTTTTATTGTAGAATCATTTCTGACAGTAAGTGCTTTTATTTTTCTTTTAATAAAGGTATTCGTAGGATTATTTTTCAATAGCTTTTGTAATACTTCAATAGCATTTTTATAAAACTTATCATTTTCTTTATGTTTCCGTTTATCATTATATAATGAAATATTTCTTTCTTCAATTTTTATATAATAATGTTCTTTGTCTTTGGGGAAATGACTTAAAACATACTGATTATCTCTTTTTTGTACTTCGAGTATCATATTTTGCTGGTTTTACAAAACAAATATAAGGTAAATTTATCCAATTGCATATATTCTGCAACATCAAGTATTCTTTTGTTTGATTGTATCATTCTAAAATAGAACACAAAAATATTATTTTGAATATTTAACCGTAAAAAAAACAATTTTTCTATTCACAAAGAATAACTCATAACAATAAGATCATCTTCATGTTTTATTTCAATAAATCCATTTTTCACATACAATTTTATAGCTCTTTGATTAGTACGCGTTACTTTTAATGTAATCGTTTTTAAATGTAAATCTATTGCTTTTTGAATACAATAATGAAGAAGATATTTCCCATAACCCTTTCCCCAATACGATTTTTCTCCAATATAACCCCAATATTCTGCAGTTTGATTTGTGATATATTTCAATCCACATGCACCTATAGGACTATTATTTAGTTCGATACCCCAAATAAGATAGTCTGTTTTACTTTCGAGTGACATAAACCAACGTTGTTGACTTTCGGCACTAAAAAATGGAGTATTTGTTAGTTTGCGTATTTCATCGTCTTGCAACCAAATCCAAGATTTTTCTAAATACACTTTATCGTATTTTTTAAATTGTATCATAACTGTCAAAGAACTTTATTTTATAGGTGATGTAATCTCAAACTGAAATTTATATTTTAAAGTTACTGAGCATCCAATACTTTCTTTATATTCACATAATCCATAATTAGCTATACCCGATTCCGATGATGGTCCAATATCTATAATTTTAATATTTTGGTTTTTATAATACTCGTATATTCTGTATGCTAATTCATTCATTGGCTTATACTCGTTAAAACCAGGTATATCACCCCAATAGATAACCTGAACGATATTATTTGCTACATGAAACACTTGTGCTGCAGCAATTTCCTTTCCTAACATTTCAAGTATAAAAAAGTCGGCAGGAATTATTTTAATGGTATTTAAAACATTCTCTAATGTCATTCTTAAAGGATAGCCTTTTGTTTCTCTATTAATTTTAATAATTTCAAAGGCTCGTTCGATATCGGAAAGACTGGTAACTTTTGTAAATGAATATTTAGTATTAGATGATATTTTCAAATTTCTTTTTGCATTATAGTCAATTATTTCAGAATATTCTTGTGATAAATCAATTTGTATCTGATAATTTAGATCGACATAACTAACTTTAAATTTTGATTTTTCAAAAACAAATATACACTTACTTATAAAATCCGATGAGTAAAAAAATGGAGGTAAAGTTATTTCTATGTTTTTATTTCGGTTAATGGCATAATCTTCCAAACAAGATATTACGGTTTCGATGGTAGAAATGGAAATTGATGGTTTTGTTATATTAAAACCACCAAATGGTGCTGAAACAGGTGAAATCAATCTATTTTCGGTTTCTGCTAAAACAATCCCGATTTGTATTTTTGAATCTTTAAATGCTAAATAATGTATTGAATTAAATCTTGTTGATTGTAATTCTATAAATTGAGTTGAGATAAAAGTATGATAAGGTTTATCAAATAAATTTTTATACTCCTTGGCTGTTAATTCTAATGTTTCCATTTTTCGTAAATTTAACAAATTCTTCATATTCCCTTATATAATCTCCTTCATTATATTTTTGAGAAGCAAATACCAAACAAACCGATCCCGATGAAAAGCCTTTTTCTGCTGCCCAGATACCTGGTGGAATATGTAATCCAAAATAAGGTCTGTTTAAACATACTGTTCTTTTATTTAATCCATCGTTTAATTCTATTTCAAAGCTTCCACTAGCTGCTATTAAGAATTGATGACATTCTTTATGGGCATGTGCTCCTCGATCTTCGCCTCCAGGGATATCGTAAATATAAAATATTCTTTTTATATTGAAAGGAATATTTTCTCCATTCGTTATTGGAGTAATATTTCCTGCTCTATTATGTATTTTGGGTAATTCAATTACCGAACAATCGAATACGCTATTCCTTTTCATTTTCCTTTGTTTTTTGAAATTCGGAATATTCGCGTATATAATCGTCTTCCGAAAATACGGTTGAACTTAAAACCAAGGCCAATGAGTTGGTAGAGAAGTTTTCCATTTGTCGCCAATAGCCCGCTGGGATATAGAGTGCATAATATGAGCGATTGAGCGATATTTTTTCTTTCGTTACGCCATTATCTACTATCACATCAAAGCTTCCCGATAATGCTACGATACATTCTTGTTGTTTTTTAAAGGCATGTCCGCCACGAGTTTGCCCTCCCGGCACATCATAGATCCAATACGATCGTTCTATTTTAAAGGGGATATGATTCTCTTCTTCTATAAACGAAAGATTTCCGCGTGGATCTTCTATTTTGGGCAGATTTATTATTAGATAACTCATCTTTAATGTTCTTATAAATTGCTTTTCTAATTATACCTTTTTCATATAATTAATTGCTGTACTTTGCAAATATAATAATTTCCCCGCAAGCTTTTTACTTCTTTATACCTATTTATCGTTTTAAAATTATACTTTAAATGAACTTCATTACTTATAAAAACGTTTTTCTTGGGCTTTATTCTCATTTTATTCAAATTCTGCATTAGATTAATGAGTACCTATTGAAAAATATTTAAATTGATGAAATCTTCATAAGTTTATGCAAAAACTTATAGGAATTGATGAAATTTTTATACGAGTGATCGGGAGTTTTGATACTCACTCTAACTTCAAAAGAGATAACTTTATAAAAAAGCTATTAAAACAAACCACATAGAAACAAAGAACACATATAGAAGCCCCCTATGTGTTCTTTGTATCTATGTGGTTTTGGCTATTTCTGTGCTTTTGATGTTTTTCTATATTAGTTTTTTTTCATAAAAGGAATCAAAAACACCCCTCTTTTTTATATTCATCATATACAGAACGTATTCCATCTAGCATTGAAACCTTCTCTTTCCAGCCTAATGAATGGAGTTTATCTACATTTAATAGCTTTTGGAATGTTCCGTCGGGTTTGGTACTATCCCAAAGTATTGTTCCATTAAATCCAACAATTTCTTTCACCATATCAGCCAATTGGGAAATTGTAAGATCTTTTCCTGTTCCAATATTAATATGGGTATTGCGTATTTCTTTTGTGTCCTGTGGTTTTACATCGGCAAATTCTTTGTTTTCCATGATGTGTACACAGGCATCGGCCATATCTTCTGAATATAAAAACTCACGGCGTGGTTTTCCAGTGCCCCAAAGATTAATTATGATTTCGGTATTGCCTGTTATTCCATATTTTGAAAGTATAGCTCGCTTTTCTATTTCACTATTTTTATTTGTTATGCCTTCTACACTTCTTGCCTGTAAATCTGCATCGATTGCTTTCCAATTATGTGTCTCAAGACATTTGCCTAAATGCATTTTTCTTATCAATGCCGGTAATACATGCGATTTTTCTAAATCGTAATTATCGTTTGGTCCATAGAGATTAGTTGGCATTACAGATATAAAATTGGTACCATACTGCAAATTATAACTTTCGCACATTTTTATGCCGGCTATTTTTGCTATTGCATAGGGTTCGTTGGTATATTCCAATATATTGGTTAATAATTCGTCTTCGCTCATTGGCTGTGCACAATCTCTTGGATATATACACGAACTACCTAAAAACAATAATTTCTTTACGTTGTGTTTAAATGCTTGATGAATGATATTATTTTGTATCATCAGGTTTTCATAGATAAATTGTCCTCGATAGGTACTATTGGCTATTATACCTCCTACCTTTGCAGCTGCAAGAAAGACATATTCTGGTTTTTCAGTTTCAAAAAAAGCAGCAACTTCGCCTTGGGATGTTAAATCACATTCTTTATGTGATTTGAGAACAAAGTTCGTATACCCTTTTGATAGTAAATTTTTATGGATTGCAGATCCAACTAATCCACAATGCCCGGCAATGTATATTTTCGATGTTTTTTCCATGGTTTCTTTTTTTTATCCACTGATGTACACTGATAAAAAGACACAGATGAACACAGATATATATCTGTGTTTATCTGTATTTTTTATCTGTGTTCATCAGTGGACAAGTAAAATCATTATAATATCACTCTTTTAACCTGTACTTTAGGAGTTCCAAAATTTATAATCAACCCTAGTTGCAATTTTGTTGCTTTTAAATAATTGAGAACTTGCGATACATGTTCATCAACAATTCCATCCATTGCTTTCGTTTCAATTATTATATTGTCGAAACAAATAAAATCGGCTATATAAAACTTTTCTAATTTCAGATCTTTATAATATATGTCAAGTTTCTTTGCCTTTTGAAAAGGAACTTTCCTTGAAAGAAATTCATAACATAAAGCTTCTTGATAAACAGATTCTAAAAAACCATATCCTAATTGATTATGAACTTCAAAACAAGCTGAGATAATCGATTTACATTCTTCTTCATATAGGAAATGACTTGTTACCATAGTTCTTGTTTTTTTATTTTATCCACTGATGTTCACAGATAAAACTCCATTGATGAACACAGATAAATATAACAGTGTTTATCTGTGGTTTTTATCTGTGTTCATCAGTGGATAATTATTCATAGTAATTCATCGTTTTATACCCACCATCTCTTAAATATTGATCTTTCTTCATAAGTTTCACATCTGAAATCATCATATCGTGAATTAATGCTTGTAGATCGTATTCAGGTTTCCACCCCAGTTTATTTTGTGCTTTCGATGGATTGCCAATGAGTAAATCAACTTCTGTGGGTCTAAAATATCGAGGATCGACAGATACTACTTCTTTTCCTAATGCAACTTGATATTCCGGATTATTACAAGCAGTGATATATGCTTTTTCGTCGATACCTGTACCTTTATATTCGATTGTAATTCCAACTTCGGCAAATGCTAATTTCACAAACTCACGGACTTCAGTTGTTATTCCTGTTGCAATAACAAAATCTTCGGCAATATCTTGTTGCAGCATTAAATGCATAGCCTTAATGTAGTCTTTAGCATGCCCCCAGTCGCGTTTAGCCGATAGATTACCTAAGAATATTGAATCTTGTATTCCTAATGCTATGCGAGCAACCGCACGAGTAATTTTACGAGTCACAAAGGTTTCGCCTCTAATAGGTGATTCGTGATTAAATAATATACCATTACAAGCGTACATATTATATGCTTCGCGATAATTAACGGTAATCCAATAACCGTATAATTTAGCAACGGCATACGGACTTCTTGGATAGAACGGAGTTGTTTCTGATTGTGGAACTTGTTGTACCAATCCATATAATTCGCTTGTTGAAGCTTGATAGAAACGAGTTTTGTCGGTTAATTTCAACAGTCGGATAGCTTCTAAAAGTCGAAGTGTTCCAATTCCATCGGCATTAGCAGTATATTCAGGAGTTTCAAAACTTACATGAACATGACTCATTGCAGCAAGATTATATATTTCGTCGGGTTGTGTTTCTTGAACAATTCTAATCAGGTTGGTAGAATCGGTAAGATCGCCGTAATGAAGCTTAAATCTATTATTTTCAATATGGGGATCTTCGTATATATGATCTATTCTCTCGGTGTTAATTAAAGAACTTCGTCTTTTGATTCCATGAACGGTATATCCTTTTTTTAAAAGATATTCTGACAGATAGGCTCCATCCTGTCCGGTAACACCGGTAATTAAGGCAACTTTTGACATTTATACTATATATTTAAAGGGCAAAAATAAAAAAATAATAAAGAAAACAATCTGAAATTTAAATTTAAAAGGAAAAATCCCGTTTAGGAATAAATATGGTAAGAAATTAAAATCGAAGAATTCTAAATGGCATTTTCATCACCTCTAACCATGTTTAAAATTGTTTTTACTACTATTTTTATATCCAATAAGAATGTCCAATTTTCAATATACCAAATATCAAATTCGACTCTCGTAGTCATTTGATCAAGTTCTGTTGTTTCTCCTCTCAATCCATTAACTTGCGACCAACCAGTTATTCCGGGTTTAATAAAATGGCGAACCAGATAGTTTTTAATCAGTCCGGAATATTCTTCGGTATGTTTAAGCATATGAGGTCTAGGCCCTACTACCGACATATTGCCAATTAAAACATTAAAAAACTGAGGCAATTCATCAATATTTGTTTTTCGAAAGAATTTTCCAATTTTAGTTATCCTTGCATCATTTTTAGTGGCTTGTACTTTATCGGCATCGTTATTTACAGCCATTGTACGAAACTTCCAGCATATAAAGGGTTTATTATCTTCACCCGAACGTTCTTGTTTAAAGAAAATCGGTCCTTTAGACGTAACCTTTACTAATATCATAAGAATTGGGAATAACCATGAAAAAAGAAAAACAATCATAGTCAACGAAAAAATCAAATCAAACAATCGTTTAACAATTCTATTTAAAGGACTTTCAAGTGGTTCTTTTCTAAGTGATACAACGGGAATATTACCATAGAAATCGATAGAAACCCTTCTCGTTTGCGTAAACTTATTAAAGTTAGGAACAAATTTAATACGAATAAGATTATGTTCACATGCATCAATAATTTCCCTTATTTTATTTGAAGGATAATCGGAAAGTGTTATATATACCTCATCAACCGCATTATTTTCAACATATTTACTTACATCACATACTTTACCTAAGACATTAAATTTTTTTGAATAATCTTCGGGATCG
>Ga0265338_10009680_pt1 | contig 11434 bp, 8 predicted proteins | sample 42126metaG_FD_193579 | JGI IMG/M metagenome (GOLD analysis project Ga0265338, IMG submission 193579) | Rhizosphere microbial communities from Carex aquatilis grown in University of Washington, Seatle, WA, United States - 4-21-26 metaG | ecosystem: Host-associated > Plants > Roots > Rhizosphere >... | reverse complement strand
CATGTTAATCTCGCGTGAATGGAAGGTTAACAATTCCCCTTCCGGCAGGAATTCATCGCGCGCGTGAAATCTGAAAAGTGGGGGTGCAGCTTGGATGATTCGGGCTTGTTAATTCAGGCAACAGCCTATTGACTGCGAAATTTCTGGTTGGTAGGATGACGATATGGAATCTCGCAACCGCGCAAGCTTTTCCATGCCGTGCTCTTGTTGTTGTACTTCCCACGGCTGGCGCGGGGGTGTGATCCGAATCATTTAGCCATTATCTAAATCGGATTTAAACAGCCCGCTTACCAGTTAAAACCTGGTCAGCGGGCTTTTTGTTTTTCAGGGGACAAAAGTGAGCGACGACATAGCTTTACAACCGCGAAAAGAAACCAAGGCGCAAAAGGCCGAGCGCCTGAAGCTGGAAAAGAATCCTTGGGAAGCCCTCGCGGAGATTCGCGAATTTGCACGCCAAGGCCGCGCCTCCGTGCTGCCGGAATGGGCCAACCTCTATTTCAAATGGTGGGGCATTTACACGCAGGGCGACGGTGTGGGCGCCGTCGGCGGGCAAGGCGGAGAAGGCAAGGCCACGGAATATTTCATGATGCGCGTTGGGCTGGCAAATGGATTGGTGCGTTCCGACCAGTTACGCGAGATTGCAGATCTTGCAGAAAGATATGCCCGCGGGGTCGCGGACATCACTGTTCGGCAGAATATTCAGATGCACTGGCTGACGATTGAATCGCTTCCGGAAGTGATTGAATCGCTGGAGAAGGTCGGGCTGACGCCGAAAGGCGCTTGCGGCGATGTGGTGCGCAACGTGACCGGCTGCCCTCTTGCTGGTGTTGCCGCCGACGAAATCTGCGATGCATCTGCGCTGGCGCTCGAGACGGCAAATCTCCTGCGCGCGAATCCCGAATTTTACAATCTGCCACGCAAATTCAAGATTTCGATCACGGGTTGCCCGGTGTGGTGCACGTATCCGGAGATTAACGATGTGGGCCTGACGGCCGTCGAACGGTTTCGGCACGGAAAACGCGAGGTTGGTTTTTCGCTGCGCGTCGGCGGCGGATTAGCAGCCGATCCTCATCTGGCTGTGCGGCTCGATGCGTTCGTGCATCCCGAGCAGGTCTTGCAGGTTGTGCGAACGATTGTTGAGATCTTTCGCGATGCGGACGTGCTGCGGGAAAATCGCAAACGCGCGCGGTTAAAATTCCTCTTTACGAAATTTGGATGGACGCCGGAAAGCTTTTTGCTGGAACTCAATTCCCGGCTGGGCTACACGCTCGATCCTGCCGCGGACGAGAAGCCGCCCGCCGATATTTTTCGCGACCACGTGGGCATCCATCCACAGAAACAGGACGGGCTCTACTACGTTGGCGCTTCCGTTGCAGGCGGTCGCATCACGCCCCACCAAATGCGCGCCGCTGCCGATCTGGCTTCGCGCTACGGAACCGGCGAGCTTCGCACCACGAACACGCAAAATTTGCTCATCGTCAATGTTCCCCGCTTTCATGTGGAGACGCTGGCGCTTGCGCTCAATACGGCCGGCTTGCGAGTCGCTGCCTCACCTTTTTGGCGCGGCGCGGTCGCTTGCACCGGCACGGAGTTCTGCAAGCTCGCCATCACGGAGACAAAGGGATTCACGCGCTGGCTGGTGGACGAACTTGAAGATCGCATTCCTGGTTTCGATCAGCAATTGAGACTTCACGTCACGGGCTGCCCCAATTCCTGCGGCCAGCACTGGATTTCCGATATCGGCCTTGAGGGCAAGAAAATCAAGCAAGGCTCGGAAATGGTGGACGCATACTACTTCTGTCTCGGCGGCGCGGTGGGCAAATTTCAGAATATTGCGCGACCAGTCGGCTATCGGTGCCCTGCGACGGAGGTCCCGGCTGCAATTGAAAGGCTCTTGCATGCCTACCTATCCTATAGATATAATGGGGAAAATCTCCGAGCCTACTTCTCGCGCTTTTCAGACGAAGAATTGCGAGAGCAATTAGCCGGGGGTGAATCCATCAGCGTGGTCCGCGACCCGTCTCCGGGAGCCGTTCCGCAAACGGTAGGAGATTAGAAATGGCCGCGAACCTATTTCCCGCGTTCATCAAACTTTCTGGTCGCCCGTGCCTTGTCGTCGGCGCCGGGCCAATTGCGGAAGCAAAAATCACTTCGCTGCTCGAAGCGGACGCGCATATAACCGTCGTCGCTCCGAACGCTTCTCAAGTTGCTCGCGAATTGGCAGCCTCCGGCCGAATCGCGTGGCTTCCCCGCGTTTTCTTGCCAAATGATTTGGATGGTATTTTCCTCGTAGTCGCCGCGACCTCCAGCAACGAAGTCAACGGCGCGGTGTATCTCGAAGCGCAGTCGCGCGGAATTCTATGTAATTCTGTGGACGATCCTCCGAACTGCGATTTTTATTTTCCTGCGGTTGTGCGGCGCGGCGCTCTGCAGATTGCGATTTCCACCTCCGGGGAAAGCCCGGCGCTCGCCCAACGGTTGCGGCAAGAGCTCGAAGATGGTCTCGACGAATCTTTTGGCGAGTGGGTTCAGATGATCGGCGCGGCGCGGCGTGAAATCCGCGCCACGTTGCCAGAATCCAAGGAACGCAAACGCCTTCTCCACAAACTTGCCACTGGCGATTCTCACGAAAAGTGGAGAGAGGCCAATGAAAATGTGAGACCCGAGGAAATGTTGCAGATTGACGCGACTCCCGGTGCCAGGGAAGAAACCGCCGAAGCGGCGGCAAAACGATGAGTGCAATTCCCGAAGGGAAGGTTTATCTCGTCGGAGCAGGCCCGGGCGATCCGGAATTGCTCACCCTGAAAGCATATGCGCTGCTTCAGCGGGCGGACGTTGTGTTACACGATGATCTTGTGTCCGCTGCGATTGTCTCGCTCGCAGGCCCTCGGGCGAAGGTATTGAACGTCGGCAAGCGCTGCGGAGCCAAGGGAATCACCCAAACGGAAATAAATTTTCTGATGATCGAGCACGCGCGGCTGGGCCGGGAAGTGGTTCGGCTGAAAAGCGGCGATCCCGCGGTTTTTGGCCGCCTCGCGGAAGAGACCGATGCACTCGCTGGCGCAAATATCGCCTTTGAAATTGTCCCGGGAATTACGGCCGCTCTGGCGGCGACCGCATCTCTCGGCGTTTCTCTCACAGATCGCCGGAAGACTGCGCGAATCGTAATCGTCAGCGGCCATCGCGCGCGCGCAAGCGAACCCCGCAAGAAGAACGATTGGCTCAGCCTCGCCCACGAGGATGCGACATTGATCGTTTACATGCCGGGCCGGAACCTCACCGCTCTGCGCATCGAACTTTTGGAAGCTGGACTATCGGCAGAAACCCCTGCCGCAATAGTGTCTCGCGTGACAACGCCGCAACAGCGCGAATGGCTTACAACACTCGGCAAACTTGATTCCCTTCCGGCCGTCGAGTCCCCTTCGCTCTTGCTGATCGGGCAGCAGCTGGATTGCGCACGAGCGAGTGTTTCCGCAGGAAATCGCGCTCCGGCATTCGAAGGTGCCGATTGGCAATCTCTTCTTACTCTCGTCGAATCTGAAATTGCGCCAGAAAACTCCAAAATCCATTTCGAAAGGAACATCGCACGATGACGAATCAACCGGAAACAAGCGCCGGTGAAGAAAAGACCAACGGGTTCAAGATCACTCTTGACGCCTGGGCTGTAGCATTGGCGCTTGTCTTAGCGCTGCTGATCCGCATTGGCTTGATCAAGCAGGTTCCCTGGTAACGCAAACGCAAGAAATTCCCTTGGGAGGATGCGTCAAATGGCAAGTTCCATAGCTCTCGAATCGCCGCACTCGCAACCACTTCCGCTATTCAAGCGCACGTTTGCCTTGTTGCCAGGCATAGTGCTCCTGGCGGCAGTTGGTTATGCAGGAAAATTTATCGAGCGCTCCATCGCGGCGTACGGAAAATCGCACCACCTCACGCTGCCGAATATCGAGTATGTCCTGTGGGCGATTGTGCTTGGGCTCGTTATTGCAAACACGATCGGGATCCCGGAAGTCTTTCGGCCGGGGCTCGCGACTTATGAATTCTGGCTCAAGGCAGGAATCGTTCTGCTGGGCGCGCGCTTCCTGCTCGGCGATGTTCTGAAGCTGGGCGGCGTCAGCCTTGTTCTGGTCGCGATTGAAATTCTCGTTTCGCTCACATTCATGACGTTTCTTGGGCGCGCTTTTGGATTGAAACCGAAGCTGACAACACTTCTCGCGGTCGGATCTTCGATCTGCGGAGTTTCAGCCATCATCGCCACGCAAGGCGCGATTGATGCGGACGAAGAGGATTCGTCCTTTGCCATCGCAGCGATCCTGACGCTGGGCGCGATTTCGCTCTTCACGTTCCCCCTGATCGGACACTGGCTGCATCTGAGCGACACGGCTTATGGCCTCTGGGCTGGCCTCGGCATCGACAACACGGCCGAAGTGACCGCTGCGGGCGCTCTTTATTCCGATGCGGCGGCTAAGGTCGCAGTCCTTGCCAAGACAACACGCAATGCCATGATCGGTTTTGTGGTGCTTGGCTACGCACTCTATTGGGCGCGCAAAGAGGGTACGAATCGGGCAGGCAGCAAGGCCGCGTTTCTATGGGAGAAGTTTCCCAAATTCGTTCTCGGCTTTCTGCTGATTTCCGCGCTTGCCACGGCGGCGGTTTTTTCGAAACCTCAACTGACGAGCCTCGGAAATCTTTCGCGCTGGGCTTTCCTTTTGACATTCGCGGGCGTGGGACTTCGTACCAATGTGCGCGAAATGTGGAAGCAGGGAGCGCGGCCGTTTCTGGTGGGCGCAGTGGGTGAAATTGTCATCGCTTTCCTCACGTTGGGCCTCGTGTACGGCGCGGGAAGGTACCTCCAGTAGCAAAGCTGCACTACCCTGGCGCGGCGGCGAGCGGGGGCTCGCCGCCGCTCTCTCTTCTTCCCATTACATTCGTGGATGTGTTTTGCAACATCGCCTTTCAGCCGCAACGGGCCAGCTTCGTGCTAAATTCATGCCTGTTTGATGGGAGGAAGTTGGCCGCGCAATGTTTGACCTGAAACATTCAGCCATCCGGTGGATTGATTTTCTCTGGCTGCCTTTTCTTTTGGGGCTGGCATTCCTTCCGGCCACGGACCAATTCCACAAGCAAATCATTCTTCTTGCGATCGTAGTTTTCCAATTCCTAGAAGGCCCAATGGTCGCCAGCCTTCCGAAGCACGGGCCGATTTACAGCGTTATCATCAAGATGCTCCTGGCGACTCTCCTGCTTGACCACACTGGCGACCTTGGTATCAACAGCCCTTATTACCCAATTTATTTTCTGCCCGTGATCACCTCGGCAATTTATTTTGGGCCGATCGCCAATCTGCTTTGGTGCACACTTGCTTCCCTTGCGTATTGCTCATTTCTTTCTGAAGTTCTCCCGGAATACGAGCTGACTGCGGAGGCGGTCACTTATTTGGCGATCCGCATCGTGTTCTTCTATTTCGTGGCAGTCGTCGTCAACCAATTCGCAGTCGAGAATCGTCTTCAGGTAAAGAAATACCAGACGCTTTCGGAAACTCTCGAAGAGACGAATCGCCAGTTGCAGCGCGCGGAAGCGGATGCGCGACGGTCAGAACGCCTCGCCGCCCTGGGGCAGATGTCCGCCGGCCTCGCACACGAAATTCGTAATCCGCTGGGCGTTATCAAAGGGTCGGCGGAAATGCTCACGCAGAAATTGAAGGTCACGCAGCCCCTTGAGAGCGAGCTCGCTGGCTATATTTCCTCGGAGGTGAATCGCCTGAACGCTCTCGTCGCGCGATTCCTCGATTTTGCGCGGCCACAGCATTTGGAGCTGCATCCTCAGCAAATTTCGGAAATCGTGGATCGTTCGCTCGAATCGGTTCAAAACCAACTGCCTGACGCGCAAGTGAAAATCGAACGCAAGTATTCGCCGAATCTTCCGGACATTTTGGCGGACGAGCAACTTTGCGAGCGAATCTTCGTGAATCTTTTTCTCAACGCGTTCCAGGCGATGAACGATGGCGCGCCACGAAAAGAAAGCGTCCTGCACGTCTCGATCGCCCCGGAATCATGGAGCACGAAACCCGGCGTGGTGGTCTCTATTGAAGACACGGGTCCCGGAGTGCCCGCCGAATTACGCGAACAAATTTTTAATCCCTTTTTTACATCTAAGAAGGATGGAGTTGGGCTGGGACTTTCCATCGTCGCAAAAATTGTGGATGACCACCGCGGCTGGATTCGCCTCGAGAGCGATTCGGGATGCGGCGCGCGATTTCGCGTCTTTCTTCCTCTCGCGCCCAACGGTTAGCTAGAATGATGAGCCATTTGAAATGAGCGCACAAAAGCAAATGATTCTCGTCGTCGAAGACGAGCCGAAAATGCGCCGGCTGCTTGAGCTCCAGCTCTCCGAAGAGGGCTTCGACACACGCACCGCCGCCGACGGTGAAGCGGGCCTGGAATTCCTCAACAAAGAAAAATTCGACATCATCGTCACCGATTTCAAGCTGCCCGGGATGAATGGCCTCGAATTCCTGCAAGCAGCAAAACGAGTGAATGCGGAAATTCCAGTTGTAATTATGACCGCCCACGGCACGATTGAATCCGCCGTGGAAGCGATGAAAAATGGCGCGAGCGATTACGTTCTGAAACCGTTCTCGCTTGCGGAGCTGGTTCTGGTGATCCGCAAGGAAATCGCTTCTCACCAATTGCGGCAGGAAAACCGCACGTTGCGCGAAGCACTCGGCGAGCGCTATCAATATGAAAACATCGTGGCGCGCGGGGAAAAGATGCAGGCAGTCCTCGCGCTGGTCGAACGCGTGGCGCCCACGAATTCAACGGTTTTGATTGGCGGCGAGAGCGGAGTCGGCAAGGATTTAATTGCCCGCGCCATTCACGAGCACTCGCGCCGCGCGTCCGGCCCTTTCATCAAAATCAACAGCACCGCGATTCCCGAGACGTTGCTCGAAAGCGAACTTTTCGGCTACGAAAAAGGAGCATTTTCCGGCGCCACATCCATGAAGCCAGGAAAATTCGAGTTGGCCGACAAAGGCACACTTTTTCTCGACGAAATTGGAGACATCCCCGGCGCGATACAGGTGAAACTCCTGCGCGTTTTGCAGGAACGCGATTTCGAGCGCCTCGGCGGCACAAAGACTCTCAAAGTTGACGTGCGCCTGATTGCGGCCACGAATCGCGATCTGCGCGCCGCGCTCGAAGAAGGCACATTTCGCGAAGACCTTTACTATCGCTTGAATGTGGTGTCCATTGATATTCCGCCGCTGCGCGATCACAAGGAGGATGTTCCTCCGCTGGCCGATTATTTCCTGCAGAAATTCGCACGCGAATCGAATAAGAAGATGGAAGGCATCACGCCCGCCGCCGTGAAGCTTCTGATGGACTACCACTGGCCCGGCAACGTCCGCGAGCTTCAAAATATCATTGAGCGCGGCGTCACGCTATCCACGGGCACAAAGCTCGACGTGACGGACATCCATCTTGATTCGCCATCGCAACGCACGCCCGCAGGTTCCACGCTAGTCCTCCCCACCGGAATGACACTCGAACAATGGGAAGAAGAAATGATTCGCGAAGCACTTCGCCAAGCCAACGGAAACAAGAGTCAGGCCGCACGCGCGCTGGGCCTTTCGCGTAACGCACTTCGCTATCGGTTGTCAAAGATGGGCGTTGCCGATCCACCCGAAAAGGAAGCATAGGATCCGATTCAAATTCAGCAGGATTCCCCGCGGATCGCCTACTTTCAGCCGACGATTTTTCTCCGAACCTGGGTGGTTGAAAACCACCACTACCGGTCGAAAACCACCGGAAATAAAAACCTCCACTGATGCGCCGACCTTGCACTCGCCCCGCAAGTGATTGACTGAATGGCACTTAGCGCACACCCCCTCAATTCACAGAGTTTGGCAATGTCCCTGCATTATGAGGTGTGGGTTCAAGAGTACCTGGCGTGTATGCCGGGAGGCGGATCATGAAAAAATTTCTAGCAAGTTCGGCAGTCTTATTCTTAATGCTCGGCGCGGGAACGCTACGCGCGCAAGATCAGAATCAAGATCAACAGCAGGTGGCGCAAGTCGCGCCGGATGCGCAGCCAGCGGACGACGGGCAGCAAACTTCCGATCCGAATGCTCCGGGCGTAGCGCGCGTGAGTTACATCAGCGGGAATGCTTCGAGCCAGCGCGGCGATAATGGAGACTGGGTCGCACTGACGGTGAATGCGCCGCTCGAGCCGGGCGACCGAATCTCGACTGGACAGGGCTCGCGAGCGGAAGTTCAGCTCGATGGCACGGATGTCCTTCGCCTGTCTGACAACACGACTGCAAAGATCGTCAGCATCAGTCAAAATCAAATCCAAATTCAGGTTGGCTCAGGACTCGTCACATACTCCGTCCTGCGAGGCGGCCAGGCAATCGCGGAAATCGACACGCCAAACGTAGCGGTTCATCCGAGCAGCGAGGGCGATTACCGCATTCTGGTGAACAACGATGCGGAATCGCTCGTCACCATCCGCAGCGGCTCCGCGGATATCACCACGCCGCAAGGCAGCACGCACGTTGAAGCGGGCCAGTTGATTACGATCGACGGAACGGATAGCCCGCAATACAAAACTACCGCCGCGCTCGCTCGCGACGATTGGGATAACTGGAATAATCAGCGCGACGGAAGAATCAGCAACGCGCAAAGCTGGAGCAACACAAACCGCCACTACACGGGCACTGAAGATCTCGATGGCCACGGCGTCTGGACGGAAGTTCCCGACTACGGGCGTGTGTGGCAGCCTTCCGTAGGTTCCGATTGGGCGCCGTACCGCGACGGCCGCTGGGTGTATGAGCCTTACTATGGCTGGACTTGGGTTTCCAACGAATCATGGGGCTGGGCACCATATCACTACGGGCGCTGGTTCGAATACAACAACGGCTGGGCATGGTGGCCGGGACCTGTCTATGCCAACTACTATCCAGTCTGGGGCCCTGCGTACGTATCCTTCTTCGGCTGGGGAGGCGGCGGGTTCGGCTTCGGACTTGGTTTCGGCGGATGGGGTCATGTTGGGTGGCTCGCCTGCGGGCCTGGTGACTGGTATCACCCGTGGTGGGGGCGTTGGGGCGCAGGAGGCGGCTTCGTCGGCTTCAATCGCATCAACTCGTTCCACAGCGGATTCGGTCCGCTGGGACGCTCCAACTGGCACCAATATTCGAATTTCAACGGTGCATTCAACAACAATCATATCCGCGCAGGCGTCAGCTCGATGGCAGGCAACGAATTTGGCCATGGAGCCGTGTCCCGGAATCAGGAACGAGTTAGCTCGTCAACGCTGCGCCAAGCGAACATGAGCACTGGCCGGATGCCCGTGTCGCCTACTCGTGCAAGTTATAGCCCGAGCGGACGCGCTGCAAATCCGTCAACGATTCGCAACGCGCCGTCCAACTCGCAACATTTCTTCAGCGCTTCGCGTGCGAATTCTCCCGCGAATGGTTCGAACTCCCGGATGGCCGGACCAAATCAGGGAGCAGGAGCGCGCGATTCCGCACGAGGCGGATCTGCATCCGGCTTCAACCGGGCAGGCTCCGCGCCCGAGAATCGCACGAACACCGAGGCGTCTCGCGGTTCCGTGAACAGCAACCGTCCCGGCTGGCACGCCTTTACGCCGCCGTCATCTTCAGGCGCGAATCGCTCCAGCGAAAATGGAGCTGCGCCTCGCAGCTCGATGCGCGAAGGAGGCCAGGGCACAATCTCGCGGCCTTCCGGCTCATCGGGAAATTCCAATCCATACCAACGCGCCATCCCGCAATCCAATCAATCGCGAGGTGGCTCTTCGAATTCATACAACCGGCCGGCGTTGAATATGCGCCAGCCGATCGTTACGCCGCGGGGCGGGTCCTCATACGGTTATAATGCGCCCCGCGGGAATTCTCCTGCAGCACGCGGCAACAGCGGTGGCTACGGCCCGTACGCTGCGCCGCGAAGCAACAACTCCGCACCACGCGGCAACAGCGCACCTCACAGCAGCCCCGCACCGCGCGCCAATAGCGCACCCCGCAGCAGTGGCGGCGGTTCCCACAGCAGCGGCGCCAGTGGTGGCGGGTCTCACGGCGGTGGAAGCCACTCCGGCGGACATCACTAAATCTAACTTTTCATTCACCGAGCTTTTGTCGCACAACGGCCCCGAGCGATCGGGGCCGTTGTATGTAAGAAAAGAAAAAATAGCTGCAAGCGGCAAATAATTTGGTCGATGGACTCAACCAGAAACTAATTCTCATGGCGGGTGTTTTATCTATAGGAGCGAACACCCAACATGGCCACGATTCATGTTGTGATATGGTTTACGTGGTTTCTAGCCTGGAATTGGTTGCAGCATGTTCTGGCTCTGGCAAAAGAATGGACACTGAAGGGAGTGGACACCATGAAGAAAATCAAATTGTTTTTATTGCCCCTGCTCCTCATAGCTGGTTTGTTTGTCGTACTTCCAAAGACGGCCGTCGCTCAGGACCAGGATATTGATCCTCCCGGAAGAGTGGCGCGCTTGAGTTTCATTCAGGGCACGGTTTCCTATCAACCCTCCGGCGAAACCGATTGGGTGGAGGCCAACCCCAACCGCCCGATTACCATTGGAGACAATCTTTGGGCGGACAAGGACTCGCGCGGCGAGCTTCATATCGGCAGCACCGCAATCCGTATCGGCAGCGAGACCGGCTTGTCGTTCTTGAACCTGGACGACCGCACGGTGCAAATCCAGCTCGCGCAGGGAGTGACTGAAATTCACCTGCGCCGCATGGAGTCGGGTGACGCATTCGAAGTGGACACTCCCAATCTAGCAATCACTCTCACGCGCTCTGGCGAATATCTGATCTCCACGGATCCGGACAACAACTCAACCGTTGTCACCGTGCGAGAAGGGGCGGCTCAAGCCACTGGCGGCGGAGAGTCGTATGACCTCGAGGCAGGACAGCAATATATCCTCACCGGCACCGATCAGCTGACTTTTGACGGACAAAATGCATCCGGCTTCGACGGATTCGAAGACTGGTGCCAGACACGCGACCAGCGCGAAAACAGCTCCGTCTCCGCACGCTATGTTTCGCGCGACGTGGATGGAGTCTATGATCTGGATGATAACGGCGACTGGCAGGACGTTCCCGAATATGGCCAGATTTGGGTTCCCCGGGGCGTTGAAGTAGGCTGGACGCCGTATCGCTTCGGCCACTGGGTCTGGATCGCGCCGTGGGGCTGGACGTGGGTGGAAGCCGAGCCATGGGGCTTTGCTCCGTTTCACTATGGCCGCTGGGCGTTCATTAGTGGATATTGGGGCTGGGTGCCCGGGCCGATCGTTGTTCGTCCGGTGTACGCGCCTGCGCTTGTGGCGTTCGTCGGCGGGAACGGCGGCTTGAGCGTCTCCATCGGCTTCGGCGGCGGATTCTCCGGTGTTGCGTGGTTCCCGCTCG
>Ga0265338_10009679_pt1 | contig 11434 bp, 11 predicted proteins | sample 42126metaG_FD_193579 | JGI IMG/M metagenome (GOLD analysis project Ga0265338, IMG submission 193579) | Rhizosphere microbial communities from Carex aquatilis grown in University of Washington, Seatle, WA, United States - 4-21-26 metaG | ecosystem: Host-associated > Plants > Roots > Rhizosphere... | reverse complement strand
GTCCCGTACCAGAACGCCGGCGCGTTGCCTTCGTAGTGCGCGAGCGTGCGCGCGGTGAGTTGGTCGAGCTCGTCGGCGGACAACCGCGCGCGACTCACGTCGGACCGCCGATGTGCGCGATCACCGGAGCGTGGTCGCTCGCGCCGACGTCGCGATACACCTTGCACGTCACGGTCGGATCGACGAGCGCGTGGTGCGCCGCGATGTAGTCGAGCCGCCAACCGATGTTGCGCTGCTTCATGTTGCGCCACGGCGCCCACCACGTGAACAGCCGATCGTTGTCCGGATCGACGAGCCGACCGACATCGACGAGCCCGTGCGCGAACACCTTGTCGATCAGCCCGCGCTCCTCGGCACTCTGGCCGATCATCGCTTTACGCAGTGACGGGTGGACGTCGCGATCCGTGCGCGCGACGTTGAAATCGCCACACAGCACGAGCCGCTTGCCGTTCGCCTCGAGCTCGCCGGTCCACGCGTCGAGCTCGCGCAAGAACTCGAGCTTCGCCGGATAATCTTTGCCGCCGTTCGGGATGTAGACCGACGCCAACACGAGCTCGCCGACCGTCGCGGTCACGATGCGATACTCGCGGTCGAACCGCGGATGCGCGAACACCGGTGGCGTCGGGAACATGCGCTCGCGCAACAGCAGCGCGACACCGGAGTAGCCGCCACTGCCATGCCATTTCGCGTGGTAACCGGCGACCGACGCGAGCGGCTCCGGAATCTGTTCGGGCGACGCTTTCGTCTCTTGCAGGCAGATCACGTCCGGCTCTTCGCCGTCGATCCAGTGCGCGACTTGCGACGAGCGCGCGCGGATACCGTTGACGTTCCAGGTCGCAACCTTCACGCGCCGTTCGTAGCACTACTGAACGGTCGTGACGATCGATGGCGCGGGATAGCCGGCGACCGTGACGTCGATCTGCCACGCTCCGGCCGATGGCGCGACCAGGGCGAGCTGGCCCGTCGAGGTTCCAACCGCGCCGGTCTGGAGTGCAACCGGCGCGGCGATCAGCTGCGGGACACCGTCGAGCGTCGTCGTCACGAGTGCCTGCGCGGGAGAGATGCCCTCGGGCGCGGTGATCGTCAAGCCGACCGGATTGCCCGGGTGGAGGTTACACGTGCTGCCACACGACAGGGCCGCGGCGATCCCCGGCGCGACAATACTCGCCAGTAGCGTGGTCGGTCGTCCGCCCGGCAGCTCGGCATCGAGTTGCCATTGCGCGCCATCGTGCACGGCCGGTACGGGAATCGCGACGATCGTCTCGCTGTTGTCGGCGACCGGCGTCGTCGTCACCGGCGGCACCGGATCGGGTTGGGCGACGCCGTCGATCTTCGCATGGACGCCCACGGTGAGCGGGACGTCGCCAGGCAGCGTGATCTCGAGATGCGCGAAGCCGGTCGCGCCTTGCAGCACGCACGGATTCCCGGGCTGACACTCGGCGAACGCGAGCGAGATCGTGGGCTCGACCAGCACGAACACGTCGGGCACTTCGGTCTGAAAGCCCGCGTTGACGCCGGCGGTGATCCGCATGTCCTCGGTCGCGACCGATGGCGTGTGCAGCGCGGCCACGAAGAACGCGCGCGAGCCGACGCGTTGCTCGCCGGACAGCTCGATCGCAAGGTCAGCGGCTTGCCCATCGATCGTCACGGCGATCGTCGGCGGTGGCGCAGGCGTCGTCGCGGAGAACGGCACATCGGGCCCGTAATCGACGACGATCTCCATCGCTTCGACCGACGCGAGCAACGTCGGCACCACGCTATACGAACAGATGCCGGAGATCCCGAGCGTGGTCGAGACCGGCGCGCTCGGCGTCATCAACGCATAGCAGTCGTCCGGGGTACGCTTGAGCACCGAAACGATCGGCTGCGGCGCGGTCGTCACGCCGTCACAACCCGCTGCCAGCACCGCGACGATCAGCAACGTCCGGTTCATGGCGTCACCTCCGTGTCCGAGCTCGGATGACTCGCGACGCGCAGCAAGTCGGGCAGATTCAGCTGGACCGTGATGCCGACGTACGGGGCCACGATCGTGCTCGCTTGCTCGGCAGCGACCGTGCTGCGCTTGCGATCGACGATCGAGCCGCCGAACGTCAGCGACGTATACGGCACGATGTGCAACGCAATGCCGAAAAACAGCGGCGGCAGGGTGCCCGGCCCGCTATAGCGATGGTCGGGCCCGAACGAGCCGCCGTACGGGGCGACGCCGAGCTCGAGTGCGAGCGCGCGTCGCAGATCTTTCGGGGTCACACCGTCGCGCCACAGCACGTCGTCGATCGGATTCGGATCGAGGTGGATCTGCGCGCCGAGATAGAACAGCCCGAACGACGCGTCGGGTGCGAGCACCCCGGCATAACCGACGATCGGCGTGACGTAACTGAACACCCATGGCGCCGACGAGAACGCGACGTGGCTCGAAGCGGGCGCCGTCGTCGTGACCGTCACGATCTTCTTTGCGCGGGCGACTAGCTTGTCGCGCGTCGCCTTCCAGCTCTGATCTTGTTGCACGAGCTCGTCGAGCTGTTGCGCGAGCGCTTCGATCGTCGTGCCATCGACTTGTTGGCACGCGAGCCACTCGCCGAGATGGCGACGCACGGACTTCGGCGTCTCTTCGTCCTCGGTCGCGGCGATCGGTCCCGGATCGCACGTCGCATCGCCGGTCACGAGATCGACGTAGTCGGCGAGCCGCTTCATCTGCGCGGTCGCCGCGGCGAGATACGCGGTGTCCTCCGCGGTCCACGTCGCGAGCCCGAGGCTCGACACGCGATCGCCGAGCGCCTTCAGCGTCGTCCACTCCTTGTCGACGTGAACGTGCCGGCGGCCGAGCTGGATCAGATCGTAGAGCGTCACGCCGTCGGCGAGCACGAGCGTATCGGTCGTCGCGGTCAGCACCCGCGCACCGGCGCCGCTCGGCGCGCGCGATTCCGCGACGCGAATCGATCGGCCGTCGTCGAGAATTTGCAGAGCGCCGACCCGAAGCTTGCCGTCGGGCGTGAACAGCGAGATCGCGCTCTGCTTGCCCGCCGGGCGGACCTGCGGCAGCAACGCGCCGGACCGCGCGAGCAACGTCGCGACCGCATGCGCGAACGAATCGGTCGACACGTCGGCCCACATCGCGTGCGCCATCGGGGTCGCAACTCCGACGTCGGCCTCCCACCGATCTTCGATGTGGTCGCGCGCTTCGATGATGCCTGTCGCTTCGCCGAGCGACTCGCGCGCGGCCTGCTTGAGCTGTGCCGCGATCGTCTTCGTTTCGTTCGCCGGCCCTGCGGCGAGCGAGCGCGAGCTGGCGAGCATGCGCGCGATCCGCGCTTCGAAGTCGTCGAGTGCCTCGTCTTGGCACGACGACTTGTCGCCGCACGCGACGATGTTCCTCGCGATGCTATCGATCTGATCGGCGAGCGGTTGATCGTCGATCTCTTGGACGCGCTCGGTGAGCACGACGAACAAACAGTAGTTGTAGCCGGTCGAGAACATCTCGCGATCGTGCGGCACGAGCAGCTGGTAGCGCTTCGCGTCGCCGTTGCGCTGCCACGCCGCGGACACGAGGACGTCTGCATCGCGCACGTCGCTATCGGCGCTCGGGAACACCTCGAACGCGGTGTGCAGTCCAGGTTGAAACCGCGGGCGAATGACCGGTCCTTCGTCGTTGATCTCGACCGTCTCCTCGTCGTCGTCGTCGTCCGCCACGTCGGCGGTCGAAGCCGATGCCAAATGCAGACCGAGCAACACGCTGCGACAACTCTGGCCGTCGTCGCCGAACATGCTGGACGAGCCCTTGCGCACGACGATCGCCTGCGCCGCTTCGACCGTCGGCGCGATGTCGCCGGCGATGTAGAACGATCGGTCGGTCGGAATCTGCTGCGTCGGTCCGAGCTCGGTGAGCGTGACGATCGGCAGCGAGTCGGCCCGCGCCGTTCCCGCGAGCCCGAGCCCGACAAACAGTGTTATCCCACGCATGCGGAGCGCTGATCGTGGCGGAAAACCGCCACCGGTCGCAAGTTTACTCGTCGAGATCGAGTCCGGCGAGTGGGCCGGTTCCCTCGTCGCGGATCTCGCCGGCGACTTGATCGAGCTCGTTGCTCGGCTCCGGACCGTCGATCTCGAACGGCAGCGCGCGGCCGAGGTCCTCGAGCCCCCACAGCTCGGCGATCGCGACGTGGTCGCGCGGCTTGAACGTCTTGATCCGATACGGCAGGGCGAGCGCGACGACCGCGATCTCGCTCGGACGACCGAGCAGAGGATCCGGTGGAAACCAGGCGAACACCGGCGCACCGTCGATCGCGACATCGTCGTCGCCATCGTCGATCGGGGTCGCGAGTCGAGTCAGCACTTCGTCGGTCATGCCACCGCCATCGATCGCGTCGAGGTAGACCGGAATCGCGCGCCGCGCATAGCCCTTTGCAGCGCGCTCGATCGTGACGATCGCCGACGGTGCACCGCGGTTGTCGATCGTCGCGCACACCGCACCGATCGAAAGCGGCGTCACATCGCCGCCGACCGGAACTTCGGCGCCGAGCTCGATCACGCCGATGCCGCTGTGTCGCCCCATGGTCCACGACGTCACCGGGATCGCGGCGCTGCCGTCGAGCTGCGTCAGGATCATCAACGGCTCACCGGCGCTGCGCAGCAGCTCGGCGCTCGAGAACGCGACCGTACGACCACCATTCGAGACCAACGTGCAAGCACCGACCAGCTCGGTCGTCGTGGGGCCAATGACGACGAGCGGCGCCACGCTGGCGAGCTCGACCGACGGCTGTCGCGAAGGATGCCCCACGACGCGAGATTGTCATGCCGGACACGCTCGGCTCAACTGGGCTAACATTCGTTTATGGACGCGATGCCGCCGATCGCGGAGTCACCGGCCCGGTTGCCGCGGCTGCCTCTCCGGCGCGCGCTGGTCGCGACGTTCCGCTCGATTATCCGGCTGTACTTCCGCGAGATCGAACGCGTCGGTGAGCCGCCACCGCCGGCGACCCGCGGCCGCGTGCTCGTCGCGAATCATCAAAACGCCCTTATCGATCCGATCCTCGTGCTGACTGACACCGACTGTGCGATTTCGCCCGTCGCGAAGTCGACGCTGTGGTCGATCCCGGGGCTGCGCTGGGTGCTCGACAACGCCGGCGCGGTGCCGATCGTCCGCCGCAAAGACACTCCGGACAAGGACGCCAGCGCCACCGCCGCGACGTTCGAGAAGATCGCGACCCACCTCGCCCGCGGCGGCAACATCCTGATCTTCCCGGAAGGCACGAGCCACAGCGAGCCGCACCTCGCACCGCTGCGTTCTGGGGCCGCGCGGATGCTTGCCGCCGCCGGCGATCACGGCGGGCGCGGGCTGACGTTCCAATCCGTCGCGCTCGAGTTCGACGCGCGCGACGACTTTCGCTCGCGCTGCCTCGTGTTGTGGGGGCCGGTGCGCCGGCTCGATGACGTGCCCGGCACGGGCGAGCCGCGGATCGACGCGATCATCGCGCAAATGGATAGCGACCTGCGCGAGTTGCTCGTCGAGGGCGAGACTCACGACGATCGCCTGCTGATCGCCCGCATCGCCGAGCTGATCGCGAGCGATGCCGGCGACGATTCGCTCGAGGGTTGGAATACGATCGGCCGTCAGGTCGAGCTCGCATCGCGCACGCTGCGTTCTATCGCGCCGCAGTTAGTCGAGCAGGTCCGCGCGAAGGTCGACGCGTACTATGCCGAGCTGACTCGACTCGGTATGCGCGATGCTCAGCTGCGCGCTCGCCCCGCCAAGCCGATGGCGCGATGGTTGTCGCGCGTCGCGCTCGCGCCGCTGGCGATTCCGGGCTTCGCGCTGTACGCGATCCCGTATTTCATTCCGCGGCTGGTCGCGCGCACCGCGGATCCGGACGCGGTGTCGACGATCAAGCTCGGCACCGCGCTCGTCGTGTATCCATTGTGGGCCGCCGGGCTGGTCTGGTTGTCGTTCGCCGCATTGCCACCGCCGCTGTCGTTCGTCGCGGCCGGCGTCGCGCTTGCTTCGCCGTTCGCGGCACTGCGCTGGCTCGACGCGTGGTGGGGCCGCCAGCCTGATCGCGTCGCGACCTCCGACGAGCTCGCGATCCTCGCGCGGCTGCGCATTGCCGCTCGCACCGCGATCGACGACGCGCGCGCGAAGCTGGCATAGATCACTTCGTCTTCGTCGCGAGCGCGGCCTTGCGCGCCGCGAGCTCTTTGCAATCGAATGCGTCGGCGTCGAGCAGCATCGTGAACGTGCCATCGACGCGCTCTAGCGTCGCGGTCTGGTTGACGTGCGCGCCGCCGAGCGTTCCGGTCGAGTGCAGCGGCGGGTTGCTCTGGCTCTGCCACGTGTACTCGATCCACGCGCCGGGACCGCCGACGATCGAACCGGCGCCATGGACGCCGCCCGCATTATTGACGGTGATCCCGCCGTGGTCGATGCGCAGCCAGGTGATCGCATCCGGGCGCGAGCCTTGGCGCAGCCGCAGCTCGATCACGTGGCGGTCGTCGTCGACGATCTGTTCGAGCACCACGGGTCCCGAGGTGTGCTGCTTGTCCTTGAACGATGCGAGCGTGCCCGCGAAGCAACGGTGGACCGCGTTCGCCGAACGTTGATCGAGGGCCTTGCGGCGCTGGTCGAGCTCGGCGCAAGCGAATTGCTTCATCGCGACGTGCATCGTGCGCGCGGGATCGGCGCCCACCGCGGTGCCGTCGACGATCCAGCCGTCGCCGACGAGCTTGGCGTCGTTGACGAGCTTGATGGTCGGCGTGAGCTGCGCTTCGGCGTGATACGCAGTCCAGTGCCACGCCGGGCCGCTCAGCGAGCCGTGGCCCGGCGCGCCGCTATTCGGATCAGCAAACTCGAACGTCGCGGCCTTCGCATCGACCTTGTTGACCACCGCGACGTCGCGGTCTGGATCGACCGACCGCCACACGTGTGAGCGAATCTCGGCGGCGGCAGCGTCGACCTCGCGGGTCTCGACGACTTCGGAGGTATCGACGTTGCCTCCCGTCGTAACGACTTCGTTGCCGGCGAAGCACGTACGCTCCGGCGCAGCGCTCGCGCCCGCAGCGTCACCCACCACGATCGCGAGCACGAGCCAACGCATGCCGCACCGTAGCGCGAATCAGCTGTCAGTTTCGGGAAGTCCGACGAGTGGCAGCTGTAGCTCGCTATCGTTCGCCGGCTGGACCGCGCCGCGACGATCGAGCAAACGCAGGGTGCGCAGGATCGAATCAGCCGCAGGCCACGTCGGCTGCGCCGAGCGGATCGTGATGAGCACACCGCCATCGCCGACATCGGAGCCGGCGATCGCGAGCACGTAGAGATACGGCAGCTCGACGTCATTGCCGCGCTCCGCGCTCGCTCGAAAGCCACGTACCCCGGGCAGCTCGACCGCGACCGCCGGATGGGCGCGTCCGCCGGCGTCGTCGGTCACCTGATCGGCCTTCTCGGCGAGGATGCCGTCGCGATCGATGATCAGAGCGGCGGCGAACAGCTCGACCTCGAGCTCGCCGACCGTCTTGTCGCCGACGCGCTCGCAACAGCGCACGATCGTCGCGGTTTCGGCCACCGGTGTGACCTCGACCTCGGCCGGAGCCACCAGCTCGAAGCCGATCGCCGGCAGCCCGCGTTGCCGAGAGGCCGTCGCCAGCTGTCTGTATGCGGTTGAGGCGCCGATACCCCCGATTCTATGGCGGGAGCGCCGAGCGCGGCAGCTTTTTGCTGCTTCCGGAGTTCCTCACCGATCTGCGATACTTCCAAGGTGAGATACGTGTGGGTCGCTCTATCCGCGACCTTCGGCTGTTACCACGCGGTACCACCGGAAGGAGCACCGTGCGGCTCGGACTCGGACTGTCCGTCGCCGCAGACGTGCGTCGCGGGTGCGTGCTCGTTGGGTGGCATCGCGATCGATGCTCGGGTCGAAGACAGCCTGGCGATCGACGCATTCGATCTCTGTACGTGCAACGCGGGGACGCAGACCTGCTCGCTGAGCGGGCAGACGCAATGCGAGCTCGGGTGCAGCGCGAACGGACCGCGCTGCGCCATCGTGTTGCCGAGCAACGGCATCCCGACCAGCGATCTCGACGGCGCGACAATGGACGTCGTGGTCAGCGGTGTGTCGCTCACGACGTTCGACGTCAACACCGGCCAGATCTCTGGCGGCATCACGCGCGCGGCCGGCTCGGGCGTGATCAACGGCATCGGCTACTACCAACACACAGATTCGGTCGGCTCGAACACGCTCGCAGAGTTCTCGATGAAGTCGCTGAGCGTGACCGGCACCGCGCAATTCACCGGCTCGCACTCGGTCGTGTTCCTCGTCGCAACCGACGTCACGATCGCTGGCACGATCGATGTCTCGGGCGGCTCGTACGGCAAGGATCAGCGGGTCGCAGGACCTGGCGCGGGCACCGGCGGGCTCGGTGCTACCCCCGCAGCCGGCTGTGGCGCGGGCGGCACCGGGGCGAGTGATGTCGGCACCGGCGCGGATACCGGCGGTGGTGGCGGTGGCTATGGCGGCGCCGGTGCAGCCGGCGGGATCGAGACCGCATCTACAACGATGTTCGCAGGCGGGGTGGCCGGGGTGGCGTGCGTCAGCATCGGTCTCGAGCCGTTGCTCGGCGGCAGTGGCGGCGGCGGTGGCGGCCCCGGCGGAGGCACGGCGCTTCCCGGTGGTGGAGGCGGTGGCGCACTGCAGATCTCGGCGCTCGGCACGATCAGCGTGAGCGGAACGATCAACGCGGGCGGCGCCGGCGGCAGCCCCGGGCCGACGAACGCATCGAATGCCGGCGCCGGCGGCGGCGGCGGATCGGGCGGTGGAATCTTGCTCGAAGCTGTCACCGTCGGCATCACCGGCGTCCTCGCGGCGAACGGCGGCGGCGGCGGCGGCAGCTCCGATCATTCGACGACGGGCACGGTCGGCTCGAACGGCTTTGCCGGCGCGGCTCCGGCGCAACCCGGCACCCCCGGCGGCAGCGCTGCAGCGAGCGGCTCGGGGGGCTCGCGATCAAGCGCACCGGGCGTCGGGGGCAACTCGACCGACGTCAACTCCGGTGCGGGCGGTGGTGGCGTCGGCGCGATCTTCGTCCGCAGCACGCACCCGGCCTCGCCGCCCGGCGGCACGATTAGCCCGGCGCCCGGGGTCGCGATGGTCCGCTCGCAGTGACCTCCGGCTACTCGGGTACGCCGTTGCCGCAGAAGCTCGGCATCCGCGAAGGCCAGGTCGTCGCGGTGCTGCGCGCACCGGCGGATTTCGGCGCGACCCTCGGCGCCCTGCCTGTCGGCGTGACGATGCGGCGAGCGCTCGGCACCGGCGCGCTCGACCTGATCATCGCGTTCGTGAAGCGACGCAGCGAGCTCGAGCGCGACGTCGCGACCTGTCGCAAGCGGATGACCGGCGCGGCGAGCCTATGGATCGCATGGCCGAAACGCAGCTCGGGCATCGCGACCGACGTCACCGAGAACCTATTGCGCGAAGTCATCCTGCCGACCGGCCTCGTCGACAACAAGGTGTGCGCGATCGACGAGACGTGGTCGGGCTTGCGGTTCGTGATTCGCAAAGAGCTGCGCTAGGTCAACTCGCCCGCTCGGGCGAATACGGCGTCGAGCATCGGCACGGTGAGCCGACCGGTGAACGTGTTTTGCTGGCTGACGTGGTAGCTGCCGATCAAGGCGTACGGGCCGAGCCGAGCCTCGGCGCCGTGACCGAACGCAGGCCGGGGCTGGACGGCGTGGCCGAGCTGCTTGGCCGCGCGCACGACGCCGTCCCATGCGAACGCACCGAGCGCGACGATCGCGCGCACCCGCGGCAGTAGCTCGAGCTCGCGCACGAGGAATGGCAAGCACGCGTCACGCTCGTCGGGTGTCGGCTTGTTGCCGGGGGGCGCACAGCGCACGACGACCGAAACGTACGCGTCGCGCAGCTGCAGACCGTCGCCGCGCCCGATCGACGTGGGCTGGTTGGCGTAGCCGGCGCGATGCAGCCCGCCGAACAGCCAATCGCCCGAGCGATCGCCGGTGAACACACGACCGGTGCGGTTGCCGCCGTGCGCCGCCGGTGCGAGCCCCACGACGAGCAAGCGCGCGTGCGGATCGCCAAACCCGGTGAGCGGCTTACTCCAGTAGCGCTCGCCGACGAAGCGCTTCGGCGGGTCGCTGCCCGCCGCGCGATTGCACGCCGCGAGCCGGCTGCAGGCGCGACAGCCGACGATGGTCTTGGCGAGCGCGGCGAGCGAGGGCGACCTCGTCATCTGGCCTCGAGTGCGATCGACCACATGAAATCGGTTTGGGCCCGCCCTGCGAAGTACGGGTCGTCGGGTCGCATCGCGCCTCGCGTCACCGGGAGATAGTCGGTCGCACCGACGACCGCGCGTTGATGACACGCGACGCAATTCGAGTGCACGCCGTTCGGGAATCGCGCTTCGAGCCAAGGGTTCATGCACACGTGCGCCGAGCCGTCGCGCTCGATCGGTGTCGTCGCGCTGAACGCGACGTCCATTAGATAGTGGCGGTCGGCGCCTCGGACGTCGTCGGTCCGCCCCGCGGCGAACTCTCCGGCATCCGGTTCGTCGTGCCACCAGTAGGTCGCCCACGTCCACTCCGGGATCTGCTTCGTCGTGACGTGCGCGGCCACGAGCGCGACGTAATCGCCGACCGCGAGCGTCGGATCGCGTGACGCTGCGCGCGCCGAGGCCAGCTCGCTCGCGACCAGCGCGTGATGCTCGAACGCAGCGAGCGACACGACGCGCGCGGTGACCGGCTTGCCTGCGAGCTCGACCTGCGCAGTCTCGCCCGCGGGAATGACCTCGCGCACTGGATCGACCGCGACCGCACGCGGCCAGCTGACGTCGGGGTGCTGCGCATCGTCTATCGCCGCGCCGTCCCACACCGGCATCGCGGTCAGGCCGCGCGCGTGGACGGGATACCACTCGAGCTTCACCGCGATCGCGTCGCGTGGAAATGCGGGAAACGTCGCGAGCCCGGCGAGCACATGGCGATCGCCGAGGCGATGCTCGCGAATGTGCGCGGTCGCGGTGGGATCGAACAGCACGTCGAACATCACCGGCAATTGCTCGCGCTCCATCGTCTCACCGACGCGAAATGGCCGCGGCGTGCGAAACCCAGTCGCGCGACCGAACAACTGGTCGCTCGCGGTCCAGGTGGTCCACTCGCGCGTCACTCGCGCCCACGTGTGCCAACCGTGCGCGCGCATCGCCGCAATGTCGTCGCGATCGCGCTCGGCGAGCAGCGTCGTTTGCGGCGACGCGCACGCGGCGACCGTCAACAAAACGAGCGCTCGCATCGCTGGCGAGTATACGCACCGTGCGGCGGCGCGCGCGCAGCGTGCGGTTCACCCGATGGCGTCGTCGTTGCAAGACCGGCCGACATTGGAGGTTACCGTCATGTCGCTCAAGCATTCACTCCTCGCAGCGACGAATCGGGCTATTCCTCGCG
>Ga0265338_10009678_pt1 | contig 11434 bp, 11 predicted proteins | sample 42126metaG_FD_193579 | JGI IMG/M metagenome (GOLD analysis project Ga0265338, IMG submission 193579) | Rhizosphere microbial communities from Carex aquatilis grown in University of Washington, Seatle, WA, United States - 4-21-26 metaG | ecosystem: Host-associated > Plants > Roots > Rhizosphere... | reverse complement strand
GCTTGACGCCGACGATCGCCGGGTCGCTCACCGGCGCGACGCTGATCCACGTCGCGATCGACTTTTCGAACGGTAACACCACGGTCTCGGGGGACGGCTGCACGACCAAGATCACGTCGGTGTCGTTTTCCTCTCCAGTGACGCAGCACTGAAGCCCCAGGACTCGAGCGCGCGCTACTGGGCGCCGGGCTCGGCGTCGAGTCGTTCGATATGAATGTTGCGATCTTTGTCGTCGGGGCGGCGAATCGCCTCGGCAAATCGCTCGCTCGCGTCGCTGATGATTTCGACGTGGGTTTCGCGCGCGAGGATCCGGATCTTACCGATCTCGCGCTTCGTGATGCCGCCGCGCCGGCATAGCAACGGGATCAGCCACTTCGGGTCGGCGTTCTTGCTGCGGCCAACGTTGATCGTGAACAGCGTCGCTCCACCGGTCGGAGCGCCGTGATGCTCGCGCGGGCGATCGGTCGGCGCGGCGTGATGCTCGCGCGGGCGATCAGTTGGCGTGTAGCGCGGACGCTCCGGGCCGGCGTCATGATGCTGCCGGTCGCGACCAGCAGCTGGTCGGTCGTGCGGGCGATCGTTCGGCCGGTCGCGAACGAAGCTGCGCACTTCGCTCGGCCGCGGCCGGATCTCGCGTTGTGGATTGCGCGGTCGCATCGACATCGGAATCGTCAGCTCTTCAGGCGACGGCAGCGCTTCGCGACGCAAGCGGACGAGCGCGGCGGCGAGCTGTTCGGCGTCGCGCTCGGCGAGCAGCGCACGCGCGACCTGGCGGTCTTCTTCGCTCGTCTCGTCGGCGAGCTTTGCGATTTCTTTGACGAGCTGCTCTTGATCGCGCGCGCGGATATCGTCGGCGGTCGGCGCTAGCGACCACGTCGCCACGAGGTGTGCGGCGTGCAGCATGCGTTCGACGTGCATGCGTGCCGGCTCCGGCACGAGCACGACCGCAACGCCCTTCTTGCCGGCTCGCCCGGTACGGCCGCTGCGATGGACGAGCACTTGCTTGTTGTTCGGCAAGTCGGCGTGGATCACGAGCCCGAGGTCGGGGAGGTCGAGGCCGCGCGCGGCGACATCGGTCGCGACACACACTCGCGCTCGCCCATCGCGCAGTGCTTGCAGCGCTTGGTTGCGCTCGCGCTGGCTGAGCTCGCCCGACAGCGCCGCGACCGCGAAGCCGCGTTCGTGCAGGTTCGCGCTGAGATGGGTCACGCCGTCGCGCGTCGCGCAGAACACGAGCGCGCCCGGAGCGTCGTGATAGCGGAGCAGGTTGACGACCGCGAGATCGCGCTCGCGTTGGATGATCGGGATCGCGCGGTACTCGATGTCGCGGTGTGCATCGACTTCGCTCGACGTCGCGATGCGCAGCGCGTTCTTCTGGTAGCGTTTGGCGAGCGTCGCGATGTCGCGCGGGATCGTCGCGGAGAACATCAGCGTGCGGCGCTCTTTCGGCGTCGCGTCGAGCAAGCGCTCGAGCTCGTCGCGGAAGCCCATATCGAGCATCTCGTCCGCTTCATCGAGCACGACCGCGCGCAGCTGGTTCAGCACGAGCACGCCGCGCTCGAGGTGATCGCACAGCCGACCGGGCGTACCGACCACGATGTGCGCGCCGCGCCCGAGGGTCTGGGCTTCGCGCCGGGCGTCCATGCCGCCGACGCACGTAGCGATTCGCGCGCCGGTCTCGGCGTACAACCACGACAGCTCGCGATGGACCTGGATCGCGAGCTCGCGAGTCGGTGCGATCACGAGCGCGAGCGGCATGCCGGCCGACGTGAACCGCGGTGCATCGCCGAGCAGCTCGGGCGCGAGCGACAGGCCGAAAGCGACGGTCTTGCCCGAGCCGGTCTGAGCGGACACGAGCAGATCGCGGGCGCGCGCGTCGTCGGCGAGGACCGCAGCTTGGACCGCGGTCGGCGTCGTGTACTCGCGAGCCGCGAGAGCGCGACCGAGCGTGGGATGGGCAGCCGAAAACAACATCTACCGTCGCCGGCGCGACGAAGGCGGCACCCTAGTCTGTCCGGTCCCCGGACGCAATCATCAACTCGGTCCGGGCTCGAACACCCGCGCGAGTCCTCGTGCCAACCAGGGCGCCGAAGGCCAGAACCAGGCCGGTGAGCGTTCGAGCCGCTCGGACGCCGGCACCGCGGGCACCACGCTCACGCGGCCGGGCTACTCGCAAACTGCCAGATCGGAGCGAGCAGCTGCGCGGGGGTCTCGATCTGAGGCACGTGGCCGGTGGCGGGGAGTAGCTGAAACCGAGCGCGTGGGATCGCATCCGCGTACGCGCGACCGTAAGCCGGATCGACCACGCGGTCCGACTCACCCCACAGCACGAGAGCCGGCACCTCGATGCCGCCGAGTCGGCCGCGCAGCGTCGGGTCGACACTCGATCGCGACCCCGCGTAGACCGCCAACGCGGCGCGATTGCCGGCGAACACCGCTCTCTGCGCGTCGCTGAGCTGCGCTGGGTTCACGCGGAACGCCGCGGGCGCGTGATAGCTGAGCTGCATGAGCTCGTCCAACGTCAGCGCGAACACATCCGCGACCGGATGCCCAGCCACTTCGATGCCGACTGCGCTGACCAACACGATGCCGCCGATGCGGCTCGCATCGCGCAACGCCATCTCCGCCGCGATCCAACCGCCGATCGAGTTTCCGACCAGGGTGACGTCGCGCAGGTCGAGCTCGGTCAATAGCCCGGCGTAGAGCTCGGCGAGCCCGGCGATCGTAGTGAGCGTCTCGGGCCGGTGAGTGCCGCCGAAGCCAGGATGGGTCGGGGCTATGACCCGCGCTGCCTCGGTCGTAGCCAATAGCTCGGCGAAGCCGGCGATCGATTGCGGGCCAGCACCACCGTGCAGCAGCAAGATCGGGCGGCCGGCGCCCCATTCAGTGACGGTCAGCTCGGTGCCTGCGATCGAGAGCGTTCGGGTCGTCGCGTTGGTCTTCATATCAGCTACCATATATCAACATATTGATATAAACAAGCTGATAACAACAGGCTGATAAAAGCCTGCTAAGATGGCGTCGTGCCTCGAACTCTGCGCGAGATCGGACTGGCGGTGAAGCGCCTGCAGATGCGGCATCACCGCCGGATCAACACCGCTCTCGCCGAGATCGATCTCAGCCTCGCTCAATGGGACGCGATGCGACATCTCGATGAGAAGCCGGATGCGTCGCTCCACGACCTCGCGGTTCTAACGTTTCAGAGCGACCAGTCGTTCGGCACTCTCGCGAACCGGATGATCGATGGCGGATTGATCGATCGCGTGCCAGGTCCGGGGCGAGCGGTGCATCACCGGCTGACCGAGCGCGGCCGGACGTTGCGCCGCCAGGGCGACAAGATCGTCGATCGCGTCCTCGCCCAATCGTTTGCGCCCCTTGGCCCGCGACAGCTCGCCACGTTCGATCATCTGCTCGCTCGGCTCGGCGACTACGCCGATTCACAGCTCGACGACTAGCCCGGTCACGACTCTGGCGCGCCAGGTCACTTCGCCGCCGGCGCCGGTGCGTTACCTAGCGCATCATGCAGACCATGACCGCGACCGCATCTACCCGCAAAGTTGTCGTCCACGCCGCCGGCGGCTACGACAAGCTGAAGCTCGAGACCGCAGGTGTCCCGACGCCGGGACCGGGCCAGGTCCGGATCGCCGTGCGAGCGATCGGCGTCAACTACGCAGACACGATCGTGCGGATGGGGCTCTACGCATCGGCGAAGGAGTACGTCGGCTGGCCGATCACCCCGGGGTTTGAAGTTTCGGGCGTGGTCGAAGCGGTCGGCGCCGGCGTCGCGGATCTCGCGATCGGCAGCGAGGTCTTCGCGATCACCCTGTTCGGCGGCTACGCCTCACAGGTCGTCGTCGATCGATCGAAGGTGTTTCGTCGCCCGGCCCGGACGAGCTTCGAGCAAGCCGCCGCGCTGCCTGCCGTCTATATGACCGCGTGGTACGCGCTGTTCGAGCTCGCTCATCCGCGGCGTGGTCAACGGGTGCTCGTCCACTCGGCCGCGGGTGGCGTCGGCAGCGCGCTCGTCCAGATGGCAAAGCACGTCGGCTGCGAGGTCGTCGGCGTGGTCGGTGCAACCAGCAAGGTAGCGACCGCCCAGGCGCTCGGTGCCGATCACGTCATCGACAAGTCGAAACAAGATCTGTGGGGCGAAGCGGAGCGGATCGCTCCGAAAGGCTACGACGTCATCCTCGATGCGAACGGTGTGTCGACGCTCGGCGCGAGCTACAAACACCTCGCCCGCGCCGGCAAGCTCGTGGTCTACGGCTTTCACTCGATGATGCCGAGGACCGGCGGTCGCCCGAACTACGCGAAGCTCGCACTCGATTACGTGCGCACGCCGCGGTTCAACCCGCTCGACATGACGAACGACAGCCACAGCGTGCTCGCGTTCAACCTCAGCTACCTGTTCGACCGGCAGGATCTGCTGGCTGAAGGGATGAGCCAGATCATCGCTTGGATCGACGACGGCACGCTCGCGCCGCCGAAGGTCACGACCTATCCGCTCGCCGACGTCGCGCGCGCCCACGCCGATATCGAGTCCGGGCTCACGGTCGGCAAGCTGGTGTTGCTGCCGTGACTCACTCGTCGCGCTGCGATGTCGCCGCCGACGTTCTATAGATCAGTCGCACATGCAGCACTCGATGTTGCCATCGGGATCCGGCTGGCGCGATTCCGGAGTCTTGCAACACTGGAACGCGCAACGCGGCATCTCGTGGGACGCCGCCGGTTCGGCGACGTCGAGGCTGACCGCGTCGACCAGTCGCAGGCAGATGCCGGCAACGAGCTGGTACCGCTCGGTGTCTCGGCTGTCTGGTTGCCAGGTCTCGGTGTGCCCCGCCGCGGTGATCTCGAACGTGTACATCCAAGCGCTCGTACCGTCCTCGAACAGATCCTCCTGACCGCCGCGCGCCGAGATCGACGCGGAGCCGAACGGCGCGGGGCGACCGATCTGGATCGACACGCGTGTCGGCTGGGTGACGCTCGCACACGCCGGGTCGCTCGTCGCAGGTTCGTGTACGGGTTGACGCGCTCGCATCGAGCTCGGCGACGCGCGTGGCGGCGGCTGCTGCTGGCCCGAACACGAGCAGGCGAGCACACAGACAAGCCACCGCACAGCACAACGGTAACAGTCGGCGCAGCTCCAAGCCACGAGAGAACGTCGGACTACTTCGTCGCGTCGTCGAGGTCGTGATCGAGCGAGTCGAACGAGCTGTCGACGTCTTTCTTGAAAGCGTCCCAATGCTCGGCGCCCTGCGTGGCGAGCCCGTCGAGCTTGCTCGCGAGCACGTCGCGGCGCGCCTTGAGCTTCTGCTCGAGCTCCTTCGCCTTCGCGTCTGACTTCACGGCGAGCACCTTCAGCTTCGCGTCGATCTTCTCGAGCCGCGCGTGGACCGCGTTGCCGTAGTCAGCCGCGGCCTTCTCCCAGTCGGCCTTCGCCGAATCGAGCTTCGCCTGATCCTTCGCGACGTCCTCGTCGGCCTTCTCGACCGTCTTGCCGAGCGTCTTGCCCTTGTCGTTGATGTCGTCTTGCGCCTTCTTCATCTCGTCGCTCGCGCGATCGGTGTCGTGCTTCTTGCACGCACCGGCGGTGAGCAGAGACAAGGACAGAAACGAGTTCCAGATCATCGATCGAGTTTTCATCCCCGCTAGTAGTGCAACCGAGGTGCCGGCGCGATCGCGCTCAACCCGCTGATCTGGCGTTTCGCGGCGATGCGCATGCGCACATGCGCGCTCGTGCCCGGTCGCGCTTGCTACCTACCGCGCCACAGGTCGAGTTGAAGCTTCGTATCCCCGATCTCGCTGGCGGCTTTGGCCTCGTCGACCTGCGCGATCGTCGCTTCGTGACCGGCAAACCGGATGAAGTAGTTCTTGCCCGGCTCGACATCGAGGTCGACCGAGCTCTGGGTCTGCTTCGCGGTGACCCTCAGCTTACCGACCGCGGTGATCGGTACGTAGCCGTTGTCTTCGATGTAGCCGATGACGGTCGCGGTCTTGGCATCGATCTGCCCAGCGTCTGATGCGGTGAGCAGGAAGTTGACCGCGCTGCGGCGAAGCTGATGCGGTCTATAGATGTAGACCGTGCCGCGATCGGCGGTTGCGGTTGCGGGCGTGTAAGCAGGGCCGAGGGCGCCACCACACCCAACGACAAAGCTCAGGCCCAGGAGCAGCGCGATGATCGTCTTTTTCATGTCGCCCCCTAAAGCAGCTAGCGTGCCGACCGCGCGACCCGCCCACGACGTCGGAAACGCGTGTCGGCTGGCACGCGCGGTGTCCCGGGACATCGCGCGAGACGCGGGATCACATCGCGGCGGCGAGCCGGCGCAGCTCGCGCTGCATCGCGCCAGCACTCGCGGCCTGGAAGCGGCGCCCGTGACCGGGCCAGACGTGGGTGAACGCGTGGTCGGCGAGCGCGGCCATCGATCGCCGCTGCTCGGGCCACGAGTACCAGCAGACGTCGCGTCCGGCTTCGAGGCCGTCGCTCGCGTCGTTCGCCCACACGTGATCGCCGGTGAACGCGTGCGTGGCTCGATCGATCAACACGCAGCTGCCGCGGGTGTGGCCGGGCACCGGGACGAGCTCGAGATCGGGCGCGAGCAGCGTGACCGCGTCGATCGTGCGCTCGATGCCGCGCGGGGCATCGGCTCGATGCATCACGCGTTCGCAGCCGAAGCGGTCGCGCCATGCCTCGTGGTCGGCGATGTCGTCGCGGTGGGTCAGCACGAGCCAGCGCACACCCCCGAGCTCCGCAACGCGCTTCATGAGCGTGCTCGCCGCGCGCGGTGAATCGATCAAGACGTTGCCGTCCGGGCGCGTCACGAACCAGCTCGCCGCACCGTACGAGTCGACCGACGCGTAACCGCAGAAGTAGACGTTGTCGGCGACGCGCTCGGGAAACGAGCGAGCGGCAGCGCGGCTGTCGAGCTTGTGCGTCGTGCCGATCGAGCTAGTCGGGCAGGTGACGAGTGCCATCAGCGCGCGATGACGGGTCGCATCGTCGACCGGTTGGTGCGCGACGTACGACTGCGCGGCGGGCCCGCTACGCGCGAAGCTCGCCGGGGCGAGTTGCCGGCACAGATCGCAATCGATGCACGAGCGATCGACGTAGAAGTCACCGGCGACGTTGTCGACGATGCGATCGGTGGCGCGCGCCATGTGTGCAGTATGACCGACAGCTCGGCACGCGCGTTGCTGTTCGCTGCCGCATGCAGATCCGATTCGATCGCGGCACGATCCTCGTCGATCGCGCGACAACTGGGCTCGATCCCGCGCAACTTCCAGGTGTTGTGTGGGATCCGCGCGTGCAAACGTGGCGTGCGCCGGCGCAGGCGTACGCGTCGTTACTCGGACGATTTGCGGACGGAAGCGTCCGGTATTCGGACACGACGCCGGACCACCGGACAGCGATCGCGAGCCCACCCGACCTGCGCTGGTACCAACGCGAAGCACTGACCGCATGGTTCGCCGCGCAACGCCACGGCGTGATCGCGCTCCCGACAGGAGCGGGCAAGACGCGGATCGCGACCGCCGCGATCGCGGAGTGCGGCGTGTCGGCTCTCTGTCTCGTGCCGACGCGCGTGTTGCTCGATCAGTGGGCGACCGTGCTCGCTCGTCACCTCGACAACATCGGCCGGCTCGGCGACGGCGATCGCCGGGTCACACCGGTGACGGTGGCGACCTACGCGAGCGCGATCAAGTGGGCGCCGACGATCGGCGATCGGTTCGGGTTGGTGATCGTCGACGAAGCGCATCACGTCGGCGCCGAGTGTCCGACCGAGCTGCTCGAGATGCTCGTCGCGCCGGCTCGCATGGGCCTGACCGCGACGCCGCCCGACGGTGACTCGGCGGCCGCGCTCGAACGCGCGATCGGGTCGGTCGTCTACACGCTCGCGATCGATGATCTGGTCGGCGATGCGCTCGCCGAGTTCGACTTGACCACGATCCCGATCCGGCTCGAGCCAAGTGAACGCGAACGTTACGACGCGGCGCGTGCGGTGTTTGCCGTGGCGTTCTCCGCGTTCCAACGCCGCCAGCCAGGCGCGACGTGGGATGCGTTCGTCAAGGCAGCGATGCGAACAGGCGAAGGGCGGCGAGCGCTCGCGGCGTGGCGCGCATCGAAGGCGATGCTCGCGTATCCAGCGGACAAGCGGCGCGTGCTGCGCGAGTTGCTCGTGCGCCACCGCGATCGCCGCGCACTCGTGTTCACCCACGACAATCGGACCGCTTACGACGTCGCGCGCGAATTCCTGGTCTATCCGATCACGCACGAGATCGGCAGAAAGGAGCGGATGCGCGCGCTCGCGCGATTCATCGCCGGCGAGATCAACGTGCTGGTCTCGGCGCAGGTGCTCGACGAGGGGCTGGACGTTCCGGAGGCCGAGATCGCGATCATTCTCGGAGGATCGGGTAGCGGTCGGCGTCACGTGCAACGCATCGGCCGCGTGTTGCGGCCCGCTCCGGGCAAACGCGCGCACGTCTACGAGCTCGCGGTCGCAGGAACGGTCGACGTCGATAGTGTGCGGCGGCGACGCCAGGCGATCGGCAGCGCGACGGCGGCGGTGATGTCGTGAGATCGCTGCCGTTTCGCCAGTATGGCGAGGACGCGACGCTCGACTTACTCGACGAGACCGATGTGCCGTGGATCGCGGAGCTCGTCGACGCGTTCGTCGGCGCGGTCGGCCGGCCGTGGCGCGAATGGATCGAGCTGATCGCCGCGATTCCGGTCGTCGGCGCCGCGGCGCGGCGTGCAGCGGTCGTTCATGCGCTGCGCCAGCTGCTCGGTGGACGCGTGCACGATGATCTGGTGTCCGCCGAGATACGCAGTCGCCTGCTCGGGCGGCTCGCAGTCGACGATCGCGAACGCACGACTCGCGTTCGAGTGGCAGCCGAACAGCTCGTCGTGTCCGATGCTGACCTCGAGCAGCTGATGTGGGCGGACTTGTGGGACGAGCGCACGATCTCGTTGCCACTCGGGCGTCCCTCAGAGCTTGCGCTCGCCGCCGCGGCAAACCTCGCGATCATCCAACGCTGCCTGCTGCGCTGTCACGAGCTGCGCTTGCGCGTGCCAGAAGGCTCGCGCGCCTTCGTGCGGGGCGCGATCCGGCGCGGTCTGATCGCCAGCGCGCACGCGAGCGGAGGCATGGTCGAGGTCGTCATATCGGGACCGCTCGCGTTGTTTCATCGCACCGCGCTGTATGGCCGCGCGCTCGGCTCGCTCGTGCCCGCGCTCGCGGAGTGCGAGTCGTTCGAGCTGATCGCGCGCTGTGATCTGCGAGGGCCGACTGTGGTCCGCGTCGCGCCCCCGATCGTGCTGCCGCGTTACGATGCAGGCGGCGGAGCGCAGCGCGCGGTCGAGCAGCGACTCGCCGGCGAGCTCGCGAAGCATGCGCCGCAGTGGACCGTCGAAAGAGAGCTGCCGCCGATCGCGGTCGCGGGCTCGTTTGCGTTTCCCGATCTCGTGCTCGAGCGCGATGACGCGCGCTGGGCGGTGGAGATCGTCGGGTTCTGGACGCCGAGCCATCTCGCGCGCAAGCTCGAGCTCTACGCTGCGGCTGACGTCCGCGTGATCTTCTGCGTCGATGCGAGCCGCGCCGCGGACGACATGCAGTGGCCGGCGGGCGCGCAAGTCGTGCCGTTCACTCGCCACGTGCCGATCGCGCGGCTGCTAGCGATTGTCGATGCGGACAATAGCGTCACGGCCCGATCTTCGCGTTCTCGAGGAGCAACGCCTTGATCGCGACGAACGCCTTGAATTCCTCGGTCTCGGGGTCGCCGCCGTGATGATCGGTGCACCGCGTGGCCTTGCCGCGCGTGATGCAGCCGGATTCGTCTTGGCCGGAGTACTCGCTATCGTCCGTCGCTGGCACGGCAGGAAGCTTGTCGAGCGCGGCGAGCGCGGCGGCGAGCTTCTTCGGGTCTTTGATAACGGTGTCGCCCTTCTTGGGCTTGGTCATCGGGCTGCCGCCCATCCGGCCGGAGTACTTCATCTCGTAGTGCACTTTGCTGCCGGTGACCGTGATGGTGGTCGTCCACAGCGACATGTCCATCGACACTTCGCCTGCGCTCCACGTCATCGAGATATCCGGCGCCGGTGGACCCGCCTGCGCGGCGGTTGCGACTCCGAGGACGACTGCGACCGAGGCAAGTAAGCGCATGCGCATGTAACGCACGATACGCCCGCGCGTTCTCGAAGTCGCGAGGAGGCCACCACGGGCGACGCCTACGCAGCGGTTACGATTTGTGAGGTCCCATCGGTTCCATGATTCGAAACGCGGGCTTAACCGAACAACCGAGTCGCGAGTCGACACCGCATGATGCGACCGATCGCGTTTGCGCTTCTGTCGTCGAGTGCGTCCGCGTGCTCGCATCCGTCGGCGACCATGGCGGACGCTCCCGTCGCGGTCGATAGCAGCAACGATGGCGATTCGAGCGCGGATGCCGCGGCGCCCCGGGCCGAGTTTCGCGGCATCTATGTCGTCGAGAAGCCGGTGCCTGGAGCGTTGTCGGCCAACGACACCACCGCGCTCGCGACCTCGGGCGTCGACGGCGTGTTGCTCCACGTGCCGTGGAACAACATCGAGCCGACCATGGGCGGGTTCCATTTCTACGACGTCGAGCAGCGCATCGAGACGATCGCGCAAGCCGGCCGCGTCGTCGAGCTCAGCATCGATGCCGGCGCCGATGATCCGGCGTGGTTATTCGCGCCGGCACCAGACGGCGCCGCGGTGCAATCGATCTCGCTCGACTTTTCCCGTCACAGCAGCACGACGAACTGCAACACGTACACGCTGCCGTTGCCATGGGACACGAGCTACGCGATGCAGTGGACCGCGATGGTGAACGCGCTTGCCGCCGACCTGCGTTCGAACGCGATGTGGTGGAACGCGATCCGCGTCGTGAAGCTCAGCGGGATCAATACCTCGACTGAAGAGCTCCGGCTCCCGCTCGAGACGCCCGCGCCGGGTTCGTGCATCACGACCGATGCGCCGGCGCTCTGGGCCGCGCGTGGCTATACGCCGGCGAACGTGGTTGCCGGCTGGGTGCCACTGGTCAGCGCGATCGCGACGAGCTTCCCCGACAAGATCTACAGCATCACGATCATCGCGAACGACAACGCGTTCCCGCCGATCGACGATACCGGCACGGTCGTGTCGCCGGCGGATGCACCCGACGTGACCGATCTGCTGATCGCACAGGCGGTAAGCCAGGTGCCGCCGAGCCAAGTCGTCATCCAGAGTGACTTCTTGATGCCCGGCGCGCCCGCCGGAGCATCGACCAGCGCAAAGACGGTCGCGGAGGTCACGAGGTACACGACGCTCATCGCGTTCCAGACCAACGACTATCTCGGACCGACCGGGGGAGCCGCGTGTGGCGGCACGTCTTCGGCAGCGGACCCGTGCATCGGCGACGAGTACGAGCAGGAGCTCGAGAGCGG